>Ga0315912_10004195_pt1 | contig 13760 bp, 7 predicted proteins | sample VfabasoilMG_FD_204469 | JGI IMG/M metagenome (GOLD analysis project Ga0315912, IMG submission 204469) | Garden soil microbial communities collected in Santa Monica, California, United States - V. faba soil | ecosystem: Environmental > Terrestrial > Soil > Garden | place: USA: California... | reverse complement strand
GGCTTGCCCATGACGGCGTCCAGGTAGCGGGGCTCGAGGCCGTGACCCGGGCGAATCACGCGCACGTTCTGGCTCGTCAGGAGATCCCCCTGGTTGATGTCCTGGACCACGAAGAGCGAGCGCCGGTAGGCTTTGGTCTCCGCTTCCTTCGGGCTCGGCTCGTAGCTGGGCTGGCCGAGAGCGGCACTGACCTCGCGCACCTGCCGCACCATCTGCGCAAATTCCTCCGGCTCGAGCGAGAAGGCAGCGTCAGGGCCGCCATCGGCGCGGCGCAGCGTGAAATGCTTTTCGATCGCGCACGCGCCGAGCGCCACCGAGGCCACCGCGGCCGACGTGCCGAGCGTGTGGTCCGACAGGCCCGGCACGATGTCGAAGCGGCGTGCCAGATCGGGGATCGTCCGGAGGTTCATTTCCTCCGGTGCTGCCGGGTAGGAGCTGACGCAATGCAGGAGGGCGACCCCGGGCGCACCGGCTGCGCGCAGCGTGTCGAGCGCGCGGCTGATCTCTTCGGGGCTCGACATGCCCCGCGACATCATCACGGGCTTGTGCGTCGCGCCGATCTTGCGCAAGAGCGCCAGATCGCCGATCTCGAGCGACGCCACCTTGTACATGGGCACGTGCATCTGTTCGAGAAAGTCCACGGCGGCCCCGTCAAAGGGCGACGAAAAGAGCGGAACACCCTGGGCCTCGGCGCGCTCTTTGAGCTCGGGCTGCCACTCCCAGGGGGTGCACGCCCACTCGTACAGGCTGTAGAGGGTATGCCCGGCCCAGGCTTTGCTCACGCCGACTTGAAAGTATTCGTTGTCGCAGTCGATGGTCATCGTCTCTGCGGTGTAGGTCTGGAGCTTGATGGCGTCCGCGCCGGCCTCGACGGCGGCGTCCACGAGCGCGCGCGCACGACCGAGGTCGCCGTTGTGGTTGCCCGACAGCTCCGCCACGATGAACACCGGCGCCTCAGGCCCGATGACTCGCTTGCCTCGACAGGTCTCAATCGTGATCGATCGCATCCGGATTCTCCCTCGGCCTAGCTCGCCCGTGCCGGGCGCACGGGCTTCTGTTGGCAGCCGCTATTGACGGCGGCGAGCTTCGGGTGGCGCAGCAGATGGGCCACCGCCTGCTCGGCGCTGATGCGGTCGTCGACCGCCCAGAGCGCCTGCAGTAACGTCTCGTCTTCCGGGTAATCGAGCGTCAGGCGCAGCCCGGGGTGCAGCAGCGCGGGCGGCACCGGTACCCGCAGCGAGCGGAATTGTGGGCGCTCGCGCAAGCCGACCGTCACGTGTTCACGCTCGGCCGTGTCGATCGCGGAGGCATCGATGGATTCGAACGCGGCGCGCCGCACGAGCTCCGAGCTGATGCCGCGGGGCAGCTCTGCGTCGTCGAACCAGAGGTAGTCCACGTCGCCCGTTCGAGCGGCGAGCAGGGCACGGCCGAGCGCTGCGCTGAGCAGGGGGCAATCCGCCGTGATGCGGAAGAACCACGGCGTGTGCAGCACGCCGGGGTGAGCGAGCGCCTGGCGAAAGCGCAAAAACACGTTGTCGAGGGGGCCGCGCACGCACGGCACCTCCAGCTCTCGGCAGTGTGCCTCGATCGGGTCATCGGAGACGTCGGTCGAGGTGCAGACGACGGCCTGGCAAGTGAACGACTGGGTGAGCCGCACCACCCGCTCGAGCACCGTGGACCCGCCGTGTGCGCGCAGCACCTTGCCGGGCAGCCGCGTGGAGCTCATGCGGGCCTGAATCAGGCCGATGGCGTCTCCGGGCTCTGCACTCGTGGGCGGTCTCGCGTTCACGCTCTTGGGCCCCGCGCGGGTCAGACGACGTTTTCGGGCTTCAGAACCGGGCCGCCCTGCATACCGCGCAGCAGCTGCTCGACTTCACGATCGGCCAGGAGCAGATCGTCGCGGTCGCTGGTGTACGTGAAGGAATCCGGCAAGTTCGCGCCGCCGTGCGGGCGCTCTCGGCTCCAGGTCACGTGCTCGGGCTCGACCAGCAGCAGGTCCCCGAGGTCTTTGGCATGCCGGCATTCTTCCGGCCCGATCAGGCACTCGTGCAGCTTCTCCCCGGGGCGAATGCCGATCACGTCGCGCGGCACGCCGGGCGCCAGCGTCTCGGCGACCTGGGTGATGGTCGCGGCCTGCAGCTTGGGGATGAAGATCTCTCCGCCCTGCATCAGGTTCAGCGCCTTGAACACCAGCTCCACCGCGTCGTCCATCTCGATCCAGAAGCGGGTCATGCGCGCGTCGGTGATGGTGATACGGCCCTGCTCGCGCTGCCGCAGAAACAGTGGGATCACGCTACCGTTGCTGCCCATCACGTTGCCGTAGCGCACGGCCGAAAAACGCGTCGATAGATCTCCAGAATACGAGTTGGCGGCGGTCAGCAGCTTCTCCAGGCACAGCTTGGTGGCGCCGTACAGGTTGCTGGGCGAGACGGCCTTGTCGGTGGAGAGCCCCACCACTTTCTTTACTCCGGCCTCGAGCGAGGCCTGGATCAGGTTGACGGTGCCGGTAATGTTGGTGTGGATGGCCTCGAGCGGGTTGTATTCGCACAGGTGCACATGCTTCATCGCGGCCGCGTGCACGACGAAGTCCACGCCGCGCAGCGCCAGTTGCATGCGGCTGAGGTCGCGCACGTCCCCGACGAAGTAGCGCACGCGCGGGTCGCCGATCAGCTTCTGCATGTTGTGGTGCTTCTGCTCGTCGCGACTGAAGACGATCACCTTCCTGGGCTTGGCATTCGCCAGCACCGAGCGGACAAAGGCGTGACCGAAGGAGCCGGTACCTCCCGTGATCAGGATGCTCTTGTCCGCCAGAATGTCCGTCAAAGGTTGCATGCTAATTTTTCCTCGTTGTCGATCCGTGACGTGCTGCCCGAGAGCGCCTGTCCGAGCGCACTGACCACCCGCGCGACGTCGTCGTCTCGCATGCCCGGGTGCATCGGCAGGCTCAACTGCCGGGCATAGAAGCGCCGAGCCTCGGGGCACTCGGCGCGCCCGTACAGCGCTGCGTAGTAAGGCTGGTCGCAGACGGGCATGTAGTGGACCATGGCGAAAATGCCGTGCTCCTTGAGCTGGCCCATGACCTCCGCGCGCGTCACCCCGGCGCGCTCGAAGTCGATCAGCACGCTAAACAGGTGGTAGGCGTGGCCCGCCTGCGGCCCGGCAGCGGTCGGCTCGAGCCAGGGCAGGCCGAGTTCGGCCAACTGCGCCCGGTACCGAGCGGCCAGGCGCTGGCGCTGGTCCAGCCAGGCCGGGAGCTTCTTTAGCTGCGAGCTGCCGAGCGCAGATTGAATGTCGCAGATGCGGTAGTTGTAGCCGAGGGCGTCCTGCCGATAGCCCCAGTGTCCGCCCGAGTCGGGCGCAGGGGTGCGTACCAGCCCATGTTCCCGGAACTGGCGCATGCGCTGATCGAGCACCGGATCGGTGGTGCACACGGCGCCGCCCTCACCGGTGGTGATGTGCTTCACCGGATGGAAGCTGAAGGTCGTGGCCTGGCTATACTTGCAGCTGCCGATGGGCGAGCCTCGATAGTCGGCGCCCAGGGCGTGCGCGGCGTCTTCCACCACCCACAACCCATGCCGATCGGCGATGGCGCGAATCGCCGCGAGATCGACGGGCAAGCCGCCAAAATGGACCGGCACGATGCCGCGGGTCCGTGGTCCCACGAGCGCGGCGACGCTGGCCGGATCCAGGTTGCCCGAGTCCGCCTGGACGTCTGCGAAGCGCACGTCGGCACCGAGCATGCGCGCCGCGTTGGCCGTGGCCACGAACGTGATGGGGGAGGTAATGATCTCGTCGCCGGGGCCCAGGCCGAGCGCCGCGTAGGCCGCGTGCAACGCTGCCGTGCCGTTCGAGACGGCCGTGACGTGGGGCGCACCCACGCGCCGCGCGATGCCCTGTTCAAACTCGGCGACCAGCGGCCCTTGCGTGAGGCGGTCGGAGCGCAGCGCGGCGCACACCGCGGCCACGTCCGCGTCGTCGATCAGGTGCGAGCCATAGTGGAGCGGGGGAGGGAACGGGGGCAGGGGCGTGCTCATCCGCCTTGCCCCTTCACGTGCCGCAGCGTCTCGGCCAGGATCGGCCGCGTAGCGAGCGCGGAGTCCCTGACCACCGCGTACAGGGCGCGCGTCGCATGCAGGTTATCTGCCAGCGATTGGGCGTTGGCGCAGGTGCGCTGGGCGGCTTCGACCGCGGTGCTCGCCCAGGCCGTGACGAAGGGCGCTTGCGCCAGGGCGGCGCGCAGCTTCTTCTCGCATTTTTCCAGGCTCTTGAAGGCCGCCTGCTCGGTCTCGAGCCGCGCCACCAGCGTCTCGCAGCGAGCCACCTCGCTCAGCGCCTCGTTCAGAGCCAGCTGCATGCGCGTGATCTGGCGTTCGACTTGCTTGCGGGTCTTGCTGGCCTGGAAGCTCGAGGACGCCCGGTCGAGTACTGCCTCGACGTCCAGCGGCCCGAGCTCGATCCCGCTCAGGGCCTCTGCCAACGGCAGATGCTCCATGGCTTGAATATAGGCACCGCCCTCCGTGCAATTGAGCACGCGCACCTTCGACTGGAGCCCCGCGGTCGTCGCCTCGAGCCAGCGCCGGTAGTTGTCAAACTGCACCGAGGTGAAGACGGGTTGGCCATCCCAGCCGCGCACCTGGACGAAGTGCTGCGTGGCCTGTCGTGACTCGGCGATGCCGCCGAGCTCTTGCACGGCGCGCTTGAGCTCGCTGCTCGAGTTCTCGAACACACCGATGCCGTTGTTCACCGAGATGCGAGTGGCGCCGTCGGGCGCGCTCGGCACGTAATATTGGTCGCCCGAGAGGGCCAGGTCCTGACCGACGAAGATGATGGGATCGCAGCCCAGGTCGAGCGCCAGGCGGAACGCGGTGGTGGCGACCGAGCCGCCCGACTGGAGCAGGCCACCGGCGCCGAGGGCCTCCGAGGTAGTGGCGGCGACCTCGTGCACGGCGGTGTACAGAAAGTGCCGCCGTGCCTCGAGCTCGAACATGCCGGGATGCACGACCAGATCGAGCAAGAGCGCGCCCGCGCCCTCCAGCGTATCGCCCTGCAGCTGATAACGGAGATCGATCGGATCTGCCACGACGACCAGATCGGGAGCCATGCCGATCTGCTTGAGCGGGGCCACGGAGCGGTTGCCGGCGATGATCAGGGCCTGGCCCTTCAGCGCGGGCAACAGAGCGCTGTTCTTGGCCAGCGAGGGGCCCGGCGAGACGATCACGCAGGGCTTCTTGGCGAACGCGCCGCTCAGGGCGGCGACCGACGGCCGCTCCGCCAGGTAACGCATGTTGCGCAGCGAGTGCCGGACCCAGACCTCCCCTTTGGCAGCGAACGTGGCGCGATTGGACGCGGACTTCTGCAGCAGCCGCGCGAGCTCCTGGTTCAGCTCGCTGGAAACGCCGCCGCCGGGCACGCGCCGGAGCACGACCGAGTAGGGCGGCGGATCAAAGGTCATCAGCGTCGTCCAGAGCTCGTCGGACGAGCGCACCGTGCGCACGCGGCTATCCGGAGAGTCGCGGCTTTCCGGGGTCAGGTACACGACGATGCGCCGCACCCCGCGCTGGAGCAGATGCTCCACGGTGGACTCGGCGCCACCCCCTGCCAGCACCACCACGTCGTGTTCGAAGTTCCACGATGCACTCAGGTTGACTTGCAGTGGCTCTGAGTCGGCCGCTCTGGCGGCGCTCGACGGCGGCATGTAGAGCGCGAGAGCAATGGGCGTGCCAGTCACGCTCGGGGCGGCCGCTCCCGAGGATCGCTCGCGTGCATCCGGGCGCTCCCGGCAGCCGCGTCAGGATCTTGACCGCCCTCCGGTCAAAGCAGTGTCAAAGGGGTGTCAAGCCACGGGTGGCGCGCGGCGCACCTGTGCGCACCCGGAGTCGACCCGAGCCTACCCGAGCTCCACGTGTGCGTGTCGAAAGCCGACCCGGCAGCTGCCGGCGCGCAGTCGCAAGCTGCCCTGGCCGCGCACCAGATACGTGACGCGCGCGCGGTGGCCATTGCCGCTCGAGCGCTGGTAGTGGGCGAGGTTGTGGCCGCTGTGCAGGCCGCGCCCCCAGCCCTCGAGGTGCCCGAGCACGACGTGGCGTTGCGAGGGATCGATGAGCTCGCAACCGACCGCTTCACACTCGATGTACACGGGCTCGTTGAAGTCGAGTTGCCGCGCGGAGGCCAGGATCGACGACGGCAGGTAGCCATGGTTCTCGACGCACAGGCGCACGCGCTGCACGCCGCCGGCGAGCAGCGTCACGTCGACCAGCTCGACGCGCAGCGCGGGTGCGAGCGAGGCGACGCGCAAGAACGCCCGGGCGTGCTCCTGGCACAGCCCCGCCAGCTCTTCCGGCGGCGGGTTCCACAGCCCGATGCGCGGATCGATCCCACCCACCTCGACCTGCCCGAGCTGCGGATGCACGCAGCTCCGCCAGGGCCGGAAGATCCGCGAGGCGTTGTGCTGCCGGTCCCAGTGGGCAAGCCGCAGCAGATCCGCCTGCGTGAAGCGATCGTAGTACTCGACGAAGCGCTTGGGGCGCGGCACACCGAGACGCGCGAAGAGATCCCAGAGCTCGATCACGTAGCCGATCGCGCCGCGCTGATGATACGCGTATTCGCTGAGCGAGCCGTGCAGCGGCTTGTCCGGCTCATACAGGAACTCTTCGTAGCCGGACACCGACGGGTAGCGCGTGTATTCCAGCGTCCAGGCTTCGATCTGGCGGAACAGCGCGAGATCCTGCGGCTCCATCTTGGTGTCGGGGGCGTGCCCGAGCGGGCGGATCAACACGCCGCCGTAGGTGTGCAGATTGAGCCAGGCGAAGATCTCCGGGTGGCGACTCGAGAACTCCACGATCGCGCGCGCTTCGGGCTCGCTCGCGGGAAACGGGCCTGCGCCCTTCTGCTCGTGACCGGGCGCCCAGGACCAGGGGAAGTTGCGATTCAGATCGATCGGGTTGTCATCCAGCCAGAAGGGCCCGGGAATGGTGTGGCCGTCGAAGTGCTCGATGAAGCCCTCCGGGTAGAGCTTGTAGTACGGGCCCGGATCCTCGAGCTGCCGCTGCTGCATCAGCCCCGGCAGCTCCGCAGATTCGACGAACTCGCCGCCCGCGTCGCGCACCCGCATCACCAGAGATAGGCCGTCGCCATCGACGTCGCTGCTCACCCAGTGCGGCCGCCCGCGATCGCTGCGCTCGTCCCGCGGCACCGAGCGCACAAAGCGCCCGCTCGACAGCACGTGCTCTGCACCGTCCGGCGAGACGCGCGGCACGATGTAGAACAACACCTCGCGCAGGCGATCGGCGACGACCCCGGGCAGCTCGTGCGCCGTGCCCTCGAGATGCAGGCGCAGCACGTCTTCAGCCAGCGCGAGCGCGACGTTCGAGCCAGCGAGCTCGCTCGCATGCATGTTGGCGTCGACCCACACCGCCGGACGAATCCGCTCGGGTTCGGGCCCGATCACGAGCAGCCAGAGCGCGCGCCCCTCCGGCGACGTACCGAGCCGGTTCAGTTTCACCAGCGTGGGGTAGGCTGCCGCCCAGGCTTCGAGCTGAGCGCTCAGCGCCGGATAGTCCAGATACTGAGAGCGGAAGCCTTTATTCAGACCGGAAAGGGCAGGAGGGGGCTGCGGCATGCTCCGCAGCGTATCGCGCTCCGTCGCCGCGCACTCGACAGATCGCACCGCTGCGCGCACAGCCCCGTGCTCAACGCTCCACCGCGCTGAACCGCGCGGAACACGAGGCGTAGACGGGGCGCGCTGGACCACCCCGGTCAGCGCGCACCGCGATCGAGAAAATCGCGGCCGCGCTGCAGCAATCACACCTGCTGCGCACGGCACGCCGAGGCGCGATGGATCTGGTTGCTTCGCTGCGGCGAGGATGGGACCATGAGCCCTGATGTTCCAGCCTTCTCGTCGCCCCCTGACCTGTCTCCTGGCCTGCAGCTCCGCTCTGATGTTGAGCTCCGCGCTCCTCGGCGCTTGCAGCGGTGCCGAGGCAGATGGTGATCCAGAGTACGGTGACATCGAGGGCTACGGCGGCCCGCAGAACCCCGGGGGCAATAACTCCGGCGCAAACAACACGCCCGGGCAGCCCAGTGCGCAAAACGCCGCACCGGGCACCGGCTCGAACGGCAGCACCACGACCAACACGCCGCCCAGCACGACCAACAACCCGCCGAACACCATCCCGCCGAACACGCCACCGAACTCGGAAGGCAATCCGACCACTCCGCCGCTCAACACCGGCACCAACACGGGCACGAACGCCGGCACCAACAACGGCACCAACAACGGCGGAGCCATGGCCCCCGGTGCGGGCGGCGCGGGGAGTGGGCTGCCGCCGGATCCCGGCACCGGAAGCAACCCTACGCCGCCGGTGGTCACGCCGGTGCCGCCCGTCGTTACGCCAACGCCGCCGGTGGTGACGCCCGCGGGGCCCGATATTCCGTGTCCCACCGGTGCTACGTTCTGCTCTGGATTCGAGAGCGACACACTCCCCGCTGGCGCCGACGATCAGTCACAGCCCCCGGTGCCGCTCGAGTTCGATACCACGGTGAAGCGCACGGGCAATCGTTCGCTCAAGGTGGTGTCCGCGGGTGGCTTCAACATTCGCCAGGTGATAGCGCCCATTCCCGGCCAGGCGTTTTGGGTGCGCTTGTTCATCCAGACCAGCGACATCTTCGGGGACAACAACCACGACAGCCTGTTCGTCGCATCGACGGCAAGCCCGAGTCAGGACAACAACGCGGAGAGTGGGCCCGAGTTCTCGGAGCAGGGCAACCAGATCGTCCTCAACGCTGATGACCAGCTCTTTTCTGCGGTTGGAGCCGGATTTCCACAAGGTACTGGGCCTCAGCTCTCGGCCAACACCTGGCATTGCGAAGAGGCCTTTTACGACGGTGGTACGGGAAACGTTCAGATCTTCAGCGACGGCGAAGAGATCATCAATGCCCCCGGCTACGCGCGCCGCAGCTACCAAACCTTCCGCTTTGGCTACATCGGGTTCAATACGGTCCGCACTGTCTGGTTCGACGATGTTGTCGTGGCCTCCAATCGCGTCGGCTGCAACTGATCGGGTTGTGGGACATTCAGCGGACTGGGAGCTGCACTGGCACCTGCGCGCCAGCGGGACTCGGTGCAAGGCCGAGTAAGAAGAGCGCATTGCCCCAGCAGTAAACAGAGAGATCCTCGAGCACGGCGCAGGCCACTTCGGAGCCGGCTCCAATCTCGACGGCCCGTCCCGGCAGCGCAATGGCGATCGGCAAGCCGTCGGCGTCGCCGAGCGGGGGATCACCCCAGCAACGCACGCTCTGGTCGGCGAGCAGCGCACACCGATTGTTGGTCATCGACGCGAATCGCACGGGATCGGGGAGGTTAACAACTTGCTGTGGCACGGCGGAGAAGGTAGGCGCAGTCCGCGAGCCCAGCGGCCCGGCGCCAAAGCACTGAGAGTTGCCGGTCGTGAGGCGAACGCAAGTGGCCTCCCCTCCCGCGGATACCTCCGCTACCCCAGTCGCCTGTGACAACAGGGGAGTGGGGCTCGGATTGCTGGTCTGTCCAGTGCCCAATTGGCCGGCATTGTTAGAGCCCCAACAGCGGAGACTACCGTCGGATCGCAATGCGCATACCTGGCCGTTGCCGGCGCTAATCTGCGTCACGGCGTCGAGCCCCATATCGGCGAATGCGCCGTAGGGAGCACCCGGATCACGTACGGCACAGCTCACGCGCGAACTCCGAATGACGCAAACCTGCGTAGCCGCGACCGCCACCTGGCTGATTCCGGTCAGTGCGGAGACGTCCGTGGGAGTCGGACTGAAGCCAAGCCCCCAGCACGCCACGCGACCGCTTCGGCGGACCACGCAAGTGGACTCGGGCCCGAGCGCCATCTGCGTTGCGTCGGAAATGCCGAACACACCGGTGGCTCCGAGGATACCCGGATCCGTCCTTCCGATACCGAGCTCACCGGCTCCGTTTGTTCCCCAACAGGTAACTTCGCCGCTGGGGTTAATCATACAAACGTGACTCCCGCCGAACGCGCTCGCGCCGACCGGTGCGTGGGCCACCCGGCAGTCGGGCGTGCAGCCGTCGCCAGCGACGGTCCCTGCGTCATCGCATTCTTCCCCCCGCTCCGGCTGCACGACGCCATCCCCGCAACGCGCGGCACCGCACACCCCACCAGCACACAGGTTGCGCCCGCCGCTGACGAGTGAGCAGTCAGCGTTGCTCTGGCACGGCGCACACTGCCCCTGTGCATTGCAGCGCGAATTATTGGGATCCCCCGCGCACGGCTGGTTGCCGCGCCCCGCCACGCACTGGCAGCCGCTGTTCGGGGCGCCGTTGCAGTCGGCGTCGTCGCCGAACACGGTGCAGGCGTCGCGCTGGGCGGGGCCGATGGCGCCCGTGCAGGTGCCGAAGTTACTCGTCGCGCCCTGGTTGCCGGCGACGCACGTTTGCGAGCCGGCACGGCAGGGGCCGATGCCGTCGCGGCCGGGATGAGTGGCGCACTCTTGAACGGAGCCGATGGTGCACGCACAGGCGGCGTCGGGCGTATTGTCTGGTCGCCCATCACAGTCGTTGTCCTGCGCCGAGCTGCAGTCGCGCCGGCCCGGGAACACGGCACCTTCGCAGGCACCGAAGGCGCCGTTGCGGCATGTGCTCACGCCGCGCTGGCAGATACCAGCATCCGTATCGGGGCCGCACGGCACCATGGCGCCCTCGACGCAGGAGCAGCCGCCGTTGGGTACGCCGTCGCAATTTGTGTCATCTCCCGCCACGCTGCAGGAGTCTGCAGCGCCCGGGCCTACCGCTCCGACGCAGGGCCCCCAGTCGCTGGTGACGTTGCCTTCGCCCAGCACGCACGCCTGTTGCCCTGCTCGGCATTGGCCCCGCCCATCGAGGCCGTCCTGGTCCTCACAGGTCTGCGAGCCTTGCGCGGGGCAACGACACACCTGGTCGAGCGCGTCGTCGGGCTGTCCGTCGCAGTCGTTGTCTTCATTGGAGCTACAGTCGCGCGCGCCGGGGAACACGGCGCCCACGCACTCGCCCCAGCTTCCGCCAGCGCAGCTCCTGGTTCCGAATCGGCAGATACCCTCTTCGCGAGGGGGCCCACAGGACTCCGTACTTCCGTCGGCGCACGGAGCGGAAGTGGCATCGTCGGTGGAGGCTTCTCCAGTCGCGCCGTTTGCAGGCTGAAGCTGCGTGACCACGCTCGACGACTCGCTGGACCCGCCCGTCCCGTCGCCGTTTCGTCCGCTGGCGTTGGCCGGGCCCTGCGCGTTGTCCTCTACGACGTCGCCGTCCGAAGTCGACGCCCCCGTGCCGCGCGGGAACTCACGCTGCGTTCCCTCGCAGCCCAGCAGGCCCGCCAAAGCGAGACCGGCGAACACTCCACGCCAAGCGCAGCTCACCCCAAAGTCATTCACGTAGGTCATTGCACCCGCCCTTCCCGTAGGAGCCCAACCGAACGGGTTTGACTACGGGTTGGCCGAGAACGCAACGGCGGGTATCTCGCTCGTCGCCGGGTGTGCTCTCGTCGGAGTCTGGCGGCCTAGCCGGCCAGTATTGCGGCATGGCGATCTCCACGCGACACGTGGGACGGGTGACGCACTGCCCAGGTTCGAGCTCGAGCTGGGCGTCTCGCAACACAGAACGCCGAATGATCGTTTCGTTGACGGTGTTTCGGTCGTCGCAGGTCTCGCCGCGATCGGGTCGCACGATGACGAGAGACTCACCCGTTGCAGGCCGGTGTCCTCGGCGCGGCGATGAACTCGGGAGCCGAGCCGAGCGTGGTGAGCCCACGGAAAATCGTTTGTCGAAATGCGACCGTCGAACGATTCCGGTAGACGAGTTTTCAGCACGCCATGCTCGCCGATCGAGCGTCTTGCATCGCTTGCCCCTTCGCTGCCACGCGCTGGCCCCTCTGGGGCCGTTTCTCGGCGACAACCCGCGCGCTCCCGCTGACGGCCACAATCCGAGCTCTGCGAGGCGCTCCGGAGCAGCGAAATCGCCGTGATATTCTCGCGCACATGAGGGGAACCAATAGCGCGAGGGTCGAGGACAACGACTGCGATTGGCTGCGCGCTCACGAAGCTTTGTCACGGCTCGCCCGGGAACGGGCGGCAGCCGATGCCGAAGAGGGGCGCTGGCTACTGGCAGCGCGGCGCTCCGCAGCGCACGTGCATCTCGGCTTCGGCAGCTTCGGCGAATACCGTGCGCCACGACGGCGCGGGAAGGAGGCCATCATGGCCGCCTGAAGCAGCCTTGCTGCACGAGAGATGAGGGATGGCCCCTCGAAACCGGCCTGCACGGGCAGGTTTCAAATCGCCCCAAGCTGCTGTGGTCAAAAGCCATGGTGGTGAGCATTGGAGGAAAAGGCGCAGCCTGACTGCGTCAGATGAAGTCCATGAAGACGAACGCAAGTGAACCGCTGATGAAGTGTCGAAACCGATGGAACGACGTCAAAACCGGAAGTGTGTATTTGGTCCGGGAAAAGTCCGAGAGAAGTGTGCTGACTGCTCGGGCGGCGTCCGGCATGAAGGCGGCGTGAGCATGGTCTTGGCTCTCGTGTGGAACGTGGGAACCTGCGGTCTCGATGCTAAGGGAGAAATCCAAGTGGAGGACCCACGAGGATGAGAGTACCGATGCGAGGCACAGGGACGGAGCGACCCGTAGTAGTGACGAAGTCTGCGAAAGCAGATGGAGCGAAGGGGTCGCGTCATCCGGCTTCGGTCTCAGGCCAACCGGGAAACCGGGAGGAGCCCAAGAGTGAAGCAAAGCCGTATCAGATTTCCAAACAGGTGGTCTGGGAGGCATCAAGAGGAGCATCGAGGCGCGGCTGAAGCGCTGCAGGCTGGAGCTGCATCCGAGCAAGACGAAGATCGCCTATTGCAAGGATGACAACCGCCGGGGATCGTACTCCAACGAGAAGTTTGATTTTCTCGGGTTTACGTTTCGTCCCCGACGGTCGAAGAATCGACGAGAAGTGTTCTTCATCAACTTCAGCCCGGCAATGAGCAGCAAGGCGGCAACGAAGGTGCGTCAGGAGATGAGGCGTTGGCGGCTACATCTGCGCAGCGACATGGCACTGAAGGAACTGGGTAGCTTCTGGAATCCAGTTCTGCGGGGTTGGATCAATTACTACGGCAACTTCTACAGGTCCTCGCTAAACTCGGTCTTCCGCCACCTGAATCGCGCGCTAGTGCGGTGGGCGATGAGGAAATATAAGAGGCTGCGGCGCCGACCTCGTCGAGCCGGACACTGGCTTGGTGTAGTGGCGCGTCGCGAACCCGGGCTGTTTGCCCATTGGCAATTGCTTGGGCTCAAGCCGTCGGCTGGATGATGGGAGCCGTATGAGTGGAGACGCTCACGTACGGTTCTGAGAGAGCCCGGGGGTGAAATTCCCCCGGGCGACTCACCTCGAGCGTCTGTTTGGCTACACGCGGCGCACGGTCCAGGAGAAGCTCCGCGTTGCCGAGGCGCTCGAAGAGTTGCCATGTCTGGCTCGCGCTCTCGACACCGGCGTGCTCGGCTGGTCTGCGGCGCGTGAGCTCACGCGGGTGGCCGTGGCCGATACGGAGCAGGCGTGGCTCGACTTCGCGCGAGGCAAAACGCTGCGTCAGCTCGAGGAACTCGTCGCCGGCAAACGCCTGGGAGACGCGCCGTCGGCAGCGGGTCGGCCCTCGGCGACGCGCCGCGTGCTGCGCTTCGAGGTGGCACCGGAGACGTTTGCGGTCTTCCGCGAGGCCCTCACCTCGCTCCGGCGTCGCAGTAGCGAGGC
>Ga0315912_10004194_pt1 | contig 13766 bp, 11 predicted proteins | sample VfabasoilMG_FD_204469 | JGI IMG/M metagenome (GOLD analysis project Ga0315912, IMG submission 204469) | Garden soil microbial communities collected in Santa Monica, California, United States - V. faba soil | ecosystem: Environmental > Terrestrial > Soil > Garden | place: USA: California... | reverse complement strand
CCTACCCGGCGCGCGAGGACTGTCTGAGCCAGCGCCCACCAATCATCGATCCGTGACCGGGATTCGCTACCGCCAGCTATCGAAAAAGTGCCTCTGACCCCGATTCGATTCAGAGGCCAGTGACGTCCTGGAGGCGATCGGACAAGCCGTCCTCGTAGGTGCTCCAGCCGCTGTTCATGCCGTAGGGCACCTGGTGGAGGATCGCCTCGATCTGGCGGATCTCGTCGTTCTCAACCTTGAAGAGTTCGGCGATTCCCCAGGTCCAGGGCTGCGCTGGCCCGGCGGTGATTGTGCGGCCGTCGGGAGTCTGGAACGTGCGTGTTTCGCCGGCCGAGTGGTCGAAGAAGACAAAGCTGAAGACGAGGCCGCGTTCCTCGTCGACGGCGACGAAGCGGCGATCGCGGATGCGATTCACGAAATGCAGGAGACCCGACTCGAATTGCTCGAGGCAGGTCCATTGGCCGGAATAACCGTTCGCGGTCTCCGGATCCGGGCGCGTCTGGCCGGCCGGCGTCGGCGCATTGGTGGCCTGCGAGCCGTTCTCGATGCGATTGCAGTCGTCCGAGAAGGGATAGTCGCCCTGCCCGTCGTTCTGCTGCATGCCCGTGAAATACTTGTTGGCGGTCTCGAGCATGTCGTCGCGCGACATGCGCCGGCTGAGCGGAATCGTCTCGACGTACATCGGATGGGGATTGCCCATGGCTGCGACGCGGCCCGCCGCGGCGGCGTCGCGCACGACGATCTGCTCGATCTCGCCGACGCGGTCGCCGACGATCTTGAGCCGGAGTGCGAAGAGCGCGGCAACGCCGTTCGCGGGATTGCGATCGTCCTCTTCGAGCGTCGTCAGCAGCGTGACCTGCTGGGCCGGCACATCGGTGACAAAGAGCCGGTAGCGCCCCTTCGAGCGCATGCTGCGCCAGAGGCCGTCGCCGATCTCGAGCCGCTGGCCGTTCTCGGTGAAGAGCGCATCGCGGGTGAGCGGCACTGCTGACGGGTCGTTCTCGACGACAGCGTCCAGGTAGCGATCCACCCAGCCTTCGAGGCAGGCGCGATCGCAGGTCTGCGCCTCTGCCTCATTAACGTGAAGGGAAGCCAGCAGCAGCAAGCTCGCCGCCGACACGCGTTGTATTGCATGCATAGGAAGCTCCCGGGCTCCGTCAATCCAGATACTGTTCCAGCGTCTCGCGAATGAACCGCGCGCCAGCTACGGGATCATACTCGCGTCCCGACTCGAGCTCCGCCGCGTAGTCGAAGAAAGGTTCGAATATAGGTGGCCCGCCGGGTGGCGTCCGGAGCTCGAAGCGCTCCATTGTCGAATAGATGCGCGCCCACTCGCTGCGAACATCGGACCAGAAGGCGGCAGTGAGATTCCAGTAGACATCGCGCGCCGAGAAATCGAAGTCGACGATCGCCTCGTAACGGTTGACGCCAAGCTCCCGGGCGAGCACTCCGAACTTCGGGTCGACCGCACCGTCCACGTCGAGAACGACCTTGAGATTGTCTTCCTCCTGGACCCAGCCCGTGGGCGTGATCGTGTGCCGGTTCGTGCCGACGAGCACGTGGTAGTCGTCGCGCACGCTCGATTCGCGCCGCGGCAATGGGCGCCAGGTCTCGTCGGAGGTCCATGCCGAGTAATTGCTCCGATGATCCCAGTCGCCGAGCGCCTCGTAGCGCGGCGAGTCGTCCACCTGAAATACAGCCTGCGACCAGCGACCGGCGACTTCGCGTGCCTCGAACCGCGTCTCCGTCCAGCGGTCGTGCCCGGCGTAGGCATGAATCGACCGGTCCTCGTACACCCACTCCTGCCGCCAGTGCTTCTGCACGAACGGCCCCTGCACCGCGCCCGACTCGTCGATGTACTGCATGACGATGACGTGCTGGAGCACGATCCGCGAGCCAGCGTCCTCGATGACATCCACCCTTTCCGTCGCCCAGGACTGGTAAGGCGCGTCCGGAATAAAGTCGGCGGTGAATCCTACGGTCTCGAGAAAATCGAACGTCGTGCGGAACTCTCCGGCCATCGCGAGAATCGCGCGGCGATCGCGCTCGAACCGCGACAGCCCGTGCTCCTGCAGCGACAGCCAGCCTGCGGTCGGTGACTCCCGCAAGACCACGGCCGGCCCGCGCGTGGTTCCGCCGCGTGGGCTCATCTCGTCATTGTCGGAGTACGTCCAGCTGAAAGTGTAGCGTCGGCCTTCGGCAGGGGGCTCGGCCGGCGTCGTGTCCTGCGCCAGCGCCTGCGTGTCGCCAAACAGGAAGAGTCCGAGGACGAGAATCCGGCGAACGGGCTTCACTCGATACCGCTCAGCTGTCATTCGATGCCGAGCTGGGAAATCAACTCGCTATCGGCAAAACCGTCGGCGACGAGCCCGCGGCTCGCCTGAAATTCGCGAATCGCGGCCCGTGTCGCCGAGCCGGGCACACCGTCGGCGGCGCCGGCATCGAAACCCGCGGCAGTCAGGGCTTGCTGGATCGCAGTGAGCTGATCCCGGGTCAGGCGTTCGCCCTGAGGCGGCGGCCGCTCGAGCCCGCCGGCGCCGGCAATGCGATCGGCGAGGTGGCCGATCGAGAGTGCAAAGAACTCCGAGCGATTCCAGCGCATGATGACGCGGAAATTGTCGTAGACGAGAAAGGCAGGGCCGTCGCTACCGGCCGGCACGACGAGGGCTGCGTCGATCGGCAGTTCCGGAACGGGATTGCCGTCGGTGCCGCGGATGCCGGCGGCGCGCCACAGGGCGAGCGCCCGCGGCTGGTCGAGTCCCGCAAGCGCATAGTCAAAACCGGCCGGCAGGCGCACCTCGCGCCCCCAGCGATAGCCGCCTTCCCAACCGAGACTTTCAACGAATGCCGCTGCCGACGTCAGGGCGTCCGCCGGGCTCGTCCAGAGGTTGGCGCGACCGTCGCCATCGCCGTCAACGGCATGCTCGAGATATACCGAGGGCATGAATTGCGTCTGCCCCATGGCGCCGGCCCAGGAGCCGATCATCTCCGCGGGCACGGCGTCGCCGCGCTCGACGATGATCAGGGCGTTGACGAACTCATCGGTGAAATAGTCGGCTCGGCGCTGGTCGCAGGCGAGCGTCGCGAGGGAATTGAACACCGGCACGTCGCCGAGATTGCGACCGAAGTTCGATTCGAGGCCCCAGAAGGCCACGAGATACTGCCCCGGGACGCCGTAGGTGGACTCGAGCGTGTCGAGCAAGGGCTTGTGGGTGGCGTAGAGGGCACGTCCCAGCGTCACCCGCGTAGCCGTCACGCGGGCGCCGACGTAGCTGGCGAAATCCTGGACGAACTCAGCCTGGTTGCGGTCGGCGCTGATGACCCGCTCGAGGGGTTCGACGGTGTCGAGGATCCCCGTCGCCGTAGCCGGCGCGATGCCGCGTTCAATAGCGGCCGCGGCCAGGCGGTCGCGGCATTGCCCGAAGTTCTCCTGCGCCGATATCCCCTGAGCTGAAAGGACTATGGCAAACGCGAATGTCGCGCGAAACCAACAATTCATCACCCGTTACGATTCCTTATGTCGAAAATCACCAGGTTTTGCGAGGCCCGGGCCCATCAACTGCACATAAGCTGGGGAAATCTGAGACTCAGCTCACGGTATGGTCGAATGCCCGTATAATGCTTGCCCAACACGGCTGCCAAAAGCAAAAACCTTGAGAGTCGTCTCTGCCGTCGTTTTTAGCTTACTGCTTGGCTCCTGCGCGCCGGCCCCCTCCATGCTGGACCAGATCCAGACCTTGGGCGAGCTGCGCGTGGTCACCCGCAATTCACCGACGACCTTCTATTACGGCGCCAACGAGCGCCACGGCATCGAATACGAGCTGGCGCGGGCCTTCGCCGACCACCTCGGTGTCAACCTCCGCCTGACGACTGCCGACCAATTCTGGCAGATTTTTCCTGAGGTTACGTCCGGCCGGGCGCATATCGCCGCCGCCGGCCTTTTGGCTACGGAGCAGCGCGAGGACCTGGTCACTTTCGGGCCCGGCTACCAGAACGTCAGCGCGCAGCTGATCTACCACATGGGAACGGCCCCACCGGATTCGCTCGCCGACGTCGTCGGCCGCAGCCTCGAGGTCCGGGCCGGATCGAGCCATGTCGGGATGCTCTATCGGGCTCTCGACTCCGTGCCAGCCCTGAGCTGGGCCGAGAACCGCACATCCGACTCCGAAGCCCTGATCCGGCGGGTTGCCGAGGGCACGATCGACCATGCCATCGTGAACTCGAACGAATTCGAGGTCCTCAGGAACTACTACCCGGAGGTCCGGGTGGCCTTCGACATCGAGACCGAGGGTCAACTTGCCTGGGCCCTGCCGAAGGGCGCCGACGACCTCCGCGAGGCCGTCGACGAGTTCTTCGCGACGATGCGGGCGACGGGCGAGCTCGAACGGATTCTCGACCGCTATTACGCCGCCGTTCCCGAGTTCGATTTCGTCGATTCGCGCGCCTTCATGAGTCACCTGAACGAGCGCTTCCCGCGCTACCGGTCGAGCTTCGTCGCCGCCGAACGCGCAACCGGCATCGACTGGCGTCTGCTCGCGGCCATCGCCTACCAGGAATCGCACTGGGATGCCGATGCCGTGTCGCCGACGGGCGTCAAGGGACTCATGATGCTGACCGCGCAGACGGCCGCCATGATGGAGGTCGACGATCGCCTCGACCCGCACAAGAGCATTCTCGGCGGCGCCCGCTATCTGGCCGACGTCATCGAAAAGTTTCCGGAAAGAATTCCCAAGGAAGACCGCCTCTTCATGGCGATCGCCGCGTACAACATCGGCTTCGGCCATATCGAGGACGCGCGCATCATCACGGAGAGCATGGATGCCGATAAGGACAGCTGGGAAGCCGTGCGCGAGCATCTCCCGCTGCTCGCGGACAGCGGCTGGTACCCGCACCTGAAGCGCGGCTACGCCCAGGGCGCCGTGCCCGTCCAGTACGTGGACAACGTCCGCTATTACTACTGGATGATGCAGCAGGCGACGACTACGGATTTCTTCGCGACGCTCGGCCGGACCAAGGCCACGGGCGCGTCGCGCGGTCCGATCTAGCCGCCTCTACGCGCGCGGAAAAATTCCTGCAGCAAACCTGCCGCGGCTTCGCGCATCAGCCCGCCTTCGACTTCGATGCGGTGGTTGAGGCGCGGATCCTGCGCCAGATTCATGATCGAACCGGCAGCCCCCGTTTTCGGGTCGGGCGCTGCGTAGACCAGGCGGGCGATGCGGGCGTGCACGAGCGCAGCAGCGCACATCGGGCAGGGTTCGAGGGTCACGTAGAGCGTGGCTCCCGTGAGGCGGTAGTTGCCGATGCGCTCGCCGGCCGCACGCAGCGTGAGGATCTCGGCATGGGCAGTCGGGTCGTTCCGGCCGATCGGCGCGTTGGCTGCGCGCGCGACGATATTGCCGTCCCTGGCGAGCACGGCGCCGACGGGCACTTCGCCGCGGCCGGCGGCCTCTTCGGCGAGCGCCAGCGCCTCGGCCATGCAGAGGCGGTCCAGCTCTGCGGACATTTCCGCGCTTACTTCCACACAATCATCCCCAGGCCTCTGTCAAAATCGCTCGCAGGAAAGTGAATTCGAGCACGACGATCTCAGGAGAGCGCTCGCGTCTTCGCGACGCTACTCCTGCGGAGAACCAGCCCGGGGCAAGAACACCAGGAAAGTGGTGGCATCATTCACGCTCTCGATGTTAGGCGCAAAGTATCTGTATAGAAATTCTTCTGCCGCCCAGGGCTGATCGACGAACTCCAACGTCGTCCTCCGGAAATCTTCATCAGTGAAGAAATCAGGCGTAGTTCCTGCTCTGGCGGCGGCCGCTGTAACGCGACCAGAATTGTCGATGCCATAGGCAACAAAGGCGATTTCGCAGCCGGTCCTCCGACAATTGATTGTCGGGGGACCGTACCGTTCCGTGATTTCCCTGCGTGCAAAAAAGCTCTGGAGCAGCGCTTCCACCCTCGGCGACCACGCAGGATCGATAGGCTCGCGTTGAAGTCCTTCATGGAAATCGCGAGGATCGTCGGCGAGCCAGCCAAACTCCGGCGCCAAGACAATGGGAAATGTCACAGGCGGCGCGTTAGCCCATCTTTCGATTCGCTGTCGTCGCTCCAGTTCCTCTTCAGCTAGCTCGACGCTGCGTTTGCCATCGCTCACCATGGCCTCCAATTGCTCCCGAGTCAGGTCTCGAAGGCCGCTACCGGGCCGATCGTTGGCCAGCCGCACGTTCTGAGCCTGCGTTGAAGGAGCTACCGAGTCGGCCGGTCCGTCAGAAACTTCGACCTCAGGTGCGGCCTCCGGGATGAAGGGGCTAGTCGAAGCAGACATTTCAATCCGCGTTGGTTCCGTGAAACTACCCTGATCTGCGTCATCCAGGAAGACGAACGCCAGAACAGTCAGCGTCACACCGGCCGAGAACGCCAGAAGCGCTCTACCCACGAGTCATCTCCGTAGATTCCATCACTCCCACTCGATCGTCGCCGGCGGCTTGCCCGAGATGTCGTAAGTGACGCGCGAGATTCCCTTGATCTCGTTGATGATGCGGCGCGAGACGCGATCGAGGAAGTCGTAGGGCAATCGCGCCCACCCGGCCGTCATGAAATCGATCGTCTCGACAGCGCGCAAGGCCACGACATAGTCATAGCGTCGGCCATCGCCCATGACGCCGACCGAACGGACCGGCAGGAACACGGCGAAGGCCTGGCTGACCTTGTCGTAGAGGCCCGCCGCGCGCAGCTCGTCGATGAAGACGGCGTCAGCGCGACGCAGCAGATCCGCGTACTCCTTCCTGACCTCGCCCAGAATACGCACGCCGAGTCCCGGTCCCGGAAATGGGTGCCGATGCACGAGGACATCGGGCAGCCCGAGCTCGGTGCCGATGCGACGCACTTCGTCCTTGAAGAGATCGCGCAGGGGCTCGACGAGCCTGAGCTTCATGTTCTCGGGCAGGCCGCCGACGTTGTGATGCGACTTGATCAGGTGCGCCTTGCCCGTCTTCGCGCCGGCCGATTCGATGACGTCGGGATAGATCGTGCCTTGCGCGAGCCATTTGACGTCCTTGAGGCGGGCCGCCTCCTCATCGAAAACCTCGACGAAGAGACGGCCGATGAGCTTGCGCTTCGCCTCGGGATCCTCGACACCGGCGAGTGCGGACATGAAACGATCCTCGGCATTGGCGCGAATGACTTTCACGCCGAGGTGCTCGCCGAAGACACGCATGACCTGATCGCCCTCGTCGAGCCGGAGCAGTCCCGTGTCAACGAAAACGCAGACGAGCTGGTCGCCGATCGCCCGATGCAGCAGGGCGGCGACCACGGAGGAATCGACGCCACCCGAGAGCCCGAGCAGCACGCGGTCGCGGCCAACCGTCGCGCGCACGCGCTCGATGTGCCCCGCGATGATATTGGCAGGCGTCCAGTCGCCGGGGCAGCCGCAAATGTCGATCGCGAAGCGACGGATGATCTCGAGCCCCTGCTCCGTATGCGTGACCTCGGGATGAAACTGCACGCCGTACAAGCCGCGCGCGGGATCCGCCATGGCGGCGAGCGGTGCATTCGACGTCGACGCGATCGCCCGGAAACCCGGCGGCAGCTGCTCGACGCGGTCGCCATGGCTCATCCAGACCTTGAGCGGTGCGCCGGATTTCGTGAGGCCGCCGAGCAGGTCGTCATTGCCAAGCAGGCTGACCTCGGCAAATCCGAACTCGCGATGACTCGACGGCATGACGCGGCCGCCGCATTGCGCCGCGATGGCCTGCATGCCGTAGCAGATGCCGAGGATCGGCACACCGAGACCGAAGATCGACGCATGCACGGTCGGGGATCGGTCCTCGTGCACGGACTCAGGCCCGCCGGAAAGCACGACCCCGCGCGCACCGAACGCCTTGAACAGCGCAGGATCGGCATCCCAGGGCAGGATCTCGCTATAGACGCCGACCTCGCGCACGCGGCGCGCAATCAGCTGCGTGTACTGCCCGCCAAAGTCGACGATCAGCAGGCGCGCACTGTCGGGAGAAGCATTCGCGGCCGGATCGGGCTCCATGCCCTGCGGTCGGCTACTCCGAACGGTAATTGGGAGCCTCCTTGGTAATCGTCACGTCGTGGACGTGGCTCTCGCGTATCCCCGCGGACGTGATCTTCACGAACTTCGGCTCGGTGCGCATCTTCTCGATGCCGTTGCAGCCCGTATAGCCCATCGCGGCACGCAGTCCGCCGACGAGCTGGGTGAGTATCGCGACGACAGTGCCCTTGTAAGGCACGCGCCCCTCGATCCCTTCGGGCACGAGCTTCAGCAGTTCCTCGCTCTGGTCCTGAAAGTACCGATCCGCAGAGCCGTGGGCCTGCGCCATCGCCCCGAGCGAGCCCATGCCGCGATAGGTCTTGTACGAGCGGCCCTGGTAGAGCTCGACCTCGCCCGGCGATTCCTCGGTCCCCGCGAAGAGGCTGCCGATCATCGTCGTGTGCGCCCCGGCCGCGATCGCCTTGGCGATGTCGCCCGAGTAGCGGATGCCGCCGTCGGCGACGACCGGTACGCCGCTGCCGCCGATCGCCTCGTTGACGTAGGCGATCGCCGTGATCTGCGGCACGCCGACGCCAGCGACGACGCGCGTCGTGCAGATCGAGCCCGGGCCGATGCCGACCTTGACGCCGTCGGCGCCTGCGTCGACGAGAGCTTTCGCCGCCTCGCCCGTGACGATATTGCCGGCGATGAGCTCGAGCGAGGGATAGTCCTTCTTGATGCTGCGCACGCGATCGATGACGCCCTTTGAGTGCCCGTGCGCCGTGTCGACGATGATGACGTCGACGCCGGCCTCGACGAGTCCCGCGACGCGTTCGTCGGTATCGGCGCCGGTGCCGACGGCCGCGCCGACGCGCAAGGCGCCGCGCTCATCCTTGCAGGCATAGGGGTAATCCGTCGCCTTCTGGAAATCCTTCGCCGTGATCATGCCGCGCAGCTGGAAGTCCTTGTCGACGACGAGGACCTTTTCGATGCGGTGCTTGTGCAGCAACCCGAGCACCTGTTCTTTCTCGGCGCCTTCGCGCACGGTAACGAGACGCTCTTTCGGTGTCATGACGGTAGACACCGGTGAATCGAGCTTCTTCTCGAAGCGGATGTCCCGATGCGTCACGATGCCGACGAGGTCCTTGCCCTTGACGACAGGCAGGCCCGAGATCTTCTGCGCACGCGTGAGCTCGAGCACTTCGCGGATCGTGGCATCGGGCGAGATCGTGATCGGATCGCTGACGATGCCGCTCTCGTACTTCTTGACGCGCAGCACCTGCCGCGCCTGCTCGGCCGGCGACATGTTCTTGTGGATGATGCCGATGCCGCCTTCCTGCGCCAGGGTGATCGCGAGACGGGCCTCGGTGACCGTGTCCATCGCGGCCGAAACGATGGGGATATTGAGCTTGATCCGGCGCGTTAGCCGGGTCTCGAGGGAAACTTCGCGGGGCAGTATCGCGGAGAAGGCAGGCTGCAGGAGGACGTCATCGAACGTGAGCGCCTCGTCGATAATCCGCATGCTTGCCTCTGGCTGTATTCAGTAGGCGCGCAAGTGTAATCGCCGCGCCCCGCCCCGTAAATGGCTGGCGGCAAATGGGAGCATTGAGTAGGCTCGGCCCATGGCAACGCGCGGCTCACTGACGCTGGGGCTCGACGGCGACCGCGAGGTGCTGACCGTCAGCGCGCTCAACCGCCTCGTGCGCCAGCTCATCGAGGACGCCCTCGGCACGCTCATGGTCGAGGGCGAGATCTCGAACCTGGCCCGGCCCTCCTCAGGCCACATCTATTTCTCGCTCAAGGACGCGAACGCCCAGGTTCGTTGCGCGATGTTCCGACAGTCGACGCGCCGTCTCGGCTTCGAGCCGGACAACGGCTTGCAGGTCCTCGTGCGCGCCCGTGTCGGCCTCTACGAGCCTCGCGGCGAGTACCAGCTCGTCGTCGAGCATATGGAGCCGGCAGGTGCCGGCGCCCTGCGCCAGCGCTTCGAGGCCCTCAAGGCGAAACTGGCCGCCGAAGGGCTTTTTGATCAGGAGCGCAAGCGTCCGCTGCCCCGCATACCGTCGCGGATCGGCGTGATCACTTCGCCGACCGGCGCGGCACTGCGCGATGTGCTGATTGCACTCCGTCGTCGGCTCCCTGCCGTCGAGGTATTGATCTATCCGACCAGCGTCCAGGGCGAGAAGGCGGCGCCCGAGATCGTCGCCGCGCTGACTCGCGCGTCGAAGCGCCAGGAATGCGACCTGCTGATTCTGACGCGCGGCGGCGGCTCGCTCGAGGATCTCTGGCCGTTCAACGAGGAGATCGTCGCCCGCGCCATCGTCGAATCGACCGTGCCCGTTATTACCGGCGTCGGTCACGAAACCGATTTCACGATCGCGGATTTCGTCGCGGATCTGCGCGCGCCGACACCGTCGCAGGCCGCTGAACTCGCCGTACCTGACGGAGTGTCCTACATCGGCAGGCTCGCCGGCGTCAGCGCCAGCCTCGAGCGCTTCCTGCGACGGCGGCTTCGCGACGAGCAGCGTCTGCTCGATACGCTGCTGCACCGGCTCGGCCGGACGCACCCCGGTGTCATCGTGCGCGATCGTCAGCAGCGGCTCGACGAGATTGAGACGCGCCTCAAGCGCGCGATCCGTCAGACCATGCAGGCGATCGTCACGCGAGCGAGGCTCATCGAGCGCGGCCTGGATGCCTTAAGCCCACTGGCCACGCTGGAGCGCGGCTATGCGATCGTCTGCCGCGCCGACGACGGCACGCTCGTCATGCGAAGCGAACAGGTACAGAAGGGAGCGCGCATTGACGTGCGCCTGGCCTCGGGTGGGCTCGGCGCTACGGTCAACGAGACGCGCGGCAAGTCGAAGGATGCTGCCGGCGCCGATTGACGGCGCCGGCAGTGTCGAGGATCTCAGCTCGGCGTGAGCGCCTTCTGAATCGCCGCCGCTGCGGCCTGAGCCGCGGCGAGGTCGGTGTTGGCTATCGCCGCGGTCGCGTCTGCGGCCGCCTTGGTGAGCACTTCCTTCATGGCCGCATCGGCTGTCTGCGGAATCGCGCCGCCGGCCTGCATGCAGGGATTACCCGCGGCCTGGTCAAAGCCCTGGCCTTCGGCGCCAACGAGGCAGTTCAGCACGTGATGCAGGTGTCGGTGGACCATCGCGATTTCGGCGCTGCCCGCCGCAAGGCCGGCGTGCTGGGCTGCCGTGGCAACGGCCTGGGGCCCGTCGGCGAGGACCATGGCTGGCGAGAGCGCAACGCAGGCCAGAACCGCGCCCGCAGAAGCAACCATCCTTTTCATTTGCATGAGGAATCTCCGGTGGTACAGGGCCGGGTCATGGTGGCACGAATGGGCCCCGAGGGGAACCCGCGAAGGCCTGCCTCAGGCGAAGAATTTCGCCAGAATCGGCCGGTAGCGATCCATGTCCACGAGGAAGGAGTCGTGCCCCTGCAGGGAGTCGAGCTCGTGAAACTCGACCTCGCGGCCCCGGCCCGACAGGCCCTGGGCGAGCTCCTGCTGCTGGTGGATCGGAAACAGGAAGTCGGTCTTGACGCCAATGATCAGCGCGCGCTTCGCCTGCACTTTCGCGAGACCCGCCGAAACCGAAGCGCCGTGATCGGCGATGTCGAACAGGTCGCTCGCGCGCGACAGGTAGAGATAGCAATTCGCGTCGAACTGCCCGACGAACTTGATCGCGTGATGCTCGATGTACGACTCGATCTCGAAGTTGGGCCCGAAGGGATCGCGGCCCTGATATTCCGAGCCTACGCGTTCGCGGCCGAAACGCAGGCGCCACTCCTCGGCCGAGCGGTAGGTGATCATGCCGAGCTTGCGCGCCATGCGCATGCCCGTCAGCGGCTGCGCGTCCATCGGATAGTTACCGCCCTGCCAGGCGGGATCGCGACGGATCATCTCGCGCTGCAGCGAACGCAGCGCGATCGAGAAAGGCAGCGAGCGCGTGCCCGAGGACATCAGCACGATCGAGTCGCTCGTGCCGGGAAACAGCATCTCGAAGGCCAGTGCCGTCATGCCGCCCATCGACGGGCCAACGACGGCGCAGGCGCGCTCGACGCCGAGGTGGCGCAGAGTCTCGCGCCCGGCGCGGGCGACGTCCTCGAGCGACAACACCGGGAATCGCAGTCGATAGATCTCGCCCGTGGCCGGATTCACCGAGGCTGGTCCGGTCGAGCCGAAGCAGCTGCCGAGAGAGTTCACGCAAACGACGAAGTAGCGCCGGGTATCGATAGGCTTGCCCGGTCCGATGATTTCCTCCCACCAGCCCGGCGACGGGTCGTCCTTGCTCGAGGCCGCGTGCGCGGACGGCGAGAGCCCGGTGAAGATCAGGATCGCATTGCGCCGGCCCGTGTCGAGTTGACCCCAGGTCTCGTAAGCCACAGTCGGCTTCTGGAGGGAGCCGCCGAGGTGCATCGGAAACTCGCCGTCATAGGTGAAATAGCGGCGCGCGGCCGTCACGATGGCACTCTCCCCGGGAGCGAAGCGCAGCAGTTTAAGTCGGACACCCGGATTCCTTTCTAACTTCTTGTTATGACAATAGGCCCGCGCCCGCCGGTCCGGAGGTCAGCGGCCACGGCGGATTATCCGTTGCCGACTCCGGATCTGGCGCGGCGTCAACTTGTTGCGCCGGCCCGCGAAAGGATTCTCGCCGCTGCGGAATTCCACCCGGAGCGGCGTGCCCGTGAGCTTGAGCCACTTGCGAAAGCTGTTCTCGAGATAGCGCTTGTAGCGATCCGGGATCCTCTCGGCCTGGCTGCCGTGCACGACGATCAGCGGCGGATAGCGACCGCCCTGATGGGCGTAGCGGAGCTGGACCTGACGCCCGCGTGCCGTCGGCGGCGAGTGCGCCGTCGTCGCGCGCTTCAGCAGCTCGTTGAGACGCGGCGTAGGCACCTGGCGGCCAGCCGATTCGAAGGCCTTGAGGGCGGCGCGGACGAGCTCGGCGATGCCGCTGCCGTGCAGCGCCGAGATATAGAGGCGCGGCGCGTATTCGACGAAGTCGAGCTTGCGATCGACCTCGCCCTCGACCTGCCGCCGCGCGTGGACTTCCATGTCGTCCCACTTGTTGACGCCGATGACGAGCGCGCTACCGCGCGCAGCGACGATGCCGACGAGGTGCAGGTCCTGCTCGGTGACGCCCTCGCGGGCGTCGAGCAGGACGATCGCGACGTCGGAGCCCTCGATGGCCTTGAGGCTCTGCACGACGCTGAATTTCTCGACGCCTTCGTCGGACCGCGAGCGCCGGCGGATGCCGGCCGTGTCGACGAGCATGAAGCGGTGGCCCTCGCGCTCGCAGGGCACGCTGATGCTGTCGCGCGTCGTGCCGGGCATCGGTGACGTGACGAGGCGGTCGCTGCCGATCAGGCGATTGATCAAAGTGGATTTGCCCACGTTCGGCCGGCCGACGACCGCGAGCCGCGGCAGGTCGTCGGCCGCGGGCTCCGCGTCGCCATCGAGCTCGAAGGGCGCGAGCACGCGCTCGATGAGCGCGTTGACGCCGTCACCATGGCTCGCCGCGATGACGGCCGGCTCGCCGAGGCCGAGGCCATGGAATTCCGCCGCCGCGACTTCCGGCACGAGACCTTCGGCCTTGTTGACGGCCAGTGTCATCGGTTTGCCCGCTCGCCGAAGTTGCTCGACGATGGCGCGGTCCCGCTCGGTCGGCCCCGAGTGCTGGTCGACGACGAGAACGAGCGCGTCGGCCTCCTCGAGCGCATAGCCGACCTGCCGGTCTACTTCGCGATCGATTTCGGCTTCGCCAACGCCGCC
>Ga0315912_10004193_pt1 | contig 13772 bp, 9 predicted proteins | sample VfabasoilMG_FD_204469 | JGI IMG/M metagenome (GOLD analysis project Ga0315912, IMG submission 204469) | Garden soil microbial communities collected in Santa Monica, California, United States - V. faba soil | ecosystem: Environmental > Terrestrial > Soil > Garden | place: USA: California... | reverse complement strand
GTGTTGCTGACAATCTGAACATACTACGGCGGGTAACGGTTTTTATATCTAGCAAACATCCTATAACTTTCCCTCCCGAATTACCCAATGAATAAAAACTGGTTCACATACCGGAACATCCTTACTCTGCTCGCCATTGTTTTTGCCATATGGTTCGTATGGAAATTTTATGTCATCTTATTTTATTTCCTGGTTGCCGCCATTATATCCCTGTTGGGCCGGCCGATAGTCGACCTGCTGGAAAAAATAAAGATTGGCCGTTTTGCATTTCCCAAAGCATTGGCATCGCTCATTGCCATGGTGTCAATTATGGCCGTGATCTTTTTTGCCGCTGCTGCATTTGTACCGGTGATCATGGAAAAAGCAGAAGAGATATCGAAGATCGATACGGAAAAAGCATCGGAAGCAATTCAACAACAGGTAAAAAGCATCGACGAATTCATCATCAGTTTCCAGGGCGAACCATCGACTGTTGGAACAGATTCGTTACAAGCCCAACAACAAAGTGTTGAGCAGATCATTAACGGCAAACTGCGAGAATGGATCAACATCACTTCCATTCAGAATATTCTCTCTTCAGTACTGGGCAGCATCGGTAATATTATTGTGGGGATATTCTCTATCGTGTTTATTTCATTTTTTTTCCTGCGTGACGAAAAACTATTTTACAATATTATTATGACCCTCGTGCCGACAAGATTCGAAGCGCAGGCCAGGCGGATCTTATCGAATAGCAAACGTATGCTCACCCGGTATTCGGGAGGTATCATCATCCAGTCTGCTATTGTATTTATCCTGGTATGGGTAGGTTTATTGCTCATGGGGTCAAAAAATGCATTGGTGATCGCTTTCTTCTGCGCCATCATGAATGTGATCCCCTATCTCGGTCCCATTATCGGTACTTTATTCGCCCTGCTGATCGAACTCACTACTGTATTATCGGGCGACCCGAGTACACCCATCGTCCCGATCATTATTAGAGTAGTAGTCCTCATCCAGGGTGTGCAGTTGCTCGACAATTATGTTTCGCAGCCGATCATTTTTTCAAAACGCATCAAAGCACATCCGCTGGAAATATTTTTTGTGGTACTTGTCTTCGGCTCATTAGCCGGCATTGCCGGAATGATCGTGGCCGTACCTGTCTATTCTTTCCTCCGTATTATCGCCAAAGAATTCTTCAGCGAATTCAAGATCGTGCGCAAGATGACCGAGCATATCGACGCATGATATGCCGTCATTTTATGCCTGAAATAATTCCGCTCCCAAAATTTTGTTTTTCCGGAAATATGATGAACTTTAGATCATCTTCCTGACGCCTCACACGAGCGATCTTTCACCTTTAAACAAATTTCTTATGATAAAACCCCTTACTTCCGTAAGGCTGACCATTGCCATAGGCATTATTTTGGGCAGCACCCATGCACATGCACAGGTAGCCGGGTTAAAACCGGTAGCACAATCCGTTCAGGCAGCAAAAGATGCCGGCGCTGTATTTGAAAAACAAAACATGCAGCCATATGAACATGAATTATTTCTGCAGCATGCAAAAGAATTTGTAAGCGAGCCGGTGTTTGCAAAACTTTCCGGTACCGATATCAGCAAAATATTTTCGAGTCGAACATCTGCACTGGAATTATCTATTCCTTATAAAAATAATTCCGTACTCACGCTCGAACTGGTGCGTGTGGAATTATTTTCAGATGGATTTATGGTGGAGACAAGTGAAGGGGCCGGACCTTATGGTTATTCACCCGGCGTATATTATCAGGGCACCATAAAAGATGATCCGTCTTCATTAGCAGCCATCAGCATTTTTGAAAATGAAATGATGGGTATTATTTCTTCCAACAGCGAAGGCAATATCAATATCGGGCAATATAAGGCAGGCGAGGTGGATGATTACCTGGTTTATTCAGACAGGGATCTGTTGGTGGAATCGCCTTCTACCGATTGTGCCACTCCTGAAGATGAACGATTTTCAGATGCATATATGACCGACCGGATCGAACAGGGTGGTTCGAGAACGGCCCATGTTGTTGATATTTACCTGGAAGCCGATTACCAGCTTTATCAGAATAAAGGATCGGTAACCAATACCGTCAATTACCTCACGGGAATTTTTAATAATTCACAAATCATATTTAGCAACGACGGAATTACGGTTGCGTTATCGGAAATTTTTGTGTGGACCTCTGCCGATGGATATTCTGCTGCGTCGTCGTATGATGCACTGGATGATTTTATGAATTTCCGCACCACATTTAATGGTGATGTAGCACAATTATGCGCACTCGACCCGGGTGGGTTGGGTGGAGTAGCTGCAACGATCAACGGGTTGTGTAATCCCTATAAATATTGTTACAGCGATATCGACGCTACTTACTCAGATTTTCCAACTTACTCGTGGACAGTAATGGTGTTTACCCATGAACTGGGGCATGTATTGGGATCTTATCACACGCATTGGTGCGGCTGGCCTGGTGGCGCTATCGACAATTGTGCGCCTATGGCTGGTTATGGCACAGAAGGCGGATGTGCCTGGGGGCCTGCACCTGTTGACGGCGGTACGATCATGAGTTATTGTCACCTTGTGGGGTACGGTATTAATTTCAATAATGGATTTGGTCCTTATCCTTCGGATGCTATTATCGATGCAGTAGAAGCTGCTGGTTGCCTGGGTGGCGGCGGCGGTGGAAGTTATTGTACATCATCGGGTGATATTTCAAATGAAGAATGGATCGATAAAGTAAAAGTGGGTACCATCGACCGTGTATCTGGTGATGATGGCGGATATTTCAATGCAACGGCTTGGAGTACAAATTTTAAACAGGGCACATCTAAAACAATAAAATTGAGTGCAGGTATGAGTGGCGGACCTTATACTGAATATTGGAAAGTATGGGTAGACTGGAACCGTGATTTTGATTTTACCGATACCGGCGAAGAGGAATACAGCTTTTCATCTTCCAGCACAGGTTTATTATCAGGGACTATTTCAGCGCCATTAACGGCATCACCGGGTATGACACGCATGCGTGTTTCGATGAAATACGGTTCGGCGCCATCATCATGTGAAGCATTCGGCTACGGTGAAGTAGAAGATTATTCGATACAGATCAAATCAGCGCTGCCTGGCGAACTGCCTGATGCAGGTGATGCAGAACTGGTGATCTATCCAAACCCGGTTGAGGAAGAATTTACGCTATTATGGCTGAATATGCCCGATGGTGAAATGATGGTCACCGTTTTCGATATGGCAGGAAGGATGATGCAAAAAAATAATTATGCCGTTGCTGACGGGCAAACGACGATAAATATTTCAGGGTTTAATTCCGGGATTTATTTTATCAAAATTGTTTCACCAGACGGTATCATCCGAACAGAACGTATCGTTAAAAGCTGATCAGAAGTTCAGTTTTTCCCGGAATTCTCCAAAAATTGTTTTTATTCCCGCGGGATTGTAATTTTAGTTTTGCAACCTGAACTATGCATTGTGTAATTATAGGAAATGGTATTACGGGAATTACTGCGGCCCGTACACTCCGCAAACACTCCAATCACGATATTACAGTGATCTCGGGTGAAACGGATTATTTCTTCAGCCGCACGGCGCTCATGTATGTTTATATGGGCCACATGAAATTTGAACAGATACAACCTTACGAAAACTGGTTCTGGGGAAAAAATAATATTCACCTGCGCAAATCGTGGGTCACTTCGATCGATACAGATCAAAAAATGATCATACTCGATAATGGTGATCGTATGGCCTATGATAAATTATTGATTGCCACAGGTGCCAAATCAAATCGTTTCGACTGGCCCGGGCAGCATCTGAAAGGTGTGCAGGGATTATATTCATACCAGGACCTGATGGAACTGGAAGAAAATACAAAAGAGGGGATCAACCGTGCGGTGATCGTGGGTGGTGGCCTCATCGGTATCGAAATGGCAGAGATGCTACACTCAAGACATTATCCGGTTACATTCCTGGTGCGAGAAAAAGAATACTGGAACAATGTTTTGCCTGCAGGTGAGTCTGCACTGGTATCCAGGCATATCAGGGAACATGGATTTGACCTGAGACTTAATGTACATCTCAAAGAAATAATTGGTGATGCAAATGGTCGTGTAAAATCGATCATCACTTCGCATCATGAAGAAATTCCCTGCCAGGTAGTTGGACTTACAGCAGGTGTTTCACCCAATATCGACTGGATGAAAGACGGAACGATACATACCGACAGGGGTATACTCGTTAATTCACATATGGAAACCAACATGGATGATGTGTATGCTGCCGGCGATTGTGCGCAGTTTCAACATGCATTGCCCGATCGCAAAGTGGTAGAGCAGGTTTGGTACACCGGCAAATTACAGGGTGAGGTTGCTGCGATGAATATGCTCGGTCATAAAACACCATATCGCCCGGGGTATTGGTTCAACAGCGCAAAATTTCTCGATATCGAATATCAAACCTACGGCACAGTGCTGCCGCAGTTGCGTGATGGTGAAGTAGATTTTTATTGGGAACATGCGAATGGAAAAAAATGTATTCACTTTGTATATAAAAAAAATACCCAGGAATTTGTGGGCGTGAACATATTTGGTATACGCATGCGCCATCAGGTATTTAACCGCTGGCTGATTGAAAAAAGAACGATCACATATATTCTCGAAAATTTGAGAGCGGCCAATTTCGATCCTGAATTTTTTGGAACAGATGAAGAAGAAATTATCCGGGCATGGAATCAGCAACATGCAACCAATCCCGTGGAGCTGAAAACAAAAAGAAGTTTGATGAAAATGATTTTTGGTTGAAAGAATTATTCAATAGTTAAAAAAATAAACAATGTCTGACGCAAACCATAGTATGTCGCTGGCAAATCCGCATCCTGCCAATTTCAATACGATGCAAAAAGCCGGGCTGGCCATTACGGGCATCGGGGTGTTAGCGATCTTGCTCGCATGGTCGGGTATTGGCACCAGCCAGTCATTGATATTATTTATCACAACAGTGGTTTGTTTGTTTTTGGGTGGTATCATCTACACCCGCGGCTCATATGCCGATAACCCCGAAGGCGTCAAAAATAACAGGGCATTTTTCACTTCAATGACATCACGTGGTGCTTTGGCCTGGATCACAGGAATTGTGATCACGGGGTTTTATGTGATGTTATACTGGCGTGACGACTGGAAAAGGATATTGGGCGTTGATTTTTTAGCCGGGCTCGTGGCCATGTTCGATCCGCTCAGCAAAGCCCTCCGGCATGCCCCCGCCGACCAGTGGTTTGTATATGGCTCTTTTTATACCATCGCTGTACTGGTGATGGGTTTCAAATTCATTTATAAATATCGCCATAATCGCTACCAGATCATCCGTACCTGTTCGGTAATGACCGTGCAACTGGGGTTTGCATGGCTGCTGCCCGCCATTATGAGGTCCCTGTATAATTTTGAACCTTATCTGAGCTATTTCTGGCCGCTGGACTACGATGCCATTTTTCCATCTACATTAAGCTATTTTAAAACACAGGGCGCCCTGGGCACTTTTGTTGTGTTTTGGGGCCTTGTGCTCACATTCGTGGTTACACCGGTATTAACCTACTTTTTTGGCAAACGCTGGTACTGCAGTTGGGTTTGTGGATGTGGTGGCCTGGCCGAAACTGCGGGTGATCCGTTCCGCCACCTGTCCGATAAATCATTAAAGGCCTGGAAAATAGAAAGATGGCTCATTCATTCAGTGCTTGCTTCTATTATATTGATCACAGCGCTGTTACTCATCGACAATACCTATAAAAATGCGTTGTTGGGCCCAAAAGTGGCTTCCGATATGGCACATGCCTATGGATTTGTCATCGGGATGGTGTTTAGCGGAGTGGTGGGTGTAGGGTTCTACCCCATCATGGGTAGCCGTGTATGGTGCCGGTTTGGTTGCCCGATGGCGGCATACCTTGGACTTATACAGCGATTCAAATCGAGGTTCAGAATTACCACGAATGGTGCGCAGTGTATCTCTTGTGGCAACTGCTCCACTTACTGCGAGATGGGTATTGATGTGCGCTGGTATGCGCAGCGGGGGCAAAATATTGTGCGGGCGAGCTGTGTGGGCTGTGGTGTTTGTTCTGCAGTTTGTCCGAGGGGTGTACTGAAGCTGGAAAACGGACCTGACAACAATAATAGACTAAATAGTTTCTTCAGCAGTGAAGAGTTGAAAATTCTCTCCTGATTATATTAACAAAACATTTGCATTTAACTTAACTTTGTGCGTTTTTTAGGGTAGCGGCGGGATTTGGTATAACATGCAGAAAATCAATGTAATTATCCCGGTGTTCAATGAGAGCGGGTCAATCGGTTACGTTTTGCGTGATATTCCCGCTGGTTGGGTGGATGAAATAATTGTGGTGAACAACGGTTCTACTGACGATACAGCAGAGGTTGCAGGTAAACAAGGTGCTACCGTGCTACTCGAAGAAACAAAGGGTTATGGCTCAGCCTGCTTAAAAGGGATTGAGTATATCAAAAATAAGCCGACAGCGCTACAACCCGATATTGTTGTGTTCATTGACGGTGATTATTCAGATTATCCGGGCCAGCTGCCTGAACTTGTAAACCCGATCATCAAAGAGGGTTATGATTTTGTGATCGGCAGCCGTGCGCTTGGAAAAAGAGAAAGAGGGTCGATGGCAGTGCAGCAGGTTTTCGGAAATTGGCTGGCAACAACACTGATCCGGTGGTTTTACCGGGTACAATATACCGATCTGGGGCCTTTCAGGGCCATCAAATGGCAAAAGCTACTGGAGCTTGGAATGAGAGACAGGAATTACGGATGGACCGTTGAGATGCAGATCAAAGCGGCAAAACAAAAATTAAAATTCACTGAGATCCCCGTTGATTACCGCAAACGGATAGGAAAATCAAAAGTGACAGGAACAATTAAAGGAACCATTATGGCGGGATATAAAATTATCACGACCATATTTAAATATTCATAAGACCAAAGCTGATGCCCATCACAATAATTGTTATATACACCATTGCAATCACACTGCTATTCTTTTATTGCATTATGCAATTAAGTTTGGCCATACACTACATCAAGTACAAAAAGAATCTTAAAAAAGAAGAATTCAAGTTCCGGATCCCTGAAAGTGAATTCCCTCATGTTACCGTTCAACTGCCGGTTTACAACGAACTCTACGTAGTTGAAAGGCTTATTGATGCTGTATGTGCTTTTGATTATCCTAAAGACAAACTCGAAGTGCAATTGCTCGATGATTCAACAGACGAAAGCATTGAAATTGCAGCGAAGCGAGTAGCACATTACCAGGCGATGGGGATCAATATCCAGCAAATACGCCGCCCCGAACGGAAAGGTTTTAAAGCCGGTGCACTGGAGTATGGGTTGGGCATCGCCAAAGGCGAATTCATCGCTATTTTTGATGCAGACTTTACCCCACATCCCGATTTTCTCAGAAAAACGATCCCTTATTTCCTCGACGACGCAAAAATCGGCGTAGTACAGGCGAAATGGGAACATATCAATAAAGACTATTCCATCCTCACAAAAATTCAGGCCTTTGCTCTCGACATGCACTTTTCCATAGAGCAGCAGGGCAGAAATGCGGCTGGGTATTTTATCAATTTTAATGGCACTGCCGGTGTTTGGAGAAGGCTTACGATAGAAGAAGCAGGTGGATGGAAATCAGATACGCTTACAGAAGATCTGGACCTGAGCTATCGAGCGCAATTAAAAGGATGGAAATTTAAATATGTGGAAGATGTGGTAGCTCCTGCCGAATTGCCTACCGATATGAATGCTTTAAAGTCGCAACAATTCCGCTGGAACAAAGGCGGCGCCGAAACTGCAAAAAAGATCGGCCGCAGAGTGATACGTGCAGAAATACCGCTGAGGATAAAGCTGCATGCCATCGCCCACTTGTTCAATACCACAAATTATATTTTCATTTTCATCACGGCATTATTGAGCGTTCCGTTGTTGTTCATTAAAAACAACCTCTTCGAATTCGATTACTTTAAATATGCCAGTATATTCCTTATCGGTTCGCTTTCCATCGCATATGCGTATTATATCTCCACGCTGGAAATTGAAAAATCGTTTAAGAAAACATTAAAAGTGTATATTGTCAGATTCCCGATATTCCTGGCCATTACCATGGGCCTTTCACTCCATAACGCCTGGGCGGTTTTCCGCGGCTGGATAGGCCAGCAAACGGCTTTTGTGCGCACGCCGAAGTTTAATATTGTTAACGGAAAAGATATCTGGAAGAACAAAAAATATGTAGGCGGTAAAATAAATGCGATCACCTACCTGGAAGGTGTGTTCACGTTGTATTTCCTTTCAGGTATTATTATGGGATTTTATTACAGGGACTACGGTTTACTGCCCTTCCATTGTTTGGCATTTTTTGGCTTCGGAATTATTTTTTATTTTTCGCTCAAGCACTCACGCTATAATTCTTAATGCATGTAAATGATCAAAGCAGCATACACAGGACCCTGGAGATATGCTGTTTATGTTTTGATGGCACTTGCCTATATGGTGCTGGGTTATCTGGTACCCAGGCACGAAACCATTCAGCTCATAGGGCTGTATTTCTTTTTATTCATTATTTATCTGGATTTTATAAGGGAATTTAATTCGGATACACTCATCCGTGAAGGCATTGTACTCGCATTATTGTTGAGATTGGTCCTCCTATTCAGTGTGCCGGCATTGTCGGATGATTTTTACCGCTTCATATGGGATGGACGCCTCATCAATCAACATATCAATCCATTTCAGTACACACCGGCTGAATTACATGAAAGCGGACAACAGATAAAGGGGCTCACCGGCGAACTGTATCAGCGGCTCAATTCGAAAATATATTATTCTGTTTACCCACCCGTATGTCAGGTTATGTTTTCACTTACAGCCCTGGTTTCATCCGGGAATATATTTCTGAATATCGTTTTGCTGAAAACAGTGATGTTCCTGTTTGAAGCAGGGACGATATATTTCCTGATAAAAATATTGCGCCTGGTAAATGTGCAACCACAGCGTGTGTTGGTTTATGCATTGAACCCCCTCATTATTGTAGAACTCGTCGGGAACATTCACTTCGAGGCGGGTATGATATTTTTCCTCACGGTATCATTTTATTTACTACTCAGACAAAAAATACTTTTTTCGGCAGTGATATTTGGTCTGGCCATTTCCACAAAACTGCTACCGCTTATTTTTTTGCCGTTATTATTTAGATATTTCGGTGTAAAAAAGACGATCTTTTTTTCTGCGACTGCAGGGCTGGTTACATTGATCAGTTTCCTTCCGTTTCTCAATGCAGATCTTTTGAAACATTTGACGAGCAGCGTGAGTCTGTACTTTAATGAATTTGAATATAATGCCAGCTTCTACTACCTCGGCAAATGGATGGGGGGATGGGATGATCTGGCAACGAAAGTAGTTTTACAAAAACTCCTCCCTTTCCTCACCATCGCAGCTATTATTGTCTTAGCGCTGAGATATCATAAAGAAAATTTTTTTATCGCATGCCTCATAGCAGCGTTGATATATTTTTTATTTTCAACAACAGTTCACCCCTGGTATATTGCAGTGCTGGTATTATTTGCTTCAATAACGCCTCTTCGGTTTGTGCTTTATTGGTCGGGATTGATCATGCTCACTTATATCACTTACAGCACACCTGCTCAGCTTGAGCATTTTGGTTTAGTCGCTTTTGAATATTTAGTTGTGTTGGGTGTTTTAGTGTATGAGCTCAGGCAGAAAATGTTGCGAAGCTGATCTACATCTTCGCTTGGAATGCGGTCATGTTTATTTATTGAATTAATGCAAATCCTTAATTGCAGGAAATAAAAAAAGGGCAGGATAAGCATCCTGCCCCTAGGCTGTCATGATTGTATGTATTTATTTTGTCTTCAAGATATGGAACTCAACACGGCGGTTCATTGCGTGTTCAGCTTCATCATCAGCACCTTTGATCAGGTTATCAGATTCACCTTTGTAAACGATTTTCAACCTGCTTTCAGGAACACCGCTTTTTGTGAGGTAGCTGATAGCTGATTTCGAACGGTTTTCAGATAACTTCATGTTATAATCTTCACCAGCACGAGTATCAGTATGTCCTACTACTTCAATTGTGAGTTTATCATACTTACTCATGATCTCAGCTACATATTCCAGTTCGGGAACTGCATCCGGACGGATATCAGATTTATTGAGATCGAAGAATATCATCGGCAGGTACCATTCGCCACCGGCGCCGCCTGCTGGCTGATAATCTTTAAGTCTTTGGTCAACATAGTTCTCAACCCATTCCTGAGTTAAATGAACGTTCTGGCAATTTTCCATCGGTAATACCGGTGAAGAGAACGGTTCAGGATCTTCTGAGTCGGGGCAACCATCTTTATCGCTATCGAGGCTCACACCATGTGTATCAACCGGAGTGCCTTCAGCTGTATTTGGTTCTTTGTCGAGGCGATCAATTACACCATCGTTGTCAGAATCTTTCAGCATGTTATCAGGATCGATTTCGCTAATGGTTTGGTAGATATAATCCAGCGGGTTAACTGCCCAAAGTGGATCGATAGAGTTTTTGCCAAGGTCGAAGCCTAATGTGATGTTCGTGTACTGGAACATATCGTAGTGGTCGCTGAGATCACCGATATCTGACCAGCGCTGACCATCAGCTAAGTCGTCAAAGTAGTGGGTAGCTCTGTGTTCGAGGCCAACTTCGAAGTTTTTGCCTACTCTCCATGAGATACCGGCACCACCAGAAATACTGGGGTTCCTTACCCATGTAGCCCTTACCTCGCCGCTATCCCTTGCAACAGGGTTGGCAACTTCAGCCTGTGTTTCATATTCACCATCAAGTGCAGCGTGGATCGCATCCAGACGTTCTGCCTGAGAGGTGTTCTGAGCACCGAACTGTGAAAGGATCTGAACCCATGGATACTCTTCGCCATTGGCGTCAAGCGCATCATACTTCGTGTTGAACATAAAACCACCAACACCGATATAAGCATATACCAGGAATTTAGGATCTGCTTTGTGGAAGTTGAGGTTGTTCAGGTTTACGAGCAGGTCGACAGAACCATGAGCTACTTTTGTGTTGTAGTTCGGAATCCACTCAGAACCGGCATAATCTGCACCTTCTGAATAGTTTTCGTTTGAACTGTTGGCAAAAGCGCCATTAAGTGTTTTGTTAAAGAGGAATGCGCCCTGGGTGTAGCTTTGACCATATGTATTAGCATACATACCGTGAAAGCGGATAGAGGTAACATAACCCAGACCTTTGCGGATATTAAGACCTGCTCCGTAAGCTGGTCCGTGTGCACCGCCAAAAGGTTCTGAACGAACATCACCGATGAGCTGCGGCAATCCTAAGTGGATGCCCACATTCCATTGGTTACGTGGTTTTGCCGGATACGCATAGGCTCCGCTTTCAAAATCACTTTGTTGTTGTTGTCTACTCTCCGGGATCGTATTCGGATCTGTTTGTGTGAAAGCTGTACCACTAATGAGCAGTAAGGCAGCTAATAAGGATTTACGACTAATCATGACGTTTATATTAAAAGTTAGTAATGTATGTTAAATAAATATGTGTCAATTTTCCGCAAAGCTAAGGTTCGGGTATTTCTTATCCAAATCGTTTACTTTCAAATATATTAATTCTTTTACTGTATTTTGATACCCCCCCAATACATCTAAACCAGAGTCCCTTTCTTTCTTCTCTTCCTGAACCGTATGATATCCCTTTCCTCCCCTGAAACCTACTTACGAAAAAACAAAGCTATATGAATTCACGAAAATTCCAAAAAAAAATTCAAATTTCCGGGCAATAAGATGCAACCTTTTTTCGTAAGCTTGCATCGGCTCGATCTTTTAAACCAAAACCCCTAGTGTAGCAACACCTTCTAAGAAAACGCATGATTCAAAAATTTTATCAGCGGATAGCTGACTTTATAACATGATACCAGCTCTTTTTGAAAACCGGGGTCCAAAATTTCCTTATCCTTATAATTCCTCGATACAATAAAGTGCTTATGTTTCAGTAACTCAACAGCCGGATTTTCCGGGTCATAACCCTTTGGCGCCGATTTGAGCTTTTCGATCTCATCCAGCCCGTCGAAATATTTTTTAAAAGCTGCGGATTTCAGGATTTTGTTGAAATCACCCAGGTTATAATCGATCTCCTGCCTGATAGACTGCAGAACATCAGGCTCCGGCTGGTAACAACCTGCTGCAGCAAACGACTTATTGCCTGGCTCCAGGTGGAAGTAGTACCCTGCCGTCATCACCTTCTTGCCTCCCTTATTAATAGATGTGCCCATATTTGTTTTATAGGGGCTCTTATCTTTTGAGAATCGGATATCCCGGTTGATGCGGAAAAGTGTCTTTTTGGGTTCTATGCCTTTGATGCCTTCATCAAAAGTTTCAATCTGTTTGATAAGTCCTGTCGTAAATTCAAGAAAGTTTGCTTTGGCAGCTTCATAATCAGCCCTGTTTTCATCGAACCATGGCTTATTATTATTGGCCGCCAGACGCTGCAAAAATTTGAAAGTGTTTTTTTGAATTATCATAGTTAAAAAAGTAATTTTAGGTAAATATATCAAAATTCGGGGCCGCTATCATCCTTTCATTGTGAACCTGTATGAAAGACCAACGCACCAGAATTATTCTTTGTTTAGCAGTTCTGTTAAATATGATTTCCCTGCCCGGGGAAGTTGCCGCCCAGGATATGTTACCCTGGGACCCAAACCTCGAATATTTAAGCGATATTACACCTATCATCACCCCCGAGCTGATCGAACTTTCAGATCCTTCCGTTTATACCCATCCCGAATTCGGCATACTTCCCGAAGATGCACCCTGCCAGGATTGTGTTGAATTGATAGACCACAGAACACTCAACTCCAGATATTTTATTCAAAACGGCACCAACGGAAACACCTTCTATAAACAAACATCATTTGGCGACCTGCACTACACCGATGATTCCGGGCAGCTGATCTCTTTCGACAGGCGGCTGAAAAAAGTTACCGATCTGCTTTACCGGGCAGACCACCAGGCAACACCTGCGATCCTAGACCTGGAACATGAGCAAACGGCGTATAAAGTAAATGACGAAAAATTCGCTTTCAACAACGATCTGCAACTGAAACAATTTATACCAGGTGGTGAAACCGAGTGGCTGGGGCCGGCAAACTGGTCGAATATTACAATTGGTGATCACGGAGCCTACGTAACAGATATATGGCCGGGTATTGATATGCAGATCACCTACGACTATGGTAATATTAAATCGAGTTATATCATCAAAGCACCGCTCGGAATTACGGAAGGATATCTCGGCATAACGGATCAGCTTATGCTGCCTGTAAAATATGCTGTTGAATATGGTGAAGGATGGGAAGGTGAAAAAGGCTGGAACGGATCTTTAATTGTAGCGCATACCGAAGAAGTTGCCTATAGTTTCCAGATCGGGAGGGCCATTGCTTACGACAGCAAACCTATCGCGGTAAAAGATTCTATCGGCATCCATGCTTATAATCCCGAGTACCTGTACGATTCCACGACGAAGAAACTGACTACAATCCTGTCGATGGAATGGCTGAACAACCCCGAATTGGAATACCCCATCATCATCGACCCCATTGTTACCTCATCAGCCACCTTTGGTTCTGTGATCAAGTTCAGGATCAATGGCGAATGGTGCGGAGGGGCTACTTATTGTACAAACACACTC
>Ga0315912_10004192_pt1 | contig 13772 bp, 8 predicted proteins | sample VfabasoilMG_FD_204469 | JGI IMG/M metagenome (GOLD analysis project Ga0315912, IMG submission 204469) | Garden soil microbial communities collected in Santa Monica, California, United States - V. faba soil | ecosystem: Environmental > Terrestrial > Soil > Garden | place: USA: California... | reverse complement strand
CAGCACGTAATTGCGTGTGACGCTGCCGATCTTCAGCGTTTTGTCGGTGTTGCCCGCGGCCAGCACCGTGCTCGGGCAAGTGACGGCTGGACCGCCACCAGCGCCGCTGCCGCCGTTTGCGCTACCGCTGGTGCCGCTGCCGCCGGTGCTGCTGCCCGCGCTGCCGCCGGCCGTACCGCCCGCGCTCAGCGTGCCCGCACTGCCAGGCGCGCCGGCCGTGCTGCCCGAAGAGCCGCCATTTCCGGCAACGCTCGCTGAGGAGCCCGCGACGGCTGCGCTACCCGCGCCGCCCGCCCCGGCAATGGGCGCGTTCAGCGCACCACCCGAGCCTGCGGCCGTCGCGGCTTTGCCGGCGCTGCCCGCGCTGGCAACCGGCGTGGTGACGTCGTCTCCGCAGCCGACCGAGGCGGAAGCTGCGCCGAGCGTAACGAGCCAAAGGGCGAGAGAAACCTGGGATGAATAGCGCAGCACTTCCACTGACATGGCGAGACGGTACTGATGCGCGCGCGCAGGCACGAGAGGGCGATTTTGTCCTCCCGCGCGCGGCGTATGGACCCGCTTCTAGATTTTGCCCCCAGCGTAAATGAAAATGAAAGTGATATTCAATTTCATTTACGCTGGGTTGGCGCTATGGGTCGAGGCATGGCGAGCACTTCGAGTTCAGTTCAGCCTCTGGCGCGGATCTTCGCCGGTGTGTGTGGCACTTTTGGCCTGCTTTTGGGCCTGTTTTTGGGTGTTGGCGGCTGCGCGTCGAAAGCAGCGCCCGCTGTCCCGCCGGCGACGCCCATGGCGGCAAAGCCGCTCACTTGTGATGAGCGGGTGGATCGCAAGGCCATCTTGGCCATGGCGGGTTCGTTCCGGGTGGCGTTCGACTTCGAGGAAACCGAGGTTTTGGCTCCCGGCTACGAGAAGCGTCCGCCTCTTGGCACCGAGGCCTTGGAGCTCGTCGCCGTCGCTGCAGACTCAAAGGGACGCGTCTCGCTTCAGCATCTGTTGCTGATCGACGGCGGCGTGACCAAGCACTGGCGACAGGACTGGGCGTTCGAAGATCGCGAGCTGCTCGAGTTCAAAGGGCGCAACACCTGGGCGGGACGCCAAGTGTCCGCCGACGAAGCGCGCTGCAGCTGGACCCAAGCGGTGTTCGAGGTCGACGATAGTCCACGCTATGAGGGTATCGGTCGCTGGCGGCACGACGCGCAAGGGTCGGTCTGGCAGTCCAACGAGACCTGGCGCCCGCTGCCACGCCGCGAATACACGAAGCGCAGCGACTATGACGTACTCCTCGGTGTCAATCGCCATCGGATTACGCGCACGGGGTGGGAGCACGAGCAAGCCAACGTCAAGCTGGTGCTTAGCCCCCAACACTCGCTCGTGCGCGAGCGTGGACTCAACCGCTATACTCGCGTCGACGCTGAAACGACGGCGCTCGCCGCAAGCTACTGGCAAGCGACCGGCGTGTTTTGGCAGCTGGTTCGCGCTGAATGGACGCGCGTGCTGGCCGCGCGTACGAGCCTGCAGCTGTCCACGGAAGTCGCTGGAGCGCGCCTCTATGAACCGCTCTTCGAGCGCGCCGAGGCGCGCGTAGAGCCTGCCGCGACCAGCGTGTTCATTCACGAAACGATCGCGCGCTATCTGGTCGGTGCTGCCGAGCCTTCGGCGAGCATGCCAGGGAGAAAGCCATAGCCATCGTCGTTCTGCCGTGAGGAAGCAGCTCTATCCGATGCTGATGCTCGTTCTTTCATTTCTGGGCCGCCGCGCGGACGCGCAAAGCGCCACCAAAGCTTCGCAGCCCGAAGCGACCGACGTCGTGGTGACCGGTACCCGCACGCCGGAGCAATCGCAACGCGCAACCGTCAAGACCGACGTCGTAACCCGAGCTGAAGCGGAGCGCCGAGGCGCGACGAACGTTGCCGAGGCGCTCTCGACTCAGCCCGGAGTCCAAGTGAATCCTGGGGCATACGGCTACCTGGGCAGCGTCAGCCCTATCCAGATCCAGGGCTTTGACCTGGGGCGCGTGCTGATCCTGGAAGACGGCGAACCGGTGATCGGTGACGTGGGCGGCGCGATCGATCTGGCCGCAATTCCGATCAGCGATCTTGCGCGCATCGAGATCGTGACTGGCCCGTCGAGCGCGCTGTACGGGTCGAGCGCGATCGGCGGCGTGGTGAACATGATCAGCGCGCCGCCACGGCACGATGGTCCGAGCGCGCGAGCGCGCAGCGAGTATCGCAGCCATCACGGCGTCGTATTGCAGGGCAGCGCCGCGTATCGGGCGCGGAACGCTTGGACACAGCTCGATCTATCGCACACACGGCAAGACGCCATCGCCGCGCTGTCGGGTCTACCAGATACGCAAATCCCCGAGCTTTCGCGGTCACTGCTCGGAGTGCGCGTCGGCGGTAGGGTCAGCCGCAACATCGAGCTGAAGCTGCGCGCCCGCTGGCTACATCAACGCTTCGATGGCATCGAATCCAGCGAATATCCAGGGCTGGGTCGCTATCTGACGGACCTGCCCAAGACCAGTGACCGCATCGCGCTGCACTTGGTGGAGGACATCCGTCTGGGACGCGGTTCGAGCTTGCGGCTGTCGCTCGGGCGCCAGTGGGCCGTCGCCAATACTGGCAATTTTCGCAGAAATTCGCCGCTTGGCCAGGAGCACGATAGCGTCCAGAATCAAGCTAGCTTCGAAGCCACCGCGACGCTCGCCGATGGTCCGCGCACTTGGGTGATCGGCTCTCGCTTCGAGACCCAGCGCTTGTCGCAGCAGCTGCGCGTTCACGAACGGGTCGATGGGGAGCTCATCACGAGCAGCACCAGCGAGGTCACGCCGCAAGGTCTGAACAGCGCCGCGCTCTATTCCCAGCTTGCCTGGGCGTTCGGACCCACGCTCACGATCTTGCCCGGAGTGCGCGGCGAATATCACGGTCGACAGGGGGGCGTGGTGGCTCCTCGTCTGGCATTGGCTGTGCGCCCGAACGAAGCGTGGACACTGCGCGCGGGCGCCGGTCGCGGCTTTCGCACGCCGAGCGCCGAGGAATTCGGCTTCAATTTCGATCACTCCGTGTACGGCTACAAGGTGGTCGGCAACCGCGCGCTCGAGCCCGAGCAATCTTGGGGGGTGAACGCTGACGTCGCGTTTCGACCTGCGGCTTTCATCATGCTGCGCGCGGGTGGGTTTGCGAACTGGGTCCGTGATCTGATCGACATCGATCTGTCGTCGGGCACGAGCACGGGCACCGTCGTTTCCTACACTTATACGAACTTCGAGCGGGTCAGAACTGCTGGCGGCAACCTGGGGTTCAGCTTGCTCAGCGGAGATCGCGTGCGCGCTGATCTGGCCTATGACTACCTGTGGACGCGCGATGAGCTGAGTGGACAGCCGCTCAGCGGGCGCCCGCCGCACACGCTGACGGCCTCGCTGCGCTGGTCCTTGCCGTGGCGCTTCGAGCTGTCTGCGCGCACGCGCTTGGTCAGTGATGCGTTCGTCGACGCGGCGGCTCGTACCCCTGGTTATCAGATCAGCGACGGGCGGCTCGCCTTCAAGGCGTGGCCGAGCGCAGAGGCCTATGCCGGTGTGCTCAACCTGCTGAACGTACATCAAGAACCGGGTCGAGTGGGGGATCTGAGGCCACCGCTCGGGCGAGTCCTGTACGTCGGTTTGAGCGCGGGCTTGCCCAACGAGCAGGGGCCATGAACGACCATTTCGCGTCGCCGCTGGCAGCTTTTGCCTGCGCTGTTGCGCTGGCTTGCTCGAATTCGCCGGGAACTGGCAGAGAACCCGGCGCGATCGACGAGCCCTCCAGCGTGCCGGACGGTGCCGCGGTTTTTGTCGGCAGCGCTCAGCTCGACGTGCCGGTGCCAGAGAACGGCCGTGTGTATCTGAGGCTCTCGCAGCCGAGCCTGGTGAACCCGGCTGACTCGGCAAACTCGAACGAGTGGGATCTCGCGTTCGAACACTTCGATGTGTACACGAACAGCGGGCCATCGGGCACCGGTAAAGCGGCTGCTTTCGGACAGCTCGATATGTCCGCGTTTTGGCAAGGCACGCTGCCTGCGGTGCCTTTTCTCTCGCCGGACAAGACAGGTGGCGCGTTCGCGGATTGGTACGCCTACGACGGTCAGAACCACGCCTTGCATAGTCGTTACCACGTTTACGGCGTGCGCGGTGGTGAGCGTGAGCGTGAGCGTGAGCGCCTCTGGAAGACGCAAATATTGAGCTACTACTCCGAGCAGGACAACGCGCCGGTGAGCGGCTTGTTCCAGATCCGCTACGCCGAGCTGAGTAGCGAGACCGGGGGCACACGCGCGCTGCAGATCGATGGCACCGCGGGTGGTTTGAGCGGTGCCGTGAATGCGACGAGCGGTTGTCTCGATCTAGCGAGCGGAATGGTGCGTCAGCTCACACTCGCGGATGCCCGAGTTTCGAAGGAATGGGACCTATGTTTTCGCCGCGACTCGATCAGCGTCAACGGTGAAGCCGGTGGCCCTCGCGGCGTTGGCGCGGTCGATTTGCAAGCCGAGGAGACCAGCGCTGAAGAGCTGGCCACGGTCGTGAAACGGTCTGCTGCTAGTACTCTGCCGCGTTTTGCCGACGTATCGCGAACGTCACTCGCGATGGCGCAATTCCGAGGTGACCACGTCGTGAGCGCATTCGAGACGGGCGGCTGGCTAGACGCCGCAGCGTCCCCACCGGCGCCGGTGCGTGCGGCGTGGCTCGTGCGCGAGGCCAGCGGTGAGCGGCAATTCCTGGTCGCGTTCAGCGAATTTCGAGAGCCCACGGCGTCGTCTCCCGGCACCGTCGTGGTTCATATCAAGCCGGCGAAGCAGTGATGAAGACCATGAAGAAGCTTGTATTCTGCGCACTCCTCTGGTGCGCAACGGGTTGTGGCGCGAATGATTCGCGGAGCGAGGCCAGCGGCGGTGCCAGTGCGAGCGCTGGTGCTAGCGGGCTCGGCATGGCGGGGGTTGGCAGCGCGAGCTCCTGCACGGCCGCGCGCGCACAGCTCTTGGGCGCTGTGGATAGCGTGTCGACCAGTGAGGTTTCGGTGGTCTCGAGGACAGCTGGGATTGTCACGCTCTACGTCGGAGCTACCGCCGGGGGCACGGCTGCAGCGGCGATGAATCCCTGGATCTTCGTAGCTCTCGACGACTTATCCAGGGCGGAGGTGAGCGACCTGTCGTCCATCCAGTCGACCGCCTGGGATCTCGCGCTCAAGCGCCCGCTCGTATACACGAACGGCGGCGATGGCGGGCCAGGTGAGGGCGACGCCGTGCTGATCGACAAAGATTTCGACGCCGTCACGGCGGAGGATGCAGCAAGCGCGGCGTTCTATCGCGAGAAGTTCTTCGACGCGGAGTGCAATCCGATCCTGGATCCAACCGGCGCCGCGGCCACCAGCTTCTCGGCCTGGTACGAGTACGATTCCGAAACGCATACCTTGACCCCTCACGCCGGGACTTGGCTTTTACACGGGGCGAAGGGCAAGTTGTACAAGCTACGCATCAAGACTTACTACGGTACACCCGAAGGAGGCACCGGCATGGCCGGCGGTGCGTACCTGCTCGAGGTGGGAGCGTTGTGAGTGAGCTTGGCGTCGCTGCTACATGCGTGCTGGGCCTGCTCGAGGCTGCTCGCGCTAGCCCTGCTAGTCGAGAGCAAGCACGCGATCGCGAGCGATTGCACGAGACCGACCGATCCTGGCGGTGCTCACGGCTATTCGTACGGTTCGGCCGAGGTGAAGTCGTTTGGCTCCTCGACGGTGCTGGTCTGGTACGTCACCGCTGGCGTGCACGCGGTCAACGCCCAGAGCACGCGCAGCGATGCCATTCCCGATGACGTGGTCGAAGTCGCCGAGGTCACGACCGCGGCATTCGCGAAGTATCTAGAGCTCGGATACCGTGCACCGATCTCGGATGTATCGCATCCCGAATGCGGCGCGAATGGGGGAGATGGCCGCCTGGACGTGTATTTAGTGCGCATGCAGGGCGCGGACGGCATGACCGCAATCGATCTCGGGCGCTGCAGCGAACGAGGATCAGCGGTTTTCTGCGCCAGTTTCATCTTGGCTCAGGCGAACTTTGCGGCTCAGTACCCGAACGCGTCCACGGGGATCCGCACCGTATTGCCGCACGAGCTATTCCACGTATTTCAGAACGCCTACGATTCGGGGCTCGACCGATTCTGGGCAGAGGGCACCGCGCAATGGGCGGTGAAGACACTCGATCCCTCGCTCACCGACCTCGAGCGCAATCTGCCTGCGTTCTTCGCGCAACCGTCGCGGGCTCTCGACGCGCCGGCGAACGGGGTCACCACGGCATTCTTGTACGGCTCGGCGATTTGGCCGGTATTTCTGAGTCAACGCTACGGTGGCCGGATCGTGCGTGCAATTTTGGAACGCGAAGCAGAGGAGGGCGGTTCGTCTCTCGCGAGCGCGGACGCGGTATTGGCAGACGAGCAGACCTCGCTTTCTCGCGAGTTTGCGCGATTTGCGGCTTGGAATGCAGCAACGGGTGCGCGCGCAGATGCAGGCGGCTACGAGGACGCGGCGAGCTACCCCATGGTGCCAGTGAAGGAGCTCGGCCCGGTACCGATTCACGATGTCAGCTCGGGTCTGGCATCGTTTTACTACCACGCGCAGGTCAGCGCCCCGATGCAAATAGCGCTCGAGACCGACTCGACACGAAACGTCGGCACGCTCGTGCCCCTCGAAAACGACGTTGCCCGCGTCGACCGTGCGACGCCGCTGCCCGCGCAGTTATTGGCCGAAGGAATCATCGTCGTCAGCGGGATCACCTCGAACAAGACCGACGCGCCGTTCACCCTGTCACTGACACCGCTCAGCTCCCCAACGGCCGCAGATGCGAGCGGCTGTGCGCTCTCGCGCGAGCCATCCCAGGTGAGCTCCCAGGCGTTCGTGAGCTCGCTGCTGCTGCTGCTCTCGTTCAGCCGTCGACGACGCTCGGGAGCCAAGCGCTGCCGAGGACGAGCAGCGGAATGCATCGCGGAGCTCGAAGCTGAGCTTCGGCGTCGGTAGCGACGGACGTATGAAGCGTCCGCGCTTGGATGTTCCCGGGTCAGCCAACGAACATGGCTGTGACCACGTAGTGTTCGCTTGCCCCCGACACTGGAGTCAGACGTTGTGCCGCACTGTGCCAGCGAAAACCGCCAGCGACCAAGCTACGCCGCGGCAGCTGCGCTGTGCTACGGAAGGCAAGCCGCGGCACGGAGTGTGCTTGGGAGTGGGGGGCCTCAACAACGCGGGTGGCGGAACCCGGGGCACGCGAGACGAAACTTTGGAAACGGAACATGGCAATGGTTGGTGGGCAGGTAGCTGAGGGGAGCGGGGGGACGTTTGCGCGGCGTTCCGGGCTGTGGCTGTGGCCGAATGAATCGACGGTTCGCGCCGCTTCCAACTTCGCGCGCGCCATCACGCACCCTGCGCTGTCACTCCTCGGGGTGAGCGTCTGCTTGGCATTCGCCCTGCGCTCGCTGTTCTTCGCGATTTCCGCTTGGCTCTGGCACTTCGCCTCCGATACGGATTTGGCGGAGGTGGTTCCCTGGGCGCGCTGGGCCATGGCGGACAGGGATGGCGCCGAGGCCTATGCCTTGCTGTTTGCAATCGGACTGCAAGGGCTGGCGACCGCGCTGTGCATGATGCTGCTCGCTCGGCTCAGAGCGAGCTTTCGAGCGGGTGCAGTGGCCCTTCTGCTTGCTGCGGCGGCAGCCATCGCTTGGAACGCGCCGCCACGGCCCCCGGCGGCCGAGATCTTCATTACGTTGTCGGGCACGCTGTGGTTCATCGCGGGCGCCTTGCTCGTAACGGCGCTGGTTACCTGGCTTGGACGCCGCAGTCGAGCTCGCGTTCCCGCGTTGGTTGCGGCGGTGCTGGTCCCCGTGTGTTTCGTGCCCATTTCGTACGTCCGCCTTCCGGATCTGATTTGCATTCTCGGGCCGGCGCTGCGCCTTCAATATGGCATCCGGCTTTCCGACATCTACCTGCAGTACGACCTCTTGCCGTCGCTGCTCGCGCTGGGCTGGACGTCCAGCGGCGCCTCGCCGGTCACGTTCGGCTCCGTGTTCGTGCCAGCCTCGTTTTATGCGCTGTTCATGGGCGTCTACCTGATTGCCCGTCGGCTACTGCGGGCCGAGCTGGCAGCGCCGCTCCTCGTATCGGTCGTGCTCATCCGCTTCTACGGGATCATCGGTGATGTTTCGCCGCAGGTCGGACCCGTGCGGCTCGATCTGTGGGTGTTGCCGCTCGGCCTGGTGCTCGCCGTGGGCTTACGTCACTGGTCAGTCGGCCTTCTGCTGGGCGCTCTGTGCTTCTTTTCGCGCAGCATCGGCATGCTCTATCTAGGAGCATACGGGCTGGCCGTAGCTCTGGACTTCCTCGCTCAGCGTCGCGCGTCGGGGGACGGCGCAGCGATCCCGTTCCGGCGCGCACTCGCGCAGTTGTTCATTGGCACTGCGCCCGTGTGGGGCATCGTCATGCTTTGCCTGCTGGCGGTGCGCCTCGCCTTTGGCTCATTCGGCTCCGATGCTGTCGCCATCTATCACCAATTGGGCGTCGGCATGATGCGCATCGACCGCACTTCGTTCTACTGGTGGTTGCTCGCGCTCACCGGGGCGGCAGGCTGGCTTGCGTTCACGCGCCGCGCACGCATAGCGACGCCCGCAAGCTCGGCTGCAATATTTGCGGTGACGCTGATGGTCAGCAGTTCGATCTACTTCTTTGGTCGTAGCCACGAACTCAACTTGCTCAATACCAGCGCGTCGTACCTGTTCTGCTTTTTCTTGTGCCTGCACCTGGCGTGGCCAGAGGCGTCGGACGCGGCGGCGTTGCGCGGGCTGTTTCGGGCGACTCCCTGGCTGGTAGTGGCAACCTGCGCCTATTTTTACTCGTATTTGGGCGTCTCCAGGACGACCGGGCAATTCATGGAGGTCGTGACGCAGGCGCCGCTGCTGCAAGCAAGTTCTGGCGACGCAATTCCGACCATCAATTGTGCCGAGGTGACTGAGGCCGCCGGCGACAACGATGTCGTCTTCTTCTCGAGCAATGACTATTGGTACTACAAAGGCTGTCACCTCGTGCCACGCGGCTACGTCCAGCCCTTGTACCTGTCGATTCTGGAGAAGCCGTTGGCAGCCGACTTGGCGGGTTTGCTGCGCAAGGGCTACAAGGTCGTCGTGCCTCACGTCAATGAGGACTTCGTGTCTCCTCATTTCGGCGAGTTCGTGCCCAAGCTGCCGCCGCTCGATTTGGTGAAGACGGCCAATTTCGACATTTACCGCTTGCGCCATTAGAGCCGCGCTTCGCGCTGCTGCGTCAGCCGTCGAGCAGCAGGCGCAGCTCGTCGCTCGAAAGCGTGGATGCGCGATCGGACTCGGCGAGGAGTGAATCGGCGAGGTCGCGTTTGCTGCGGTGGAGGCTGACGATGCGCTCTTCGATCGTGCCTTTGGCGACGAGGCGATACACCGTGACGGGGTTTTGTTGGCCGATGCGGTGCGCGCGATCGGTCGCTTGGCTTTCGGCGGCGGGGTTCCACCACGGGTCGAGGTGGATCACGTAGTCGGCAGCGGTGAGATTCAGGCCAAATCCGCCGGCCTTGAGGCTGATCAGGAATGCGTCACCTTCGCCGGTTTGGAATGCATCGACTGCGGCGCTGCGCTGTTTGGTCGTGCTCGAGCCGTCCAGGTACTGGTAGCTCTTGCCGCGGCTTTCGAGTGCGCTGGCGGCCAACTTCAGTACGTCGACGAATTGGCTGAAGACGAGCGCGCGGTGGCCCGAGCTCACCAACTCATCCATCAATTCGGCGAAGGCGGCGAGTTTGGAACTTTCGAGGCGGGCCTCGGGCACGACCAAGCGCGCGTCGCAGCAAACGCGTCGCAGCTTGGTGAGTTCGGCCAGGATGGCGAGCTTGTTCGCGCCTTCGCCGCGCCCCGCGCTGCCGAGCTTGTCTACCGCCGCGCGGCGGATGCTTTCGTAGATCGCCGTTTCTTCGGCGCTCAGTTCGACTTGATGTTCGATCTCGGTGACGGGTGGCAGCTCGGCCAACACTTGCGCTTTGGTACGACGGAGCAAAAAGGGTTGGATTAGCTTGCGTAGGTTGCGGCGGCTATCGCGGCCAGCGGCTCCGTCTTCATCGAGCGGGAAGCGGCGGCGAAAGGCGGCGGCGGTGCCGAGTAGGCCAGGCTGGATGAATTGAAATAGGCTGTACAGATCGCCTCCGTGATTTTCGACGGGGGTGCCCGTGGCGGCGATGCGCATGCTGGCGCGCAAGGCGAGGGCGGCACGGGTGCGTTGGGCCTGCGCGTTCTTGATGAACTGTGCTTCGTCGAGGATCAGCGTGCCCCAGGTGATGGCTTGCAAGCGCGCCGCGTCTTGCTGCAGCGTGGCGTAGCCGGTGACGATCACGTCACGCGGGCCGAGATTTTCGAGCAGGCGCGCGCGCTCGCTGCCGGCGTAGCTGTAGGCCTGGAGCGAAGGCGCGAAGCGTGCCAGTTCACGCAGCCAATTGTCGCCGACGGAGGTTGGCGCGACCACGAGCGCGGGCCCGCTCTTGGCGCGATGCAAGAGCAGCGCGATCAACTGCACGGTTTTGCCCAGGCCCATGTCATCGGCCAAGCAGGCGCCAAAGCCGAGCTCACCGAGTCGCGCGAGCCAACGGAAGCCGTCGAGTTGATAATCGCGTAGCTCGGCGTTCAGGCCGCGCGGTAAGCGCGGTTTGCTGTCGAACACTTTGCTGAAATCGTCGCGCCATTTCAGCGTCGGGGCGTCGAGCGCGAGGCCCGAGCCCTGGGCCAGCAAGCCCTCCAGGGCGGAAAGCGCGGTGACCGGCAACTCGATCGGACCCGAGCCGCCCTCGCTGAGCTCGGGGCTGGCGGCGGCAATGGCAGACAATTGCTCGCGCAGCTCGGCGCTGAGCTCCACGAAATCGCCCTGCGCGAGCTTCACGAAGCGACCGCGTTGCTCGGCGAGCAAGCGCAGCAAATCATACAGGGAGAGATCGAGATCCTGATCGAGGTTCAGGTTCGCCTCGAGCAAAAAGCCGCTCTTGCCGCGGCTGATCCGGCCGCGCAAACTCGAGCGATCGAGACGACCACGCAGGCTCAGTGCCTTGCCTTGCGGCCACTCGACTCGCACTCGATCACCCAACGTTTCGAGCGCGCCCAGCAGATCCAAGCAGGCTTCGGGCGTTGCGAGTGACCATTCAAAGTCGGAGGTTTCGAACCCGCCCAAGCTCGGGCAAGCGGCGATCGCAGCGGCGGCGTGCTCGAGCTCCAGAGCGAGATCCCGGCGCGCTTGGGCGGTCGTGCCCTCCAGGTGGGCGAGCAGCAGCGGTGACCCTGCGCCCGGTGAACAGGCGGGACCGCGATCACCCAGCGGGCGTACCACGAGCGCAATGCCGAGCCCGGCACCGCGCGGGGTCAGGCGAAAATAAGGCTGCGGATCTCCGGTCCGCGCTTGCGTGAGCACCTGCTCGCTCGACTGCAGCGGTACGAGATGCGTGAGCCGCGCGGCCGCGGCGAGCAAGCGCTCACGCTGAGCGGCTGGCACGACCAGGCCTTTGCCGATCACGTCCAGCACGCGCTGCGTGGCTTTGGTCAGCGGATAAACCGCCAAGCGTTCGCCCTCATGCCGCACGAAGCTGTGCTCATTCACGTCGCTTGGGTACATCGAGAGACAGAACTGTTCGCCCTTGGTTTCGGCGATCAATTGCAATGTGCCACGCACCACTTCCGTGGGCGTCTCGCTCTCGCCGACGAACACGCGCGGGTGCCCGACCAGCGCCTCCCAAGCGCCGCGAGCGAACGAATACGAAACTTCGCGGTAGCCGCTGTAATTCTGCGACACCGACTCACGCACGTGAGCCGCCACGCGCAAGTCTTCCGGCGGTAGCGAGGCTCGTTGAGCTGCACCGGGCATCAGGTGTTTCAGGGCCAAGCGCCGCCCGCGCGTCCAGCCCGACGCGGACAGCTTCTGCAAATAGGGCTCGAGTTCGTCGCTGCCGACCACCCGCCACAAGACGCGCTCGCTCGTGGCTTGTTCGTCTGCGCCCGGAGCGTCGAGCGCCAAACCCTCGAGACGGCCGAGCGCCGCTTCCCACTCGGCCTTCTGTACGAACATCAGGCGCAAGGGCGCATAAGCAATCCGCGCCGGAGCCGTGCGTGATTTGAGCAGCAAACGAGCCAGCTCCGCCACCACGTCCCGATACTGCTCCGATACCCAGGTCGAGCCTTGGTTCTCGATCTCTTGCAGCATCGTGCGCGCCTGGCCGTGTGTGAATTCGAAGCCGCGCTCGAGCTCTTTGAACCACAACACGCACCAGCCCTGAACCAGCTCGAGCAGCGAGTCAGCCAAGTACGACGTGCGCTGCTGCAGGACATCGAACCAGGCGCTCCGGTCGTCACTCAGATGAGCCGCGAGCACCTGCTTCAAAATCGCAAAGGCCGAGCGAAATTTGCCGCCCTTTTTCGTGCCCGCCGTCGCCAGACGCAGCGCGTGATCCACGTCTCCAGCAACCGAGCCGCGCAACAGCAACAACACCTGGAATACGCCCGCGCTGCCCGCGAGCAAACGCTGACGCTTGCCCGCGAACGCGCGCTCGAGCCAAGCGCGTGCGCCGTCGTAGTCTGCAGCGACCATCGAACGCAAGAACGCGACGCCGCTGCTCATGGAACATTCAGCCGCTATCCCAGGGGAGAGCGCGTCAGCGCCACCATACAACAGCTGCAAACGCGCCCAGATCTCGCGTAGCTCCGGATTGGTCTGCACGACGCTTCCTGGCTCCGCCGCGTACTCCTTGAATAGGCCCAGTCGCAGGAGCGCCACCTCGCACCATTCGAGCAGCAAGCGCGCCAAGCTCTGCTGCTCGGCATTCGAAAAACCGCTGAACCACTCGCGATCGAACGCGCCGTGCAGTTGCTCTTGAATCAGACGCGCGCCGACTTCCAGCGAGTCGCGGAAACCGAGCAAACGCTCGAGAGCTGCCGGCCACTCGGGATTGCCGCCTGCCAAGCCGAGTGCCACCTCCAGGTCGAAGGACGAAGCGAAGGCGCCGTAGTCATACAAGTTCGAGCGCGGACCTCTATATGCAGCGCCCACGCGAACGAGCTCGTCCGGGGGAAGCGAACGCAGCAATCGTGGCCGCAGCCCATAACCGCATTGGTAGTTGCCCGAATGCTCCACGACCCAACCCGCGCGGGTATACGGCTCGAGCGCCGCGAGCAAAGACTTCGACGTGAACTCACGCGCCTCCGACTGCCGAGCTCCGACCGCGTTGCATGCGTCGAGGAACCGTGTGATGTTCATCGAGCCGCGCAAGGCGAGAGCTGCCAACGCGAGCCGAACGTTGTCAGGCGGTGGCGGCGGCGCCGCGATCACGAAAGCGTTGCCGAGCGTGTTCTGTTTGTTGGTCGAGGCTTGTTCCGTCACGGCGGGTTGGTGCGTAGGCCGGCCCGCGGCGCGTGGCAATCGCGCAGAAAGATCGCGCAAAACCTCGCGCCAGGCCTCGACTTTTCCTTCACCTACCACTCACGGGAGAAGCACTCCGCGTTCACTCGCGCGCGGGATTCCAGCGCGTGAGGCGTCTTTCGAGCTGCGATAGGAGCTGATTGAATGACACGCCGAGCAGCATGATGACGATGATGCCGACGTACATCTCGGGGATTTGGAAGTTGTACTGTGAGTAGATGATGAGGTAGCCGAGCCCCGCCTTGGCACCGATCATTTCGGCCGCGACCAATACGACCAGCGAATAGGCACCAGCCA
>Ga0315912_10004191_pt1 | contig 13772 bp, 12 predicted proteins | sample VfabasoilMG_FD_204469 | JGI IMG/M metagenome (GOLD analysis project Ga0315912, IMG submission 204469) | Garden soil microbial communities collected in Santa Monica, California, United States - V. faba soil | ecosystem: Environmental > Terrestrial > Soil > Garden | place: USA: California... | reverse complement strand
CACCGAAGGCGCCGCGCGCCGAACCGATCACGATCCTCGCGCGCCGTCCGCTCGCCGGTGGTGCCCTTGCCGGCATCCTCGGCCCTGGCGCGAAGCTCAAGCAACGTGACGATCGCGCTGCCCTTTCCCCAACGCAGCTCGAACGCATCGCGGTCGCTGCCGCGAAGCTGGCGCCGTTCGCGAAGCACACCCCACCTGCGGCGCGGTCGTGTGATGCCGCGAAGCTCGTCCTCGAGCGCATGAAGCGCCCCGACCAGCTCCACACCGAAACGATCGCCGACCTCGCGCTCCGCTACGTGATCACCCGAGGCGCTGTCGCTCTCCCTCGGCTGCATCGCCACGACAACGTCATCGACGCCGTCGCCGCGAGCGTCAACCCGCCACTCCCGCCCGATCTGCTCGAGATCCTCGAGAACCTCGACATCTAAACATATGTTCAGTATTCTCGTCGACGAGTGAAGCCTCGCGCGTCGGAGAATCCACCAATTCGCTTTCGCGACGTCACCGTCACCTATGACGACGGTGATGGTCCGCCTCCCGCGACCATCACACTGCTCGAAGATCAGTCGCGCTCGATCCTCGCTCACAACGACAGCGAGGACCTGCACTTCAGCTGGAGCGTCAATCCGTACCGTGGATGCCAAACCGCGTGCCACTATTGCTACGCGCGCCCGAATCACGAGTACCTCGACATGGGAGCGGGCACGGACTTCGACACGAAGATCGTGATCAAACGCAACGCCCCCGAGCTGTTACGCGAAGCGTTCGAGAAGCCCTCTTGGAAGGGCGAGCTCGTGATGTTCAGCGGCGTCACCGACTGCTTTCAGCCGATCGAGCGCGACCTCAAGCTGACCCAGCAGTGCCTGCAAGTCTGTCTCGAGTACAAGAATCCGGTCTCGATCATCTCGAAGCACGCATTGGTCGAGCGCGACATCGATCTGATCGCTGAGCTCGGCCGCGAAGCCGGCGCGAGCCTTGCCGTCAGCCTCGCGTGGACGGATGCGGAGCTCGCGCGCACGATCGAGCCCTGGGCGGCGTCGCCGCAGCGCCGACTGAAAGTCATCGAGGCGTTCGCGAAAGCGGGCGTCGACGTCGGCATCATGATGGCGCCGATCATTCCGGGATTGAACGACTCGCAAATGGTCGGCCTGCTCGAGGCCGCCAAGGACGCGGGCGCGAAGTGGGCCGGCTGGACGCTGCTGCGACTGCCTGGCGTGGTGAAGGAAGTGTTCGAGGATCGGTTGCGCGTGTCGCTGCCGCTCGTCGCCGACCGCGTGATGAATCGGATCCGCGATACGCGCGGCGGCAAGCTCTACGATCCGACCTTCTTCACGCGCGGCCGTGGCGTCGGCGTCTACGCGCAGACGATCGCGACGATGTTCGACACGACCGTGAGGCGCCTGAGGTTCAACGAGGGACGCGACGAACAGATCAGCAAAAACCGCTTCCAGCGTCCGCCCAAGGGCGGCCAACTCTCGTTGTTCTGAGGTGCGTCGGGTAGCAACGGGGGTGCGCAGTGCATCGACGCTGAAGCGCGCGCGGCTTCAGGCGTATAGATGAACGATGCGCAGGTCTCTCGCGGTGTGTGTGTTGGCAACGTTGGTGCTTAGCAGTGGGGTCGCTAGCGCGGACCTCAACGACGAGCAGAAGTCGCTGATGGTGGAGCACTTCAGCAAGATGAAAGACCTCCAGGACTTCTCGGCGACGGCCGTCAATGCCGCGCTCAACGACGAGGAGTTCAAGTCGTTCTTCGAGAACTACGGCAAGGTGATCACTGTCGTGCAGATCGCCGACAAGGTCGCCAACGCGCAGGACAAGGAAGCGATGCAGTTGTTTGCCGGCGAGGCCGCGAAAGCGTCGGTCGAGTACATGGCAAAGAAGGTCCCTGCACTCGGTGGCGCCGTTGGCGCGATGAACTTTGTCAGCTGGGTAAACACCGGGCTCGGTCTGTTCAAGGACTTCGTCTACGACCCTGCTCTCGACAAGGCAATGTTCGACTCGTACGTGAAGCTGCGCGCCAAGCTCGATCCCGACGACGCCGCACCGCTCGTTCGGAACTGGGGCGACATCCGACTGAAGGCACTCAAGCAGATGGAGAAGCAGGGCCTCAACATGGACATGCTCTGGGAGAACGGCGAGAAGGGAAAGCTGTCGCCCGCGTGGGAAGCGAAGCTCGTGCAGTTCGTCAATGCGAGCTTCGAGGCGCGCTACACGCGCAAGCTCGTCACCGATGCAGCAGCGAAGGCCAAGAAGGAGCTGCCCGCGCTCGACAAGAAGGTGAAGAAGGCGCTCGAGAAGCACAAGAACGACTCGGCTGACGCCGGCAAGTACGTCGCCGACATCCCGACGTTGCAGGGCAAGAAGGTCGAGCTCTATGTCAACGGCAAGCTGTTCACGGCGGCGTCGAAGGAGCCGATCGCGATCGGCAAGGACAACAAGCTCGTCGTGCGCGCAGTCGCGGTCGGCGCGCGGCGCCAGCAGAGCCGTGACCTCCTCAAGAAGAAGCCCGCCGCCGTCACGCTCGACGGCACGCCGACGGACTACGCGTTCGCCTATAGCGCGGGCAAGAACAGCTCGGCGTGGACGGTGAAAGAGGAGAGCTACGACTGGAAGGCGCAGACCAAGTTCAACAAGGTCACATCGCAGACCAAGTCGGGCAGCCGTCCGGCCGTGAAGGACGACACCTTCACGTTCGTACTCGCCGATGACATCGCGAACGAAACGATCACGCTCGACGTGACAGGCCGCGTGCAATGGACGATGACCGGCACGCGCGCCACGGGCGCCGCCGCGACCGATTCAGCCGACGAGAGCGAGACCGGCGCGATCGTCATCCACATCGCACCGCGGAAGTAGCTCACTTCGTAACGTTGATCTGCCACTGATCGGAGACGCGGCGCGCCTCGACCTTGCGACCGTTCTTCGAGAAGTTCCAGAACTCGTCCTTGTCGGTCGACTTCTTGTCCTTCTTCGGCTCGCCGAACTTGGCCTTCAGCAGCTCGAGGACCTTGTCGCCCTGCGCTGGATTCTTGGTGTGGTGGATGACGGTGCGGTACGCGTACGTCTTCTTCTCGTGGGCGTAGATCTGGAGGTCGACCTCGGTCTGGCCAAAGTTGAACTCGGTCGGCGGGTAGTAGAGGAAGGCGCTCTCGCCACGCTGCGCGTAGTGCGTCGGGTCGTCGGCCTTGATCTGCTCGAACGTGCCGACCGGCATGTGCGCGCCCTCGACGCTGAGGCCGGGCTTGTCGCCACCGATGAGCTCGGCGACCGGGAACAGCGAGCCGTACTCGATGCCCATCCAGTCGGCACCGAGCGACACGCGCACCTGCGTCTTGTTCGCGGGATCGAAGTACCAGTTGTCCTTGCCGTTGTCGGTCTCGATCACGACCGGGTTGCCTCCGTAGGTCTTGTCGAGCAGCGCGGCCGTCTGCTTGATCAGCTCGGCGGACTTGCCCGCCTGAAGGCTGATGTAGATCGACGACAGCTTGCCGTCGTAGCCGAAGCGCGCGTCGTCGCCGAGCGAGTTGAACATCTGCACGGTGCGCGGGTTGTCGAAGCAGATGTGGATCGTGCGCTTCGCATCGCGCATCGACGCGAGCAAGTCCTTCTCCGCCTCGGCAAGATCCTTCTTGAGCTCGGTGCCTTCCTCGTCGAACTTGCAGAGCTTGTCGCCCATCGCCGCCTTGAATTCGTCGACGGTCATGCCGAGCACTGACTTGCCGTTCGCCATCGCGAACGCATTGCCCTTGTCGCCCAGGAGCTTCTCGAGCGGCTCGTAGGCGTCAAACGCGACGACCTCGTTCTTGCCGTAGTCCGGCAGGTAGGCACGCATGCTGGCCGCCGGGTTGAACCAGAACTTCTCCTTCTCGGTCTTGATCGGCGGTCCCCATGCCTTCGTGAGGATCGGCTCGAGATCGACCTTTGCGCGCATGCTGACTTTTTCGAGCTTCTTGTCGTTCGTGAAGTCGAGGTCGTACGTGATGTCGCTGTTCGTCTTCGATGGAACGAAGCCGGAGTCGACGCCGAGCGCCTTGTGCACGTCTGCCTCGACCGCGCCGAACTTCGCCGCCGCGACTTCCGGCGGCAGCGTCGGGACCGTGCCGGTGATCATCGCCGACGGGTCGCCACCCTTGGCCGGCTTGCCGGACGCGGTCTTGGCGTTGTCGCCGCCCTCGCCCTTCTTGTCAGACTTGCCGCATCCGGCGGCAACGGCGAGAGCGAGAACGAGCGTGGTTACGTTGCGCATGGGCGCGGACGCTACTACACGGCGAGGACCCAGACGAGCCCGGCGAGCGCGGCGAGCATGATCGTCACCGCGATGTAAAACGGCGCCCTACTCGGACGCGCTGCGGGCTCACGGGCTACGGGCTCCGGTGATGGAGGCGCCGGAGCAGGCTGTGGCTCGGACTTCTGTTCGGCCGTCGCGGTGCGCATACGTGCTGCCGGCGTCGCGACCACGGTCGCGCTCGGTGCTTTCACACCGAAGTGGCGATCCGCGGGATCGCGAAACCGGAACGCGACCTTGCCGAGCTCGATCAGCTGTCCGTCGCGCAGCGGCGTGCCGCCGGCGCCGACCACGACACCATCGACGCGCGAGCCATTCTTCGAGAACAGATCGACGATCCGCGTGCCATCCCAGCCACGACGGATCTCCGCATGCGTGCGCGACAGATCTTCGTCAACAAGGATCCAGTTCGCCTCGTCGCCGCGCCCGATCACGAGCGTCGACTCCGGCGGCGCCAACCGCCGCGTCGCCCCGACGTGCGGCCCGCGCTCGATCTCGAGCGAAGGCGCCGCGCCATCTCCCAGCAGGCCACGCAAGAGCTCGCGTGCGAGGGACTCCGTACGCTGCGGCGGCGCCGCGACTGCCCTCTCGGGCGCTGGACAGATCTTCACCTTGAACGTGCCGAGCTCGATGGTGACGCCCTCACCGATCGTGCCGTCGTCGCCGCTGACGAGGTCTCGCCACTTCCCGTTCTCGACGCGCACGTGCTCGGGCTGCGCCGCGATTCCCGGCAAGCGCACGCGCGCATCGGGCGCACTGCCGATCACGAACGACGCATCGTCCAGATCGACCGGCGGCAACGGCTCGTGATCGCCTTCCTTGACCTCGACGCGCAGCATCGCCTCGCGTCCAAAGATACTGCGACTACTGGGCGCGCTGCTTCGCAGCTTCCGCTTTGTACTGGTAGTAGCGGTCGAGCACGGTCTTCAAGTACTGGCGCGTGTACGAATACGGCGGCACGGTGTAGCCGAACTTCTGAATCGACCCGAGCCCAGCGTGATAGGCGGCAATGGTGAGGACGAGGTCGCCATCGAGACGGTTCGCGAGGTGACGCAACAGGCGCGTGCCCGCCATGATGTTCGTGCGCGGATCGAAGATGTCGCCCTGCACGCCCATGTCGATCTCGACGGCAGGGTGAATCTGCATGAGGCCTTTGCAGTCGAGGCCCGAAACGACGTGCGCGTCGAAGTCGCTCTCGCTGCGAATGATCGCGCGGATCAGCGCGACTGGAATCCGGTACAGCTCCGACGCTTCCGCGATGAACGAGTCATAGCGGTGGTAGCGCTCCGGCGAGTGATCCGTCGCTGCCACCTTGTCATAGCGAGAGCCACGACCGGACGAGGCTTTACTCCCCGGCTCCGGAGTCGTGTCCATCACCTTCTTCCAGTTGCCCCCGCGCGGCTTGATGTTGGTGAAGTGAACGACGCCGTCCTCATCGGTAAACGAGTAGATGTCGGCGTCTGCGGCAACCGCAAACGCCCCGACGAGCATCACAGCCATCAAGGCAGCGCGTCGCATCTAACGAATCGTAGCGCTATCCCGGAAGGGCGGCAAAAGCTGTATGGTCGCGGCGTACATGGCGGAGCCACTGGAGACCGACTACCTCGTCATCGGATCGGGCATTGCGGGCCTCAACTTCGCATTGCTCGCCGCCGAGCACGGACGCGTGGTCGTGATCACGAAGAAGCGCCCGGCCGACACCAACACGAACTGGGCCCAGGGCGGCGTCGCGGCGGTGCTCGCCGAAGACGACAGCTTCGCTCAGCACATCGACGACACGCTCAAGGCCGGCGACGGCCTCTGCGATCGCAGCACCGTCGAGCTGTGCGTCAACGAAGGCCCCGCGCAGGTGAAACGCTTGCTCGACGTCGGCGTGCGCCTCGCGCGTGACGCGGCCGGCAAGCTCGATCTCGGCATGGAAGGCGCGCACTCGCGCCACCGCGTCGTGCACTGGGAAGACGTCACCGGCCGCGAGATCCAGCGTGCGCTGATCGCCGCGACGCTCTCGCACCCGAACATCACCGTCCTCGATGGCCACATCGCCGTCGACCTCTTGTCGATGGCGAAGTACGGCGGCGATCCGGCGTGCTTCGGCGCCTACGTCCTCGACGTGCGTAACGGCCAGGTCAAGACGATCTGCGCCCGCGCGACCGTGCTCGCCACCGGCGGCACCGGCAAGGTCTACATCTACACGTCGAACCCCGACGTAGCGACCGGCGACGGCATCGCAATGGCCTATCGCATCGGCGCCGCATGCGGCGACCTCGAGTTCGTCCAGTTTCACCCAACCGTCCTCTATCACCCCAACGCAGGCAGCTTCCTGATCTCCGAAGCGCTGCGCGGTGAGGGCGGCGTGCTCAAGCTCGCCAACGGCGAGACGTTCATGGAGAACTACCACCCGATGAAGTCGCTCGCGTCACGCGACATCGTCGCGCGTGCGATCGACAACGAGCTCAAGAAGTCGGGTGCGGACTCGGTCTTCCTCGACATGACGCATCTCGATGCGACGTTCGTGAAGAACCGGTTCCCGAACATCTACGAGCGTTGCCTCGGTCTTGGCATCGACATCACGAAGCAGCCGATCCCGGTCGTCCCCGCGGCCCACTACATGTGCGGCGGCATCAAGAGCGACCACGACGGCGCCACCACCATCAAGGGCCTCTACGCGATCGGCGAGTGCTCGATGACGGGCCTGCACGGCGCGAACCGCCTCGCCTCGAACTCGCTGCTCGAAGGCATGGTGTTCTCCACCCGCGCGGCCGCCGCGGTCAAAGGGCTGCCGATGACTCGCCCGGCGCAGGTCGCCCCGTGGTCGACCGGCAACGCCACCGACTCCAACGACGCGATCGTCGTCTCCCTCAACTGGGACGAGATCCGCCGCTTCATGTGGTCCTACGTCGGGATCGTTCGCTCCGACAAGCGTATGCAGCGTGCGCTGCGCCGCATCGAGATCTTGCGCGACGAGATCCGCGAGTACTACCTCGACTTCAAGGTCACCTCCGACCTGGTCGAGCTGCGTAACCTCGCGCTGACCGCCCACCTGATCATCGAGAGCGCCCGCCGCCGCAAGGAATCGCGCGGCCTGCACTTCACGCTCGATTACCCGGACAAGCTGCCGGAGGCTCACCACTCCGAGATCCAGCTGACCAACGGCCCGCGCGGCTAGTCCGGACCGAACGCAGCCCGAGCGCGGCTCCGCCGCGCGAGGAGAAGCGAAGTGAGGGACGGACGGAACGTGATGATGGAGGGCTGCTAGAGGAGCGAGCGCCGAAGGCGCGAGGCCCGAATAGGGACAGCCCGCGCGGCTAGTCCGGACCGAACGCAGCCCAAGCGCGGCTCCGCCGCGCGAGGAGAAGCGAAGTGAGGGACGGACGGAACGTGATGATGGAGGGCTGTCCCTAGAGGAGCGAGCGCCGAAGGCGCGAGGCCCGAATAGGGACAGCCCGACGTTCACGCCCTCTCCGTGGCTACACCACACGGTGTGAACGGAAGGTTACCCGCCCCGCCGGATTGGCACGTCGGTGCGCCCACTTGCGGCCATTGAATGGCGCAGGCCGGCCAGCGTCGATATGGCATCTGCCTCGCAATACTGCTGGGCATACCTCGAGCTGCCGGATCTTGACGGACGGCCACGCAGCACGGGGGGGCCACCGAAGCATGGTGCTTCGGTGGCTTTGTTTTTTCGGCAACGCTACATTCCAGTGGTGAAGCGGTTTGCCCTCGTCCTTGTACTCGCGCTCGCTGCCTGTCGCGGCGCGCGCGGTCCGTCGACGCCGGCCGCCAATGGCGTGCGCGCCTACCTGGCCGCGCTCAAGTCCAACGACCCGCACGACGCCTACGACCTCTTGTCGTCCGACGTCAAAAAGAAGCTCAGCTACGACGAGTTCGCCCTGCAGTGGAAGCAGTCGGAGCAGGAGCGCGCGTGGCAGGCCAAGGTCCTGGAAGACTCCCTCAAGGGCAACCCGGACGTCGGGGAGCGCGCCCTCGTCAGTTTCAGCGATGGCAAGCTCGTGCGGCTCGAGCGCGAAGGCAAGGCGTGGCGCCTGGAGAGCGAGCTCGTCAGCCGCTCGCGCGCCAAGCGTCCGCGTGACGCCGTCCAGCTGTTCGCACAGGCCGTCGCTGCGCGTGACGTGATGGGCGCCCTCAACGTCCTCACCCAGCGCCGCCGTGAAGGCCTGACCAAGCAGATCGAAGGCTTCATCACCGGCCTCGGCCGCCACGTCGGTGGCCCGCTCGAAGAGCTCGGGGACCGCGCCGAGCTGCGCTGGGACGAGAACGGCATCCGCTATCGCATCGTCCTCCGCAAGGAAGACGACGAGTGGCGCGTGGACGACATCTACATCCGCCCCGCGCCCAAGGACGAGAACGAAGAAAAGGGCGGCGACATTGAAGGCGCCGAGCCCGATCCGTTCTAGCGCTGCTGACCGATGAAGCATCAGCTGCCCGAGACGATGGCGGCGCTAGCGCAGCTTGCCCCTCGCGCGGGTGAACCCGGCGTCGTCGAGCTCGTGCGGCGCCCCGTACCGACGCCGGGCAAGGGTCAGGTGCTCGTCTGGCTTCGCGCCGCGCCCATCAATCCCAACGACCTCATGACGCTCGACGGCACCTACGAGGTCAAGCGCTCGGCCGGCACGATCGCAGGCTTCGAAGGGTGTGGCACGGTGGTCGCTGGCGGCGGTGGCCTCATGTCGCGGTTCTTGCTCGGGCGCGAGGTTGCGTGTGTCGCCGACAAGGGCGATGGAACGTGGGCCGAGTACGTTCTCGCCGACGCGACGAAGTGTGCGCCGCTACGCGCAGGCACCGATCCCGAGCAGGCCGCGATGCTGCTCACCAACCCGATGACTGCGACAGTGCTGCTCGGCATCGCGCGCAAAGACGGCCATCGCGCCGTCGTGCAGACAGGGGCGGCCGGCGCGCTCGGAACGATGATGCTCCGTCTCGCGAAGCGCCAAGGACTCGCGATGATCAACGTCGTTCGCCGGCCCGAGCAAGCGACGGCGCTGCGCCAGCTCGGTGCCGAACATGTCGTCGTGACCACGGAGCCCGACGCCGAGAAAGCGCTGCGCGATGCGTGCGAACGCCTGAGCGCACGCTTCGCCTTCGATGCGGTCGGTGGCGAAAGCACGGGTCTCTTGTCGCGCGCGATGCCGCGTCGTTCGCGCATTCTCGTCTACGGCATGCTCTCGGCGCGACCGTGCGAGATCGACACCGACGCGCTCGTGTTCGGCAACCTGCGTGTCGACGGTTTCACGATGTACGACTGGGTGGCCGGCACCTCGATGCTCGGCCAACTGCGCACGTTGCGCGCAGCGCAAGCCCGGCTCGGCGACGATCTGCGATCGGTGATCCGCGCGACCAAGCCCCTATCCGACCACGCGTCGGCGCTCGACCTGGCGCGCGGCGCGACGAGCGAAGGGAAAGTGTTATTCGCGTGTCGGTCGTCAGCGCGCGAGTAGCACGCCGTCGTCGATCCAGCGCAGCACCACATCGAGCGCCCGCGCATGCGGATTGTGTCCGCCGAGCCCCGAGGCGAGCTCGATGAGCGACGTGCCGCGCACGGCCGCGCGTAGCGATGCCGCCTCGTCCGGATCCACGGTGCGCTCGGCGATCTCGTAACCCTCTTTGCGCCAGATCAGCACCATGCGCGGCCAGTCGACCTGGCGTGGCCACTTCGCGCGCGCGCGTGAGTGATCTTCCGCAGCGCGATCGAGCGCGGTCCACAGCTCGTCGGCCGTCGTCGTGAGCGTGACGAGCGAGTGCGCCGGGATCAGCTTGAGCTCGCAATCGTGACCAAGCGATTTTCGCGACAGCACATCGACTGCGGGCGCATGCAGCACGTGCACGTGTGCGCGATCGAGTGCGGCGAGCTCGGCGTACCAGACCGGGAAGTCACACGACTCGGCGAGATACTTCTGGAGTCCCTCGTCGGTCGTCGCGAGCGACCGCTGCGCGTTCGGATCGAATTGCATGTACGCAGAGAGCAGCGTCTGAAAGCCGCGGTCGCCGAGTGCGGCGGCGAGCTTGGGAAAGCGAGCGCGGATCGCGACCTGCAGCCAGTTGTGCGTCGGTACGATCTCCCCAGGCGCGAGGCTGCCGCGCGCCAACCGCCCTGGCCCCGTCGGCCCGGTCGGTCCCCACGCCCGCTGCTTCGATCTCATCGCAGGGGAGTACGGCGGACGGCCCCGTTCGGATCTCATATCCCTACAGACGGTGGCTCCCGGCGAATGTCGCGCAGGAATCGTCTAAGTGTGCGAGGGCACTTCGTCGTCGGACCGACGACGAACCGCGTCGATCGCACCAGGGTAACTTCCGCGCTTTCGCGACGTAGAGCCCTGCTAAGGTTGCGCGCGATGAGGCTGGTCTTCGTCGTCCTGCTTGTCACAGCGTGCCTCGATCAGGCGGCGCCAACGACGACCGCGCAATCATCGGCGCCAAGCGCGCCGCAGAAGAGCGACGAGACAACAGGCGAGATTCGCGGCACCGCATTCGACGCCGCCGGCAATCCGATCGTCGGTGCACGGGTGGCCGCGAACGCGCTCGAGACCATGACCGATGATCACGGTCTCTACTTGCTCGAAGTTCCGCCGGGTACCTACGACGTCGTGTTCGAGGCTCCTGGGCTCGCGCCGATTCACCGCAGCGTCGAAGTCAAAGGCGGGATGGTTTACATCCAACGCTTTGATCAGCAGCCGTAGGTTCGCTCAGTGCGCGGGGGCTTCGGCGGGCTTCTCGGGAGCCTTCGTCTCTGTGTGCTTCGCGACTGCGGTCTTCGAAGTCTTTGCTGGCGCCTTCGTGGTCGACGCCTTCTTCGCGTCGGTCTTCGCGGGCGTCTTCTTCGCTACGGCAGTCTTGGTGGGCTTCACCTCCTTTGTTGTGGTCGACGGCGGAGCGGCTGCCGTCGGCGCGGTGTCAGCGCTCGCAACACCGGCGAGCAGCGAGAGAGAGAACAGCGCGGTGAAAATTGTCTTCGTCATGCCCTGCGAACACGCGTGCTGCGCGCGAGCATTCCGAAAATCCGCGTGATCACGCGAGGCTGTTTGCCATAGGCGCGTTGCCTCGGGCGCGATGCCTCACCCTCGCGTTAGAGCGTGCGAGCCCACGCGGCGATCACCGACTCACTACCGAACGACGACGTGATGCTCGGCTGGTCGCGATCGAAACGAACACCGAGCTCGCGCTCGACATCGCGCATCAGCATGTGAATCGATTCGAGACGCGGCGTGCGGCGCAAAAGGCCGAAGGCATCCGTGCCGTGGACGAACGGCATGTCCGTGACCCGGATCCACGATTGGCGACCATCGATGCGAAGCGCGAAGCCCCACTCTTCGGCGTGGACCTCGATCGCAAAGCGGGCATTCGTGGCGATCGCTGAGAACGACACTTCGACGGCCCAGCGCGATGACGACGGAAACAAGTCGCGCGCGGCAAGCCACGCTGACGAGGCGAGTGCGCCTGTGTTCGGCCGCGACGAGACGGCCGTTGTTCGCCCCGGGACTTCGAGCTTCAAGCTGCGCTTCGTGCGGGTACGCGGGCGTTCCACGACTCATGCTAGTGAGAATCCTCGTCGGCGCACAACGCGCGCTTTTGCTACGTGCGCGGGCGCGCGCTGCGACGGATTGCTACAGGTCGCAACGTCTATCTGCTTGATCGCACGTCAGTGCTGGACGGTGACGGTCGACGTCGCCATGGAAGCCTGCACGGACACTTTGATCCAGACGGTTCCGCCCGTTGCGGCCGCGTCGAAGAACCAACCGTCGGTCGCCGCTTGCAGTGCGGCGTAGCTGTTGCGTTCGGTCAGCGGCGTAGCGCCGAGCAGCACGCTCGTCGGAGCGCTGGCACCAAACGCGATGACTTCCCACAGCACACCACCGGTGAAGCGCGGAATCTTGACCGGCTCGCCCTCGGGAGACTCCTTCGGTGTGTACGTGAGGAGGATCAGCTGCTCGTCGAGCACGATGCCGGGCTGATCGACCGCCTTGAGCACGCTGCCATCGAACAAACTGAACGTCGTCTCGTCGGCGCTCGGCGCGACGCGCACGACAAGCTGACCGGTGTCGTTGCCGAACGAATCGATCCCGTTGTCGGTGACGGGCGCGATCGTGTCTACGGTGTCACGCAGCATCGGCACGATGCCGCCGGACCTCATGTAGAACGGCAGCGTGCCGAGCGGTGCATCGACGGTGTGATCGCCTGCGCCCGTCAGCGTCTCGCCGGTCCACCAATCGATCCACGTGCCCGGTGGGAGAACGAACGTGCGCGTCGTTGCGCCGGGCGTGATCACCGGAGCGACAAACAGGTGATCGCCGAACAGATATTGATCCGCCGGGTGACGCCCGAGCTCGGGATACATCAGCCCGAACGGGCGCGCGATGGGCCGACCGGTGACCGCGATCTGCGCGGCGTAGCTCCACGTGTACGGGAACAGCCGCAGGTGAAGGCGCGCATAGCGACGGTAGATGTCGAGCGCTTCGACGTCGCGGCCGTTCGCAGTCGTGAACTCCCACGGCATGTCGTCACTCGAGTTGCCGACCTGCATCGCACTCCACACCGTGTTCGCTTCGACCCAGCGGACCCACGTTTCCTTGTTCGGCGGCGAGCGGCGATAGCCGCCGGTGTCGGACGCGTAGAACGGAAAGCCGGACGCGGACAGACCGATGCCAAACGACAGCGCCGTCGGCAAACCGCCAACGGACTTCGTGCTGCTACCGGCGATCGCATCGCCAACATGCGAGAGGTCAGCGGCGAGATCGCCGGGCCAGATGATCGTGCCGCGGACTTGGTCACCCCAGCGGCCCGTGCGCGTGAGCAAAAACGCACCCTCGGCGTTGAGCAGCTCGCGATACACCTTGTGATAGAGCATCGTGTAGTCGTAGTGCATCGTGCGCTCGTCGCTGCCGTCGGCGAACTCCCAGGGCAAACGATTGCCGGAGACGCCGAGCACGATGTCCTCGCCGTAGTCGAGCTTGAAGCCCTCGACACCGTATGTCTCCGTATACGTCTTCAAGTTCTGCTGCCACCACGCGTAGGCATCGGGGTTCGTGAAGTCGATCGGCTCGCCCCACTGGTTGAGCGGGATGCCTGGCCTCGGCGGAAAGAAGTCGTGCTGGTCGGCGTAGGTGTGCTGCACGGGCGCCTGATCCTGATCGTTGTCGGCGGACGCCACGTACGGCGCACTCCAGATCCCGTAGCGCAGGCCGGCGGCGTGAAGCGCGTCGAGCATCGTCATCGGCGTTGGGAACTTTGCCGGGTTCCAATCGAACGTGTTCACGCCGGTCGCGTATGGACGATCGAACCAGATGCCACTGGTCGCGAGGTCGCGCGTGCGGATCTGCTGGATGTCGTCGAGGACCTGCGCCTGGTTCGTGTTCTCGTCGCGCCACAGCAGGGGCCCGTACGCCCACTCCGCGGGCAGTCCAGGGAAACCTGCGACCTCGTGATACGAGCGCAGGATGTCGATCGGCTGCTCGGACGAGAACACGTACAGCTC
>Ga0315912_10004190_pt1 | contig 13781 bp, 12 predicted proteins | sample VfabasoilMG_FD_204469 | JGI IMG/M metagenome (GOLD analysis project Ga0315912, IMG submission 204469) | Garden soil microbial communities collected in Santa Monica, California, United States - V. faba soil | ecosystem: Environmental > Terrestrial > Soil > Garden | place: USA: California... | reverse complement strand
AGGGCAGGTTCAGCGGGTCGGAGTGACGAAGAGCTGCGCCATCATCGCAGTCGTCGGCGACGACATGGCCGGCATGCCCGGCAGCGCAGGCCGCTTCTTCGGCACGCTCGGCAACGCCGGCATCAACGTCCGCGCGATCGCGCAGGGCGCGTCCGAGCGCAACATCTCGGCCGTCATCGACGCTAAGGACATGACGCGCGCAATCCGCGCGGTCCACTCGAGCTTTTACCTTTCGGCGAAGACCGTTTCGATCGGCGTGCTCGGCCCGGGGCTCGTCGGCGGCACGCTGCTCGACCAGCTCGCGCGTGCCGCGCCGGCGCTGCGCACGAAGTTCAACCTCGACTTGCGCGTGCGCGCGATCGCGGGCAGCAAGAAGATGGCGCTCGATGAGCAGCGGATCGACTTGAAGGCGTGGCGCGAGTCGCTCGAGAAGGGCGTCCCGATGGATGCCGAGAAGCTCCTCGCGCACATCCAAGCCGACTATTTGCCGCATGCCGTTCTGATCGACTGCACCGCGAGCCAAGCCGTCGCCGACCGCTACGCGGAGTGGCTCAAGCGCGGCATTCACGTGATCACGCCGAACAAGCGCGCGCACAGCGGGCCGATCGCGTACTACGACGACTTGAAGCGCCTGAGCAGCGGCTCGCGCGCGCATTTTCTCTACGAAGCCACGGTCGGCGCCGGCTTGCCCGTGATTCAGACGCTGAAGGACCTCGTCGAGACGGGCGATGAGATTCGCAGCATCAGCGGCATCTTCTCGGGCACGCTCGCGTATCTGTTCAACCTGTTCGACGGTACGCGGCCGTTCTCCGAGATCGTGCGCGAAGCGAAGGCGAAGGGCTACACCGAGCCCGATCCGCGCGACGATCTCTCGGGCACCGATGTGGCTCGCAAAGCCGTGATCCTCGCGCGCGAGGCCGGGCTCACGCTCGAGCTTTCGGACATCGCCGTCGAGAGCCTCGTTCCGCAAGCGCTCAAGGATGCTTCCGTCGACGAGTTTCTGAAGCGTTTGCCGGATTTCGACGCGCCGATGGCCGAGAGAGTCGGTGCGGCCAAGCGCGCCGGGCAAGTGTTGCGCTACGTTGCCTCGATCGACGTTCGCGCCCGCAAGGCCAAGGTCGGGCTCGAGTCGTTCGCGCCGAAGCATCCGTTCGCGAACATCAGCCTGACGGACAACATCGTGCAATTCGAAACCGGCCGCTATTGCGACAATCCGCTGATCATCCGCGGCCCGGGCGCCGGGCCGGCTGTCACGGCCGGCGGCATTTTCGCGGACCTGCTGCGGCTTTGCAGCATGCTCTCGGGCAGTCACAATTAGTGCCGCGATGCGTTACTTCAGCACGCGGGGCGGTCAGGGAACGAGTCTCGTCGATGCGGTGATGCGCGGGCTCGCCGCCGACGGCGGGCTGTACGTTCCCGACGAGTTGCCGCGGCTCGACCCGGCCAAAGTGCGCGGCGAGTCTCTCGCGGAGATCTCCGCCGAGGTGCTGGCGCCGTTCTTCGAAGGCTCGGGCCTCGAGGGCGAGCTCGGCGCCATTTGCCGCGACGCGTTCGATTTTCCGTTGCCGCTGAAATCCATCATTCCGGGGAAGCTCGAGGTGCTCGAGCTCTTCCACGGCCCGACGGCGGCGTTCAAGGATGTCGGCGCGCGTTTCCTCGCTGCGCTCATGGAGCGCGCGCTACGGCTTTCCTCGGATGCCCGGCCGCTCACGATCCTTGTTGCGACGTCGGGGGACACGGGTGGCGCCGTGGCGGCCGCGTTCCATCGCCGGCGCGGTATTCGCGTAGGCGTTCTGTACCCGAAAGGGCAGGTCTCGCCTCGCCAGCAGCATCAGCTCACCTGCTGGGGCGACAACGTCCGGGCTTTCGAGGTCGATGGGCCCTTCGACGCGTGCCAAGCGCTCGTGAAGGCAGCATTCGCGGACGCGGGCCTGCAGCGCCGTCACCGCCTGACGGCAGCGAACAGCATCAACATCGGCCGGTTGTTGCCGCAGGTCGCGTATCACGCGGCCGCCAGCCTTTGGCATTGGCGGCGGCACGGCACGACGGCGGGCTCGATCGTGCCGAGCGGCAACCTCGGCAACGGCATGGCCTGCATCTGGGCACGGGCCATGGGCTTCCCCGTGCGCGAGCTCGTGCTCGCCGTCAACGCGAACCGCACGATTCCGGACTATCTCGCCACGGGCCAATGGCAGCCGCGCGCGAGCGTCGCGACACTCGCATCGGCCATGGACGTCGGCAACCCGAGCAACATGGAGCGGCTGCGCCATTTGGTGCCGGACTTCGCGGAGCTGCGCGAGAGCGTGGAGTCCTATCCGGTCCAGGACGCGGACATTCGCGCCCAGATCGCGCTCGACTTCGGCCGCTATGGCGAGACCTGGTGCCCGCACACGGCGACGGCGTTTTGGGTCTACGATCACCTGCCGCCGGCGCGCAAGGTGGTGCCGTGGATCGTTAGCGCGACGGCGCATCCCGCGAAGTTCGAAACGATCGTCGAGCCGATCATCGGTCGGGCCGTCCCGGTGCCGCCGGCGCTCGCCGACTTGCTGGACCGCCCGACGGCGAGCACGCCGCTCGCGCCGCGGGTCGAGGAGCTCGTGGCGGCGCTCGATGCATGGAAGTAAAAACAAAGAGTTAACACGCTAATTGGACGCTATACCTCAATACGCGATCGTCGGCGGAATCGGTGCCGGTCTGGTCATTGCCGTGCTCTTGGGTTGGCTGCTGTGGCGTCGGCGCGGCGGCCCCGAGCTCAAGCAGGCGCTCGAAGCCGTGGCCATCGAACGGCTGCAAAACGTGCTCGTGCCGGACGGCATGGGCGGTCACATTCAGGTCGAGCACCTGCTGCTGACGGGACAAGGTCTCGTCGTCATCGACGCGAAGTCGTTCGCCGGAACGATTTTCGCGAGCGAGCGCATGGCGGAGTGGACGGTCATCGGCAAGCAAGGCCGTTACACGTTTCCGAATCCGCTCGGCACGCTTTACGACCGGGTCGCGGCGCTCAAGCAACTCGCTCGCGACGTTCCGGTCGCAGGCCACGTGCTCTTCGCCGGCGGCGCGGATTTCACCAAGGGCCGGCCCCGCGATGTTCTTTCCGCGACGGAGCTCGTCGAACGTTATCGGCGTCCCGAGAAGGAAGACTTGGAGCGGCTGCTCGTGGCTTTCGCGCCGCACTGGGATCGCGTGAAGGCCGCCATCGAGCCGGTGCCCTGAGCTAGCGAGCCGGCAGGCCGAACAGCCGTTCGGCGTTCGCCGTGCTCGCGCGGGCGACGGCCTCGACGGGCTCGTTGCGAAGCGTGGCTATTCGCTCGAGCACGTGGGCGAGGAAGCGCGGCTCGTTGCGTCGGCTGCGCGGCACGGGGCTCAAATCGCGCGGCAAGAGATACGGCGCGTCGGTCTCGACGAGCAGCCGGTCAAGCGGAATCCGCGGCACGGCCGCGCGCAGGTCGCCGCCACGCCGCTCGTCGCAGACCCACCCGGTCACGCCGACATGGAGACCGAGCTCGAGATACGACTCGAGCTCACGCGGGCCGCCGGTGAAACAGTGCGCGACGCCGCCCGCGAGGCTCGCGCGCAGCGGCGTCAGCATCGCAACGAACTCGTCGTGCGCGTCGCGTTGGTGCAGGAACACGGGCTTGCGCACCTCGCAAGCCAGCTCGAGCTGCGCCGCGAACGCACGGCGCTGTGCGTCGCGCGGCGAGTAGTCGCGAAAGAAGTCGAGCCCGCACTCGCCGGCCGCGACGAAAGCCGGGTTTGCGAGCAGCGCGCGCAAGGCGGCCGTCGTATGCGCGTCGAAATCGGAAGCATGGTGCGGGTGGACGCCCGCCGTCGCGTACAGCTTGCCGGGGTGGAGCTCGCAGAGCGCCGCAGCCTGTACGCTGCTCGTGACGGACGTGCCCGTGACGACGATACGCCCGACGCCCGCGGCCGCGGCAGCAGCGAGAACCGCGTCGCGGTCCGCGTCGAAGCTGTCGTGCGTCAAGTTGGCGCCGATGTCTATTAGGTCAAACACTTGGGCGCGGATTGTGACGACGAGCGCCGAGCGCGGCAACGGTGCACGGTAGACTCCCCCCATGCACTTGACGAGAGTATTGGCGGCCGGGGTAGCCGCGGCGGCTTTGGGTGCGCAGGCCGCGCCGAGCGCCGAGCTGCTCGATCTCGCGGCTCGCGTCCATTTCGGCTACTACCACGCCGAGCCGCGCGCCATCGACGCCGCGAGCGCGGGGCTCGATCGGCTCGCCGATTCGCCGGAGGTTTTCTACTACCGCGACTTTGCGGCGCTGCGCCGCGCGCAGCTCGGCGACGTCGATCGCGCGGGCCGTGAGCGCCTCGAGACCTGTGCGCGTCGGGAACCGGAGGCCAAGCTCGACAAGCGTTTTGCCGCTGAAATATGGGCGCTCGCCGCAGCGTGCGCGCAGCTCGCGGGCGACCATGGCCGCAGAGACAAAGCGCTTGCGCTCGCGCGCGAGCGCGACGACGACAATCCGCGCATTGCGCTCGTCGAGGCTTGGGCCTTGATCGGTGCGGCGGGGGCCGACCAGGAGCAACAGCCCGCGGTCTCGGCCAAGCTCACTGAAGTCGTCGAGCGATTCGACGCTTGGGAGCCCTCGATCGACGATCCCGATTGGGGCTACGCCGAAGCGCTGACGGCTCTCGCGGCCTCGGCGCTCTCGCAGGGGCAGGTGCGCACGGCTCGCGATCTGATCGAGCGCGCGCTCATGCTCGCGCCGGACTACCGCGCCGCGCTCGACTTGCGCGTCGAGATGCAGAGCGCGCGCGCCGGCGGCCGCTCGTTGTAGCTGCTGCTGCACCGTTGCGTTCTACGCGGCGGTGGTATTCGATACGCGCTGTGACGGAGCAGCTCGGCCTCTTCGAATCGCGCCATGCTTTGGCCCCCGATGACTTCGCTCGCGCCCCGTTGCGCGTGCGCGAAAGCCGTCGCGCGCGCTACCTGACGCTGCGTTTGCTGCCGCCGCACACGCTCGAGCTCGTCGTGCCGCGCGGAACGCGCGCCGCCGAGGTCAACGCGTTCGTTTTCGAGCACCGGCAGTGGATCGAAGACGCTCGCAGGGAGCTTGCGGCGAGGAGGCCGGTGCGACGCGAAGGCCTGCCGATCTCCGTCGACCTACGTGCGATCGGTAAGCGGTGGAGCGTCGAGTATCGCTACGACGCCCCGGGCTCGCCGCGCTGCCGCGAGCGCGGGTCGGTGCTCGAGGTGGCGGCGTCGGGGGCGAACAGGCGCGGTGCGGCCGACGCCCTGCGAAGCTGGCTTCTCGACGAGGCGGACTATCACTTGGTGCCGTGGCTCATGCGTGAGGCGCAAGTCGTCGGACGTCGTCCGGCGAACGTGCAGGTGCGTTTGCAACGCACGCGTTGGGGAAGCTGCTCGAACAGCGGCACCGTCAGCTTGAACGCCGCGTTGCTGTTCCTCGAGCCCGCGATCGTTCGCTACCTGTTCGTTCACGAGCTCTGCCATCTGATCTCGCTCGATCACTCGCGCAAGTTCTGGAGCGCCGTCGCGCGCTACGAGCCCGAGTACGAGGCGCTCGATCGGCGTCTCACGGACGCTTGGCACGAGATTCCGCTCTGGGCTCATCCCGAGGCGCGTTGAGGGCGTGGCCGACGTCAAGTTCAGCGCGTTGGCGAATCCGACCGTCATCGTCACGGCGATCGTCTACGGCTTCCTGCTGAAGCTCGCCGAGGCCGCGGGGATCGCCGGACTCCTGCTGCGCGTCATGATCACGCTGTCTTTGTTCCGCTACGGCTACATCGTCCTGCGCAACATCGCGAACGGTTGGAACCACTTTCCGCCGCCCGAGATCGAGTCGACGAATCCGTTCGGTCAATTCACCGTCGTCTTCCACGCGGTGCTCTTCGGCACGCTGCTGTTCCTGCTCGCGACGACGCCGTTCATCGAAGGGCCCGTGCGCTGGGTTCTGCTCGTGATCGTGGCCTCCGTGTTCCCGGCATCGGCCGCCATCATGGCCATGACGCGGAATGCCGGCGCTGCGCTCGGCCCCGCGGGCATCACGAATCTGATCGGGGATCTCGGCGGCGACTATCTGAAATTGCTCGTCGTAAGCCTGCTGCTCAGCGCGTTCATGTCGCTCGCAACCGGCCTCCCGTGGTATCTCGCCATCGTCACGGAGATGGTCAGCGTGTGGGGGTACCTCGCGCTCTTTCTCGCGACGGGTGCGACGTTGCGCGCTCATCGCTCCGATCTCGATCTCATGGAAGGCCTCGACGACGCGGAGCAACGAGAGGAGCGCGAGCGGCAAGCGCAGTGGCAAAAGACTCTCGACCGCGCGTACGCGTCCGTGCGCAGCGGCCTGCCTGCGCAGGCCTATCGCACGATCAAGGAGCTCATCGAAAGCGAGGGCGATAGCCTCGAGATCTACCAGTGGACCTTCAACGGCATGCTCGCGTGGGACGACCCGCGGCATGCCGCCATGCTCGGGGAACGTTTCGCGAAACGGCTCTGGGACGAGGGCCGCAAGATCGAAGCGCTCGAGCTCGCGCAGCGGTGCCGCAAGCTTTCGCCGAGCTTCGTCCCGCCCGCGACGTTCACGACGGAGCTCGCGGCTTACGCGCGAGAGCTCGGCAGACACCGGCTCGCGGACGAGCTCGACGAGCTCGCAGCGGCGAGGCGTCCGGCGTCGCCTTAATCGGCGTGCTCCTGCCCCGTGATGAGCCGCGCTCCGCGGCTGTAGGTCAGGTATTCCCAGAGCCAGCGAATCGACACGAGCACGGGGCTCGGAACTCCGACGAGAAAGTAGATGTGCGCGATGCCCCAGATCCACCACGCGGCGAAGCCGCGCAGTGTCAAGAACGGAAACTCGATGACGGCGCACTTGCGGCCGATCGTCGCGAGATTGCCGGGGTCGCGATACTCGAACGGCGGCGGGGCCGGGCGGGCCGCAATGCGGGCGGCGATGACTTTCGCGACGTAGCGGCCTTGCTGCTTCGCGGCCGGTGCGACGCCGGGCACGCGTCGCCCGTCCGGCAACGTCAAGCTTGCGGCATCGCCGATGACGAACACGTTTTCGTCCGCGGACAGGTCCGGTTGCACGAGCACGCGGCCCGCGCGGTCGGTCGACTTGCCGAGCCAACGGCCGACGGGCGAGGCGGCGACTCCTGCGGCCCAAATCACGGTCGCGCTCGGCAGCCGCTCGGCGCCGATCGACACGCCTTCCTCGTCGCAAGCCGTCACGGCGGCGTTCGTTCGCACTTCGACGCCGAGTCTCACGAGTGAGCGCAGTGCATACTCCGACTGCGCCTCTCTGAAAGCCGCCAACACGCGCGGGCCCGCTTCGACGAGTACGATCTTGGCGCTCGCCGGATCGATGCGGCGGAAGTCTGCCGCGAGCGTGAAGCGCGCGAGCTCGGCGATCGTGCCCGCGAGCTCGACGCCCGTGGGTCCGGCGCCGACGATCACGAAACGCAGCAGTCGCTCGCGTCGTGCCGCGTCCGTTTCAACCTCTGCGGCTTCGAACGCGCGCAAAATCCGTCGGCGGATCGTCGTCGCGTCGTCGATCGACTTCAGCCCGGGCGCGAAAGCTCGCCAGTCATCGTGGCCGAAATACGAGTGTGTCGAGCCCGTGGCGACGACGAGGTAGTCGTATGGAATGGAGCCGTGCGCGAGCTCGACGACGCGCTGCCGCGTGTCGATGCCTTTGACCTCGCCGAGCAACACCGTCGCGTTGCGCTGCCGGCGCAGGATCGAGCGCACGGGCCATGCAACGTCCGACGGCGGCAACCCGGCGGTCGCAACCTGATAGAGCAGCGGCTGAAACAGGTGATAGTTGTGCCGGTCGACGATCGTGACGTCGGCGTCGACGCGCGCGAGCGCTTGTGCGGCGAACAAGCCGCCGAATCCTGCACCCGCAATGACGACGCGTGGGCGCGTCATGCGGCCTCACTTCTTGGCGGACAACGCGGCGTCGGGATCGCCGCCGAAGCGGCGCAAATAGTCGTCGTAGACCGGTATGCGCGGCGCCGTGCTGGCGATCGCCATGAGCGCGCGAACCGCGGGCTGGGCTTCGAGCGCCTCGGCGTAGGCGGCGACGTTGCGCGGCACCTCGACGCCGTAGGTTCGAAACCGTGTCAACACGGGAAAGTACATCGCGTCGGCGATCGAGAAACGGCCGAACAGGAACGGGCCTCCGGACTTCTCGACGTTTTCTCTCCAGATCTCGAACACGCGCTCGACGTCGGCGCGCGCCGCTTCGCTCAAGCTGAACGACGGCACGCGCCCGAACAAGTGGCACGAAAGCTCGTTGCGCATCGCGGAAAAGCCGCTGACCATCTCGGTCGAGATGGCGCGCGCAGCGGCGCGCTGCAGCGGATCGACCGGCCAGAGCTGCGCTTGCGGGAACGCGTCGGCGGCGTACTCGCAAATGGCGAGCGATTCGTGGATCGCGGTGCTGCCGACTCGCAGGACGGGGAAGAGCCCGCGCACGCTGCCGAGCGCGCGCCGCTCCGCGAGAGACGTCGTCTCGCTCTGGCGCGACATGTGCGGCAGGGCGACGGTCTCCGTCTCGAACGGTGCGCCCGTGTGGTACAGCACGAGCCAGGGCCGCATCGACCACGACGAGTAACGCAGACTGAGCACGGTGAGCTTCAGTTTCGACATGCGCGCACGATGCCTTCGGCGACTGGGTGCGTCAATCGGCCTTTCGGCCGAGGGCGATCAGCTCGCTTGGTAGATCGTCCACACGCCGATGGCGATGAAGCCGACGCCCGCGGCGTAGGACAGGTAACGCGGATTCAGATACTGCGATACGAGCGCCCCTGCGGCGACGCCGACGGCGCTGGTCAGCACCAGCGCCGCAGCCGCGGCGAAGAAAATCGTCCACGCCGCAGCCGCGTTCTTCGACGCGAACAGCAGCGTCGCGAGCTGTGTTTTGTCGCCGAGCTCGGCGAGAAACACGGTGCCGAACACGGTCCCGAAGATCTTCCAATCCATGGCGAAACCTCGTCGCTTGCGCGACCTGCGACCGCCGACGAGCTCGCGGAGCTACGCGGCTTGCTTGCCCGCGGCGAGCTGACGCAGCACGTACTGCAGGATGCCGCCGTGGATGAAGTAGTCCTGCTCCTTCGGCGTGTCGATCCTGACCACGGCCGTGAACGTCTTCTTCTTGCCGTCCGCGCCGGTCGCCGTGACTTTGACCTCCCGCGCGCGGGTCAAGCCCAGACCCTCGATGTCGAAGGTCTCTTTACCGGTTAGCCCCAAGCTCGCGGCCGTCTCGCCGTCGCGATACTGCAGCGGCACGACGCCCATGCCGATCAGGTTCGAGCGGTGGATGCGCTCGTAGCTCTCGGCAATCACGGCCTTCACGCCGAGCAGCGCGGTGCCCTTCGCGGCCCAGTCGCGCGACGAGCCCGCGCCGTATTCCTTGCCCGCGAGGATCACGAGCGGCGTCAAGTCCGCCTGATACTTCATCGAAGCGTCGTAGATCGACATCTGCGTCCCGCTCGGGATGTGGACCGTGACGCCGCCTTCGATACCCGGCACGAGCAAGTTCTTCAGGCGGATGTTCGCGAACGTGCCGCGAACCATGACCTCGTGATTGCCGCGCCGCGCACCATAAGAGTTGAAGTCCTTCTTCGTGACCCCGAGGCTCTCGAGGTACTTCGCGGCCGGGCTGCTCGAGGCGATGTTGCCGGCCGGCGAGATGTGATCGGTCGTGACCGAGTCGCCGAGCATCGCGAGGACTCTCGCGCCCTTGATGTTCTGCGGCGTGCCGGTCTTCAAGCTCATGCCTTCGAAGTACGGCGGGTGCTTCACGTACGTCGAGTCGTCCGACCAGGTGAAGTTCTCGCCCTTCGGGGTCGCGACGCTCTGCCAGTTCGTATCGCCCTGGAACACGCTCGCGTAGCTAGACTTGAACTGCGTCGACGTCACGTGCTTCGCAATCAGGTCGTGGATCTCCCTGGTCGTCGGCCACACGTCCTTCAGGTACACCGGCTTGCCGTCTTTGCCCGTGCCGAGAGCGTCCTTCGTGAGATCGAGCTTCATGTTGCCCGCGATCGCGTATGCGACGACGAGCGGCGGCGAAGCGAGAAAGTTCATCTTGACCTGAGGGTGGATGCGGCCCTCGAAGTTGCGGTTGCCCGAGAGCACGGAGCAGGCGACGACGTCGCTCTTTGCGAGCGCTGCCGCGATCTCGTCGGGCAGCGGACCCGAGTTGCCGATGCAGGTCGTGCAGCCGTAGCCGACGAGGTTGAAACCAACCTTGTCGAGGTCGTCGAGCAGGTTGCACGCCTTCAAATAGTCGGTCACGACCTTCGAGCCCGGGGCCAAGCTCGTCTTGACCCACGGTTTGCGCGTGAGGCCTTTGGCCGCCGCGTTGCGGGCGAGCAGTCCGGCGCCGACCATGACGGCCGGGTTGGACGTGTTCGTGCAGCTCGTGATCGCGGCGATCACGACCGCGCCGTCCTCGAGGTCGAATGGCTTCGAACCGGCACTCACGGGCGCCTTCGTGCCCTTGCCGGCCGTCTTCAGCAGGTCGCCGATCTTTGCGCCGGCGCCTTTCAACGCGATGCGGTCCTGGGGGCGCTTGGGGCCGGAGATGCAGGGCTCGACGGCAGCCAGATCGAGCGACAGGACGCTGCTGTAACGCGCGGTTTTCGCGCTGCGCCACAGGCCTTGCGCCTTCGCGTACGCCTCGACGAGATCGATCTGCTCGCGCGAGCGGCCCGACAGCTCGAGGTAGCGCAGCGTCTCGGCGTCGATCGGAAACACGGCGCACGTGCTGCCGAATTCCGGCGACATGTTGCCGATCGTCGCGCGGTCGGCGAGCGGCAAGTGATCCAATCCGTCGCCGTAGAACTCGACGAACTTGCCGACGACGCCGTGCTTGCGAAGCATCTCGGTGACCGTGAGCACGAGATCCGTAGCCGTCGCGCCTTCGGCGAGCTTGCCCTTGAGCTCGAAGCCGACGACTTGCGGGATCAGCATCGTGATCGGCTGGCCGAGCATGGCGGCCTCTGCCTCGATTCCGCCGACGCCCCAGCCCAAGATGCCGAGCCCGTTGATCATCGTCGTGTGCGAATCGGTGCCGACGAGCGTGTCGGGATACGCGAAGCGCTGCTTGCCGACCTGCTTCTCGAACACGACGCGGCTCAAATACTCGAGGTTCACCTGGTGAACGATGCCGGTGTTCGGCGGCACGACGCGGAAGTTCTGAAACGCGTTCTGACCCCAACGCAGAAACGCATAGCGCTCCTGGTTACGCTCGAACTCGATGGCATTGTTCTTCGCCAGCGCGTCCTTCGTGCCGAAGTGGTCGACCTGCACCGAGTGGTCGATCACGAGCTCGGCTGGCGACAGCGGGTTGATCATCGCAGCCTGGCCGCCGAGCTTGACGACCGCGTCGCGCATCGCGGCAAGGTCAACGACGGCCGGAACTCCGGTGAAGTCTTGCAGCACTACGCGTGCAGGCGTGAACGAGATCTCGCGGTCCGGCTCGGCCTTCGGGTCCCAGTTCGCGAGCGCCGTGATGTCGGCCGCCGTGATGTTCTCGCCGTCCTCGAAGCGCAGAAGGTTCTCGAGCAAGATCTTCAGCGTGTAGGGCAGGGTGTCGACGGCGCCTTTGACGGCATCGAGACGATAGATCTGATAGTCGGTGGAGCGGACGCTGAGCGCCTTACGCGCGCCGAAACTGTCGGTCATTGGAACCTCTAAGGCCGAATCGATGGGACGGCGGGATTATAAGCGGGAAAACGATCGCAGCGGCGAGCTAAACCGCGGCACGCAGCGCTTGCACGGCGGCGGCTGATGAGTCGATCGTCGCACCGCCCAAGCAGCGGTCGCCGTCGTAGAGCACGACGAACTGGCCCGGAGTCGGCGTGCGCTGCGGCTCGTCGAAGTGCGCCTCGAACGAATCGTCGCCGGTGCGGACGACCGTGCAGGCTTGGTCCGGTTGCCGGTAGCGAATTTTCGCGTGGCAGCGTAGCGGCACACGGCGCTCCCATTCGCGCGGCGGCGGGCCGATCCAATGAGCCCCCGTCGCCGAGAGCGACGCTTTCTTCAGGAGCGGATGCTCGTGACCTTGCACGATCAGGAGCTCGTTGCGCGCAACGTCTTTCGCGGCGACGTACCAGGCATCGTCGGGCCGGTCCGCTGCGCCGCCGACGTTCAAGCCGTGGCGTTGGCCGAGCGTGTAGTAGGCGAGGCCGCGGTGCCGGCCGCGCTCGACGCCGGAGTCGTCCCGGATGACGCCGGGATCGTCGGGCAAGTGCTGGCGCAAGAATTCGGTGAACGGCCGTTCGCCGATGAAGCAGATGCCCGTGCTGTCCTTCTTTTCGGCGACGGAGAGCCCGGCCGCGCGCGCGATTTCCCGCACTTCGCTCTTGCGGAGGCCGCCGAGCGGCATCAACACGTCGAGGAGATCGTCGGCCGCGACCGCGTGCAGGAAGTAGCTCTGGTCCTTGCCGGGATCGACGCCTTTGCGCAAGCGCGGGACCCCGTCGACGACGTCGACACGCGCATAGTGCCCCGTCGCGACGTTCGTCGCGCCGAGGCGCCGCGCGTAGCGGCGCATGACGCCGAACTTGATGTGCCGGTTGCAGAGCACGTCGGGGTTCGGGGTGCGGCCGCTGCGATACTCGGCCAAGAAATCCGCGAACACCTGCTCGCGATACTCGCGCGCGAAGTTGACGCGGTGTAGCGGCAGCCCGAGCTCGAGGCAGACGCGGCGTGCGTCGTGGAACTCGCGCGCGTTGTCGCAGTAGCCGTCGTCTTCCCAGTTGCTCATGTGCAAGCACTGGACGCTATGCCCCGCGTCGCGCAGCAACAGCGCTACGACGGCGGAGTCGACTCCGCCCGAGAGGGCGACGACGGTCAGTGGGCTCGAAGGCTGCATGCCGGCATTTTAGCAGCCGACATGTAGCGTGACGGTCGAGTCGATGTCGACGGGCTTGGATTCCAAGTAGGCGATGCAATCGAGCGCGTAACGTTGGCCGGCGAGGTAGTCGTCGATGCAGCGCATGACCATCGGGCTACGAAGCTGGTGCGCGCGGCTCACGAGCTGTGCGCGCGAGAGCCAATGGACGGCGACGATGCCCTCGTCGAGCGCCGCGACGTCGGCCGACGGCTCGACCTCGCCGCAGAACGCGACGCGCAGGTACGTCGTCTCCGCGTCGTCGCTGTGCCAGAGGTAGAAGCCGACGACGTGCTCGGGATCGAACCGGTGCCCCGTCTCCTCGAGCGCTTCGCGTGCGACGGCGGCGAGCAACGATTCGCCTTGCTCGAGATGTCCCGCGGGCTGGTTCAAGACGAGGCTCGTGCCCGCGCGTTCCTCGACCATGAGGAATTTGCCCGCACGCTCGATGATAGCGGCCACTGTGACGTCGATTCCTCGAGTCATCGGCCTACTATAACTAGATTTGTAGCTGCCGGACCTCGGGCTCGATTTCACAGGCATTCCATAGCGTTTCGAATTTGCTGAGATACATGCGAGCCACGGCCGGCTCGAACGTGTCGGACATTCCTTCCCAGCTCTCGGCGCGCGCTCGATACACGAGCGCTTGCTCGTCGGCGATGAAGAAAGCTTCCGGGTGCGCGCTCAGCTCGGGCGTGATGCGCCGAAACTCGATGTAGCTGTTAAGGCGCCGACCCATTGCCACGAAGCGGCTCGCGGAGAGCAGAACGCGGGCGGGCTGCAGGATCAGCACACGAACACGAGCGAAGGTGCGCGCGAGGATGAATTTCTTGAGCGTCTCGAGGAAATCGTCGTGATCGTAGACGTCGGGCTCTAGATCGTGGGTCATGATCGACA
>Ga0315912_10004189_pt1 | contig 13782 bp, 7 predicted proteins | sample VfabasoilMG_FD_204469 | JGI IMG/M metagenome (GOLD analysis project Ga0315912, IMG submission 204469) | Garden soil microbial communities collected in Santa Monica, California, United States - V. faba soil | ecosystem: Environmental > Terrestrial > Soil > Garden | place: USA: California... | reverse complement strand
CCACGTCGTTGGTTCTTGCCGTGGTCTTGTTGCTCAGTTCTGGCGTGGTGGCGTGCGGTGCGCGCACGGATTTGCCCGGCTCGTTCGCCTGTCATCAAGAGGGAGAGGTCCAGGCCTGTGTGCGGGGTTGCGCTGAAGGAACCATGCAGTGCAGCCAGGGCTATTGGTCGGATTGTGTGACCACTCCGCGCTCGCGCAGCTGCGAAAACAGTTGCGGGGTGGGTGTGCAAGCTTGCGTGTCCGAGCAGTGGGGCCCCTGCGTGGTCGCCCCCGTGACCACGAGCTGTGAAAATGTATGCGGCACGGGCACGCAGAGCTGCGTCGACGATGAGTGGAGTGTGTGCGCGGTGCCGCCTTTGACGCAAAGTTGCTCCTTTGGTTGCGGAGAAGGAACGCAAAGTTGCGTGGATAGCGCGTGGGGCGTTTGTGACGCGCCGCTGCCCACCACCACGGTGATGCAAGTGACCGTGCGTGACTTTTTGGAGTCACACCCGGACATGGAGCGGAACAACTGGGACGGCATTGACTGGGGCATCGTCGCCCCCAACTTAGGCCCCGATCGCAAGCCCATATACACCGGGGGTCCCTACGGGACCTCGAGCACCTCCGGCGAAGCTGCTTTCTACCAATGGTATCACGATTCTGACGTGTCGATGACGACGACGTTGCCGCTCACGCTTGTGCCCATGCCAGGCAGTGATGAGTTTTATCAATATCGTGGACGGCCGTTTTTTCCTATCGACGGCGCGCTGCTCGGCAATGAGGGACGCTTGCACAATTTCTACTTCACGCTCGAGGCCCACGAAGATTTCATCTACCAAGCCGATCAAGAATTTACCTTCCAGGGCGACGACGACACGTGGGTCTACATCAACAATCGGCTGGTCATCGATTTGGGCGGCACCCATCAAACCGCCTCAGCCACGGTGCGCTTGACCTCCCGCGCGGAGGAATTGGGGCTCGTCTTGGGGCAGACTTACCCCATCGACATCTTCTTTGCTGAACGCCACACGCTCGATTCGAATTTTATCATCCGCACGTCGATCACTGGCTTGGGCCAATGCCCACAGTGACAAGAACTGCGCCGAGCGACAAAAAAGATCCCCGATCACATCGATGCACCGCTTGGCGATCATCAAGGAGCCTTGCGGTCCTGCAGAAGCCACACGGTGTCCCCCATCGATGAGATCGGGGTAGGAGGTAAGACGGATTAAGCGACTAAGGGGGGAATGAGCTTGTTAGCTTGGCTCAATCACTCATTCTCGTGAGGAATATCTGCATGCCATGTGCCAGTCGCACGGCGCGCGCATTTGCAGGCAGAAAATGTGACGCGGGCGTTCGCCCGCGGAGGGCGGGGGCGATGAAGCCGGGCAGCGCTGTCCGAACTTGTGCGGTTTGTGCCAACCAAGTTTACGGCGTGCTCTCCAGCCCAGGTGACCATGGGTGCTCGTAGGTGGTTCTCATTTCTCGGGTTTGTCTCTCAACCCCCAAAAACTACAGGGTTTCCTTTGAGATTACGGGCTTTGAGTGATAGCTGAACGCCATGCGAAAATTGGGTCCCGCGCTCGGCGGGCTTGGCTTAACCTGGGTGCTCTTCGTTGCTTGTGGTGGGTCGTCGACGGAAAGTCTGTGCACAGAGGACCAGATCTTTTCCGACGGAAAATGCTTTGAAGACCTCGGTGTTGCGGTCAATGGCGTCGGTATGCTGCCCACGCGCATCAAGCGCGCGGCGTTTGCTGGCGAAGATGGCGAATTTGAGGTCGTGGACGTCAAGACTGGCTCCGTGGCTCTGTCGGGGACGGCGTCGGGCCCGCTGACGGCGCGGGACACCGAGCAAGTCGTGTATTTGGCTGATTTCACGGAGCTCACCCAGCCCGGGCGCTACTTCGTGAGAACAGCTCAGGGAAAGAAATCCAGTGAATTTGATATTGGTCACACGGGGTTAGAGGGCGCCTTGCAGGAGGCCATGCTGGGCCTGTACGGGCAGCGCTGTGGCGTGGCGATCGATTTCGAATTCGGCGACGAGCGTTACCGCCATGCCGCGTGCCACCTGGATGAAGCGAGTCTGGAAGACGTGGGTGGTGGCAGTGCCGACGACACCGGCGGTTGGCACGACGCGGGTGACTACGGCAAGTACGTGGTCAACGGGGCTTTTGCGGTCGCATTTTTGGTAGCGGCTTATGAGCACTATCCGCAGTATTTGCGCGAAGTCGAGTTTGCGATCCCGGAAAGTGGCGGGGCCCTGCCGGATATTTTGGATGAGGCGCAAGTCGAACTCAAATGGATCCTCAAGACTCAATTTGCTGACGGGTCGTTCTCTCACAAAGTGACGGCGCGCCATTTCGAGGCAGAATTGATGCCCGAAGCGGATCGCCAGCCGCGCTACTTTTACACCCCAAGCACGGCGGCGACGGGTGACGCGGTGGGCGCCTTGGCTCAGGCGGCGCGCGTGTTCAAGGAGTTCGATGCGGACTTCGCTGACAAGTGTCTCGACGCTGCAATCAAAGGACAACAGTACTTGGATGCGCACCCCGAGGAAGTCAAGACGATGCTCACTCCCGATGGGACCGGTGCTTACCAGTCAGGAGAAGCGAACTCAGACGGTGATGCCCGGGTGTGGGCCCTGTCGGAACTCTGGGAAACCACTGGGGAGGCGAACTACCTCACGCAGTTCGAGACTCGGGCCCAGACGGCATCGTTTGGGGTTGAATTCGATTGGGGCAACGCCACCAACCTCGGCTTGGGAACTTACCTGCGGTCCAAACGACAAGGGCGCGACGCAGAGCTCGTGACGCGTCTCACCGCCAGTTTGGCCACGGGCGCACAAACGCTCCACGCGGCCAGCTTGGACGACGTTTATGGCCGAGATCGTCCCTCTTATTATTGGGGGACCAACGGTGTGATCTGCCGCACCGCGTACAATCTTGGCTTGGCGCACAGCCTATTTGGCAACACGGATTTCCTGGATGCGGCAAGCTTGCAGGTGGGTCACGTGCTCGGCATGAATGGTTTCGGTCGCAGCTATGTCACCCAGCTGGGTCCCAACCCGGTCATGCAACCCCATCACCGTCCATCACAAAGCGACGGTGCTGGCAAACCTTGGCCAGGGCTGTTGATCGGTGGACCCCACGGCCAAGGCGCGGACGAACGCGGCACCACCGACATCAACCCAGCGCTCGATTGGCAGGACATCTCGGGCAATTATTACCACAACGAGATCGCCATCAACTGGAACACCGCGCTGGTGTATGCGCTCGTCGCGACGCTCGCCACGGAGAACGATGAGACGGCCGCCTGCTGGCCAGATGACTGTTTCGAAGTTCCCGACGCGACCGGACCCGACGGCGCTGGGGGCATGGGGGGCGGGGCCCCTTGACCGGCCCTCGCGGCTCAAGCGTGCCTTCATGCACCATGAGCTAACGACTGAGAACTTGAGCCTTACCCGGCATTTGATCCGCATAACTGTCTTAGGATGTGTCCGGGGTTGAAACTGGCAAAGCACACTTGTTAGAAGAAGCGCGCTCGGAGCAACGGAGGGTTGTCGTCCGGGCGCATCACAGAAACCGGAGAAGCTCGATGACGACAAAACTGGACCAGAAATCATGGCCTGCCATCACCACTTTGATTTTGCTTGCAGGCGCGGTTTCTACCGTTGGCTGTAAGGTGAACCCCACCGACCCCAGCTTGGAGAACAGCTCGGCCGGACATGCGTGCACTTCACCGGATGCGGTCATCTGTGACGGCGACGACAACGACAACCAGAGCGCAGTGGTAGGCGGGCGCGGCGGCTATTGGTACACGTTCTCGGACATGCTTGGCACTGAAGTGTGGCCGCTGCAGGGTGCCAAAGGTGGCACGTTCGAGATGTCGCCCGGTGGCGCAGAAAACTCACCCTACGCGGCGCGCTTCAAAGGCATGGTGGCGGTCGCCGACCAGTACCCACAGGCTGGTCTGGGCGTAAACTTCTTGGACCCCAAGGGCGGCTACGACGCCTCGGCGTACAAGGGTATTTCGTTTTGGGCCAAGGTGGGCCCGGGTTCTGTCAACAAAGTGCGCTTGAAGGTGCCGGACTCTCTGACCGATCCCGACGGAGGCAAATGCAGCGAGTGCTTCAACGATTTTGGGATGGACCTCAGCTTCACCACCGAGTGGCAAAAGTACATCATTCCCTTCAACAAGCTGACCCAGTTGCCCGGTTGGGGTAAGCCACGCGGCTTCAACGTCAACCGTGCTGAGCTGTTTGGTATCCAGCTTCAAGTCAATGAACAGGGTAAGCCGTTCGACATCTGGATTGACCAGCTGCGTTTCACTGGTTGCGAGTAAGCTGACCAAGGAGGGGAGCCGCTGGCGCCCCTCATCACTTTTGTGGGTGGTAGAGACCATGAGTGACATGAGCAAATATGGATCCGGGCCGCGCAACCTCATGCTCCTGATCTTGGGACTGAGCGCTTGTGGTTGCGTGCCCAAGCGAGCTAGCGGCCCGGCCCCAGCCTCCGACGAGAGCGGGGTGCCCGTGGGCGGAAACTTGGTCAAAAATGCTCAATTCGAAAGCGGCGCCACGCTGCCATGGATGAGCTCGTTCACGCCGCCGGCGGGTGGTGCCTTTCGCGTGGAGCAGGGGGCCGCGTGCCTGACTATCCAAAACGGCGGTGCAAACATCTGGGACGCCCAGATTCGCCATCGCGAAATGGTTGTGCGCAAGGACCATACCTACAACGTTGCTTTCAAGATTTGGTCCAACCAAAACACCTTGGTGCGCTCCAAAGTGGGACAATCTGGCCCGCCCTACAAGGAATAATGGAACCAAACCATCCAAGTCAGCACGACGCCAAAGCTCATTCGCGGCGGATTCGTGCACCGCGCAGCTGACGACCCCACGGTCGAATTCGCGCTCCACATGGGTGGTAATATGCTGCGTGGCGTCACGCTGCCGATCACCGTCTGCATCGATGAGGTGTATCTGAGTGACCCGGCGTACGTCCCCAAGGCTGAAGAGACGTCGAGCCAAGCATCCGCGGTGCGGGTCAACCAAGTGGGGTACTTTCCCGGAGCTACCAAGATCGCCGCGGTTGTCGATGCCTCAACCGCGCCCCTGGCATGGCGACTCACCCAGGGCTCACAGCTGGTGACCGAGGGCAAGACCGAAGTGTTTGGCCCAGACGCCGCTAGTGGCGACAACATCCACATTGTAGATTTTTCGTCCGTGCACGCTCCGGGGCAAGACTACGTGCTCGAGGTGGGTGCGGAGAAAAGCCCTGCATTTTCCATCAAGCGCGACCTGTATTCAAAGCTCAAATACGACGCCCTCCACTATTTTTATCACAATCGGAGCGGCATCGAGATCAAGATGCCGTACGCTGGAGAGTCACAGTGGGCGCGCCCCGCGGGTCATGTGAGTGACCGAGCCGTACCTTGTGCCGCGGACGCGGGCTGCAACTACAAGCTCGACGTGTCCAAGGGCTGGTACGACGCTGGCGACCACGGCAAGTACGTGGTCAATGGTGGGATCGCGGTGTGGACCCTGATGAATCAGTTCGAGCGAATGAAGCTCAAGGGCACGCTCGCTCCGTTTGACGACGGGAAGCTCAACGTCCCCGAGGCCGGAAACAAGGTCCCTGACCTTTTGGACGAGGCTCGGTGGGAGATGGAATTTCTTCTCGGTATGCAGGTGCCCGAGGGGGAACCCCATGCGTTCATGGTGCATCACAAGATGCATGACACCGCCTGGACGGGCTTGGGGCTTGCACCCCACGAAGCCGAACGCTTGATGAAACGCGCGCTGCGTCCGGTATCCACAGCGGCCACGCTCAATCTCGTGGCGACCGCGGCCCAGGCCGCCCGCCTGTTTTTGCCGTACGACGCCGTCTTTGCCCAGCGCTGCCTCGCTGCGGCGGAGCGCGCGTACCGTGCTGCCCTCAAGGAACCGCAGCTGCTCGCGGACCCGGACGACAGCCAGGGGGGAGGGGGACCGTACAGTGATCAGCAGCTGGCGGATGACTTCTACTGGGCTGCGGCGGAATTGTGGGCCACGACCAAGCGCGAGGAGTACTCCAGGGACGTACGTAAGAGCAGGTTTTTTCGCAATTTCCCCCAAAAAATCGGCGATCTTCCTAGCTCGATGACTTGGGCGGATACGGCGGCCCTGGGCACGATGTCGCTGAGTTTGGTGCCCGGCCTGATGAGCCCGGCCGCGCAAAAAGTCCTGCGCAATCAGCTCGTCGCGGCGGCTGATGGCTACCTCAAACTCATCAGCGAGCAGGGCTATCGGGTGCCATTCGCGCCGGGCAAAGACGGGTACCCGTGGGGCTCCAACTCGTTCGTCATCAACAACGCCATCGTTCTTTCGTACGCGTATGACTTTACCGGTGAAGACAAATACCTGGAGGGCGTGATCGCGGCGCTCGACTACTTGCTCGGCCGCAACGCGCTCGGGCAGTCCTACATTTCCGGTTACGGGTCGCGCCCGCTGCGTCATCCCCACCATCGCTTTTGGGCGCAACAAGTCGACGCCCGCTACCCGGCGGCGCCGCCCGGCGCGCTTTCGGGGGGACCCAACAGCAGCCTGCAGGACCCGTATGTGCAAGCCGCAGGGCTATCAGGCTGCGCCCCACAAAAGTGCTTTTATGACCACATCGAGGCTTGGTCGGTCAATGAGATCACCATCAATTGGAACGCGCCTCTGGCCTGGGTGACGGCCTTCCTTGACGAGCAGGGCCCTGCCGCCAAAGCGAAATAATTCAACCAGTGTGCGATGCGCGTCGTTGCTGGCAGAAGGCCATCGGCGCGCCCGAAAAACATGAAAGCGAACATATCAGCTGAGCGCTCACAGCCCTGCAGCGTGGGCTAGCCCAGGATCGCCCAATTGGGCGCACAATTGAGCTAACTTAGCATTTTTGGCTGGACCCGGACCGCTGCCAAACTATTGTCCCCCGGACCTTTTCAGAGAGAACTAACCCAATGCGCTTCGGACATTTCGACGACGAGAACAAAGAATACGTTATCAAGACGCCCAAAACCCCCTACCCGTGGATCAACTACCTTGGCAGTGAGGAGTTTTTTGGTCTCGTTTCCAACCAATCCGGAGGCTACTGCTTCTATCGTGATGCCAAGCTGCGTCGCCTGACCCGCTACCGATACAATAACGTTCCGTGCGACGACGGTGGGCGTTACTTCTACGTGCGTGAGGGCGACACGGTGTGGAATCCGTCGTGGGGTCCGGTCAAGACCGACTTAGATGAATATGAGTGCCGTCATGGCCTCGGGTATTCGCGCATCACCGGCCAAAAGAACGGCCTCAGCGTGTCGACCTTGTTCTTCGTGCCCGTAGGTAAGACCTGTGAAGTGCATGCGGTCACCCTGAAAAACGAGAGCAAGGCTGCCAAGACCTTTCAGCTGTACTCATTCATCGAGTGGTGTTTGTGGAACGCCGAAGACGACATGACCAACTTCCAGCGCAATTTCTCGACCGGTGAGGTCGAGATCTTGGGCGGTGGGCAGACCATCTATCACAAGACGGAGTTCAAAGAGCGCCGCAACCACTACGCATTCTATCACGTCAACAGCAAGGTGGCGGGATACGACACGGATCGGGAGACCTTCCTTGGGCTCTACAACGGGTTTCACGAGCCCCAGGTGGTCTTTGCCGGAGAGAGCCGCAACTCCAAGGCCGCTGGCTGGTCGCCGGTAGCGTCACAGTGCGTTTCGGTCACCTTGGCCCCTGGCGAGGAAAAGACGCTGGTTTGGGTGCTGGGGTACATTGAGGTCGCCAAGGACCAGAAGTGGGAGTCCAAGGGCGTCATCAACAAGAAGCCTGCAGAGGCCATGATCGCTGCGCTCGACTCCAAAGAGAAGGTCGACGCTGAGTTGGGCAAGCTCAAGGCCTATTGGAACGCGCTGCTCACTGGCTATTCGGTGAAATCAACGGACGAGAAGCTGGACCGCATGGTCAACGTCTGGAACCAGTACCAGTGCATGGTGACCTTCAACATGTCGCGCTCGGCCTCCTTCTTCGAGAGCGGCATCGGTCGTGGCATGGGGTTTCGCGACTCCAATCAAGACTTGCTCGGCTTCGTGCACTTGATCCCAGAGCGCGCGCGTGAGCGCATCCTCGACATCGCCGCCACGCAGTTCGAGGACGGCAGCGCCTACCATCAGTATCAGCCCCTCACCAAACGCGGTAACAACGCCGTTGGTTCGGGCTTCAACGATGACCCGCTGTGGCTCATCCTGGGCGTCGCTGCCTACATCAAAGAGTCGGGGGACTTTGCCATCCTGGACGAACAAGTAGCGTTCGACAACGATGAGTCCAAGTCCAAGAGCCTGCTCGAGCACTGCAAGCGCTCGTTTGATCACGTGATCCACAACATGGGTCCCAACGGCTTGCCGCTCATCGGTCGCGCCGACTGGAACGATTGCCTCAATCTCAACTGCTTCAGTGAGACGCCCGGCGAGTCGTTCCAAACGACGGAAAACCGCGAGGGTCGCACGGCGGAGTCCATCTTCATCGCGGGCATGTTCGTGTCCATTGGCCCCATGTATGCAGACATGTGCGAGCGCAGGGGGGACAAGGTCGAGGCGGAGCGCGTGCGCGCCGAGGTCGTCAAGATGGAGAAGGCCGTGCTCGACAAAGGTTGGGACGGTCAGTGGTTTTTGCGTGCCTACGATTTCTTCGGCAAGAAGGTCGGCAGCAAGGACAACAAAGAGGGCAAGATCTTCATCGAACCCCAGGGCTACTGCGTCATGGCTGGGATTGGAGCCAAGACCGGCCACGCTCAAAAGGCGCTCGACTCGGTCAAAGAGTACTTGGACTGTGATTACGGCATCGTGCTCAACAACCCGGCGTTCACCGAGTACGTGCTGGAGTACGGCGAGATCTCGACCTACCCCGCGGGCTACAAGGAAAACGCAGGCATTTTCTGCCACAACAATCCCTGGATCATGATCGCTGAGACGGTCATTGGCCGACCGGAACGCGCCTGGGAGTACTACAAGAAGATCTGCCCCGCGTACCTGGAGGAGATCAGTGACTTGCACCGCACCGAGCCCTACGTCTACGCGCAAATGATCGCGGGTAAAGACGCGGTCAAGCCGGGTGAGGCCAAGAACAGCTGGCTCACCGGCACCGGCTCGTGGAACTTCGTGGCCATCAGCCAATACCTGCTCGGTGTGCGTCCTGAGTGGGACGGGCTTTTGGTGCAGCCGTGCATGACCAAGGACGTCGCTGAGTACACAGTGGTGCGGCGCGCCCGTGGGGCAACCTACACCATCTCCGTCAAAAATAGCGGCAAAGCAGGGCCGGCCAAGCTGACCGTCGATGGCAAAGCCATCACGGGCAATTTGGTCCCCTACGCGGCGCCTGGCAGCAACATCAAGGTAGTGTGCGAAGTGTGAGATGAGGGGTGGTCGGCGCGAGCCGATGGCCACCATCTTGGCTAGGTCAGAACAATGAGGTGCCCCGAGCGGGGCGCCTCATTGTCGTTTGTGTCCCCGCTGCCCCGAGCGGCGACTGCCCGCGGCCGGGCGGCCATGACCGTCCATCGTGCGTGGGCAAGCGCGTCACTTTCACAAGCCGGATGCAAATTTGTAGCAGGCGGGAATTTTCTACGTGAAGAGCAGCCATCCGGAAACGAGAGAAGTCGCGGCGGCAGCTGAATTCGCCTGGAAGAAGGACATGCGCTTGGCTATGCTAGCGGCATGCTTTTACCTATCGCGCGGATGAAGCGTCTTGCTCCTTGGCGTTCGTCCTTGGCTTGCTCTGTCTTGTCTTTTGCGGCATTCGGTCTGACGGCCGGGGGGTGCGGCGCGCCCGCTCCCACGGAGCAGCCGGACACCACCGCGACCACCGACATCGATCCCACCACCGGCGATCCGACGACGGAGCCGGACCCCACCGCGACCGGGGACAACGGCACCACGGACATCGACGGCATACCCGAGACGAGTGCAACCAGCGACGAGCCAGAGGAGACCACGGGTCCACTCGGCGTGGACGGGGAGTTCTGCAACGATTTCGAGCTCGAGTTTTTGCCCAACACCCCCACCGTGTTCATCTTGGTGGACCAGTCGTCCAGCATGTTCGAGACCATCAACGTCAATGGCACCCAAACCAACCTGTGGGACCCGATGAAGGCGGGCGTGCTCGAGGTGGTGGAGGCTTTGCAAAGCGATGTGCGCTTCGGTTTTGCCACCTACACCGGCACGCAGACCATGTGCACGGGCATTCAGACCAGCACGGCCATCGCTGAGAACAATTTCGATGTCATCAAGGCGGCGTACGATGGCCAAAAGGACATCATGGTCCCCAATGATTTCCAGACCAAGGGCGAGACACCCACGCCTGCCGCGCTCTTGGAGGTGACGAATCTGCTGCTCGCCGATCCCAGCCCAGGTGAACGGTTCATCTTCTTGGTCTCCGATGGCGAGCCTGATTTCTGTGAGGACAACCTCGGCGATTGCGCGGTGGACGCGACCATCGCGGCGCTGCAGTACGCCTACTCCCAAGGGATCAAGTCGTTCGTATTTGGGATCGAGAACGATAACATCAAAAACCCCGCATTCTTTGACTACTTCGCGCAGGGTGGAGCAGGTGAGCAGCCCTCGTGGAGCGAAGGACTGGATGTTCTCGAGTACAGTAGCCCGATGCAGAGTAAGTGCGACAAGAGGCCAGAGGCCCAAACCTGGGCTGACCTGCGCGAGATCAATGGCCACGCACCCCCCGCAGAGAGTTGTGGAACCAACCAACCTCCGGAGGGCAACACCGCATGTTACATGCCCGCCGCTACGTACAGTGAAGCCGGCGGCACGGCCATGGCCTACATGGATCCCGATCCGTCAGCCATCGCTACGAGCATTCTCACCGAGGTGGAGATGCTCAAGTCGTGCGTCATCGACGTGAACTTTGCTGTGGCCGATGGCGCCAAGGACAAAGGCGAGATCTACGTGGGTGATCTGACGGTCCCCATCGCCCAGGAGGAGTGGCGCCTGAACACGCCCAGTCAGATCGAACTGTTGGGCGCCTCGTGTGACAAGTGGCTGCTGCCGGACACCTCCGAGTTCTTCGCCGGTTTCCCCTGCGAAGTGATCGAAGAAAAGCCGATCATTCGTTGAGTTCTGCTCCTAGGGGGGCTTCCAGCCCCCCTAGCTTTTGGAAGTGAATTCCAAAAGCTCACCCCTAACTACCGCCGGGTCTCCGGCGGCTCCCACTTGGTCGCCGGCGGGGACGCGGCGCCTCGCTGCTGCGCAGCATCGGGGGGCTTTCTCGCCGAGTTTTCGGCGGGGCTGGGGCCCTCTCGTCGTCGGGGTCGTCGCAGGCGCGCGCAGCGCGCCGAGGACCGGACCAGGGGCTTGGGGTCCCTGGTCCAACAAGAAACAACGGAGCGAAGCAGACGTGTCGCGACTGAGCGGAGGCACCCACCCTCACTCTGTGAAGGGGTGGGTGACGCAGCGAGCGATGAATGGCGAGGGCAGTGAATCCAGGAGCGGAGTGGCGGTGCACTGGGTTGCCGACGACCGGAGGCTCGACCTGGCGGTCTTTCCGGCAAGAATTGCTCAACAGAAACGCGCTACGTTTGGCATCTAGCCCACGTGTCGGCCGGCTCCGTCGTCATGCCGCAGGGAGGAGGTGACCCAGTGCATTGCCCGGAGCGGCCACGGCTCCGCTCGCATGCCGGAGGGGGCGGAGGAAAACTCCGAGGACTCCTCGCACGTAGCCTTCTCACTCACCTCAAGCCGTGCGCTCGTGCGCGGAGCGACCACCTCACCAAACGCTCACAGGGGCCATGGGGCGAAAAGACACGGCGTACGGCAACTGCCGCAACGAGGGCTGACCCTTCACTGAGGAGCTGCCGCCGCTGAAAGCTGACCCGCGGTTGAAAATCAAACGGCAGCTAAAGATTAGACAGCCGGGCAAGGGATACGCGTCGTGGACAGCGACACGTCGTCGATGGCCAGGGAATCGAAGGCGCCGCTGTAGCTTTGCATGCCCACCTTGAGGTACTTGGCCTCAAAGGCGCCGCCCACCTCCGTCTTGGGCGAGCTGTGGATCAGGAAATCCTGATTGACGCCGTTGACGTACAAGTCACTCATCAGCTGATTGCTGCCCTGCGTGACGTGCACCTCGAGGCAATACCATTCGTCAGCCACGGGGATGCCCTGATTGATCTTGCTGCCCGTACAGCCTGTGTCCTCACCGTTGTTGAGGCCCTTGGTCGCCCCCAGCTCGAAGCCTTGGTAGGCCGCGCCGCTGTTGGAACAGGAGTTGTCGCCGCGGTAGCCCAGTCGCAACTCAGGATCGTCCACGTTGGCGTTGGCTGCCAACTCCAGGAACGTGACTTCATGTTGCGCGTCCGGGTCAGTGCCCCCGATCTTGATGAAGGCGCGCAGCCAAAAGTCGCTCAGCGTACCCAGATCATAAACGAGCGCGCACGAGTTGGCCGAAGCACTGGTGCCCGACGTGATGAAGGCCTGGCTGCCGTCTACGCCCGCACCCGCTTGAACGGACTTCTTGTAGTTTTGGTCAAAGCAGTTTTCCGCCATCCAAGGTGCGCCGCTGGGCGCCTGACCAGCCGTGACATCGTCGAAATTCGCGCAGAAAACGTCAGCTGAGTCGCAGCCTAAAAGAGCGGTGGCCCCGCCCCCTGTTCCTTGCCCCAGAGCGCCGCCGCTGCCCGGGCCGCCCGTGCTGCCGGTCCCCAGAGCGCCGCCGCTGCCGAGCGCCCCACCGCTGCCGAGCGCCCCACCACTGCTCGTGGCTGCCCCGCCGGTGCCTGGATCGGACGTCTGCCCGCCCGTGCCCACCTCAGCCTGAGCGCCCCCCGTGCCGCCATTGAGCCAGGCGCGAAACTCCGCTGCCGAGCGCACGACGTCGTCGGCGATGCCATCGCCATCAGTGTCGATGCCAAGCGCGTCCGCTTCGTAGTCTGCATCAGTGTCCACCCCGATCCCGTCGGGGATGCCGTCGTAGTCGATGTCGAGCTGGTCGGCGACTTTGTCCCTATCTTCGTCCACCGCCCAACCGATCGAATCAGCGACGCCGTCGCCGTCCGAATCCACCTGTGCTGCCGAAGGGCCGCAGGCGACAAGGAGGTAAAGTGATCCGAGGGAAAAACCTGTTTGTGCCAGCGTGAACTTCATGATGAATCAAGAAAGGGGGAAAAAACGGAGAGTGGAGTTTGCACGATAGCGCTGCCACTGCGCGGTGGGAGTGACATCTGTGTCACCCCTCCCAGATTCCGTCCTTGTGGACCGTTGAAGCTAAAAACCTACAATTTAGGCGCAATATGCTGCACCAACGAGCTGTAGAAGTAAGTCCCGTGCGGGGGTCAGCTAAAGTTGGAGCAGTAGAAATTACTAAGCCCCGGCCGGAGGGCCGAGGCTGAGTGGACGCCGCTTAGTCGGCTAAGTGCTTGGCTAAACTCACCACCACATGCTGGCTTCGAGCTTCACCACGTTCTCGTCGGGCAGCAATGACGCGGCACCACGGAGACCGGGGTCTTGGGTGTTGGAGTGCGACCCGAAGCCCGTGGGGGGCGCCGGAGCCTTGGGGGGTTGCGTACAGAACACGCGCAGAGGCAGGCCCGGGTAATCGGCACTGGTGGTGTTGTAGATGGAGCCGTGGTTGGTTCCGTCGCCAGCGCGGAAGGGGTCGTCCGCCGGGCTCGCCACTGCACCGCCTGAATCCTCACACACGCGCTGGTCGTAGAAGTAGCGCGAGTACGAGATGGAGATCTGCTCGTGGGTGACCATCTTGGTGCGGAAGGTGAGGCGGGGTGAGAGCACCATGAA
>Ga0315912_10004188_pt1 | contig 13782 bp, 8 predicted proteins | sample VfabasoilMG_FD_204469 | JGI IMG/M metagenome (GOLD analysis project Ga0315912, IMG submission 204469) | Garden soil microbial communities collected in Santa Monica, California, United States - V. faba soil | ecosystem: Environmental > Terrestrial > Soil > Garden | place: USA: California... | reverse complement strand
GATGGATATCTCTCCTGAGAATCGCGGTGCCGATGGCATTCGGTTTCCCGACGTCGCGCGAGACTTTCAGAGGTTTCAAACACTACCGCGAGACTTCGACTTCAATTTCGACTTCGGGGATCCTGGATTCCCGTTCGCTTCACCTCGTCGCCTTGGCGTGACGGTGACACCGCTCAGCGATCAGCTGGCCGAGTACTTTGGGGTGAAGCAGGGTGTGCTGGTGACTGAAGTGACAGCTGGGTCGGCAGCCGAAGCAGCTGGGGTCAAGGCGGGCGACGTGATTACAACGGTCAGAGGTCAGACCGTTGCTTCATCGGCCGACGTGGTCAGGGAACTGGGGCAGGCGGACTCAGGTGCAAGCGTGGAGATTCGAGTGACGCGCAATCATAAGGACGTCACGCTCACGGCCAAGATGCCGGAGCGCACGCGTGCATATGCTCGCCGCGGAGCGCGGGCGATCTGATTCAGGAAGAGGCGGCTCGTTCGAACGGCACGACCTCGGCCGGTGGCATCGAGCTGCCGGCCGGCCAGCCCCCAAGCACGGTCGAGAGTTGAGCAGCGATCAGGGTTGTCGCCGCCTGGGTCGGTGTATCCCACTCGCGCCCCCCCGCAACCTCGAGGGCTAGCACGCCCATGCATCTGTCGACGCCGAGTATCGGTGCCACGATCGCTGACCGGCCCCCAGCGACTCCGCCCACGCACTGAAGCGTGCCTGTGCGCCACGCGTCAGCCAGGGCATTCAAGGATGAATGGCCGATTGGTCCGAGTTGGCTCAGTTGCCGCGAGTCATACCCGTGCCATGCCACCGGGAACATTTCCTCACCGGCCGCCATCCAGACGACGACACCCGAAGCATTGAGAAGAGCGGACGTGCGCGCCAGAAGAGGCTGAAGATCGCTCTCTGATTGCAGGCGACTAATCGCCGTGCACAATCCCGCTGTCTGCATGAGATCGATTGAAGGAGCGGGGTCAGACCTCGGCACAATATTCAACGCCACGTGCTCTGGCTGTTCCGTCGCGGCGGTCGGGCTTGGCGCAGCGTCGGAGGCGGGGCGTCGCCCGGAGCGAACCAACGCCCACGCAAACAAGATCGCCACAGTCGCGAGCGCCATCCACGCCTGCTTCAGATCGGACGCTCTCGCATCAGCAACCGCGCTCGATTCGGCCAGCCGCAACGTGCGAAGCTGCTCGCGCAGCATCTGGCGAGTTCGGGTCGTTTCCGTAAAGAGCAGGTCAGCGGCCATCAGCTCGAGGCCCGCCTGGATGTTTTCCCGGGCGCGGCCGTCCACATCCGCGAGCAACGCCACGCCTTCGGCCACTCCGCCAGCGGAGGGAGCCGCGCCGGCGGCCAATCCCCCTAGCAGCCACGCACTCTCAGACACGATCTGTCGCGTGAGGGCGCTTGCGGCCGTGAGCGTCTCTGTGTCGATTTGTCCGGAGGCCACATAGATCAGCTCATCGTGCGCAAGCTGATCGAGCGAAGCCTCCAACCGATCGATGCGGGCAGCTGATTGTTTGCCGGTTGTCTCGAGCTGGTCGACGTGTTGGGCCAGGGCCCACGTCCATGCCACGCTGCCCAGTCCAGCAGCGACGAGGATCGTGAAAAGTAGCAGGCGGAGGATCCGCGTCCTCATGTGGTCCCCGACAGGATACCAAAGGAATCAGAATTCGATGTGGGTTTGAAGAAGAATTCGATTCTCGTCGGTCCTTCCGTCGGCACTGTCGTAGCTTACCTGCTCGTTCGTCGCGACAAGGCCCAGGCGCGCACGATTCCATGCAAGCCAATAAGCGACGCCGCCGATCACGCGCGTATGCGAATTGTCCGTGAGGCTGCCATTGGGGTCGTACGAGTCGAAACGAAAGATCCCAGCCCATCCCAGCGCGCCCTGACGCGGCTCGATGAATGTTGACCAACCCGATCGCTTGATGTCACCAGGCGGGAGCGCGAGCGGACTCTCAGTGGCAGCAACTTTCTCGACAGTCGCCACGAGGTGTGGATGCTCGTAATGAGCCATCACGATCCCCACATCGCGAGGCCGGTCCTCGGCGTACCAGCCTTTGCTGTAGAAGCCAGAGATACGAAAATAGTTTGCAAGCCCTCGACCCGGCAGCGGCCGGATCGTCAAACGACCCTGAAAGCTTTTGTACTTGTTCGCCTCCGCCTGCGTGAACCCCTCGCCGTTGTAGACGCCGACGTGGAACTCGCCATAGTTTTTCGGCAGGGGCGAAAAGTAACCGGCGCCAAAGTCCGCCGAGCCCGGAATGAGACCCTCGCGCTCCGAGAACATCGTCCCCTGCACGCGATAGCGGTTCACGGACTCCTGGAAGTCGAGCCACGGCGTCTGCGCCAACCCGAATCGCACCCACGACCCAGGCTTCATCACGTTGTCCATCTGCAGGAAGCCGTACTTCACCCGGACGGTAAGGGATCCAGCGAGGCTCCCATCGGTGATGCGGCGGATGTCCGGCGTGAACCTGAAACGGAATCGGTCGGACATCTGGCCGTTGATATTCAAGTAGGCCCGGGTCATGTCGAAGGAGTTGTAGCCGTCGCGGTTTTCGAGCTCCGATGAGTACTGCAGGTACGACAGAACGCCCACCCTGACAATTGGATATTCCGGAGGCGGTGCCGGAGTTGGAGCGGGAGCGGGGGCTGGAGTCTGTGCGATTGCGGAGGTCGTGATCGTCGCGAAGAACAGGGCCAGAAATAGTCGCTTCATCATGTGTATTCGTTACTTTTACGACACACAGATTTCGCGAACGTCACAGTGACGTTACGTCTACGTTACGTGGCCGGGAGCTGAAGTTAGCGAGGCGTGGCGGCAGTGCCGGTTGCGGGCTTTGGATGAAGGATCACGTAAGTGGGCAGGCCAACCGCATCGAAGCGCGCCATAATCGAGCGCGCCGGCTCTTCATCCGGCTGCTCTGCCTGCAGCTTCACCTTGACGTATCCGTCCAGCGCCGTCTTCACGCTGGCATCGGCAAGCGTGGTCTCGTCCATCACGAGGCAGTTCTTGCACCACGTTGCCCACATGTCGACGAGCACCGGCTTCTGTTCGCGTTGCGCGACGGCGAGGCCTTCGGCGAGCGAGGCATGCCAGCCGGCCTTGAGTTTCTCTTCGACGCTCGCGGCAACCTGCTTGGCATCCACCCAACGATCAGCGAACAGACCGTAAGCCAGATACCCGTAGTAGGCAGCGGTGGCCAGGATCAGCACGCCGAACGCCTGCTTCACGCGGACCATCCACGCGCCAGGCTTCGGCAGCGCGGTCAGCCCGGCACCGGCCAACGGCCACGGGATCGCCATTCCGATTCCGAGCAGAAAGGGAAGCGCCAGTGCGGCGATCGTGCCGCGCGCGTAGAGGTCGCTCGAGAACAACACGACCTGAATGACGACAGGCGCGACACAGGCCCCCGCGAGGAGCGCCGCGACAGCTCCCATCACGAACGCGACGGGAACGCTGCCTCGCTTCGACGGGTCAGCGCCGATGGATCCTGAAAAGCGCGAGAAGTCGATTTCGAAAACGTCGAACATCGCTAGAGCAAGCGCGATGAAGATCACGGCTATCGCGACGTTGAACCATGGCGACGCGTTGATCGTCCCGAATGTCCCTGCAGTCATGATGACGATCACGCCAAGGACACCGTAGACGAGCGCCATGGCAGCGCCGTATGCGCCACCAAGGAGGAAGCCTCGCCCGCGCGATCCGCTGCCTGCACCCGCGCCAATGATCGCGAGATTGATCGGAATCATCGGAAGCACACACGGCGTAAGGTTCAGCGCGAGGCCACCGAGCAGAACGAGAAGAAGAATCGCAAGGGGGCCGCGGCCTTCGAAGAGCCCCGGCTCTTTCACTCCGGACTCGGCATTGCGAATGAACGTCAGGAAATCGTCAGTGGCGATATAGCCACCGGTGCTGCTCGCTACCGTGAACTGATCCAGCTGCGAAAGCCCGCCGTCGCCAACGTTCACCGGGCGGACCGGCGCGGCAATGATCGGCGCAGCCCCTGGTGCGCGGCCGGTTCCAAATGCGATTTTTCCGAAGACGTCCGGATAACTCGCCGGCCGCTGTGCCGCATCCTTCGCGACGGTCAACGTCCAGAGGACATCGGCGGTGACGGGTGCGTAGCAGAGCCTGTCGTCGCAGGCCTGATAGCGGAGATGTCCTGGGATGTCGAGACGCCCGCTCGGGACGTTCGCGCCGATCTCCATTGCGACACCAATCGCGAACTCGTGCTCGAACACGAGCAGCGGCTGTGCCTGGCCGATCTGGTTGAACTCGGTCGCTTGCGGGAAGACGATCTCAGTGACCTGTACGCCTTGGGGCGTGTCGATCGTGAGCACCGTTGGGATGAGCGTCGGGTCGCGTGGCGCGTCGGACTGAACGTGAAATCGATCTGGAATTCGAACTTGCAGCGCAGTGCGGACAGCCGCGCCTGGTGCGGCATCCGACTCGACCACCGTTGCAAGATCTGCTTTGACGCCGCGAAGCTGCGCGCTGGCGATCTGAGAAGAGATCAGGAGCAGCGCAACTGTCGCGACCAGCGCTCGCACGGTTATCCCACCGGCTTGAGAGGAATGAACGCGGCGGCACCTTCCATCTGGACGTTGTGCCCCTTCACGGGCGGCAGATCCTGATACAGGAAGTCCCACTTCCAACGTTCCGAGGGGTTCGATGCCTGGAGCCAGTTGCGCGCCGGAATCGGCCGTGTGAACGGCACCTTGTCGGCGTCTGCGTAGGCCGCTGGCAGTGCGCCGGCGATCGCCTTCCGGACATCGCTGGCCGTCTGATACGAGATAGACAGACCAAGCAGTCGTCCAAAGTTCGCCAGGATCTGCCAGTCTTCCAGGGCCTCTCCCGGTGGCGCGATCGCTCGCGACCCGCCCTGCACCTTGCCCTGATCGTTCGTGTAGATCGCGTCCTTCTCGACCCACGCCGCGCCGGGCAATACGATGTCGGCTGCCGCTGCCAGCTCCGACATCACGACTCCCTGCACAACGAGGAGCGAAATCGATCCGTCCCGGCGAGCGGCGGTTATCCATGACGCGTCGCCGAGCGAGCCATCCGGCCCAGGGTCCACCACATACAGGGCTTTGACGCGTCCCGCCGCGATTGCGGTGCGAAGGGCTGAGGTGTCCGCCGCGTGGCCGTTTCCCTGGCCAACAGCGAAGCCCACGTCGCGCGCGCCGTTGACGTTCGGCGCATCCGTCGTGGGCACGATGAACTTGGCGCCTGCGGGCTGCTTCTTCTCGCTGTTCTTCCAGGTCATCGTGACGGAGTTCATGCCGTCATTGCCGAGTAGCCCGGTCACGAGCTCCTTGAGGACAAAGAGCTCCTCCGTGGACGCGTGCGCAGACACCAGGAATCGAACCGAGGATGGGTCTGCCGATCCTGCGTTCTGGACCGCATCCCGCAGCTTTGGACCGACGTCATGCCAGGCGATCGGCTCGAGCGTCTTGCCGCTGCGCACCATCGGACGACGCAGCCGCGTGTTTCCTTCGACCCAGTGATAGTCGAAACGCCCGATGTCGCACATCCAGTAGCCGTTGATCTCGGGGTTGAGACGCGGCGTCATGCGAATGAGGCGTGAGCCTTTCGCCCACTCGGGCTTTGCCTTCTGCCACGCGCTCGTGTTGCAACCCTTCGAGCACAGCGTGCACGTGGTGTCCACGACACCGGGGTTGTCCCACGGCCGGCTCTTGAATCGGTATTCCCTGGTCGTGATCGCGCCGACCGGGCACACATCCATCAGGTTGCCCGAGAGAAGCGAATGCACGCCCTCCTCGCGGAAGGTGGCGATCTCACTGCCATTGCCGCGATCGGCGATGCTGATCTGCGCATCACCATCGATCTCGCGCATGAAGCGCACGCATCGCGTGCAGAGAATGCAGCGATTGCGGTTCAGCATCAACGTCGGACCGAAGTCCACGTCAGCCTTCACGCCTTCGCCGTCGAACACGCGTCGCGGGAAATCCATCCGGCTCTCGGCCGGACCAAAGCTGTATGAGAAATCCTGCAGCGGGCACTCGCCGCCCTTGTCGCAAACCGGGCAGTCGAGCGGATGGTTTACGAGCAGGAACTCGAGGACGCCCGCACGCGCCGTGGTGGTCTCGGGATCGCGCGTCGTGACGACCATGCCTTCAGTGCAGACCGTGGAGCACGAGGTCTGCAGTTTCGGCATCTTCTCGATCTTGACGATGCACACGCGGCAGGAGCCGTCGACGGCCAGGCCGGGATGAAAACAATAGTAGGGAACCGAGATACCGGCTTCGATTGCGGCCTGTAGGACGGTCTTGCCTTTGGCGACCGTTACCTGCCGTCCGTCGATGGTGAGGGACACCGTTTCCATAACCGGTCGATCATATCCCGAGGCTCGGCCGCCCGCCTACCCTTCGACGAACTCGGCGAGCGCCGCGGAATCTTGGTTGATCTGAACCCGGCGAACCGCACCCTCGGTTGGGATGGATCGCTCGACTTGGCCGTCGCTCACCGGCACAACCACGTTGCTCGTGCGCCCATCTGCGTAAGTGAGCGTCACCGTTACAGGAATGTCGAAAACCTGGTCGCCGGCCTGTTCGAATCGCATGACGACGTGCTTGTCGCCAATCTGCGAGCTGTACCTCACCCGGGGAATACTGCCTCCATAAATCCAGCGCTCGAAGAACCGATCGAGCACGCGGCCGGATTCGGCCTCCATTGCCCGCTCGAAGTCTTCAGTGCCGGCCTTCTGATAGCGCCGATCCATGTAAAAGCGTCGCAGCCCCCGGAAGAAGACTTCGTCGCCGAGCAGCCGCCTCAACATGTGCAGTACAGCCGCACCCTTGTTGTAAACGAGCGCTCGAAAGACACGCGGGTCGCGCTTGACGTGCCCAAGCCGCGAGCCCAGATGAATCGGGCCCTGGTCGGAATCGGAGAGCGACCAGCGGCGGAATTGCCTGAGCATGTCGAAGAACACGCGATCGCCGCGCGAGCGTTGCGCGTACAACGCGGCGAAGTACTGCGCGAAGCCTTCGCTGATCCACTGCTCGTGGTAGTTCTTCCAGCCGATCGCCTGTCCCCACCACTGGTGCGCCAGTTCGTGCGCGAGGAAGAACTGCGGGAAGTTCTCGAACGAGGCCGGGTCGCCGCGCCAGTTCACGGTCGCGAACGACTGCGGCGTGTTGAGCACGGCGAAGTACCCGGGGCTGTGGCCCCCCGGCAGATCGCTCTCGAGAAGCGCGACCGTCGCCGACGTGTACGGCGCATCGCCCATCAACGACGAATAGAACCGCAGGATGCTCTCGGTGTCCTGAGCAACCGAGCGGGCCTGTGCCCGAAGGCTGTTCTGCGCGAGGACGTTCACCGCGATCGAGTCCACACCTGAGCCCGGGTCCGCCTGATTCTCGATGACAACCTTGCTCTCTCCGACGCGCACGAACCGGGACACCACGAGCGCGAGGTAGCGCAATGGCTGATCGGCGCGGAACGCGAAGACAGCGCCGCCTTCTTGCCCAGCGAGAATGTCGCGAAGCGAAACGATGTCGCTGGGCTGCACAGGATGTCCGCTTGCCACACACGTGTAGCCCGTCGGAACAGAGATGCGAATTGAAGCCGTTGCATAGTCCGGAACAGGATTCTGCGGGTACCAATACGCGCGATTACTGAGGAGCAGTGCGGGCTCTCTCGGCTCGCCGTTCGGCGTTTGTTCCTGCGCGTCCGGCGCGAGCGCGATCGTGTCGGAGTCGAGTTCCTGGTTCGGCACCGCGCCCGCATAGTTGACGACGAGCGTGAGGTCTGAATCCTGCGAGACGATGCGAGGTAGGTTCACGACGACGGTGTTCTGACTGCGAATCCGGAGATGCAGCAATCGCCCGTACTCGACGCTGGTGATGCCGGAGACGGCGAGCGTTTCTGCGAGCCGCAGTCTCACGGTCGATACCGAGGTCGAGCGGATGCGAATCAACAATCGCGCGCGGCCTCTCAGCGTGCTGCGCTCGGGATCAAGCGTGGCTTCCACGCTGTAGTCCAGCACGTCGTAGTCGCGCAGGGCATCGTCGCTGTAAAAGCGACCGCGTGCCGCGAGCTTGCCGACGGACGGATAGAGCGCGAGCGTCAGGCGATCTTTGCGACGGAACACGCTGATGTCCTCGGCCTGCTCCGCCGTCAGCGTGTAGGTGAGCGTGTCGAAGCGCCGCGTCTCGACCTCAGCGAGGAAGTCGCCGAGTGGAGGAAGCAAATACCAGTCGTCTGGGCTGAGATCCTGGAGGTCAACGTTGAACGACTTCGCTGCGTTCTGCGCAAAGACATCCTCAGCGCGTCTCAACGAGCGAGCATCGGCCGGTGCTTCGGTGAGTGCACTCACCGCCACACGTTGGCTATAGTCCGATGGACTCAGGCGGACGAACGCAGACTCGAAAGGCGAGGAGAGCGTGTCGTTGCCCGAAAACAGCCGCAACTGTCCGCGCTCGGCGGCGGCCGTCGGCGAGAACGTCATGACGCCGCGACCAAGGAGAATCAAGCCCGTCACGCCGTCGTCGCAGATCACGCGGAAGACAGTGCCCTCCGACAACTGGAGCACCAGATCTTCTGACGTGATTTCCAGATTGCGCGCGACGAGTGGACGCTTGTCGATCCGCAGCTTGTAGAGTCCCTCGACGAATGTGAGGCCTGCCGCGCCGACGAATTTCCAGGAGGCGAGATCGCCTCCGGTCGGCCGGCGCATGTCCATGCTCGCTGTCAGGATCCGAGCGCGTCCTGTCGTTTCGATGAAGAACTCGACGACGAGGCTGTATCCATCTCCAGGAGGTGCGCCTTCGAGCGGCGCACGATCGCGCAGACGAACCGTGGACTTCACCGCTCCCGGCATCAGAAGACTTCCGAGATACAGATCGACCTCGGAGGTCGCGACGTCGGGTGAGAACATGGCGGTCAGCGCCGCCCGGTCGCTTTGATTGAGCGCTTGTTCGAATCGGCGCAGCAGCGGCGCGACGGGGTCAGGCTGCGCCGTCTGGGCTGACGACGAGGTTGCCCATCCGCAGACGAACGCCAGCGCCAGGAGCCATTTCATCGAGGATTAGACAGCGGCGACAGTTTGAATCGGCAGTGGCGGCAATCGGCGCAGGGCGAGCACGGTGAGATCGTCCAGAAGACGCCGTTCCCGGCTGTGGGTTTCGACGGCTTCGAACAGTGCCCAGCCCAGTTCTTTCGCCGATGCCCAGCCCTGGCCATCGACGACAGTCTGTACTCCAGCCTCATCGAACGGCTGTTCGAAAGTGTCCTCGGCCTCGGTGATGCCATCGCTGTACATCACGAGGACGTCGCCCGGTTCGAGCGTTGTGGCGCCAGTCGTATACGTGGCGTTCTCGAACATCCCGAGGGCCATCCCACCCGCGCGCAGGCGCTCGTACGATCCGTTGCCGCGACGAAGTAGTGGCGGATTTTGTCCGGCGTTGACGTAAGACAACTCGCCGGTCGTGGGATTGAGGATCGAGACGAAGAGCGTAACGAATCGAGAGTGCGGCAATGCGTGTCTTCCGATCTGCACGTTGAGTCGAGCGACGAGAGCGGCGCCCTCGAGGCCTTCGTCAATGAGTGTGCGCATCATCGCGAGAAGCAGGGCCATCAGCAGCGCCGCGGGGCTGCCCTTGCCCGCCACATCGCCGAGCGCGAGGAGCACGCGTCCATCGGGCAACGGTACGATGTCGTAGAAATCGCCGCCGACGGTGTTCGCCGGGCGCGTCATCCCGAATGCCTCGATGCCTGGTGCTTTGAATGCCGCGCGCGGCAGCATCGACTGCTGAATCTCGCGAGCGATCTCCAGATCATTCTTGAGCGAGAGGCGGTCGGCGACTTCGAGCAGCACGAGCAGATTCACCAGCAGGAACCCGGCGAGGAGCCAGAGCGTGCCTGGTGCGAAGGCTGGATGCGGAATCAGCAGGAAGTGGACTTCCCGAAAGAGCTCCATCAGTCCGATCAGGCTGGAGACGAGCGCGATGCCGTAAATCAGTCGCCGCGCAGGCGTCAGCTTCAGCGTGAACGCGAGAAAGAGCAGGCGTGCGTGCCCGAGCATCCGAAGATGCCAGGGCTGTTTCTTGAGTTCGTCGAAATCGATGTTGCGCGAGAAAAACTTATAGGCCTCGAGCGTGTCGCGCGTGAAGAGGCGCTCGATGTCCGTCTTCGTCAGACCGCGAGTGTAGGTCTGGAAGAATGGGCCGCCGGTCTGGCGTGGCAGCGGGGGAACTTTCATGGGTAACGTGGGATCTTAGATCGCCCGCGCGCCTTTCCCTTCAGATAATTCCTAGCTCGACCCCAACTTTCTTGAACGTATCCAGCGCGAACTGGAGCTCGTGCTGGGTGTGTGCAGCCGTGACAATCGTCCGGACCCGGGCCCGGTCGCGCGCAACTGTGGGAAACGTGATGCCCTGGGCGAACACACCCTCCTCGAAGAGCCGATCGGAAAGCCTGACTGCCAGCGAACTTTCACCGACGATCACCGGCGTGATGGGACTCTCGCTCACACCGGTGTTGAAGCCAAGCGCTTCCAGGCCGGCCTTGAAGAAGCGCGTGTTGTCCCACAGCTGTTCCATCCACTGTGGCTCGGTTTCGAGCACATCGATGGCGGCCAGGCACGTTGCCGCCACCGAAGGCGGATGCGACGTCGAGAAGAGGAAAGGGCGGGCCCTTCGATAGAGGAATTCGATGAGCGATCGCGATCCGGCCACGTATCCGCCGAGAGCGCCCAGGGCTTTCGAGAGCGTGCCGACCTGAACATCCACGCGACCGTGAAGCCGGAAGTGATCAACGGTGCCGCGCCCCTGCGATCCGAACACGCCACTGGCGTGCGCGTCGTCCACCATCATGATGCAGCCGAACTCGTCTGCGATGTCACAGAGCCCAGGCAGCGCGCCCAGGTCGCCATCCATGCTGAACACGCCATCGGTAATGAGCAGCGTTCGCTGCCCGCGAGGCAGGCCCGCGATAATCGCGCGCGCCGCAGCGACGTCGCGATGCGGGAACACCTTGATCGTGGCGCGACTCAAGCGAGCCCCGTCGATGATGCTCGCGTGATTCAACTCGTCTGACACGATGACATCGTCGCGACTCAGAAGCGCAGCGACAGTCCCCGCGTTCGCGGCGAACCCACTCTGGAAGACCACAGCGGCCTCGGTCTGCTTGAACGTCGCGAGCCGGCGTTCGAGCTCCATGTGGATCTGCATCGTGCCGGCGATCGTTCGCACGGAGCCAGTGCCGACGCCGAGCGCCGAGAGCGCGCTGAGCGCACGCTCACGCAAGCGAGGATGTGACGTGAAACCGAGATAGTTGTTCGACGAGAGGTTGACGACCGACCGATGGTCGATTGATGTCTGCGCGCCCTGTTCTCCGTCGAGCACGCGCAGCGGGCGAAAGAGACCCTGCTCGCGAAGGCTGTTCAGCTCTGTATCCAGGTACGCGAGCGGATCTGTGCGCATGCCTCTCCCGCTTCTTCGTCTCGCTCGATCCTAACCGCGCGCCAGATAGTCGCGCGTGAATGTCCCGATGTCCGTGTAGATGCTCGCAAGCTCCTGAGGGTTCGCGAGGAAGACGATGCGGAAGTAGCCTCCGCTTGCGGGAACGCCGAAGCCCGAGCCATTCACGCAAAGAATGCCTGTCTCGCGCAGCAGATTGAGTACGTAGTGCTCGTCGGTGCGACCTGGTGGCAGCGACACCGACGGAAGAACGTAAAACGCGGCTTTGGGAGCGACGCATCGCATGCCAGGGATCGCGTTCAGCATTTCCGTTGTGACGCGGCCGCGTTCTGCGAGCGCTGCGCGGAATGCCACCTGATGCGATTTGTCACCGGTCAGCGCAGCCGCGACGGCGTAGTTCATCGGGCCGGGGCTGCACAGGCGACCATCCGCCAGCTTCTTTACAGCCGCGAGTGCATCGTCGAGTCGCGGCGTCGAACCGACGACCATCCACCCGGCCCGCCACCCGGGCGCGAGGTACGCCTTCGACACGCTCGAGAACGAGATGATCGGGGCATCGAGGTCGTAGCTGCCCAGCAGCGGTACGGATCCTGTGAACCCAAGATCGCCGTACACCTCGTCGGCGAGGATCGTCAGATCGTGACGCTCAGCCAGTTCGATCAGCGCGCGCCGTATCGCGGGCGGATAGACGGCACCGGTTGGATTATTCGGATCGATCACCACCAGGACGCGAGTGCGCGATGTGATCAGGCTTCGCAAGTGCTCGAGATCCGGCAGCCAGTCGTTGTCGGGATCAGTGCGGTAGTAACGAGGCTGCGCACCAATCTTCGCGAGGATCGCTGTGTACAACGGGTACGTCGGCGACGGCACCAGCACGTCGTCGCCCTCATCGACGAGCGCGTTCAGCGCGAGCTCGATCCCTTCCGATGTGCCAGTCGTGATGAGCACGCGATCGGGCGACACCGGAACGCCGCGCGCCGCGTAGTCTGCGGCCACTGCCACTCGCGCGGACTCGATACCGGCTGAAGGCACGTACCCGTTGTGGCCTTCCCGCATCGCGCGCGTCGCCGCTTCGATGAGATGAGGCGGCGTGACGAACCCGAACGCGACAGGGTCCCCGATATTCAGATAGCGAACACGCCTCCCCTGAGCCTCCACCGCCTTCGCCTCAGCGACGATGTTGCGGATCGCATAGGAGAAGCGATTGACTCGCCCGGCAACCGGCACGGGACGGGAATTTCGTGTTGGCATCTGCTCATCTTAAGGTTCTTCGCTGGATTCAAGTGAGCCTGACAACGAAGCTCGACTGCAATGGTCAGTCGTGCATCACCGTAACTACCAAACGCGTCAGCTAATTACACAGATTCGCCGGCGGGGTTCGGATAATTGGAGTGGCGATCGCGCAATTCTTACGTGGACGTCACAAGCGCCAACGAACTGTCGGAATTTCTCGAAGATCCAAGCCAATTGGCCGAAGCTCGTCGTGTCAGGGCATGAAGGCCGATGCCACATTACGCAAACGGCTCAGCCTGGGTGAAAGTAACATTTACACTTTCGGGAGGCTTTGAAGGGGTGCCTTCGACCGCTAAATCACCGTAAGTTGTTCATCTGTATGGATCGGCGACGCTGGCAAGCGCATTGATAAGATCCCGATCGCATGCGGAGATTCGCGGTCATCGTATTGACTATCCTGGCTTCGGCCGGGGCGATCTCCGCCCAGACTTCGGCGCCGCGTGACCTGGCGCAGGCGCCTCAGGCCACGTTCAAGTCCGGTGTCGCCCTGGTAACCGTAAGCGTGGCCGTTCGCAGCGAGAACGGCCGGGTCGTCCGCGATCTCCAGCGCTCCGATTTCACGGTGATCGACGCCGGGCAACCCACGCAGATCAAAGACTTCTATGTCGGCGACTCGCCGATCAGCCTGGCAATCCTTCTGGACATCAGCGGCAGCATGGCTGTGGGCGGCAACATGGATCGCGCCCGCGAGGCCGTCACGGTCGCGACGATGAGCCTGCGAACGGAGTCGGATGAGGCCGCGCTCTTCACGTTCGACTCCCAGCTGCAGCAGGTCGTCGGGTTCACCAAGGATCTCGAGCGCATCCGCCGCGTAAGCCTCAAGGGCACGCCGTGGGGCAAGACCTCTCTCTACGATGCAGTTGCTGAGACCGCGACGACGGTGAGCGAGCGCGCCAACAAGCACCGCGCCTTGCTCGTCATCACCGACGGCGTCGATACAGGCAGCAGACTCTCCGCCGCTGAAGTCTCCGCGGTCGCAAACTCGATCGATGTTCCGGTGTACCTCCTGACGGTGGTCACACCACTCGATCATCCCGGCACAG
>Ga0315912_10004187_pt1 | contig 13786 bp, 13 predicted proteins | sample VfabasoilMG_FD_204469 | JGI IMG/M metagenome (GOLD analysis project Ga0315912, IMG submission 204469) | Garden soil microbial communities collected in Santa Monica, California, United States - V. faba soil | ecosystem: Environmental > Terrestrial > Soil > Garden | place: USA: California... | reverse complement strand
TCGTTCACGTTATCCTCCAATGCAGGTCGGCCGAAGCTTGGCATTGCCGAAGGATCGTGGGAAGCACGGTGGCCCACAGGCAGGGCAGGCGGGGCGGCATGGAACGGCTGGCGATATGCGCGATATTCCGGAACGAGGGGCTCTACCTGCTCGAATGGATACGCCATCACCTGCGGGTAGGCTTCGACCATTTCATCCTGTACGACAACGAAAGCACGGACGACGGCGTGGCCCGCATTGCCGCGTCCGACGTGGCGTCGCACGTCGAGGTGATCCATTGGCCGGAGCGGCCCGGCCAGCAGGGTGCCTACCGGCATTTCATCGCCAATCACGCAAACCGGTTCGACTGGGCCGCGTTTATCGATCTGGATGAATTCATCGTGCCACTGGAAACGGAGTCAGTGCGCGACCTGCTGATCCGCTATGAGGGTTTCTCCGCGATATTGCTGAACTGGCTGGTATTTGGCCCGTCCGGGCACGAACGGCGGCCGGAAGGCGGTGTGATCGGGAACTATACGCTGCGGGTGCCGGAGGAATGGGACGTCAATCGCCACGTGAAAACGCTGGCGCGCACCAGTGAGCTACTGGACCTCGGCACCAACGTTCATGTGTTCCAGTTGCGGCGTGGTGCTTGCAACGCGCTGTCACGCCCCGTGCCGAACATGGCGCTGCAATACCAGCCCTGCTTCCAGCGCCTGGTGATCAACCACTACTACACCCGTTCCCGCCAGGACTGGGAGGAGAAGGGCACGCGCGGCTCCGCCGACATCCCCGACACGCCCCAGCCCCGTTATCCCGATTCGGTGTTCGAGCAACTGGCCCATGCGGCGACGATTCCGGACGAGCGCATTCAGCGGCTGGTCCTGGAACGTCAGCGGCCGAGAAGACGATCCCGGTAGGTGGCGCGGATCGCGTTCTTCTGCAGCTTGCCGGTGGCGGTGTGCGGCAGTTCCTCCACCACGATCACCTCGTCCGGCAGCCACCACTTGGCGACCTTGCCTTCGTAGATCGACAGCACCGCTTGCGGATCGATCGTGCGTCCCGGCTTCGGCACCACCACCAGCAGCGGCCGCTCGTCCCATTTCTCATGCCGCGCCGCCACCACGGCCGCTTCCAGCACGTCCGGATGGGACACGGCGATGTTCTCCAGCGCGATGGAACTGATCCACTCGCCGCCGGACTTGATCACGTCCTTGGAGCGGTCGGTGATCTCCATGTAGCCATCGGGGTCGATGGTCGCGACATCCCCGGTGGCGAACCAGCCTTCCGCGTCCAGCGCGCTACCGGGTTCATCGCCGTAATACGCGTTGCACACCCAGGGGCCGCGCACCTTCAAATCGCCGAACGCCTTGCCGTCCCACGGCAGTTCGGCGCCGTCGTCATTCACTATCTTCATGTCGATGCCGAAGAAGCCGCGGCCCTGCTTCAGCACGTGGTGCACACGGTCCTGGCCGGTCAGGTGCGCGTTGGCCGGCTTCGGCGCGTTCACCGTGCCGATCGGGCTGAGTTCCGTCATGCCCCAGGCATGCAGGATCTCCACGCCATACTCACCCTCGAACGCCTCGATGAGCAGGGGTGGGCAGGCGGAGCCGCCGGTGATGATGCGCTTCGTGGTGACCAGCTTTTCCCCGGAGGTGCGCAGGTGCTGCAACAGCCCCATCCACACGGTTGGCACGCCGGCGGTCATGGTCACCTTCTCATCGTTCAGCAGGCCGGCCACGCTGGTGCCGTCCAAGTGCCGGCCGGGGAACACGATGGAGGCGCCGTTCATCGCCGCGGCGTACGGGATGCCCCAGGCGTTGACGTGGAACATCGGTACCACGGGCATGATGCGGTCCGCCGCGCGCAGGTTCAGCACGTCCGGCAGGCTGGCGGCGAAGGCGTGGATGACGGTGGAGCGATGGCTGTAGAGCGCCCCCTTCGGCCGCCCTGTGGTACCGGACGTGTAGCACATGGAGGCGGCGGTGTTCTCGTCGAAGGTCGGCCAGGTGAAGTCCTCGTCGGATCCGACCATCAGGGTTTCATAGCAATACAGCGCCATGCCGGGGGCCAGTGCCAGGGCGGGCATGTTGGCCTCGTCCGTCATCAGCACCACGGCGCGCACGCTGTCCTTGATGGCGGGGGCGATCTGCGCCAGCAGCGGGGTAAAGGTGGTGTCCGCGAACAGCACAGTATCGCCGGCGTGGTTGATGATGTAGGTGATGTCGTCCGGATGCAGGCGCGGGTTGATGGTGTGGGTGATCGCGCCCATGCCGGAGGCGGCATAGTACGCCTCGAAATGCCGGAACCCGTTCCAGGCCAGTGTGCCCACCCGGTCGCCCATGCCAACGCCCAGCTTCTGCAGCACCCGCGCCAGCCGCCGGGCGCGCGCTTCTGCCTCCGGATAGGTGCAGCGGTGGATCGCGCCTTCCGTGGTCTTGGAGACGATCTCCCCCGTCCGGTGGTGGCGGGCGGCGTGAGTCAGCAGGCCGGAGATCATCAACGGCTGCTGCTGCATCAGTCCGAGCATGGTCGTTCCTTCCCTTCATCCGGTCGCAGCCGAACGCCCGATCATAGCCGGGCGCGCGGGGAACGGAAGGGATGGAAGGTGGTGTTCTAGCCGTGCTTGCGGATGAAATCCTTGATCACCGGCGCCACGTATTGCTGGAACCGGCGGCCGTTGAACAGGCCGTAATGGCCCACTTTCGCCTGCTCATGATGCGCGTGCATCTTCTGCGGCAGGCCCGTGCATAGCGCGTGCGCCGCCCTGGTCTGGCCGATGCCAGAGATGTCGTCGCGCTCCCCCTCCACCGTCAGCAGCGCGGTCCTGCGGATCGCCGCCGGCTCCACCAGCCGGTCGCGGGACATCATCAGCCCGCGCGGCAGCAGGTGTTCCTGGAACACGGTCTGGATGGTCTGCAGGTAGTACTCGGCTGAGAGGTCCATCACCGCGCGGTATTCCTCATAGAACGCGCGCTTGGACGCCAGGCTCTCGCCGTCCCCGTCCACCAGGTGCTGGAACATGTCCCAGTGCGCCTGGGTGTGCCGGTCCAGGTTCATCGCCATGAAGCCAGCGAGTTGCAGGAAGCCGGGATAGACCTCCCGCATGAACCCCGGGTTGCCGAACGGCACGGTATGGATCGTGTGCTGGCGGAACCATTCGATGGAGTGGTTCTTGGCGAACTGGTTCACCTGGGTCGGCGCTTCCCGCGTGTCGATCGGGCCGCCGATCAGGGTCATGCTGCGCGGCACGCAGGGGTCCTTCGCCGCGCTCATCAGGCTGATGGCGGCGAGGACGGGGACGGAGGGCTGGCAGACAGCGATGACGTGCAAATCCGGCCCCAGCAGGCGGAACCAGTCGATCAGCCGGTCGATATAGTCGTCCAGGTCGAAATCGGACGCGCTGGCGGGCACTTCGCGGGCGTCGGCCCAGTCCGTGATGTACACGTCGTGGTCGGGCAGGAACGTCTCCACCGTGCCACGCAGCAGGGTGGCGAAGTGGCCGGACATCGGGGCCACCATCAGCACCCTGGGGTCATTTGGCCGGTGCGCGGCGCGACGGAACTGCAGCAGGTTGCCCCAGGTGTGGGCGTCCGCGATGTGCTCGTCCACCTCCACCTCGGCATTGTCGATCACCGTATGGGTGTGGCCGAAGGGCGGTTTCCCGAAGGCGCGGGTGTTGTGCTCGAAATGGTCCAGCATCGCCGCGGTCAGCCGGCCGGCGGGGGTGTGGCGCAGCGGATTGTGCGGCCATTCCAGCAGGGACAGGGCATTGGTCGCGAACAGCCGCATCGGCGCCAGCGCCAGGCGCTGCAACTCATACTGGTGGTAGAGCATCTGGGTCAGTTCTCGCTGCGAACGGGACGGCGTGCGGTCAAGGGCGTGGATTTTTCCGGATTCGAGGGCACGCCGAACGGCGCTACTACCTGGTAGTGAATACACAAAAATGTAATGCCGCAAGTGCGAAGCGGGCGGGCGCCTGAGTTTCGCCGCACGCGTGGCCGGCAATCCGGCATTCCGCCGGCGCGGTGTGCGGGCTACAAGTCCCGCCTGACAGGCACGGCAGGACAGGGGTGGCGGGACGCATGGACCAGATTCTGATCGTAACCGGCGGCAGCCAGGGCATCGGGGCGGAGGTCGCGCGCCTCGCGGCTTCGCGCGGCTACAAGGTGGCGCTGACCTATGTCCGCAACCGGGACATGGCGGATGCGGTGGTGGCGGAGATTGCTGCCAAGGGCGGCACTGCCATCGCCGTGCAGGCGGAAATGGCGGACGAGGCGTCCGTGGTGGCCCTGTTCGCGGAGGTGGATCGGCGGCTCGGCAAGGTGACGCACCTGGTGAACAACGCCGGCACGCCGGGCAAGGTCGGCACCATCGACGGCATCGACGCGAAAGTTGTGAACGAGGTGATGGAGATCAACGTCACCGGCGCCTTCATCGCCACGCGGGAAGCGGTGAAGCGGATGGCGACCGACCTCCGCGGCAAGGGTGGCGCCATCGTCAACGTCTCCTCCCGCGCCTCACAGCTCGGCGGCGCCGGGGAGTGGCTGCAATACGGGGCATCGAAGGGCGCGATGGACACGCTGACCATCGGCACGTCCAAGGAACTCGGCCCGCGCGGCATCCGCGTCAACGCGGTGAACCCGGGCCTGATCGTGACCGACCTGCACGCCCGCGCCGGGCTGCCGGACCGGCTGGACCGCATGGTGGGCGGCGTGCCCATGGGGCGCGTCGGCAGCGCCATGGAGGTGGCGAAGGTGGTGCTGTTCCTGCTGTCGGACGAGGCATCCTACGTCTCCGGCGCCCTCGTTCCCGTCTCCGGCGGGCGCTGAGATGGCCGGGTTCAGGCGTGCCCTGATCGTCGGTGCCGGCAGCGGGCTGTCGGCGTCCCTGGCGCGGAAGTTCGCTGCTGAGGGGCTGGAAGTGGTGCTGGCCGCGCGCAACCCGGACAAGCTAGCGGCCCTGTGCGCGGAAACCGGTGCGTCCTCCTTCGCCGTGGACGCCGCCGAGCCGATGGAGGTCGAGGGACTGTTCGAGGCGTTGGACGTGTCCATCGGCGCGCCGGACGTGGTGGTCTACAACGCCAGCTACCGCGTGCGCGGGCCATTCGAGACGCTCGATGCCGCCGAGGTGGCGCGAACCCTGGCCGTGACGTCCTATGGCGCCTTCCTGGTGGCCCAGCAGGCGGTGCGCCGCATGCTGCCCAATAACCACGGCGCGGTGCTGCTCACCGGCGCTTCCGCCGGGGTGAAGGGCTATCCGCAGTCCGCCCCCTTCGCCATGGGCAAGTTTGCCCTGCGCGGCATGGCGCAGTCCATGGCCCGCGAACTCTCGCCCAAGGGCATCCATGTCGCCCATTTCGTCATCGATGGCGGCATCCGCTCCGCTACCCGCGTGGACCCGGAGAACAACCCGGACAGCTTTCTGGACCCCGCCGCGATCGCGGATACATACTGGCATGTGCTGAACCAGCCGCGCAGCGCCTGGGCGTGGGAAATTGAGTTGCGCCCCTGGGTCGAGAAATTCTAACCAGCCGCATGCAGCCCAAGTTCCACATCCTGCATGTCCTGAAGCATTTCCGGCCCACCTTCACCGGTGAGGGGATCTTCACCGAACGGGTAACGGTGGTGATGGACGCGCTGCGCCCGGACGTGGCGCATGACATGCTGGCGACGGAAACGCCCGAGCCAGGCCCGACCGTGCCGGCATCCAGCACGCTCAGGAACATCATCTACCTGACCCGGGGCAACGTCTCCCATTGGCGGCGGGAGGCGTGTGCTCTGCTGTGGTTCCTGCGCCATGCCTGGCGCTACGACGTGGTGCACTTCCACACTCACACGGACCGCTATTTCCTCTCATACTTCCTGGTGAAGCTGCTTGGCCGTCGCCTGGTACTCACGGCGACGCTGGATGACAGCATCCCCGGCCTGCTTGCCACCTACCGCCCCACGACGCGCCGGCTGGCGGCGCGACTGTTCCGGCTGTTCGACGCGTTCGTTGCCATCAGCAACCGGCTACAGAACGAAAACCTGACCGTGGTGGCACCTGACCGCACGCATCTGATCCCTATCGGCATCACCATTCCGGACACGCCGGATGCGCAGCGGGCGGAAACGCGCAAGGCGCTCGGTGTTGGCGCGGATGACCTTCTCATTATCTTCGTGGGTGGCATCTGCGACCGGAAGGATCCGCTGTTCCTGGTTGAACGCATGCCGGCCATCTGTGCGCTGCGTCCGGATGCCAGGCTGCTGATCGTCGGGCCGGTGCTGGAGCAGGACCATCTGGACCGTATTCATGCCGTGATCGCCCGGCACGGCCTGCAGGACAATGTGCGTTTCGTGGGGGAGGTGCTGGACCCGTACCCGCTCTTCGCGGCGTCCGACATCATGGGCTTCGCATCCCACCTGGAAGGCTTCGGCACCGTGGTGATCGAAGCGATGGCGCATCGCCTGCCCGTGGTGGTGCGCGACCTGCCGGCGGTGAACGACATGTTCGTGCTGCAGGGGCAGACCGGATTCCGCTTCCGCACCGCGCAGGAATATGACGACGCGATGCGGCTGCTGGTGACGGATGCGGCGCTGCGCCGGCGGATGGGAGAGGCGGCGCGGCGCCATGTGGTGAACCGCTACGACCAGGTCATCATCGCGCAGCGCTACCTGGACATCTACCTGCCATCGGCCCCGCCGCCGCGCCTAGAACCCTCGCCCGCGGTGCGTTCCATCGTTTCCCTGCCGGCATCGGTGTCGATTGTCGATGCGCGCTTCCGCGGGCTGGTGAAGCTGCCGCGCGATCTGCGCCCGCTGATTATCACGTCGATCGACGCGGAAGAGGAGTTCGACTGGTCGCAGCCCTTCTCGCGCGGCGCTGTCGGCATCTCCTCCATGGCGGAGCAGCACAAGGCGCACGAGATTTTCCGCCGCTTCGGCATCGTCCCCGCCTACCTGATCGACTATCCGGTGGCGAGCCAGCGCGATGGCTATGCGCCGTTGCTGGAATACCTGGCGAACGGGGAATGCGAGGTCGGCACGCAGTTGCATCCCTGGGTGAATCCCCCGTTCCGGGAGGATATCAATTCCGTCAATTCCTATCCGGGCAACCTGGCGCTGGATCTGGAATACGAGAAGCTGCGCATCCTGACCGAGACGATCTCGCAAAATCTCGGTGTGCGCCCGCGCGTCTATCGCGCCGGCCGCTACGGGGTGGGGCGGCGCACGGGGGATATCCTGAAGCGGTTGGGCTACCAGGTGGACACATCCGTGGTGCCGCAGCGCGACTTCGCCAATGAGGGTGGGCCGGATTTCTTCGGCTTTCCGGCGCGGCCCTATTGGATGGACGCAGAGAAGCAGGTGCTGGAGCTTCCGGTGTCCTCCGATGTCGTTGGGCCGCTGGCCACGCAATCGGCCGGGCTGTCGCGGATGATGTTCGGCAGCATTTCCGAGCGCGCCGGCCTGGCTGGCACGCTGGCGCGCACGGGGCTTGCCGAGCGGATCAAGCTGACACCGGAAGGCATCACCATCGACGAGGCCCGCAAGCTGGTGCGTTCCATGCATGCGCGCGGCACGCAGGTGTTCACGCTGTCCTACCACAGCCCATCCCTGATGCCCGGTTCCACGCCCTATGTACGCAACCAGGCGGACCTGGACCGCTTCCTCGGCTGGCTGGATTCCTTCTACGAATTCTTCATGGGGGAGATCGGCGGCCAGCCGGTCACCTACGGGGAATTCTACAAGCTGGCCCATCGCGCGACGCACGGCGGACCGGCGGAGCCGCCGGCGCTGATGGCCGCGCAGTAAGCCCGGCTAACACGACGCCGCACCGGTTCCTTCCCGGCGATTGCGGGCTATGCTGCGGCCCGGAAAACCGGATGAAAGGTCGCCGCCGATGTCCGCCCCCGACGAAGCCGAAGTCACCGCCGCCCTCGCGCGCCACGGCGTGCACCTCTCCCCCGCGCAGGTCCGCGCCATCCTGCCCGGCGCCGCCATCGTGCGGCGGATGATCGAGCAGGTGAACGCCCCGTTGCCGCGCGAGGCGGAACCAGCCGTTACCTTCTCGGCGGAGCCGCGCAAATGAGCGCGATCCCCACAATCGCCGAAGCCGCCGCGCTGATCGCGGCGCGCAAGCTCTCACCCGTGGAACTCGTCACGGAGCAGTTGGCCCGCATCAACATGCTGGACCCGGCCCTGCATGCCTTTCTGCTGGTGACGCAGGAACGCGCCATGGCCGATGCCCGTGCCTCCGAGGCACGGCAGATGGCCGGGGCGCTGCGCGGGCGGCTGGACGGCATCCCGATCGCGCACAAGGACATCTACAACACCGCCAACATCCGTACCACGGCGCATTCCAAACTGCTGGAACACAACGTGCCGACGCAGGACGCATTCACCGTGCGCAAATGGGCGGAAGCCGGCACGGTGATGCTGGGCAAGCTGGCGACGCATGAATTCGCCTTCGGCGGTCCCAGCTTCGACCTGCCCTGGCCGCCGGCGCGCAACCCGTGGAACACGGAGCACTTCACCGCCGGCAGTTCGTCGGGCACCGGCGCGGCCGTGGCCGCCGGGCTGATCCTCGGCGGCACGGGTTCCGACACCGGTGGCTCCATCCGCGGCCCCGCCGCGCTGTGCGGCACCGCCGGCATCAAGCCGACCTACGGGCTGTGCAGCCGCGCCGGCATCCTACCGCTGGCCTATTCGCTGGACCATGCCGGCCCGCTGGCCTGGACGGCTGAGGACTGCGCCATCCTGCTGCAGGCCATGGCCGGCTACGACCCCGCCGACCCCGCCTGCGCCGAGCGGCCGGTCGCCGACTTCGGCGCCGACCTGAACAAGGGCGCCAAGGGCCTGCGCGTCGGCGTTGTCAGGCACTTCTTCGAGGACGATCATCGTGTCTCGGACGCCACGCTGTCCGGCATCAACGCGGCGGTGGATTTCTACCGGCGCGAAGGGGCGGAGGTGCGCGACATCACTCTCTCCCCGATGGGCGAGTACCATGCGCCCGGCTACCTGATCATGATCACGGAGGCCTTCACCCTGCATCTGCCCTGGCTGCGCGGCAATTTCCCGGAATACGCGGAGATGTTCCGTGATCGCGTCGCCACCGCCGCGCTGGTTTCCGGCAACGACATCACGCAGGCGCAGCGCCGCCGCCGGCTGCTGGTGCGGGAACTGACCGACGCGATGGCGGACTTCGACGTCATCGTCACCGCTGCCGCACCCGGCGAAGCGCCGCGCATCGACGAGGTGCCGAAATGGACCAGCATGGAGAAACCCAGCTTCACCATGCCGTTCAACGTCACCGGCTTTCCCGCCATCACCATCCGCACCGGCTTCGGCGCCGGCGGCCTGCCGGTGGCGATGCAACTGGTGGCGAAGCCGTTCGCCGAACCCACGCTGTTCCGCGCCGCGCACGCCTATGAACGCGCGATGGAGTGGCACAAGCAGCGGCCCGCCCTGGGGTAACGATCAGCCCGGATGGTCCATCCGGAACGCCGCCTCCTCGGCGCGGGCGGCGGCGATGTGGTCCGATTGCGCGGCGAAGATCGCCGCGCGCTCGGCGTCCGTCAGGTCGATCCAGGTCAAGGCTGCGTCCAGCGGCATGGCGGCGCCGGACGGGCCGGCGATGCCCAGCACGGTGTAGCCGCCCACTAAGAAGGGGGCCGCCGCAGCCGGCAGGGTCCACTCGGTCTGCGCGCCGGATTCATCGCTCACGGTCCAGGTCACGTTGCGCCGCCCCTTCGTCTGGCTGACAAGGCGCATCGCCACGGGGGCCAGCACCTGCCCGGACGAGGCGGCAATGGCGTTGAACACATGCGACGACCGCCAGGCCAGTCGCGCGCTGATCACCGCGCCCGCCAGCATGAAGGCCCAGGCCGCGAACAGCGACATGGCGCGATTGTAGAACTTGTCCAGCGCCAGGTCGGTTGTCAGCAGCGCCGGATGGCGCGGGTCCGCCATCACCTCCATCTCATAGGCGCCGAAATGGAAATCCACGAACATGTAGGTGACATCGCGCGTGACCGGCCGGTTGGTCGGGTCCAGTGGTTGCGGCACCCCGAACGGGCGCGCCGGCGCCACGGGGCGTGGCGGCGGGATGGCCAGGCTGACGTCGCAGATATGAAAGATCAGCTTGGAATGGCACTTGCCGCTGACGCTTGCGCCGCGCACCGGCACAGCGCTGTCCTTTACCTGCCAGTCGCTCTGCACCGCCGGCCAGACCCAGACCAGGGACGCGACCGCGATGCCGATGAAGAACAGCCAGCCAGCCATCGTCGCCAGCCGCCCTGTCAGTGGGGCTGACGGCGGGCGCAGCGTCAGTGGCCGGCGCGGAAACGCGGCGAAGATGCGGGCAAGGTCCGGGTTCGCCATTACCGCCCGGGGAAGTTCGGCGTGCGCTTTTCCTTGAACGCGGCGACACCCTCGGTCTTGTCGCCGCTCTCGTTCACCGCATCCAGCAGGCGGCGCACTTCCACCATCCGCTCCACCGGCCCGCGCGGGATCGTATCTTCCGCCAGCGCCTTCAGCGCGCGCACCACCACCGGCGAATTCGCCGCGATCTTCTCAGCATACTCTCGCGCCGCCGCCACCTGCTGGCCCACCGGCACGATCTTGTTGACGAAGCCGCCTTCATAGAAGCGCTGCAGCGGCATGGCTTCCGCCACAAGCAGGAATTCCATCACCAGCTTGTGCGGCATGCGCGCGGCGAGCGAGGCGATGCCGCCAGCCGTGGTGCCCAGCTTGGCTTCTGGATAGTAAAACTTGGTGTTGTCGGCCGCGACGCACAGGTCGCATTGCTGCACCAGCACGAATCCGCCGCCTACCACCCAGCCGGCGGTGGCCGCGATCACCGGCTTGCCGATATCCACGCCCATGCCCGGCACGGCATGCCACATCGCGGTCGGCAGGTCCTGCACATCCGCGCCGACCGTGTAGTAGTTGTCGTCGGCGGAGGCGAGGATCGCCACGCGGTCGTCGCTGTCCTTGAACCGGGACCAGGCGGCGCGCAGCGCGTTCACCAGGCCGTTGTTGAGCGCGTTCTTCCGCTCCAGCCGGTTCATGGTGATAGTCGCCACGTGGCCCGCGCTTTCGTAGCGTACCAGTTCGTCGCTCATGGTTCGTCTTCCTTGGATGGGTATCGCCGGACGCTAGACCCGGTAAGGGCAAAGTCAATGCGTCCACAGGTTCGGCAGCAGCGGCGACGAGTAGCCGGAGATGAAGTCCTTCGCCGCGCCAGTGCGCGGATCGAACACATGGCGGCGGATTTCGCCGATATTGCCGCCATAGACGTGGATGGAGATCGACGGCCGGTCCTTCTGCGCGTTGGACACCTCGTGGATGTCGCCGATCTCGGGCGACACCATCTCTATCCCGCCCGGTGAGAGCGTCCGCCGCGCGCCCGCCCGCAGTTCGCTGGATCCCTCGGCCTTTTCATACGGCACTGAATGCTCCGCCCCGCGCAGCATGCCCACGAGGCCCCATACGGTGTGGTCGTGCACCGGCGTGCCCTGGCCCGGGCCCCAGACGAAGCTGACCACGGAAAACCGGTTCAGCGGGTCGCAATACAGCAGGTACTGTCGGTAGCGGTTCTCGTCCGGGATGGCGAAGTCGTCCGGCAACCAGTCATCGTCCTGCACCAGTTTCCCCAGCAGCGCATGCGCCGGGGCCAGGATAGCGGCCTCGGCATTGCCGCGGTCCTGCACCAGCCCGGTCATGGCGCCAACAAATTCCCGCAGGCGGCGAATCCCAGACATTTTCCACTCCCTGATTGGCGGCTGGTGGGATTCTTGTTCCCGGATCGGCTCTCCGGTCAAGCCACCTGTCGGCGCGATGCGGCGTACAGCATGGGAATCACCACCAGGGGGGCCACGGCGGCCAGCAGATGCTTGATGGTGTGGCCACTGACCGTGCCGCCGGTCAGCGTGAAGACCGGGTGGTCCAGGGCCTCACAGGCCAGGGCCGTGCCATAGAATGCCATCAGGATCGCCAGGTACGCGAAACTGGTGCGCCCGGGCGGAAACATCAGGCACAGCAGCGGCAGGGCCAGCATGGGAAAGAACTGCACCACCACGTAGGGGCGCAGATCGCCGGCGCCTGCGCCCTCGGTCCAGCGCCAGTAGGCGACGCTGGCCACACCGATCCCAAGCAGCACCGGCAGAAGCCAGCGCGCGTGACGCAAGGGCGGGATGCGATCGGACAGAAAGGCCGCGCACAGCGCCATGAAGGCGACGGTCATCGGCAGCCGGTCCCAAAACAATCGCGGCGTATCCGGCGCTGCATGGTAGTAGGCTGAGCCCAGGCTGACCGCCGCCACACCGGCGAAGAACACCACGTAACACTGGTAACCCATCACATCCGCGAACGCCCCGCTCCGGCGCATGCGCGCGATGGCCACCAACCCTGTGAGGCCCACCAGCGCGAAGGCGGCATTGCCCACCACGTTGCCGAAATGCGGGATGCCCAGGCAGGTCCGCTGGTCCGCGAACAGGTGGAAGCGTGGGTCCTGTGGGATTGGCCCGTGCATCCCCAGTGCCAGCACGAACACCGCCAGCAGCGCGGCCAGCACGCCCAGCCGCGCGCCCAGGCTCCAGTTCTGCGCGGCGCGCACCGGGGCGATCAGTTCCGTTTCGCTGCCTTGCCGACGATCTCCGTGCCGGCGAAATCCTCGATCACCTTCGCCAGCTCGGTGAAATCGCCGCCGCCCATCTCATGCGCCATGGCGTAGTTCCACAGCTGGCGCGCGGCATTGGCGGTCAGATTCGTGGTGCCCAGCGCCTCCGCTTCCTCCAGCGCCAGCTTCACGTCCTTGTGCATCAGCGCCATGCGGAAGCCGAAATCGAACCGGCGGGACAGCACGGCCGGCGCCATCACCTCGGTCGCGAAGCTGCGCCCGCTGCTCTTGTTCAACAGGTCCAGCAGCGTATCGGCATCCAGCCCCGCCTTGGCGCCCATCGCGAGGCCCTCGCACAGGACGGCGAAGTTGGTGGCTGCCAGCATGTTGTTGATCAGTTTCACCATCTGACCCTGGCCAACCTGGTCGCCCACGTAGGTGGTTTTGCTGCCGATCGCGCGCAACGCCGGTTCCGCCCGGGCGAAGGCATGCGCGTCGCCAGAGACCATGATCGCCAGCGTGCCGGCCGTGGCGCCCATCGGCCCGCCACTCACCGGCGCATCCAGCGCCTGCACGCCACGCGTCGCCAGTCCGGCGGCCACTTCCTTCGCCATACGCGCGCCGGTGGTGGACAGGTCGGCATAGACCTTCATCCGCTTGCCGGCGACGAGTCCGTCCGGCCCCAGGGCCACCACGCGCACCACATCCGGTGTCGGCAGGCTCACCAGCACGATCTCCGCCGCATCCGCCACCGCGGCTGGGCTTCCCACCGACTGCGCGCCGCCGGCCACGGCTTCTGCCAGAGCCGTCGGGTTGGTGTCATGCACTACGGGGCGGAAGCCGGCACCGATCAGGCGCCTCACCATCGGGCCACCCATTGCGCCAAGGCCAATGAAGCCGATGTCCTGTGTCATGTCCGTCGCAAGCTCCATTTGCTGGTGCAGGGCGTACTACATCGGGTCGATTGTCATGGGCAGCCGATCCGAGGCTCGCCGGCGTCAATTCCGCTGCGCCCGCACCGCGCGCAGCGCCACCAGGAAGAACGCGGCGCACAGGCAGGCCACGCCGAGAACAGCTGCTCCCATTGGGATCAGGCCATCCATTTCATCGAACGACATGCGCCCTGCGACTGTCTCCAGGCCGTACCAGGCGAAACCCAGGCTCGCAACACCCAGCACGCCGAGCAGAATGGCAAGGATCGCCATGC
>Ga0315912_10004186_pt1 | contig 13789 bp, 4 predicted proteins | sample VfabasoilMG_FD_204469 | JGI IMG/M metagenome (GOLD analysis project Ga0315912, IMG submission 204469) | Garden soil microbial communities collected in Santa Monica, California, United States - V. faba soil | ecosystem: Environmental > Terrestrial > Soil > Garden | place: USA: California... | reverse complement strand
GGCGGCACCCCGACAGATGAAACGTGCGCCAGGCTCGGGAGCGCGCGCCGTTTCTACGTAGCGGTTCATGCCGCTGGGCGGCACCCCGACAGATGAAACGTGCGCCAGGCTTGGGAGCGCGCGCCGTTTCTACGTAGGCGTCACGAGCATCGTCGGCGCGGTCTATCGGAACCAAAGCCCGATCGAGTCGGAGCTTCATGCCCTGGGGTGCAGGGACGCCGCATGATCAAAGTCGCCCCCCGGCAAGCGCCCCCGTCGCGCGGCAAGCCCGCGCCGTCTGCTGCTTCGTCGTGTCGGCGGACTCAGACGTCGCGCACATCCGTGTCGGTGCCGCCACGGCGGAGGTCTTCGCGGGCCTTGCGCGCGAGGCGCGCGTAGGAGGCGCGGATGCCGTCGAGCTCGCCTACCTCGAGCTCCTCGAGATCGAGCAGCGCGTCATGCGCGCCCTCCGTGGCGCGGATGAGCTCGTCGAGCTTGACCTGAAGCGCCTGCGTGTCGCGGTTCTGCGTGTTCTGGATCAGGAAGACCATGAGGAACGTGACGATGGTCGTGCCCGTGTTGATCACGAGCTGCCACGTGTCGCTGAAACCGAAGATCGGGCCGGTGACGGCCCAGGCGAGGATGACGACGCAGGCGAGCCCGAAGCCCGCGGGGCGGCCGGTGGCGCGTGACGCCCACTTCGCGAGACGACCGAATGACGACGCACGAGCCTGAAGGTCCATCTCCGGCGCTCCTTCCCGACGCGATGCGTCGGCGCCGCAGCATGCCATCCGGCTGTGGGTGGATCGATCAACCGCCGCGGTCGGCGTCTGCTTCGCCGCATTTCAGGGCATGAAGCTGAGGATCGGCCGGGCTCTGGTTCGAACAGGCCGCGCCGACGATGCTCGTGACGCCTCGGTCACGAGCATCGTTGGGGCGGAACCGCTCGCCGCGCCGACTCGTGGCGGGAGGTGAATCTCACCGGCGAGCGGAACGGGCGAGGGCCTGCACCCTACCCGCGCCGAAGCCCGATCGCGCGATTCGGCGGCGGCGGGAGATCCGCCTTGCCGGGACCGCTCGCGGCCAGCAGGCGCAGCACCTCCTCGATGCCGCGCTCGAGCTGGGGATCGCGATCGGCCGCCATGTCGACGGGAGTGATGTCCACCTCGATGTCCGGATCGACGCCGTTGCCCTCGACCTCCCATCCGCGCTCGCGGAACCAGAACGCGTACTCCGGCTGCGTCGTGTAGCCGCCGTCCACCAGCGTCCTGCTCCGGTCGATGCCGATGACGCCGCCCCACGTGCGCTTGCCGATCAGCGGGCCGAGACCGAGCTGGCGCCACGACTGGCAGAAGATGTCGCCGTCGCTCCCGGTGCGCTCGTTGCACAGCGCGACCATCGGGCCGACGACCGTGTTGTAGGGCAGCGGCTCGGGCTCGGCCCAGCGCGCCTTCACGTAGCCGTGCAGCTTGCGGTTGAGCTTCTCGAGCAGGATCTGCGAGACGTTGCCGCCGCCGTTGTCGCGCACGTCCACGATCAGCGCCTCGCGGCTCGCCTGCCACAGGAACGCGCGGTGGAACTCGACGAGTCCAGCGACCTGCATGTCGGGGACGTGCATGTAGCCCACGCGTCCGCCCGTGCGCGCATCAACGATGGCCTGGTTCGCGCGCACCCACTCGCGATAGCGGCAGCGGTACTCCTGCGCGAGCGGCGCGACGACGACATCGCGCGAGCCTTCGCCCGTCGGCGAGGACGCGATGGTCAGCGTCACCGCCGGGCCCGGCCGCTCGAGCAGCGTCCACGGATGCGCCGCGCGCCCGCACTCGCGGCCGTCGATGGCGAGGAGCCACTCGCCCTCCCGCGCCGTGCTGCCGGGCAGCGCGAGCGGCGAAGCCGCGCCGGGAAGCCACGTGTCGCCCGCGTGGATCTTCGAGATGCGATAGCAGCCCGTCGCGGTGTCGAACTCGAGGTCGCAGCCGAGCAGGCCGGTGCGATAGTGCGGCCGCCAGGGCTCGTCGCCACCGACGACGTAGGCGTGGCTCGTGCCGAGCTCGCCCTGCATGTCCCACATGACGTCCGAGAGCTCGTCGCGCGTGCGCACGCGGCGCGCGAGCGGCTCGTAGCGATGCCACAGCGCCTCCCAGTCGCGCGCGTCCATCGAGCCGGTCCAGAAGTGGCCGCGCTGCTGGCGCCAGGCCTCGCGGAAGATCTGTCGCCACTCCGCGCGTGGATCGATCCTCACGCGCACGCGCGATAGATCGAAGACGCCCGCCTTCTCGCTGGGCTTGGGAGCCGGAGCCGACGGCGTGGCCGGCGCGCGCGTCGCCGAAAGGATGCGGATCTCGCCGTCGCCGCGCAGCAGCAGCGTCTTGCCGTCGAGCGAGAGGCGCGCATCGCGCACCTCGGTCGCCCACGTCTTCTCCTCGCGGCTCCCGAGATCGAAGCCGACGAGCGTCGAGAGCCTCGGCTTGCCGGAATCGTCGTCGCCGGTCGCCATCCCGTGCAGCGGCCGCCGCAGCAGGAAGAGCGTCTCCGCCGTCGCGAGCACGCCGGCGTAGCGGCCCTCCTGCACCGGCACCTCGACGACGCGATTCTCGAGACCGGCCAGGTCGATGCGCACCGCCTCGGGGATCGCGTCCGCGCTCGACGACCTGCCCTCGGCGCGCGGCGTCTCGTCGCCGGGCTCGTCGTGGCGTCGCGCGATCGCCGGCTGCGCGAGTCCCAGGTCGTCGGCCGACAGCGGCCCGAACGGCGACGGCCGATCTTCCGCGAGCACGACGCAGTACGGCTTGGTCGTCGCGGGAAATGCGACGTCGTGCTGCAGCTCGTCGGCGTACGGGTTGTAGACGCGGCGGCTGAGGAACCAGAGGTAGCGACCCGTCGGATCGAACGCGGGATGGCCGTCGTCGAACTCGGGACCCGTCACCGGATGCGAGCGCCCCGTCTCGACGTCGTGCAGCAGGATCTGCGAGCGGTACCGGCGCGGACGCGCATACGCGATCCAGCGCGAGTCGGGCGACCACGACAGCTCGGTGATGGCACCCGAGTCGGTGCGATCGACCTGCCGGCGCTCGCTGTCCTCGCAGTGGACGAGGAACAGGCCGGCGGCCTGCTCGGAGACGGCTATCCACTTCCCGTCGGGCGACGGCGCGAGCCGCCGCACGCTCCCCTCTCCCGCGCGGCCATGCGAGCGCTCGGGCGACGAGCCGTCGAGCGGCCGGACGACGATCTCCTCCTCGCCGCTGCGATCGTGGACGAGCGCGACGCTCTTGCCGTCGCGAAGCCACGCCGCATGCGCGAAGCGCACGCCCTCCTCGTCGCCCACCACCTTGACGGGTCCGCGCCAGCACGGCAGCGCGACGGTCTTCCCGCGCGCGGTCAGCAGCACGGACTTGCCGTCGGGCGACGGCGAGGCACTCTCGAGAAAGCGCGCGGCCTCGACGTAGCGCCGCCGCGTCGTCGAGACGTCGGCATGGATGTCGATGTCGATCTTGCGCGACTTGTCGGTCGCGAGATCGAGGAGCCACAGGTCGCCCGCATGGATGTAGGCGCAGCGTCCGCTCTCGACGGAGGGAAAGCGCACGTAGTGCTCGGCATGCAGCGTGTGCTTGCGGCGATCGGAGCCGTCGATCCGGCAGGACCAGAGGTTGCCCGTGCCGTCCACGTCGGTGAGGAACGTCACGCGATCGCCCCAGAGCCCGGGCTGGCACTCGCCCGCCCTGTCGCCGCTCGACAGCCGCTTCACCTCGAGAGGCTCGCGCGTGCCCGCCCAGAGCTCGCCCGCTAGGCCGCCGCGATAGTGCTTCCATCGCGCGGGATCCTGGTAGCCGCGGCCGATGACGATCCTGCCCGCGGCGTCCATCGCGACGGCGTTCGCACGACCCAGCGGCTCCTTGCGCACGTCGGTGCCGTCGAGCGAGACGGAGAAGATCTCGGCGACGCGGAGGCTCGTCGCGGCGAGCGTGCTGACGAAGAGCACGCGCGTGCCGTCGGGCGTGAAGCCGAGGGGATCGCAGGCGGCGGGATGGTAGACGAGCCGCCTCGCCTCGCCGCCGTTCGCGGACATGACGAAGACGGCGGTGGGCCCGTCCTCCCGCGCGCCGAACGCGATCAGGCTGCCATCGGGCGAGAGCTTCGGATGGGTGATCGTGCCGGCGCTCGAGGTCAGGCGTCGCGCGACTCCCTCGCCGAGGCGCAGGCTCCACAGGTCGCCGCCCGCGACGAAGGCGAGATGATCGCCGTGCAGGGCCGGATGGCTCAGGTAGGGGCGCGTATCGGAGGGCACGCTGGATTCCTCGGGAATCCCGAATGTTCTCACGCGCCCTCGCCGCCGCGCCAATGCCGCAGGTTCATGCCGCCGGAGCATCGAGCGGAATCGCGCGCTGGGTCCCGCGTTCCGCCGCCATGAGCGTCCTGGACTCTCGAAGTTCATGCCTCCGAAACGGCGACGTCATGGCGCCGGTTCCTTCGGTTCCCCGCGGCCCGCTCCGGTTGACAACCGCCGATCCGCCCTCTAGATTTCGCCCTCCCACGGCGGCGCTATCGTCTAGGGGTTAGGACGGATGGTTCTCAGCCATCTAACCGGGGTTCGAATCCCCGTAGCGCTACCACCGCCCCGCGGCGGGGGGAGACTGAGACCGAAGGCCGGTGCCGATGCGCCGGCCTTTCGTGTTTCGGGGGCCGATGGAGTCGCATGGCGATGTTCGTGACGTCGCCACGCGCGCACTCCCTAAGGCGGATCCGGCGGGCTCTCGACGCCGCGGCAGTTCGCGAGCACGAGACGATAGAAGTACAGCGCGTCGGGGGCCGCGGTGTCGTCGAAGGAGAGCGCGACGAATCCCGGCGGCGTCAGGAGCGTCGTGACCTCGTCGGGCACGGTGCCGCGGTAGAAGCGGAACTCCTGCAACGGCGCGATCGTCGCGGTGGGCCACTCGAACTCCGCGCCGTTGTCGTCCTTCCGCCCCGTCTCGCGCAGCACGGGGCCCGTGGGCGGCGGCGGCGGCGGGTTGCCGCACGGATCGAAGGGCGTGCACGCCGTCGAGCGGCTGTAGACGCGCAGGTTGTCGAGCGTCCAGCCGCCGCGCTGCCGCGTGTCGTCCGTCTCGAGCTCGAAGCGGATGACGAGCCCCGGATCGCCCGCCGCGAACGCCGAAATGTCGTGCTCGATGCGCTTCCACTCGGTGTCGAGGAGGACGCCACCGACGAGCTTCTCCCACAGCGTCGTGAAGCCCGCGTCGGCCTGCCGCTTCACCATGAGGCGCGCCTGATCCCCGTCACCCTGGCTGCTGAGTCCGGCGACCGAGAGCCATCTCAGGAAGCTCAGCCTCACGTTCGTGTAGGCGCTGCAGTTGATGGGCGGGAACTCGAGGTAGCTGCAGCAGTTGCTCTTGTACACGTTGTCGTTGTTCTGACCGCCGTGATCCCCGAGGTCGTTGCCCCAGACGCGTCCTCCGGGCACGAGCGAGTCCGGAGGATCCCATGCCCCGCCGCCCACGACGGTGTCGTGCTGCCAGTCGTCGCAGGGCGGGTTCCCGGCACAACCTGCGCCCGCGGCGATGCCCTCGCCGTGTCGAGCACCGAGGTCGCCGGCCGCCTCGAAGTCGCGGAAGTAGATGTTCGTCTCGACGACCCGCCCGACGAGCAGCGCGATGTCCTTGTGCAGGACGTACGTGCCGGAGGGGCCCGTGTAGGTGACGTCGAGAGCGACGCAGAGGCTGGTGCCGCACGCGGCGCCGACGGGGATGGAGATCGCGAAGTCCTCCGGGGCGGCGCCTGAGCGCTGCACCTGGCTGACGCCGATGTCGGCCCACGTGGCGGAGCCGTCAACGACCGTGGCACCCCCGCCCACGAGCGTCAGCGTGCCGGTCACGGACGTCGCCGCCTCGGTGCCCCCGTTGCGCAGGTCGATTGGGAGACGCACGAGCTCGCCGGGATCGACGATGGCGTTGCGGTTGCCGAGGCCGCCGCGCACGACCGAGTCGCCGACGATCATCGAGGCGAAGGCGAGGCGCGGCCGCGGCTCCGGAGTGTCGCAGGGCAGGCTGCTGAACGAGATGTCGTCCACGGCCGCCTCGATGTCCGACGAGCCGCCGCTGTCGCACGCGGTGAACCGCAGCTTCACCTCCCCGGCCGGTCCGCCCAGCACGGAGTCGAGCGCGAACGAGGCCTGCGCCCATCCTCCGGTCGGTGCGTCGATGCGCTCGAGCTCCGTCCAGGCGCCGCATGGGCCGTTCATGATCTCGACGACGAGGGCGTCGTCGAGCGGCGCCTGGATGTCGTAGGCGCGCCAGTAGGTCAGGATGATGCCCGTGGCGCCGCCGAGATCGTAGACGGGGCTCTGGAGCGTCGTGCATCCGGCCTCGACCTCGTCGAAGTGGGTATCCGAGAAGTCCTGCGGGTTCGACGAGTTCCCCGTGACGAAGCACGTGACGCCCGGCGCGATGCTGTGATCCTCCTGCACCTGAGGCAGCGTGGCTGCGGGGACCTCGCGCACCCAGACGCCGGCCTTCGCACGGTCGGTGCCGTCTGGATCGACGATCCATCCGCTCTCCGCCTCGAGATTGTCCACCCATGGCGGATAGCCCACGGTCAGACCGGAGGCCGTGGCGGCGCAGCCCTCCGCCGCATCGAACGAGAGCTCGAGCGGCACGACGTCGCCGCAGGCCACGCGCGTTCGATCGAGCAGGATGACGAAGTGCGGCGGCGACGTGCTCGCGAGCGCGCCCACCGGCATGTTGCCGAGCGACTGCGTCGCCTGCTGCACCACGACGCCCGGATGCGGCGAGCTCAGCGTCGCGATCACGCCCGTCATCGAGGCGCCCGACAGGTTGCGAGCGCTCACTTGGATCGTCAGCGTCTCGCCCGGCTCCGCGAAGCCGTTGCCGTTCCCGGCCGTCACGTCGTCCACGACGAACGACTCGAGCCCCATCACGAGGCGCACCGGCGTCGTGGCGCTCTGCAGGGTCTCGCCGATCGAGAAGCAGCCGTCGGGCAGGAATGCCATCACGCGATACCGATAGGTCAGCCCATCAGCCACGTTGTCGTCGCGGAAGCTCAGGCCCGGGGCCATGACGCGCGCGACCTCGATCTCGCCACCCCAGCCGGTCTCGTTGCGGAACACGCGGTATTCCTGCGCGCCCGGCACCGCCGTCCACGAGAGGCTCATCTGCCAGTTCGTCGTCGCGGGATCCTGCGAGGGGACGAGCGAGAGCGCGGGCGCCGGGGGCGGCACGCAGTCGGGCGAGTCGGTCGCGGGGGTCGCGCTGACGAACTCGTGATGCGAGAAGGCGACGTTGATCTCGGTGCCGTCTGGGATCCCGTTGAGTAGGTTCCCGTCGTCGTCGTCCACGAGCTCGAGCGCGTCGTACATGTTGTTCGCGCCCGTCGGATCCATCGTGTCGGCGAAGGGCGCGTGCTGGAAGAAGAGGCGCTCGGACAGGAACCAGCCCGCGGCGTCCGTCCCGCCCGCATCGACCGCGCGCTGGCGCAGCAGGCGCGCGAGATCCCACCAGGGCTGGGAGTAGATCTCTCCGAGGCAGTGCACTTCGCGGCCGGGGCACCAGCTGTCCACCGCGCCCCACGTGCGCACGCCCGCCACGTTCTCGTCGGCGTTGCGGATGCCGCCGGGGCTGCCCATGTAGAAGAACGGCGACATGCGGGGATCGTGCGTCTCGTGCCATGCGACGACGTCCGCGAATCCCTCGCTCATGCCGGGGTCCGCGAGGCCGACTGCCGTCGCGGCGTCGAGCGCGTGGCCCCACTCGTGGCCGATGACGTCGGCGATCTCGCCCGTATTGTTGCAGCCCCCCGCCGCGTGGAAGAAGTTGATGTTGCCCGCGAAGAACGCGTTGCAGGCATCGTCGATGTTGACCGTCGCGAGCATGCTGCGCGTGAAGAAGCCGCCCACCGCGGCGTCGCTCAGGTGGGTCGACGCCATGTGCCGGAAGATGTTGACGTGGTAGAAAGTGTTGCGCTCGGCGCGCGTCGAGATGCCGTTGCCGCTGTCGTTGTTGCCGCCCACTCCGAGCTCGAGCGGTCCCGGTGACTGCGTGATCGCGTAGGCCTGCGCCGGCGTGTCGCAGCCCTGGCACTCCATGTCGAAGAAGGGTCCCGAGAGCGTCGTGCTCGCTGCCTGCCCGAGCGTGTACGGGAAGACGCCGTTGAGATCGGTCGTCATCTCGTCGCCGTTGGTGACCGCGGCGATCGGGATGCCGTGCACGGTCTCGGGCGTCGTCTCGATCGGTCCCGCGAAGATGCCGCCGGTGACGCGCCCCTGCGGCGTGGACGGCGCCGGGCAGAGGTAGCGGTTCGAGTCGAAGACGAAGAGGCGCTCGCCCGTGACGGCGTCGTGCAGCATCACCCAGGTCTCGATGGCTCCGCGGCGCTGCAGCGTCGTCCGCCACGCCAGCCGGTACTGGAGGCCTGCGCCGGCCTCGCCGTCGAAGCGCCAGGGATGCGGCGACGTCTGAAGCACCTCGAGGCTCGGCGCGCCCAAGGCCTCGACCTCGTCCGCCGCATCGAGCAGCGCGGCGAGCTCGCTCTCGGCGCGCGCGCTGATCGCCGCGGCGTCGAGCCGCGGCGCGACGTCCATGATCTCGAGGTTGTCGGCGAGACCGGCCTGACCGAGCTGGACGAGGCGGCCTGCGTTCAGCCGGAACGAGACCTGCGCACTCGTGACGGGCACGCCGCCCAGCTCGACGCGAAAGCCGATCTGCCAGAGGCGCCCGTCGTCCACCGGAACGGAGCGCCGCTCGTCGAGGATGAGCCGCGCCGCGGTCGGGACGCCCAGCAGGCCGGGATGCCTCGCCATCAGCTCGCTCGCGCGCTGCTCGAGCAACGCGCGCGTCGAGGCGATATCGTCGGGAGTGCGCGCGCGATGATCGGCGGGGAGCCACGCGGGGAAAGTCCCCTTCGCGAACGAGAGATGGCCCGTGCGCCGATCCCAGCGCGCCGCCCACTCGACGCCGGCTTCGCGGACGAACGCACGGAACGCCGGATCGGTCGCTGCCCACCGCTTGCTCTCCTCCGCATCGATCTCCGGCGAGATCAGCGGGGGCTCGCCCACCTGCGCGAGCGCCGCCGGGCTCAGGCCCGCGGGAACATGCGGCTGGACGGCAGGTGCCGCCGATGCGAGCGCGAGCGCCAGCACGGCGGCGATGACTCGGACGGTCGGCGGCGGATAGAACGTCATCCCGGCTCCGGAAGATCGGACGGACAGGGCACTCAGGGATCCGCCGGGCCCTCCTGGCCGAGGCAGTTCGCGAGCACGAGGCGGTAGAAGTACAGCGGACCGGGGGCGGAGCGATCGTCGTAGCTCATCGCAATGTAGGACGCCGGCGTCACGAGCGTCGAGACGTCCGAGGGGATCGTGCCACGGTACAGGCGGAACTCGTCGAGCGGCGCGAGCACGACTCCGTTCCACGAGAACTCGGCGCCATCATCGTCCTTGCGGCCGGTCGCGCGCAGCACGGGGCCGGTCGCGGGCGGGATCGGCGGCGCCCCGCACGCATCGAACGGCGTGCAGCGCGGCACGGCCTCGAAGACGCGAAGATCGTCGATGGTCCAGCCGCCGCGCGAGCGGCCGTCGTCCGTCTCGAGCTCGAAGCGGATCACGACGCCGGGATCGCCGTCGGCGATGGCCGAGATGTCGTACTCGACCTGCTTCCACTCCGTGTCGCGCAGCTCCTGCGCCTGGGGCTTCGCCCAGATCGTCGTGAAGCCGGGATCCGCCTGCCTGCGGATCATGATGCGCGCCTGATCGCCGGGGATGGGGTTGTTCGGCGGCGGCCGCTCAGCGCCCGCGGTCAGCCAGCGCAGGAAGCCGAGGCGCAGGCCCGTGAAGGCGGTGCAGTCGATCGGCGGGAGCTCCATGTTGTTGCAGCAGTTGTTGCGGAAGTTGCCGTCGTAGGGCGGACCGCCATGATCGCCCAGATCATTGCCCCAGACGCGGCCGCCGGGCACGAGCGTGTCGGGCGCATCGAACTGGCTGGTGGGCGTGCAGGTGTCGTGATGCCAGTCGTCGCAGGGGGTGTCCTGCGCACAGGCGAGGTTCCCGAACACTCCTTCCGCATGGGTCACGCCGTTGTCGCCCGCGCCCTCGAAGTCGTCGAAGAAGGCCTCGAAGACGCGCCCGACGATCAGCGAGAAGTCATGGTGCAGGAGGTAGGCGCCCCCGGGTCCGGTGTAGACGACGTCGATGACGCCGCAGACGGTCGAGCCGCACGCCGCGTTCGGCGGGACGCGGATCTCGTAGTGGCCCGGCGGCGCGAGGCTCCCCTGGGACTGGCCGACGGGGATGTCCGGCCAGCTCGCGTTCGCGACGGTGACGCTGGCGGGTCCGCCCGTGAGCATCAGCGCGCCGCTGACGGGGCCGGCCGAGGCGTTGCCGTCGTTCCGGAGATCGATGGGCAGGCGCACGCTCTCGCCCGGATCGATCACGCCATCGCCGTTCCCGTTGCCGCCCGCGACGGCGGAATCGCCGATGGACAACGAGGCGACCGCGAGCCGCGGCTGCATCTCAGGCGCATCGCAGGAGAAGCCGCTGAACGCGATGTCGTCCACGGCCGCCTCGACGATCGACGCCGCGCCCGTATCGCAGGCGGTGAAGCGCAGCATCACCCACTCCGCCGGGCCGCCGAGGACGGCGTCCAGCGGGAAGGACGCCTGCGCCCATCCGCCCGTCGAGACGGCGAGGCGCTCGAGCTCGGTCCACGTTCCGCAAGGACCGTTCTGGATCTCTACGAGGAGATGATCGTCGGCGGGCGCCTGGATGTCGAACGCGCGCCAGTACGAGAGCGTCATCCCGCTGCGGCCGCCGAGATCGTAGACGGGGCTCTGGACGCTCGTGCAGCCGCCCTCGACGTCGTCGGCATCGGCGGGATCAGGGGGCGGCGGGAACACGAAGAGGTTGCCCGTCACGAGACAGCGCGTGCCGCCTCCGGGCGTGTGGTCCTCCCCCACCTGCGAGGTCGTGCCGACGGGGATCGCGCGCGTCCAGATGCCGCCCGTCGCCGTGTCGGTACCCGCCGGATCGACGCGCCAGCCGCGATTCGTCTCGAGATCGTCGAGCCACGGCGAGGGCCCGACGGAGAGGCCCGCCGCCGCCGCGGTGCAGCCCTCCCTCGCGTCGAAGGAGAACTCGAACGTGACGGTGTCTGGGCACGCGACCAGCGCAGGATCGAGTTCGATGAGGAAGTGCGGGAAGGGCGAGTTGGCGGCGGCGCCCGCCGGCATGTCGCCGAGCGGCTCGCTCCCCTGGATGATCGACACGCCGGGATCCGTCGAGGAGAGCGTCGCGACGACGTTCGTGGCGTCGAGGCTCGAGACGTTGCGCGCCGTGAGGCTCAGCGTGAGCCGCTCGCCGGGATCCGCCGTCCCGTTCATGTTGCCGGCCGTCGCGTCGTCGAGGGTGAGCGCGTCGAGCACGATCACCAGCCGGTCGGGGATGACGGTGCTCTGGACGTTCTCGCCGACCGAGAAGCATCCGTCAGGGAGGAAGGCCATGACGCGGTAGTAGTAGGTGATGCCGTCCGCTACGTCGTCGTCGCGGAACGAGAGCCCCGGCGCCGCGACCACCGCGACTTGCACCTCCGCTCCCACGCCACCCGTCTCGTTGCGGAACACGCGGTACTCCGCGGCGCCGGGCACGTCGGTCCACGAGATCGCGATCTGCCAGCTCGATGTCGAAGGATCCTGCGCGGGCGCGAGGCTGACGACCGGCGTCGGCGGCGGCACGCAGTTCGCCGAGTCCGCGACCGGAGGCGGGCTGACGAAGCCGTGATGCGAGAAGGCACTGTTGATCTCGAGGCCGTCGGGGATGCCGTTCGTGAGGTCGCCGTCGTCGTCGTCCACGAGCGTGACGGCGTCGTACATGTTGTTGGCCGCAGCGGGATCCATCTGGTCCGCGAGCGGAAGGTGCTGGAAGAACAGGCGCTCCGAGAGGAACCAGCCCGCCGCCTCGGTGCCCCCCGCGAGCATCGCGCGCTGGCGCAGGAGTCCCGCGAGATGCCACCACGGCTGCGAGTAGATCTCGCCGACGCAGTGCACCTCGCGCCCCGGACAGAGCGCGTCCACCTGGCCCCATGTCCTGAGGCCCGCGACGTTCTCGTCGGCATTCCGGATGCCGTTCGGGTCGCCGATGAAGAAGAACGGCGACATGCGCGGGTCGTGGGTCGCGTGGAACGCCACGACGTCTGAGAGACCCTCGCTTGCGCCGCCGTCGTTGATGCCGCCCGTGTGGTCGTCGAGCCCGTGGCCCCACTCGTGCTGCATGACGTCCGCGATCTCGCCGGTGTTGTTGCAGCCGCCCTGCGCGTGGAAGAAGTTGACCGTCGAGCCGCCGTAGAACGCGTTGCACTGATCGTCGATGTTGACGGTGGCGAGGATGCGCTGCGAGAAGAAGCCGTTCGCCGCCGCGTCGTCGAGATGCTTGCTCGCGATCTCCCGAATGACGTTCAGGTGGTAGAACGCATTGCGCTCGGCGCGCGTCGAGATGCCGTTGCCGGAATCGTTGTTCCCTCCCACGCCCATCGTCAGCGGGCCGGGCGAGAGCGACTGCGCGAACGCTTCGACGGGCGTGTCGCACGTGGCGCACTGCGTGTCGAAGTACCGCCCCGACAGCGTCGTCGTCGCCGGCGATCCGAGCGTGAAAGGGAACACGCCGTTGACGTCGGAGGTGACGAGGGCGCCGTTCGTCACCTCGGCGTAGGGCAGGCCGTGGACGCTCTCGGTCGTCGTCTCGATCGGTCCCGTCCAGACGCCGCCGGTGACGCGACCCTGCGGGACGGGCGGAGCGGGACAGACGTAGCGGTTCGAGTCGAAGACGAACACCCGCTCGCCGGTGAGTGCGTCGTGGACCACGACCCATGTCTCGAGTGCCGAGGGATCGCGCAGCGTCATGCGCCACGCGAGGCGGTACTGGAGTCCGGCGCCGACGGCCCCGTCGAAGCGGCGCGGATCGGCCGCCGTCGGCAGCAGCTCGAGCCTCGGCGGCTCGACGATCTCGAGCTCCGCGCGCGAGGGCCCGAGGAGCGCGACGAGATCGGCCTCGGCGCGCGCGGCGATGGCCTCGGCGCCGATGCGCGGCGTCACGTCCATGATCTCGAGCGCGTCGGCGAGGCCCGCCTGCCCTAGTTGCACGAGTCGCCCGCTGTTCAGCCGGAACGAGACGTGGGCGTTCGAGATCGGGACGCCCGCGAGCTCGACGCGGAAGTCGATCTGCCAGAGGCGTCCGGCGTCCACCGGCACCGATCGCCGCTCGTCGAGCACGAGTCGCGCGCTCGGAGGGATCGCCAGCAGGTCCGGATGGCGCGCGATGAGCGCACGCGCCTCCCGCTCGAGCAGCGCGCGCGTCGCGGCGATCTCCTCCTGCGCGTGGACGCGATGATCTCGCGGCAGCCACGCGGGGAACGTCCCGCTCGCGAACGAGAGATGGCCCGTGCGCCGATCCCAGCGGGCCGACCACTCGGCGCCGGCTTCCCTGATGAACGCTCGGAACGCCGGATCGCTCGCCGCCCATTCCTTGCTTTCGTCGGCATCGATCGCCGGCGAGACGCGAGGAGGCTCACCGAGCTGCGAGAGCGCCGCGGCGGGGACGCCCGCAGGCACGTGCGGCTGCACGGCCATGGCGGGCGCCGCGAGGGCGAGCGCAAGCCCGAAGGACACGAGTCGAGCGAGGCTCGACGAGGGATAGGACGTCATCCCGACTCCTGGCGCGGGGGGCACTGAGCGTGCGTGGGAAGGTCGAAGTCTGACGTGCGCGCGGACGTGGCGCAATCGCAACGTCGGCCGCACGAACGAACTCTCGCCATGT
>Ga0315912_10004185_pt1 | contig 13789 bp, 13 predicted proteins | sample VfabasoilMG_FD_204469 | JGI IMG/M metagenome (GOLD analysis project Ga0315912, IMG submission 204469) | Garden soil microbial communities collected in Santa Monica, California, United States - V. faba soil | ecosystem: Environmental > Terrestrial > Soil > Garden | place: USA: California... | reverse complement strand
CGCGCGTCCGGCCGTGCGGGTCTTCGACCTCCTGCTGCCCGATCTCTGCGGCGTGCTGCGCGGCAAGCGCATCGACCGGGTAGACCTCCCCGGCATCTATCAGCGCGGCATGTTCCTGCCCGGCTCGATGTTTGCCCTCGACGTCCTCGGCGGAACGATCCAGACCACCGGCCTCGGGTTTGACGAGGGCGACGCCGACCGCGCCTGCGTCCCCATTCCGCGGACCCTGTTCCCTGCTCCCTGGATGGGCCCCGACGTCGCGCAGCTGCAGGTGCAGATGCTCGACCACGATGGCGGTCCGTTCTACGGCGACCCGCGCAGCGTCCTCGGTGCGGTGCTGGACCGCTATGCCGCGCGCGGCTGGACGCCGGTCATCGCGGTCGAGCTCGAGTTCTATCTCGTCGACGTCGAGCGCACGGCTGCCGGCCATGCCCAGCCGCCGCGCTCGCGCTACACCGGCCGGCGCGAGACGCGCACGCAGGTGAACTCGATGGCGGACCTCGAGTCCGTGTCCGACATCCTCACCGAGATTGCGGCCACCTGCGAGGCGCAGGGCGTACCGACCGGGGCTGCACTTGCCGAGTGCGGCCCCAACCAGTGGGAAGTGAACCTGCGCCACGTCGCCGACGCGCGCGAAGCCTGCGACCAGGCGATCCGCTTCAAGCGCATCGTGAAGGGCGTCGCGCACCGGAACGGCGTCGAGGCGACGTTCATGGCGAAGCCCTACGCCGACGCGCCGGGCAGCGGCATGCACCTGCACGTGAGCGTGCTCGACCGTGACGGCAAGAACGTCTTCGGCTCCGACGACGCGCTCGGCAACGACCTCCTGAAGCAGGCAGCGGCCGGGCTCGTCGAGACCATGCCCGACGGCATGGCGATTTTTGCGCCGAACGCAAACAGCTACCGCCGCCTCAGGCCCGAGCTGTACGTCCCGATGAATGCGACCTGGGGCTACAACAACCGCGGTGTCGCCGTGCGCGTGCCGGTTTCCGGCGCCGCCGACCGCCGGCTCGAGCACCGCGTTGCGGGCGCCGACGCAAATCCGTACCTGATCGCCGCGACCGTGCTTGCCGGCATGCTCCACGGCATCGAGAAGAAACTCATGCCGCCGCCCCCGCTGGTCGGCAACGCCTACACGCAGCGGCTTACGGCGCCGCGCCTGCCGGCCGACTGGCCGGGCGCGCTCAACCGCTTTGCCTCGAGCGCGTTCCTGCGCGAGTACTTCGGCGAGCGTTTCGTGACCCTCTACGAACTCACGCGCCGCGGCGAGATGCAGGAATTCAGTTCGCAGCCGACCGCGCTCGATTACACCTGGTACCTGGAGCAGGTATGAGCTTGAAGCCTGCCGACAGCTGGTACGAAGCGACCGCCCGGCGCGATGCGCCGCTGGCACCCCTCGAGGGCGACATTGAGGCGGACGTCTGCGTCGTCGGCGCGGGCCTGTCCGGCTGCTCGACCGCAATGCACCTGGCGCAGCGCGGTTACAAGGTCGTCGTGCTGGAGGCCGAGCGCACCGGCTATGGCGCCTCGGGCCGCTCCGGCGGCCAGATCATCCCAGGCTGGGCCGGCGGCATGGACAAGATCGCCGCGCAGCTCGGCAAGGACGACGCGAAGCGCATCTGGGACTTCAGCATCGAGGGCGTCGACATGACGCGCGAGCTGATCGAGCGCAACCGGATCGATTGCGAACTCGCCTGGGGCCACATGCACGTCGCGCTGAAGCCGCGCCAGCGCCAGGAGCTGCTCGACATGCAGCGCGAGCAGGAGGGCGACTTCGGCTACCGCAAGCTCCGCTTCATGGAGCGCGAGGAGACCGGGTCCTGGATCGCAAGCCAGCGCTATATCGCCGGGCTCCTCGATTCGGGCGCGGGTCACCTGCATCCGCTGCGCTACACGATCGGCGTCGGCAAGGCCGCGATCGCCGCCGGTGCGCAGGTCTACGAGCACAGCGCCGTCACGGACATCGCGTACGGCCCGACCGTCACGGTGAAGACGGCGAAAGGAAGCGTCCGCGCCAAGTTTGTCGTTCTCTGCGCCAACGTCGGCCATGTGGACCTTTCCGCGCGGCTGGCGCGCAAGCTGATCGGCGTCGCCTCCTACATCATCGCAACGAAGCCGCTCGGCGCGGAGCGAGCGCGCGCGCTCCTGCGCGACAACATCGCGGTCGCCGACCTCAACTGGATCATCGACTACTACCGCTTCTCGGCCGACCATCGCCTGCTTTTCGGCGGCCGTGTCAGCTATTCCGGCCTCGACCCGCTCGGCACCGAGCGCGCGACGCGGCAGCGCATGGTGAACGTGTTCCCGCAGCTCGCCGACGTCGAGGTCGACTACGCCTGGGGCGGGATGATCGACATCACCATGAGCCGCCTGCCGAACTTCGGCAGGCTCGAGCCGAACGTGTATTACCTGCAGGGATACTCCGGGCACGGCATGGTGGCGACCACCATCGCCGGGAAGATTGCCGCCGAGGCGATCGCAGGCCAGGCCGAGCGCTTCGACATCTTCGCGCGCCTCAGGCACCACGATTTCCCGGGCGGCAGCCTGTTTCGCCGCCCGACGCTCGTGATGGCCATGACCTGGTTCCGGCTGCGCGACCTCATGCCTTGACCGCGTCTGCATACTTATGCAAGATGGATGCACATTTATGCATCCACGCCGCGAAACGCTCCGTCGCATCATCCACGGCTCCCCGGTCGGCCGGCAGGAGGACCTGGTGCGCCTGCTCGGCAAGGCCGGCTACGAGGCGACCCAGTCGAGCGTGAGCCGGGACCTGCGCGAGCTCGGCGTCGCCAAGCGCGGCGATCGTTACGTGCTGCCGGACGAATCCGCACCGGTCCTCGACGACTTCGCGGCAATCGCGCGCTTCGTGCGCGACATCCGCGCCGCCGGCCCGAACCTTGCGGTGATCCGCACCACGGCGGGCGCGGCGCAGAGCGTCGCCATCGTTCTCGACCGCGCCGACTGGCCGGAGGCCGTCGGCACCCTTTCGGGCGACGACACGATCTTCGTCGCGACGGCGAATGCCGCCTCGCAGCGACGACTCCTCGCCCGCCTGCACGACAAGCTCCGAGCCTGAGGCGGCCATGGCGGAGCTGAAACAGGGCGCGGACGCGCCCATCCTCCTCGCGTTCTCCGGCGGTCTCGACACGTCGTTCTGCGTGCCCTGGCTGGCTGAGCGGTATGCGCGCCCGGTCGTCACGGTCACGGTCGACACCGGCGGCATCGACGCCGCGGCCGCGCAGGCGCTGGAAGCGCGCGCGCTCGCACTCGGCGCAGCCGCGCACTACCGGGTGGATGCGCGCAGCATCTATTTCGAGCGCGTGCTCAAGTGGCTGCTCATCGGCAACGTGCGCCGGGGCCAGCTCTACCCGCTTTGCGTCGGCGCGGAACGCGCGGTGCAGGCGCAGGTCGTGGCAGAAGTGGCGGCGACCCTCGGCACCGACACCATCGCGCACGGCTGCACGGCGGCGGGCAACGACCAGGTTCGCTTCGAGGTGGCGCTGCGGACGCTCGCGCCCGGCATCGAGATCCTCGCGCCGGTGCGCGACGAGTCCTTCAAGCGCCCCGAGCAGGTCGCCTACCTCGAAAGCCGCGGGCTGCCGGTGCCGCCCACTGGCGCCGCCTACTCCACCAACCGCGGACTTTGGGGCGTCACCATCGGCGGGCGCGAGACGCTGACGTCCGCAGGCAGCATCCCGGAATCCGCATGGGTGCTCTCCCCGCACGCCTTCGACGTGCCACGCACGCCGCAGCGGATTTCGATCGCGTTCGAGCGCGGCGTCCCATCGGCCCTCGACGGCGTGCCCATGGCCCCGGTCGCGCTGATCGAGGCCGTGGAAGCAGCCGCCGGCCCGTTCGGCATCGGCCGCGGCATCCACCTTGGCGACACCATCATCGGCACCAAGGGCCGCGTCGCTTTCGAGGCGCCCGCCGCCGCCGTGCTGATCGAGGCGCACCGCGAGCTCGAGAAGCTCGTGCTCGGCGCGCGCCAGCAGCGCGTGAAGGACCTCGTCGCGGCCGCGTACGGCGACCTTGTGCACGAGGGCCAGAACATCGATCCCGTGTGCCGCGACATCGAGGCGCTGTTCGCTTCGTCGCAGGCGCGCGTGACGGGCACCGTGAACGTGCTGCTACGCCCGGGCTCGGCCTTCGTCGAAGGCGTCGATTCGCCGCATTCGCTCATGAAGGCGAGCCGCAGCGTGTACGGCGAAGCCGCCGGCGAATGGACGCCCGAGGACGCGCGCGGCTATTCGAAGATGCTCTCGCTTCCCGGCGTGTTCTGGAGCCGTGCCAACCCATGAAAGGCTTCCTCGATCTCGCGCACCTCGGCCATGACGGCGTCGTCGACCTGCTCGGCCTCGCCGGCCGGCTCGCCGAGCGCCCGGAGCCATTCGCCCTCGCCGGCCGCACGCTCGGCCTGGTGTTCTTCAATCCGTCGCTGCGCACGCTCGCCTCCATGCAGGTCGCGATGGCCCAGCTCGGCGGCACATCGTTCGTGATCACGCCCGGCAGCGGCAGCTGGGACCTCGAGACGCGCATCGGCGCGGTCATGAACGGCAAGGCCGCCGAGCACATCCGCGAGGCGATCCCGGTGCTCGCTTCCTACTGCGACATCCTGGGCGTGCGCGCCTTCGCCGAAGGGCGCGACCTCGCCACCGACCTCACCGAACCGGCCTTCGGCCAGATCGCGGCGCTCTGCGACAAGCCGCTGGTGAACCTCGAGTCGGCCGCGAACCATCCCTGCCAGGCGCTGGCGGATTGGAAGACGCTCGACGACCTCGCCGTGCCGCGGCGCGCCAAGTTCGTGCTGTCCTGGGCCAATCACCCGCGCGCGCTGCCGATCGCCGTGCCCGCGGCGGCGGCTCACATGGCGGCGCTGCGCGGCATGGAGGTCGTCGTGCTGCGACCCGAAGGATTTGCGCTGCCCGAGCCGGTGATGCAGAAGGCGCGCGATGCGGCGGCCGCCACCGGCGGCAGCATCACGGAGACAACCGACCGCAAGGCGGCGTTCGCCGGCGCACACGTCGTCTATGTCAAGGAGTGGGGCTCGACCGCGCACTACGGCGACGCGGCCGCGGATGCGGCCGCGCGCGCGGCGCTGGGCGACTGGACGCTCGACGAGTCCTGGTTCGCAGGCGCGGCCCCGGGTTGCCGCCTGATGCATTGTCTGCCCGTGCGCCGCAACGTCGCCGTCACGGACGAACTGCTGGACGGTCCGCGCAGCGTTGTCCTGCCGCAGGCGCACAATCGCCTGGTCGTGCAGCGCGCTGTTCTGCACCGCCTGCTCGCGAGCCGCGGCCGCGCGGCGATCGCCGCATGAGCCGGCTCTGGGACAAGGGCGCACCCCTCGATGCACGCGTGCTCGCGTTCACGGCCGGCGAAGACCACGCGCTCGACGACCGCCTCGTCGACTACGACGTGCGCGCTACCCTCGCCCACGCCGAGATGCTGGCCGAGGCGAAGCTCCTGGCGGCGCCCGACCTCGACGCCATCCGTGACGGACTCGCAAACCTCGCCGGCGCCCACGCACGCGGCGAATGGCGCGTGACGCTCGAGGAAGAGGATGGCCAGACCGCACTCGAGAGCCGGTTGACGGCGCTCATCGGGACGGCCGGCGCGCGCATCCATCTCGGCCGGTCGCGGAATGACCAGGTGCTGGCGGCGCTGCGGCTCTACCTGCGCGATGCCGCGGAAACACTCGCGCAGGCTGCCGAGGCGGCGGCCGGCGCGCTCGATGACCTCGCGGCACGCCAGGGCGAGGTCCTGCTTCCCGGCTACACGCACATGCAGCAGGCCATGCCCTCCAGCGTCGGCCTGTGGGCGCGCGGATTTGCGGCCGAGATTCGCGACGATGCCGCGGGCCTGCGCGCAACGTTGCGGCGCATCGACCGAAACCCGCTCGGCTCCGCTGCCGGCTTCGGCACGCCAGGGCTGCCGGTTTCGCGCGAGTCCACGCGCACGCGGCTCGGGTTCCGCGAAGTGCACGAACCGGTGACGGCCGTGCAGCTCTCGCGCGGCAAGGCGGAAGCCCAGTTCCTGTTCGAGGTCACGCTCCTGATGCAGGACCTCGGCCGGCTCGCCTCGGACCTGCTGCTCTTCTACACGCGTGAGTTCGGCTTCGTCGACATCGCGCCGGAGCTGACGACCGGCTCCTCGATCATGCCGCAGAAGCGCAATCCCGACGTGCTGGAGCTGATCCGCGGCCGCTCGGCGACCGCCCTCGCCTGCCTGGTCGAGGCGCTCGGCATCACCTCACGCCTGCCGTCCGGCTATCAGCGCGACCTGCAGCTGCTCAAGGCGCCGCTCTTTCGCAGCATCGACATCGCCATGCAGGTGCTGGGACTCGTGCCTGTGATTCTCGCCGGCGTGACGTTCCGGCCGGAACGCATCCGGCTCGACGACGACATCCACGCAACCGCACGCGCGAATGCGCTTGCGGCGCAGGAAGGACTGCCTTTTCGGGATGCCTACCGGCGCGCCGCTAAGGTGAAGCCGGTCTAACGGTCGTCCGTTCGCGGCGGGCGCGCTCGATCAGCCCGTTCACGAGTGCAAGCTGGTCGCGGAAATCGCCGTCATCCGCGATCGGCACGAGGTAGCGGCCATCAACTACCAGCGCAGGAACGCTCGGCAGTCGAACCTTGCGTGACTGGTCGTCGGCGCGTTTTGTCTGCAGCTGGACGCTGAACGAGCGATAGGCTTTCTCGAACGTCGCGCGGTCGATGCCCTGCCCCGCCACCCAAGCGGCGATCGCCGCTTCATCGGTGAGCGGCTTGCGCTCACGATGGATCGCACCGAAGAACGCGTCATCGATCGCGGGCACGGCTTTCAGGGCGCTCAGCGCATAGAAGGCTTGCGCCGCCGGCACCCAGGTCGCGTGGCCGATGGAAACCGCCGCGCGCTCAGCCTTGACGTCCTTCGGCAGACCTGCCGACCACGTCGCGTAGGTTTTCTCGAACTTGTAGCAATGCGGGCACTGGTACGAAAAGAACTGCGTGACGACGATTTTCGTCGCGTCCGACGTCGGCACCGGCGGGCTGATGCTGAAGTAATCCTTGCCCTCGACGGGATCCGCGGCCTTGGCGGCGGGCATGGCGAGCGACAGTGCCGCAACCAGTGCGAGGGGAACCTGGGACTTCATGTCGGAATTCCTTGCGACAGGATGGGAGGACCTGCGTTGGACGGGACGCTAGGAGCCGAGTTCCCCGAACTTGCGGTCGGGCCGGAAATCCGCGAGTGAATCGGCAGGCTGGCCATTGACGATCTCCTGCGCGACCAGCTCGCCGACGACCGGCGCGAGCGTCACACCGCTGTGCATGATGGCGAGGTAAACGTCCGGGCGCGCCGGCGAGGCGCCCAGCACCGGATAACCGTCGAGCGGCAGTGGGCGCCAGCAGATTCGCGCGCTTTCGAACTCCGCGCGCGTGAATCCCGGCATGTATCGCTGCGCCGCGGCGCGCATCCGCTCGGCGTGCTCGAGCGCGATCTCGCGCGCCGGAAAGTCGTTCGGATGCGCCTGCAGGCGAAGTGCATGCGCCTCGCCCTGCGGCGGGCCCGCTTCCTCGCCCAGCACGATCCTGCCGTCATCTCGCTGGTGAACGTGGACGCCCGGCATCCATAGAACACGCTGGACCAGGCGCGGCATGGGCGTTGTCACGGCGGTCGCGCCGGGTGCATCGCGCAAGGGGACGTCCCAGTCCGCGAACCGTTTGCCCGCATCCGCCGCGGCGCCGGTTGCAAGCACGAGGCGGTCGGCCGGGATGTCGCCGCGACTCGTTTGCACGCCCGTCAGGCGGCGCGCCGCCAGCTTGACGCCGGTCAGCTCGCAGGGATGCTCGACCCGCGCACCCAGCGCGACGGCGGCGTTCAGGAACGCGTGCGTGGCGGCGACCGGGTCGGTCGCGCCATCGTTTTCAGAGAAGACGACCTGGCGAAGCCCGCTGAAATCCACGCCCGGTTCCAGTTTCGAAAGCTCGATGGATTCGACGAAGCGCGTGCGCTCGCCCCAGTCCTGCTGCTCCGCGACGCGCCTGACGAGTTCGGCCTCGAGCGATGGGCCGGCGTTGCCTTCAAGGGAACCGCCCCACCGGACGGGCAGGTTCAGCAGCGACTGGAGCGATTTCCAGCGTTGCACGCCCGCCTGGTTAAGCTGATGGTATGAGCGCGGCTGCTTGGACCAGGTGGCATTGATCCAGGCGAACGAGCCGCGGCTCGCGTGCGTCGCGGGACCTACACGATCGATGACAGTGACGGAGGCGCCCGCCTTTGCGAGGTGAAACGCGATCGATGCGCCAATGATGCCGGCACCCGCGATGACCACTCGCGGACCCGCGGCAGCACGCGCCTTGCGGGCGAGCGCGGCGGCACCCAGCAGTTGCAGGAACTGGCGACGATCCAGCCGAAGGTTCCGCTCAAAATCGCTCATAGGCCTGGCGTTCGAACCAGTTGTCGCGGTAGCAGCGCCGGCCGCAGGCGAGCTGCCACAGGCTGGAGAGGACATAGGCCGGCAGGAAGAACGGCCCCCACTGCTCGTACTGACGCACGTGCACATGCTCGTGCGCGCGCGACTGGGAGAGCGCCGCCTCGTCGATGCCGAGGATGACGTGGCCGAGCGTCATCGCGCGCCATGGCAGCGCAATGCGTTTCTCACCGAGCAACGTGCCGACCAGTCCGCCCGCCACCTCGAGGTTACCCGCAACGCGCCCTGCCCGTGCACCGAGCAGGATCATGGCGCCGCCTATCGCAAGGCCGATGAAGCTGTTGGGGCTTGCCCACGCGTAGCCAAGGAGTTTGAGTGCCACGGGCTACTCGAAGATCGCGCGGATCTTGTCGGCGATCGCTCGGCCGAGCTGTCGATGAGCTTCCGCGCTGAGATGCAACCCGTCGACGCCGTCCGCCGGCATGATGCGGCCCGCATCGAGAAACTCGGCGCCGGCGGCGCGCGCGACGGCCTCGTAAGGCGCGGCGAGCTGCCTGGATTTATCGATACCGTTCTTAAAAACCGGCGCCGGAAACCGCTCGGTATCGCTCATCGGGGGCGGTGCGACGACGAGGACGTGCGGTGCGGGGTATTCGGTCCAGGCGGCGCGATCCTGCGCCTTGACGAGCTCGATGAGCCTTCGAATCCCCTGCGCGACCTCCTCGGGCGAGCGATGGAATGCCGTTTTCAGGTCATTGGTGCCGAGCATGATGACGACGAGGTCGAGCGGCAGGTGCGAGGCCACGGCAGCGGGCAGGTACGCGCTGCCGTCGAAGCCGGCGCCAGACAGTTCCGGCACGGCCGGGTCCGCGAGGTTCGTCGTCCGGCCGTTCAGGGCTTCCTCAATGACCTCGTAGCGCTCACCCAGCGCCGCCTGCGCGACGCCGGGCCAGCGCTCGCCGACAGAATAGCGGGTGGTCGGATAGCCGCGCTCCACCGGTATCCATCCCCAGGTGTTCGAGTCCCCGAAAACCAGGACGCGTTTTCGCACGGTTTCCGGCAATTCACGATGAAAGCGCAGGTCCCAGACCCGGTCCTGCACCACGCTGAATGTCGCCACGCGGTCATCATCGCGCCGGAACAGGATCGTACCGAGCTCACTGTCGAAGGCGTCTTCATACAGCGGCGTCAGCGGAAAAACGCTGTCAGGTCGCTGCGTGAGCTCGAGTTTCCCGTCACGCAGCCGCACACCCAATTCAGTTTCCGCTTCGTCGCTCCGGAAGTTGCCCGCGTATTGGGCCAGCTGGTCCGCGGAGAGCACCGGTGTCGTGACCCGTTCAATCGAGATCGGTCCACCGGAACCGTCTCTCATGCTGGCAAGACCGTGGGGCCCGACCTCGATGACGAGTTCGCCGCCATCCGTCAGGCGCGTCGGCGAGACGGCAACCAGCGGCGTGCCGTCACCGAGTCGCAAGGCCGCGCCATCGCGTTCGACGCGCAGCGTGTCGCCGCGCGACACGTTGCGGTACAGGCCCGTGAACCGGTCGAGCTGGGATTCGGACAATGTGGCAGGCGTCGGCGCCGGTTCGGGCTTCAAGGCGTCCGTGAGGTAGAGGTCGGCAACCGCGTGCAGGGCCTGTCGCGGCATGCTGTTCCCTGCGTTGCAGAGCACGGCGACGGACAGGTTCGGCTCCGGATACCGGGCGAGGAATGCGCGATAGCTCCCGGTCGTTCCGCTGTGGCGCACTTCGGTGACGCCGTTGTAGCGCCCGACCGAGATGCCGTAGGCGTAGCCCGTCTCTTCGCCGCTGGCCAGGACGCCTGGGGTCTGCATCAGCTGCACGAAGCCGGCATCGCCTACTTTCGGCGCGTCGAAATTGGCGTTCCAGCGCAGCAGGTCCCCGACGGTCGTGAGGAGACCGCCATTGCCGTGCACGTTCTCGAATGGCATGTCGAGTGCGTAGCGACCGCCTGTTTCTGCGTAGGCGATCGCGCGGTCTTTCACGATCCGCGTGAAATCGTCGCGCCAGGACGTGCGCGACATGCCGAGCGGCTCGAAGATCCGCTTGCGCGTGAAGTCGGCGAAAGATTCTCCGGCGACGCGCGCGACGATGATCGCGGACAGGTTGTACCCGGAGTTGCTGTATGACCAGCGCGTGCCGGGCTGGAAGTTCAGCCCGTATTGGCGACCGAGGATGTCGAGCACGTGGGGGTGGGTGTACACGCGGGTGCCGCGCGGCCAGCCGGCGATCCATTCGACGTTTCCCCAGTCGCGCAGGCCGCTGGTGTGGTGCAGCATCTGGCGTATCGTGATCGGGACCGCATACTCCGGCAGTTCCGGCACGTACTTGCGCACGGGGTCATCGAGCGAGAGCTTGCCGTCGCGCGCGAGCAGCAGCACTGCGGCCGCGGTGAACTGCTTGGAGACCGAGCCCGCCTCGAAGATCGTGTCCGAGCGGTTCGGCACGCCGTGCTCGAGGTCTGCCATGCCGTAGGCTTTCTCGAGCACGATGCGACCGTCGTCCGACACCCCGACGGCGCAACCGGGCGTTTCCGCATGCCACGCCGAGAACTGCGCATCGACGGCGGATTCCGGCACGGGTGGAACAGCCTGAACGACGGCTGCAAACGCCAGTGACAGCAACCCGGTCGGCAGCACCCGCTGCAAATTCATCCGGCCTTCCTCGCAAGTGCATGAAGCTTCAGCGTGGTGGCGAGGTTGCGTGTCGTGGCATGGCGACCCGCCTTGCCGAGCAGCGCCTCACCGGCCTTGCTCTTCAGGATCCCATCTGCGAAATGCAGGTAGGCCGCGTGCTTCCCGATTGCGAATCGCTCGGGTGCCTTGATGTGCGGCTGGATGACTGCGAGATCCCCGAGCGCCTCCGGTGCCTGCGTGAACGCGACCAGGAAGCGCGAATGCTCCGTTTCATCGACCCTGAAGGGATTCTCGGCCACTATCGCCGCCAGCTCCTTGGACGATTTCACGATCACCGGCACCTCGACCTTCAGTTTCCCGGCTATCGCGTCTGCGATGGCAGACGCCAACCGGGCGGGCGTTCCAGACCTGGACCTGAACACCGCGTTGCCGCTATTCAGGATCGTCACCACATTTGTGTAACCCAGCGCAGCGAGGAGCTTGCGGAAATCCTCCATCGGTACGCGCTTGGCCTTGCCGACGTTCACGCCGCGCAGCAATGCAATGAATGTCGTCATTCGCCGAGCATCGATGCGATGGAATCATAAGGAAGGAAGGCGCGCGCGGCCACGTCGAACGGGAATTCCCTGACCCGGATGTCCGGCAACCGCTCCAGGGCGCGAGTTTCCAGGCCGAACCAGGACAGGCAGGTTTCGCCCTCGCCCAACGGGCGGATGCGGAACGCCTCGTACGTGTCGGCGTAAACACCACGCCCTGCGTCGAATCGGCAGACCAAGTAATAAGTGCCGCGGGCACCAGTGCACAGCATCGCGCGGGGCACGACGTCGAAATCGCGATACTCGGCGTGCAGCCAGTCGGTCATCGGCGTGCGTTCAGTCGCAACAGCCGGCGAAACGTCGGGCACTCCAGGTGACTCGGGGCCGGGCACACGGCGGCGTGCCGAAGGCCGCGCCGCATGGCGCCAAGCTGTCGGATCGTCTGGCCCAGCTCCTCGGCCTTGGCGGCGAGCATGCGCCGGTCGATTTTGGGGCGTCCGTCGTGCGCGAACATGCGCGCGATCTCGTCGAGCGAAAACCCGGCGGAACGGCCCAGCGAAATCAGCGCCAGCCGCTCCAGCACGCCGTGATCGAACAGGCGGTACAGGCCACGCCTGCCGATTGAACGGACGAGGCCCTTTTGCTCGTAAAAGCGCAGCGTCGATGCAGGCACTCCGGACCGCTTCGCGACCTCGGAAATGTCGAGATTGCGCACCCTCTTGACCTCAAGTGGACTTCAAGTGGCACTGTGCAGCCTCGGAAACCCGAAGGCAAGCGTACGGAGGCAACGATGGACTTCCTGCTGAGCGCCCTGATTGTCGGCAGCGGGGCGACGGCGCTGACCGATCTCTGGACCGTCGTGCGCAAGCGCCTGTTTGGGATCGCGCCGCCAGACTTCGGCCTGGTCGGCCGGTGGCTGGCGCACATGGCACGCGGCCGGTTTCGCCACGATTCGATCGCAGATGCACCCCCCGTTCGCGCCGAACGGCTGGTCGGCTGGCTTGCCCACTACGCCATCGGAACCGCGTTTGCCGCCTTGCTGCTCGGCCTGTGGGGCATCGAGTGGATGCGACAGCCGAGCCTCGGCCCTGCGCTGATCGTCGGCATCGGCACCGTCGCCGCTCCATTCTTCGTCATGCAGCCCGGCATGGGCGCGGGCATCGCCGCCAGCAGAACGCCGCGTCCGGGCGCAGCCCGACTCCAGAGCCTCATCACCCACTTCATTTTCGGCATCGGCCTGTATGTCGCCGCCCGCCTCACCAACATCCTGTTCGCGTGACTGCGTCGGTCTAGCGCCCGGCAGCGATGACCCCGCGCATTCCGGAATAGCTGATCCTGAGGGTAGGCAGTCCGAACTGGTCCGTCTGTTTCTCGATCTGGCTGAGGATTTCGCGCGCGGCCGATTCGTCGGCAACCAGGCGTGGGATGCCGCTCGTCGTCAGCCGGTCGCCGTAGCCGAGTTCCACGGGGTGCAGCACGATCTCCGACAGCTGGTTGCCGGCGAACCGGGCTTGGGCAATCACGCTCTGGAAAGTGAATGCGTGGGCAAAGTACTGCTGGTTGAGCGGTGCCGTCAGGTCATATTCGGTCGCCTTCGCCGGGTCTTTCCACGCGTTTTCCAGCAGCTCGCGGTTCCGCGAGAAGAGGTCTGCCGGCAGCATCTCCTGCACGTCGCTCCAGAAGAAATTGCCGAGCCCGTAGAAGATCGGCCGCTTGCCGCGTGAAGGCGAGTCGTAAATCTCGATCGGCCCGAGATTGTGGTTGCCGGTGACGACGAACATGTCCGCGCCGGAGTCGATGGCGCCGCGCGCAAGTTCCTTGAGGAAGTTAGCCGCGCCGCGCGGTGCGCTGTCCTCGTCGCAACCTGTCGAACACTCGTGGGCGTGGATGGCCGCGATGACGAAATCCGCGTTCAATTGCGCGGAGCGGATCGCGGCGTAAATCTCGGCCAGGTCGCCCGGATCCATCGCGTGCTCGTACGAGAAACGATCCGCCTGACGGTAGGCCGTCCCGAACAACTGCCCTTCGCGCGGGACCTCCTTGCAGCGCGTCCCGTACAGCGAACACTGCACCTTCGCGAACGCCTCGACGACGTTCCGCGGTACCTGGGCCGTCGTGGACACGTGCAGCGCGCTCAGTCCCGGCCGGCCCGGCGCAGTCGCGGCCGGCGGCATCGAC
>Ga0315912_10004184_pt1 | contig 13789 bp, 13 predicted proteins | sample VfabasoilMG_FD_204469 | JGI IMG/M metagenome (GOLD analysis project Ga0315912, IMG submission 204469) | Garden soil microbial communities collected in Santa Monica, California, United States - V. faba soil | ecosystem: Environmental > Terrestrial > Soil > Garden | place: USA: California... | reverse complement strand
TCCTCTTGCGCCGGCACCGGCGCCTCGGGCGACTGGAACACGATGGGAAGGTTGTCGATCGCCGAGTGCATCGTGTAACCGTCCTCGCGAAAATCGACTTCGAGCAGGTAACCACCCGTGATCTTGTCGGCACCCACATCCGCCGCCGCGAGCTCATCGATGTTCACGCGGTCTTTCGTGACCTTGATGTTCTCCATGAGCTGGTAGACACCGTCGTATCGTTCATTGAGATACACCTCGACGAACGCGGAGCGCGGAGTCCACGGAAATCCCATCCGGGTACCGAGATCGAGCGCCGCGGCGTTGCGCAGCAAGGTCTTGTCCGAGTAGTTGGCGAGCAGCACCCAGTCCTTGCTGGATGGCATGCCTAGCAGCGACTGCTTGTCGGTCAGCTTCAGGCGGTAAGGCTTCTTGGGGTGAATGTCCCAGGTCGAATTGCCACGCCCGCGGATCTGCAGTCCGCCGATGACGGCCGGCACTGCCGCGACGTTCGATACGAGGCTCATCTGCGCGCCGATGTAGACCTCCCGGCTCACGATCGGCGCGTTGTTGTCGGTGGTGATTTGCAGCACCGGCAGCTGCACGCGTTGCGGAAGAAATGTGGCGGGCGTCGCAGGCGCCGCGAACGAATGGGTCGCCGTCGTACTCTGGCCGCCAACGGCCTGCACGGTGATACGCAGCTGGACTTCGTTGACGGTCTTCGCCGAGCACACATTCGGGATCGTGATGCTGGCGCTGGTCGCCGTGACGGCGAGTGTCCCGGCAGTCGCAGGGCAACTCGATTTGGTCGGGCTGGCGCCCGACATCGCGGTGGCGTCGAGCACCACGGATGAGAGGGACGCCCCCGTCGGCAGTACCCATTCGACGTTGAAAGCCTGTCCCAGGCCGGCATCCGCCGGCGCGGTGCCCTTTACGTCCTTGAAAACGACCGGCGACAGGGTGACCGGTGGCGGAGTGGGCGTGCCGCCACCGTCCGAGCCACCGCCGCCGCAACCCGCAAGCAGGCCGGCCGCCACGAGCGCAAGACACCCGAGCCGTTTCATCAGAATCACGAGACCCCCTTCGATTCGATCGCGGCCGATACTAGCGCTGGCCGCTGTCCACCATCCCGTATGTGCTTAGCGGACCGGGATTTCCTTCGAACGCCGGGCGGCACGGCAGGCCCCCTTCCACGGGTTTGGCAGTCCGTGGTTGCTCGTGCTCCGGGGGGCTGGTATAAAGGCGGCCCTTTCGACGGCCTTGAACCGGCCGTTTGATTGTTAACTCACTGATTTCAGAGAACTTTATGAGCCGCGTCTGCGAAGTCACGGGCAAGAGCGTTGCTGTCGGCAACCGCGTTTCCCACGCCAACAACAAGAAGCGCCGTCGCTTCCTGCCGAATCTGCACACCCAGCGCTTCTGGCTCGAGGGTGAGCGTCGCTGGGTCAGCCTGCGTGTCTCGACGCGCGGCCTCCGCACCATCGAAAAGAATGGCATCGACTCGGTCATCGCCGACCTGCGTGCCAAAGGCAAGAAGGTCTAAGCCATGCGCGAAAAAGTGAAACTGCTGTCGTCCGCCGGCACCGGCCATTTTTACGTGGCCACCAAGAACAAGCGCCTGCACCCCGACAAGATGAACGTGAAGAAGTACGACCCGGTCGTGCGCAAGCACGTCGAGTACAAGGAATCGAAGATCAAGTAGGCCGCGCGCTTTCTGGTCAGGAATAAAAAAGGCCCCGACGGAAACCGTCGGGGCCTTTTCTTTTGCCTACTCAACACTCACCACAAGCATTTGTCACAACGAAACATGGCAACGATTGTGGGTCCTGGCGGCTGGCAAAGCGCCGGCGGCTTTGACAGCAGTCAGAACTTGGGGTGGCGGCGGAATCGTGAGTGGCTCTGGGTTAAGCCGTATCACTGGGTTCTCTTGCAGGAGGGTCCCGCCGCCACCCACAATCGTTCGTGCCTATATAGACGCACGAAACGGGCAAAACGTTGCAACGTTTATCGACCAGCCGTGCCGAATTCACGTTGAATCGAAACTGTCCTACACGTGCCCGAACTACCTGAAGTCGAAACCACTCGCCGCGGCATCGAACCGCACGTCGTCGGCCGCCGCATCACGGCTCTGCGCGTGCACGACAAGCGGCTGCGTTGGCCGGTGGATCTCTCGATGGTGTCCACTGTCACGGGTCGCGCCATTCGCCGCGCAGGCCGGCGGGCGAAATACCTGCTGCTCGAAACCGAAGCCGGGACCCTGATCCTGCATCTCGGCATGTCGGGCAGCCTGCGCGTGTTGCCGGTGGTCACGCCGCGCGTTGCGCACGATCACGTCGACATTGAACTCGACTCAGGTGTGACGCTGCGATTCAACGATCCGCGCCGCTTCGGGAGCCTGTTGTTCACGCCCGAGGATCCGTCGTCGCATCCACTGTTGAAGAAGCTCGCACCCGAGCCGCTCGAACCTAAGTTCGACGGCGAATACCTGTGGAAGGTGACGCGACGGCGATCAGTCGCGATCAAACAGCTCATCATGAATTCACAACTGGTCGTCGGCGTCGGCAACATCTACGCGAGCGAAGCGCTGTTCCGTGCGCGCATCCGCCCGCGGCGCCAGGCGCGCAAACTCACGCGGCCCGAATGCGGGAAGCTCGCGCGCGCAATCAAGGCCACGCTCGCGATGGCGGTGAAAGTCGGTGGAACGACATTGCGCGACTACGTCGGTGCCGACGGCAACCCGGGCTATTTCCGTCAGAAGCTCTATGTATATGAGCGCGACGGCCAACCCTGTCGTGTGTGCGCCAGGCCCGTCAAACAATTCACGCAAGGGCAACGCTCGACCTACTGGTGTTCAAACTGCCAGAAATAGTTCGAGCGGCTAGTATTCTCCCATGAATACTCCTGCTTCGATGTGCACCGCCGCCGAGCTCACGGCATTCAAACGCCGGCTTGCGAAAGTCGATCCGATTCTTGCCAACGTGATTCGTACCGCGGGCAAATTCACGCACACGACCACTGCCCATCATTCGCCGTTCCACACGCTGGCCCGCGCCATTGCGCATCAACAGCTGAATGGCACCGCGGCGGAAAGCATCTTCGGCCGCTTCGTTGGTCTTTACGCCGTCGAAGGAACGGCGGCAGCCATGCTCGAAGCGGAGATGGTGCTCGCAACGCCCGACGAGAAGATGCGCGCCGTGGGCCTGTCGTTCGCCAAGATCGCGAGCATCAAGGATCTCGCGCGCAAGACTCTCGATGGCATCGTGCCGCCATCGGAGATCCTGCACACGCTCGGAGATGACGAGATCATCGAACGCATCACGCAGGTGCGCGGCATCGGCCGCTGGACCGTGGAGATGATGCTGATGTCGCGACTCGGACGCCCCGACGTGCTGCCAATCGATGACTTCGGCGTGCGCAACGGCTTCCGCCTTGCGTATGGATTGCGCGGCATGCCGACGCCGCGCGCACTCGCGGAGTTTGGCGCCCGGTGGGCGCCGTACCGATCTGTCGCTGCGTGGTACCTGTGGCGAGCGGTCGACCTACACCGGGAAGGCAAACTACCCGTGCCAGCCACCCCCACGCGCATCAAGATCGTGAAGAAAAAGAAGGTGCCGAAGAAGAAGGCGAAGAAATCGAGCCGGACGCGCACTGCGCGACGCCCGAAGTAAGAACCGCCGGCCCTAGTAGACCATGCCCTCGCCGATGCCCCGCGGATCAGACGCCGCCTCGACCTTGCCGGTCTTGTAGTCCCAGGTGACGACCTGCGTGTTGCCCCACTTTCTAGACCCTTCTTTCAGCGTGTGGCCGCGGGCTTCGAGCTGGGCGCGTTCCTCGGCGGTCAACGCGTCGGACTCGAATTCGAGAACATCGGGCGAGAACTGGTGATGGAATCGCGGCGCGCTCACGATTTCCTGCGCGTGTTTTCCATCCATGAAGTTCAGCGTGCCCAGGATCACCATGCCCGGAATGCGACTGCCGCCGGGCGAGCCGATGATCATGAGCCCGGTCGGGCTCTCGACGAATGTCGGTGTCGATGAGGACAACGGCCGCTTCCCGGGCGCGATCGAATTCGCATCCGCGCCGATGAGCTGAAAGCCGTTCGGTACTCCCGCCTTCGCGGAAAAATCGTCCATCTGGTTGTTCAGGAGGATGCCGGTGCCCGGCACCATCAGGCCCGAACCGTAATAGAAGTTGAGCGTGATGGTCGCCGCGACCATGTTGCCCTGGCTGTCGAGCACGGAGAAATGAGTAGTTTGAGTGCCGGCAGGGGCCGAATCGACACCCGGCAGCGAAGCGCTGGGCGTGGCGCGATCCATGCGGATCGACGCCCGCTGGCCCGCGGCGTAGTACTCGTTGATGAGACGTGCGACCGGCACGTCGACGAAATCCGGATCGCCAAGATACACAGCGCGATCACGATGCACGCGACGCATCGCCTCGACGATGAGATGTGTGCGCGTGACCTTGTCGAGCTTCGACAGGTCGAAACCTTCGAGGATGTTGAGCGCGTCGATCAGCGCGATTCCACCCGACGTGGGCGGAGCACCCGAGACGATGCGCGCGCCACGATAGTGACCGACCACGGGCGCGCGCTCGACGACCTTGTAGTTGGCGAGGTCGGCTTCGGTCCAGTTACCACCGAGCTGCTGTACGCCAGCGACGAGTTTCTTTGCGAACGCGCCCTTGTAGTAGCCGTCGGCGCCCTTCGTCGCCAGCAACTCGAGACTCGCGGCGAGTTCGGGCTGCCTGAGGATGTAGCCGATTTCCGGCACTTCTCCATTGACGAGAAATACCTTCGTGGCATCGGGCGACTTGAGGAAGGCGTTCTTCTTGAAGGAAATCTGACCCTTCAGCCGCTCGTACACGGGAAAACCTTCGCGCGCGAGCTTGATGGCGGGCGCCATGCTCACCGTCAGCGGCAGCTTGCCGAACTTCTTCGCCATGTAGACGAGGCCCGCAGGTTCGCCAGGAATACCGGCAGCCAGCGCGCTGTCGCGGGAGAGACTTGCGACGGCATTGCCGTCCTTGTCGAGGTACATGTCGCGAGTAGAGGCGCCGGGCGCCATCTCCCGCAGGTCAATCATGGTCTCGTAGCCATCCTTCGCGCGACGGAGCAGGAAGAATCCGCCGCCACCCAAACCCGAGCAGCACGGCTCCACCACGGAAAGCGCCGCCGCGACAGCAACCGCCGCATCGAATGCGTTGCCGCCCTTCGCGAGGATTTCCTTACCGGCGTTCGTGGCCAGTGGATAGGCGCTCGCGATACCGGCATGGCCCGGACCGGCGGCAGGGATTTTCGTGTCGGGCGCAGCCGCATGCAGCGGCAACGAAAGTACGGCGACCGTCAAACAAACTAAAACGCGGCGCGCGCGTCCGGGAACCGGCTTCATTCCCGTCAGACCCGCTTCATCTTCTTGAGTTCGACCGCGACCAGCGGGTGCACGAATTCCTTCACGTCTCCACCCAGGATCGCGATCTCGCGCACCAGCGTGGACGAGATGAAGGTGAACTGCTCCTGCGGCGTGAGAAACACCGTTTCGAGATCCCGATGCAGGTGACGACTCATGTTCGCGAGCTGGAATTCGAATTCGAAATCCGACACCGCGCGCAATCCGCGCACCACGACTTGCACACCATGCTCGCGCGCGAAGTCCACGGTGAGGCCCTGGTAACCCATCACCTCGACGCCGGGAATGTCACCAAGCACCTTGCGCGCGAGCTCCACGCGCTTCTCGAGCGGGAACATCGGGGCCTTGTTAGGGTTCGATGCGATCGCGACGATGACTCGTTCGAACACACCCGCCGCGCGGCGCACCAGGTCCTGGTGGCCATTGGTGATCGGGTCGAAGGTCCCTGGATAGACTGCGCTGCGTTTCATAGGGCGTAGAGATGATACCCGACCTCGCCGGCACGGCCCGCGCGGATCTCTTTCCAGGCCGCCGGCAGCGACGGAAGCGGATCGCGAGCGCGTCGTTCGAGGTACACGCGCGAATTGGCGGCGAGGCGACCGGACAGCGCGGCAGCCGCAGCCTCGAGCAGGTCCGAGTCGTAAGGCGGGTCCAGGAACACGATGTCGAACAGGGGTTCAGCGCTCTGCGCTTGAAGCCACTCGAGGGCCCCCGAGCAAACCACCCGCGCATTTTCCTGGCCCCATTCGCGCGCCAGCGCCTCGATGGCGGCCGCCGCACGCCGATCCTTTTCGATGAATGTGACTTGCGCGGCGCCGCGTGACAGTGCTTCGAGACCGAGTGCGCCGCTGCCCGCGAACAAGTCGAGCACACGCGCCTGGTCGATGCGCGGCTGAAGCCAGTTGAACAGGGTTTCCCGCACACGATCCGGCGTGGGACGAATTTCAACACCCGCGGGGAATTGCAGTCGTCGACCGCGATGTGTCCCGGCGATGATGCGCAGGACTCGCGATCGCGGACTGGCATTCCGTGCACCACCGCCTGCGTCACGCCCGCGCGCGACGGCGCGACTTTTTCCGCTGTTTCTCGGTTTCGGCAATGAATTTGAGTCCGTGGCGACGGCTTGCCACCTTTTAGGGCCCAAGCGTAACCTAACGCCCCAACACGACAAGTTCGGCGCATCGTTCTGTACGGCGAGGGAATGCGACCGAATCTTAGAAAACAGAATCCGAGGAGCGACGCATGAAGAGGCTAATTGCAGCCACTGCCCTGGCTGTCATCGTTACGGCCGGTTGTTCGAGTTCTGTCGACAACCCGCCCGACGTCACTCCGACGAACCCCACGACGGGCAACCTCGCGCCGCCGTCCACTGCGACGCTGTCGGCCAACCGCGCGCTGTTCGCGCCGAACCAGGGTGTCCTGCCCTATCCGCACGATGCGTATTTCACGCCGACCACCGGAGTTCCCACCGACGGCACGTTGAACCTGCCTTCGAGCGCCTTCTTCCCGGCGACCCTGCGCCTGCCGAGCGGCGTCACCGAACCTGTCGTCAACGCGCTCGACGGCTTCTCGACGCAGGCTCCGATCAAGCTGCGATTCTCGACGCCGGTCAATCTCACTACCAGCGCCGCGGGCATCCGCCTGATCGAAGTACACGTCGATCCCGCCACGAAGGCGACGATCGCATTCCCGACCACCGCGAGCCCGGTTCGCCGCGTGCTCGTCGAAGGTGTCGACTACATGGTCGAAAACGCGCCGAACATCGACGACGGCGACACGCTCGTGCAGCTCGTTCCCCTGCGCCCCCTGCTGGCGAACAACGACGCTCCCGGCGCCACGCGTCCGCGCGACATCGGCTACCTGGTCCTGGTCACGAATGCGTTACGCGCCACGAATGGCGCGGCGATCGATCCCGACACCGACTACGCGACGATCAAGGCGGCTGCCATCGCCAATACCTGTGCCAACATTACCGACGCGCGCCTCAATGCGTTGTGCGGTCTCGCGCGATCGCACTTCGGCGCTGCCGGCGCCGCGGGTGTGAGCCCCGCGACCATCGTCCTCTCGGGCAGCTTCACCACGCAGTCCGTCGATACCGTGCTGCGCGTGATTTCGGCCACGGTCGCCGCGAGCCCGCCGCCCGCCACCGCCGTGTTGCCGGCGCCGGTCATTCCCACGGGCGCAATCGTCACTGGCGGACAGAACCTGGCCGATCTGCACTTCGCCACGATCACGCTGCCTTACTACCTGAGCCCCCCCGTGGCGCCGCCGACGGGCACCGGCACGGAGCCCATCAACACGTGGTGGCGAGCGGCCAATCCGCCGCCCGCCGCCGCCGGTCTTGCCGATCCGAAGGGTGAATTCAACCTCACGCGCTTCAATCCGGTTCCGCGCGTGAACGCGCAGCTCACTGTGCCGATGCTGGTCGGCACGCCCAGGACGACGAAGCCGGCCGCCGGCTGGCCGCTGCTCATCTATCAGCACGGCATCACCGAAGACCGCGGCACGCTTGCGCTCATCGCCGATGCCGCCGCAGGCGCGGGTTTCGCCATCGTCGGTATCGATCTGCCACTGCACGGCATCATGCCGACCGATCCGCTCTACGCGTTGTCGCCCACGAATCCGATGGGTCCCGCGTATCCCGGCATTCCGGCTGCGTACCGCGTTGGCGAGCCCACGTTCAACGTGGACTACGTGAACAACACGACTACCGCTCCCGGCCCTGACGGCATTCCCGATGCGTCCGGACAGCACTTCATCAACCTCGCGAGCCTGCTGACGGCGCGCGACAACCTGCGCCAGGGGGCGGCCAATCTCATCGCGCTGACGCGCGCAGCGCCGACGCTCGATTTCGATGGCAATCCCGCCACGGTGGACGTCGACCCGAATCGCATCCACTTCTTCGGCTGGTCACTCGGCGGAATCATCGGCAGCGCCTACGCAGGTACGCCCGGCGCCGCCAGCATCAAGTCGGTATCGCTGTTCGCGGCGGGCTGCGGAATCATGGAGACCCTGCGGCAGTCGCCGGGCTATTCGCCGGTTCTCAACAATGGCCTCGCGGCCGCGGGTTTCCCGCCCGGCACGTCCATCTACTGGGAATTCGTGCACGCCGCGCAGGCAGCGGCGGAATCCGGTGACGGCTGCAACTATGCGGCGAACTGGGCCACCAAACCGACGCTCATGCAGATGATCCAGGGCACGCCGGGGAATGCCGCGCGCCCGACGGATCAGGCGGTGCCCAATTCCTCGACGCTGCGCCTCGCGAATATCCTCGGCTTGCCGACGATCACGGCGACGCTCACCAACCCGGCCGGCGCGCGGGCACTCACGCGTTTCACCGAAGGTGGTCACGGCACCATCGCGCTGCCGAGTCCGGCGCCCCAGACTCTGGCGTCCTATATCGAGGCGCGGACCCAACTCGCCCAATTCCTGGGATCGGGCGGCCTGCAGATTACAATCACCAACTCGGCGATACTCGCGCCGCAGTAGGCTCACCGCAGGTTCCGAATCAAGGAGCGGCCTTCGGGCCGCTCTTTTTTTCACGGGGTCATTTTTTGATGGTCGAGAATCCGACGCCCAAGCAAGGTTTCATCGCGCGCATGCGCGCGAAGCTCAATCGTCCAGGTTCCTGGCTCTCGTACGACCTCGCCAATCTCGTGCCCGGCCGGAAGATCGACGCCGAGGTACTCGACGAACTCGAAACGCGCCTCCTGACCGCCGACGTCGGCGTCGATGCCACGCAGCACATCCTCGAAGGACTGCGCAAGAAAGTGGCGCGCGCCGAACTCGACGACGTGAACGCGCTGATCGCGGCGCTCACCGACGCGATCACCGCGATCCTGCTTCCTTCGCAGAAACCGCTCGAACTCAAGGCGAAGCCCTTCGTGCTCCTGGTCGTTGGAGTGAACGGCTCCGGCAAGACGACGACCATCGGAAAACTCGCACGCCGATTCGCCGATGCACGCAAACACGTGGTGCTCGCTGCCGGCGACACGTTCCGTGCCGCTGCCATCGAGCAGTTGGGCGTGTGGGCCGATCGCTCCGGTTCCGACATCATCCAGCAGCAGGCCGGGGCGGATCCGGGCGCCGTCGTGTTCGACGCCGTACAGGCCGCGATTTCCCGGCGCGCGGATGTGGTCATCATCGACACCGCCGGCCGGCTGCACAGCCAGTCCCACCTCATGGACGAGCTGAAGAAAGTGAAACGCGTGATCCAGCGTGTCGAACCTTCCGCGCCGCACGAGGTCTTGTTAGTGCTCGATGCCAACCAGGGACAGAATGCGCTCACCCAGGCCACGCAGTTTCACGAAGCCGTCGGCGTCACGGGGCTCGTCCTCACCAAGCTCGACGGCACCGCCAAGGGCGGCATCGTGATCGCCATCGCGCGAAAGCTCGGGCTGCCCATCCGCTTCATCGGGGTCGGTGAACAGGCCGAAGATTTCGGCGAATTCGATGCGCGCGCCTTTGCGATCGCATTGGTCTCCGGCAATTCCGTGGCCGCAGGCTAGACTCGCGCGATGATCACCTTCGAGAACGTCGCGAAGCGCTACCCGAATGGCCGGGAAGCGTTGGCGGGCGTCAGTTTCACGATTCAGCCCGGCGAATTCGTCTTCCTCACCGGCAGGTCCGGTGCGGGCAAGAGCAGCGTCCTCAAGCTGATCGCGCTGCTGGAGCGGCCCAGCCGCGGCACGGTCAGCGTGAACGGCCACAACACCGGCAAGATCAAGGCCGGCAAGATCCCCGCGTTTCGGCGCGCGATCGGCGTGGTGTTCCAGGATCACAAGCTCCTTACGGACCGGCCGATCTACGACAACGTGGCGCTGCCGCTCGTCGTGGCGGGAACGCCGCTCAAGGAAATCGACCGGCGCGTGCGCGCGGCGCTCGACCAGGTCGGGTTGTTAGGCCGGGAACGCTCCTCTCCGCTCGAGCTCTCGGTGGGCGAGCAACAGCGTGTCGGCATTGCGCGCGCGGTCATCAGCAAACCGCAGCTGCTCATCGCCGACGAACCCACGGGTAATCTCGATCCGGGCCTGAGCGTGGAAGTCATGCGCGTGTTCAAACGCTTCCAGGAAGTCGGCGTTACCGTGGTCATCGCGTCGCACGATCCGCACCTCGTCGAGCAATTCGGCCAGCGCGAGCTCGTGCTCGATTCCGGTCGCATCGCCTCGGACACTTTCCGCGCCGGGCACGCCACGCGCATGACGGCGCAGGCGCCACAGCTTTCCGACCTGCCCGACATCCATACATGAGCGGCGCAGTTTCTTCCTACGGCACGCGGCATCTGCAGGCGTTCTTCGGCGCACTGGGCCGGCTCGCGCGTGCTCCGCTTGCAACCATGCTCACGCTCATCGTCATAGGCGTGGCGCTCGCTCTCCCGGCCGGGCTCGCGCTCGTCGTCAACAACCTGCGCGACGCCACCGGCGACTTCAGCAACGCGGTCGACTTCAGCGTGCACTTCAAGCTCGGCACGCCGCTCGAGCGGGTGCAGCAGCTCGCCAAGGGCGCGCGGCAACGCGCCGGTGTCGAATCAGTCACCGTGACGACGGCCGACCAGGCGCTGGAAGAATTCAAACAGGCGTCAGGCTTCGGCGATGCGCTGGCAGCGCTGGAAGACAACCCTCTGCCGCACCACCTGGTAGTACGGCCCACCAAGGACGCGAGCGGTCCCGCCGACGTCGAGTCGCTACGGCGCTATTTCGCGGCGTTTCCGGAAGTCGACATCGTGCAGCTCGACCTCGACTGGGTGCGCCGCCTGCATTCGTTGCTGGACGTGCTGAAACGCGTCTTGTGGGTCGTGGTGGCCGTGCTGGGACTCGGTGTGCTGGCCGTCATCGGCAACACCATCCGCCTCGAAATCCAGCAACGCCGGCCCGAGATCGAAGTCACCAAGCTCGTCGGCGGATCCAACGCCTTCGTTCGACGGCCGTTTCTCTACACGGGAATCTTCTACGGCATCGGCGGCGCCCTGCTGGCGTCCCTGCTCATCTTTGGAAGCCTTGCCTACCTCGACCAGGCCGTCGGAGATCTCTCCGCCCAGTACGGCGGACGCTTCCACCTGGAGGGCCTGGGCAGCCGCGGCCTCGGAATCCTGGTCGGCATCGGCGCGGGGCTGGGCTGGATGGGAGCGCTGATTTCCACGGGCCGGCACCTCCGGCAGATCGAGCCCAGGGCCTGAGCGTTCTCTTCTAAAACAATAACTTAAGGTTATGGTCTCCCCTTCGAGGGATGGAACTGAACTGCGGTTTAGCACTCTAATCCCTCGACTGCTAATATCCCGGCTCGTCGAGATGAGCAGATCGCCCCAGGAGGTTTCGTACAGATGACCGCCACCGCGACCGCAATTGTTGCCCGCAAGAACGACTTCGTCCTTTCCGGACCCGTCGGAAGCTTCGACGCGTACATGGACAAGGTGAGCCGCATCCCCGTGCTGTCGCGCGAGGACGAGGCCGTGCTCGCCAATCGTTTCCGCAATGACGGTGACCTCGAGGCTGCCCGTGAGCTCGTGCTGTCCCATCTGCGCTTCGTGGTGCATATCGCACGCGGCTATTCGGGCTATGGACTGCCGCTGGGCGATGTCGTGCAGGAAGGCAACGTGGGCCTCATGAAGGCCGTGAAGCGCTTCGACCCGACGGTCGGCGTGCGCCTGGTGTCGTTCGCGGTCCACTGGATCCGCGCCGAGATTCACGAATACGTGTTGCGCAACTGGCGCCTGGTCAAGGTCGCGACGACCAAGGCCCAGCGCAAGCTGTTCTTCAACCTGCGCAAGATGAAGAAGAACCTGGCCTGGCTCTCGCACGAAGAGACGCAGGCGGTTGCGCGCGACCTCAAGGTTTCGCCCGAGGAAGTGACCGAGATGGAAAAGCGCCTTGCGGCGCGCGACCTCTCGTTCGACCCGGTTCCGGACGCCGGCAGCGAGGATGGCGACGAAACCTATTCGCCCGCCGCCTATCTACCCGCGCCGGATGCCGATCCCGCGGTGCAGATCGAAAACGCCGAGTGGGACGACACCACGGGCGATCGCCTGCAGGCGGCCATGAAGACGCTGGATGCCCGCTCGCGCGACATCCTCGTCAGCCGCTGGACCGGTGACGGCAAGGCCACGCTGCACGACCTCGCCGAGAAATACGGCGTGTCGGCGGAACGCGTGCGCCAGATCGAAGCGAATGCGATCAAGAAGCTGCGTGGCCTGATGGCCGCGTAGGACTGGCAGACTCACGGACGACTGGACGGCGGCCTCGAAGGCCGCCGTTTTTTTTTCCCGTAGTCGAACGCCCGACATCTCGTCGGGGGTTAACGTTTAGATCAGCTAAGTTTTTGTGTGTTGTACGGCCCGCTCTCCCGTGGATTAATCGCGGCATGAGTGCAACGCACGTGAACCTCAATCCCCAGGGCGAGCAGATGGCGGACGAATCCATGATCCGCACGCTTGCCGCGCAGATCGAGGCAATCTGGCCGCAGGAAAAGTCGCTGCTCAATTTCTATCGCCTGCCGCGCAATGCGCGGGTGCTGGATGTCGGCGCGGGCAGCGGCGAGTTCAGCGCGCGCGTGGCGGCCCTGCTGCCGGAATCGCAAGTCATTGGTGTGGAACTGCTGGCCGCCTCGGTCGAACATGCGAGCCGGCAGCATGCGGCGCTGGCGCCGCGCCTCACCTTCGAAGTCGGCGATGCGTTTGAGCTCTCGCACGACGACAACACCTTCGACCTCGTCGCCAACCGTCACATGATCCAGTCGGTTCCGCACGTGGACCGCATCCTGGCCGAACTGGTCCGCGTCACCAAGCCGGGTGGCCACGTGCACGTGCTCGCCGAGGATTACTCGATGCTGCACATGATGTCGGGACCGCTCGATCCCGACATTTTCTGGCGCAAGGGTCCGGTGGAGTTCGCCATGCGCACGGGCACCGATGCCCGCATCGGCCGCCGCGCCTGGACGCTCATGCGAGCTGCAGGGCTAGTCGATGTGCGCGTCGATTACGTCGTCGTGGATACGCTGCGGGTACCGCGGCGAGTCTTTGCGGACATCATCACGGCGTGGCGCGACGGGTATGTAGACGCGCTGTCGACGCCGGAATTTCCAGCTGCGCAGGTCCGCCAGCACTTCAACGAAATCATCGCGAGCATACTGAATCCGGATCACTATGCAGTCTGGCACCTGCCGATTGTTTCAGGAGTGAAACCGAAGGGTGAGTAGCCTGATTGCCAGCTCTTCTAGAAAAGATGAACGCCTGCCCCGTCCGGGGCAGGCGTTTTCCGAAGTGGCGCTTGCGCCTGAAAAGTCTATCCGCGGGTGATCGGCTGAAGCTTGAGCTCCACGCGACGATTCTGCTGACGGCCGTCGGCTGAATCGTTCGACGCGACGGGGCGGCTCTCGCCCGCGCCCAGCGTGACGATGCGCTGGCTGTT
>Ga0315912_10004183_pt1 | contig 13789 bp, 9 predicted proteins | sample VfabasoilMG_FD_204469 | JGI IMG/M metagenome (GOLD analysis project Ga0315912, IMG submission 204469) | Garden soil microbial communities collected in Santa Monica, California, United States - V. faba soil | ecosystem: Environmental > Terrestrial > Soil > Garden | place: USA: California... | reverse complement strand
ACGAGCGGCTCGGCCAACTCCCCCTGGGGTCGATGCTGCTCATGGAACAGCAGGCAGTGTCGCCCCGCACGGGCCGAGAGCGCGAGCACGGTCTGGGGCGAGACCTCCAGTTCGCGCGCGATCTGGCGGAAGCCGGAGCAGCCGAGCAGCCGTTGGGCGACCGTGAGCAGCAGCTCGGGGCGCTTGAGCCAGTAGCTGGCGCGGAAGGTCTGCTCGGAGAAGTGTCGCCGGCAGTGACGACACTGGTAACGCTGGATGCGGCCGAGGGTGGAGCGGGTAGAGAAGTACCCGTCGCGGACCCAGCGCCACGAGTGCGTTGGGCCGGTGTGGAATGGACACTCCGGGTTGGGGCAGTGCGGAGGAGCCGCGGGGGTAGAAGGGGTGGTCATGCCCCGCTATCGCTGCAAGCCTCGGACCGTCCGCAATCTCCCGAGCACAACTCAACTCCAGCGGCGTCCTGCGGGGGATCAGCGCCGGAACAGCGTCAGCACGATCTCGAACATGATCAGCACCACGATGATCATCTCGAGCGTCTCGCTCCGCCGGGCGAGGGACTCGGCGTTCAACATGTCGTACGTGCCGCGCACGATGGCGATCTTCCGCTCGATGCCGCTCCGCCACACCCGCTCGCGGAACTCCTCCATGGCCTGCGCGTAGACGCGCGCCAGGAACACGTCGTCGGTCACCTTGAGCGAGTTCTCGACGCGTTCGATCAGTTCGACCGAATCCGCGACGCGCCGCTGCAGCAGCTCCAGCAGCCGGCTGTAGCGCTGTCCCAGCAGGTGGAATCCCTGCCGCGCCTGCTTGAACCGTGTCTGGATGTCGGGGACCTCGGTGTCGAGGATCGCGTCGTACCAGCGCAGCTCGAGCAGTTGGGCGTTCGCGAACTCGAGCACGTACTGGATGTCGGTGTCGGCGACGACAGGCTCCACGACCAGCGCGGTGCCCCAGGTGAGCACGGTGAGGTCGTCCTCGAAGTACGAGAGCCTCGGCGAGAGCAGCTCCTTTCGAGCCGCGTCCGTGAGCGGGCGGGGCTCGGCCAGCAGCAGCCGCGAGATCTCGCCGTCCTCGAGTTGCGCGGGCGGGTAATGCGAGCCGTCCGCCGCGAGAAGTTCATTCACACGAAACACCGTGTAGTCCTCGGTCAGGTGCGAGAGCCCCGGCTGCTCGATGGCCGGCGCGATCCGCGCGAGCAACCGGTCGCGCGCCCGCGCGAGCAGGTCGTTCCACGGTGCGACGGCGAGTGCGGCGCCCCACTCGGCGAAGGCGCTCCAGCCGAGCCCGGGATGCGCATTCAGCTTGGCGCGCAGCGACACCACGCCGAAGTCGAACACGCGTGCGGAGATGGCGACCTCGACCGGGCGGCCGGCGATCTCGATCTGCTCCCCACCCAGGCTCACGGTGACGGGCGGGTTCGGGATCCGGATGGTCTGGGCTTCACCTCGTGTCGGCAGGCGCCGCTCGGGCGCGCTCGAGGCGAGCAGGTCGAAGGCCCGGTCGAGGGCGATGGCGTAGCCGACGTCGAACAGCCGGTAGATCACCGCCTCGCCGTGGACGCGAGGCTCTTGGAGGCCGGGCAGGGGGCTCATGCCGCGAGGATATGGCATGGCCCATCCGGCCTCCATCGAAGTGGCCGGAATGAGCTCGAGCGGGAACGGGCCGAGCGAGTTTAGCCCTATCAATCAAGGGTGAAACACCACTCGATCGTGTTCGTCGTGTTGAAGCTGCACCGTCAACAAGCGCACAATCATCGTCGGACCGCGACCTGCGGTACGGCGCCACGGAGGGCATGACTCGTGGCCCGTCAGCGAGGGTGTTCTTGCGCGCGACAGCTTGGATCCGGGGAACGCTGCTGGTCGTATTGGCGGCCACGGCCAGCACCGCGCACGGTGCCGAAGGGGTGCACTGGACGATCCTCGGCCCCAACTCGGTGGCGTTCTACTGGCGCGGGCCCGAGACCACGCTCTACTACCGGGGCGTGAGCCCCTACGTCGGCAGCGCGATCGCGCACACGCCGGTGCCGTCGCCTGAGCCGGTGGACGGGAGTCACCGCGAGGTCATCTTGCAGTGGCTGCTGCCCAACACGCTCTATCGCTATCGCATCGGTGACGGCCCCGAACACACGTTCCGCACGCCGCCCCCTCCGGGGTCGGCGGGATTCTGGTTCGCCGCGCAGGCCGACATCGGCAGCAGCAACACCTACTCGACGATCACGGCGACCCAGGAACAGATCGCCGCGGACGAGCCGACCGTGCCGGGGCAGGATCGCCCGCGTTTCGTGCTCGGGATCGGGGACCTGAGCTACGGAGACCAGGGCAGTGCGCTGGACGTGCTTTCGCACTTCAACGACGTGCAGGCGTGGTCACTCGACGCGGCCTACATGCCGTCGTGGGGCAATCACGAATGGCAGTGTCTCTCGGGCTCGAGCTGCCAGCGGCCGGACAACCTCAACAACTACGAAGGCCGGTTCGTGCTCCCGAACACGCAGAGCATCACCGGGGCCGCGGCGGCGAAGAACAACGGCCCCGCCGACGACTGGGGCTGGTTCGACTACGGCAACACGCGCTTCATCTCGATGCCCGCACTCGACATGGTGGGTGCGCTGGCGGAATGGTCGTCGGGCGTCGTGCCGATCATGGCCCAAGCGCAGGCCGACCCGAAGCTTATGTTCATCGTCGTCTACGGGCACTTCCCGGCCTGGGGCTCGGGCTCGGACCATTCGGATGACGCTGCGCAGCAGGCCGTCTTGGTCTCGTTGCGCACGAGCTATCCGAAATTCGTCCTGTCCTTGCACGGACACAGTCACCACTACGAGCGCTGGGCTTCGGCCGCGACCGGTGGTCTTGTGAGCATCGTGACCGGCGGCGGCGGCTCGGCGTGTGGGGGCATGCGCTCTTCGAAACCATCCGGTTCGATCGCGCGCTCGAATGAACTGCATCACCTCAAGATCGCGGTCCACCCCGACCGGATCGAGGGCTGGGCGGTGTGTGGCCCGGTGGGCGGCAGCGGCTGTGCTCGAGCTTGCCAACCCGGCACGATCCTCGATCACTGGATGATCAGCGGGGCGCCGACCGTGTCGGTGGATGGACCGCCGCCGGCCCCGAAGCTGGTGGAAGAGGCGTATTACGACGTCGCCGGACGCAAGGTGCAGAAGCCGCTGCGCAGCGGGATCTACTTCCGTGTGCGCGGCGAGGTGCGCCAGGTCATCATCGTCCGCTGACCGGACTGCGGCGCCGTTGGTAGAGTGCGCTGCACCGCCACCGCCGGACCCGCATCGGAAGGAAGTCGCCCGGCGCTTCAAGTTCCTGGGCGGCCCCGAGATGTCGTGATCTGTCGTGAGCCGGTGTGAGCCGAGGAGGCGCCATGTCCATCCGTCCCGTGCAGCGAGTCGTGCAGTCGAAGCCCACCATGGAAGGCGCGGGCGTGAAGCTACGGCGTGCATTCGGGTTCGGGGACACCGACGAGACCGATCCGTTCCTGCTGCTCGACGACTTCCGCAACGACCGGCCGCAGGATTACCTCGCCGGCTTCCCGTGGCATCCACATCGCGGCATCGAGACCATCACGTACGTGCTCGCGGGCGAAGTCACGCACGCGGACAGCCTCGGCAACGCGGGTGCGATGGGTGCAGGAGACGTGCAGTGGATGACGGCCGGCCGCGGCATCCTGCACCAGGAGATGCCGCGCGGTGACGCGCAGGGGCGCATGCACGGATTCCAGCTCTGGGCCAACCTGCCGGCATCACTCAAGATGACCGCGCCGCGCTACCAGGATGTCGCCGCGCGCGAGATCCCCGAACTCACCGACGACGACGGCACGCGCGTGCGCATCGTGTGCGGCTCGTTCTGGGGCAAGAGCGGTCCGGTCGAGGGCATCGCGGCCGACCCGCAGTACCTCGATGTGTGGGTGCCGCCGGGCCAGCGCAAGGTGCTGCCCGTGGACACGCGGCGCCGCGCGTTCGCTTACGTGTTCGAAGGCAGCGGCACGTTCCGCGATGCGTCGGAACCGTTCGGCGTGCTGGTCGAGCAGCCGGGTCCAGTCGAGATCGTGGCGCGTGAAGCGGTGGGCGACCGTTCGCTGGTGCTGTTCTCCGCCGGCGACGAGGTGGTGGTGAACGCGGGCGAGCACGGGATCCGGTTCCTGCTCATCTCCGGCCAGCCGCTTCAGGAGCCGGTCGCCTGGTACGGGCCGATCGTGATGAACACGCAGGGCGAACTTCGCCAGGCGCTGGCCGAACTCCAGGACGGGACGTTCATCCGCGAATAGCGGCGAACACGCCCGGCGTGTCTCGCGCGCCATGCACGCGCCAGAAAAGCCGCGGGCCCTGTCGTGCGTGACGACAGGGCCCGAGAACAGCGCGGCGGACCGCCTACTTCAGGACCGCATCCTTCATCGCCTTCGCGATGCGGAACTTGAGGACGCGCTTGGCCGGGATCTTGATGGCCTCGCCCGTCTGCGGGTTGCGGCCCATGCGAGCCTTGCGGTTCACGACCACGAGCTTGCCGACGCCCGGGAACACGAAGCCGTTCTTCGCCTGCTTCGACGCCAGCAGAGCGAGCTCTTCGAGGATGGCCGTGCCCGTCTTCTTCGTGACTTCGAACTTCGTCGCGATGTGCGCCGCGACCTGCGTCTTCGTCATCATCTTCGCCATGGGATCCTTCCTCCTTGACTGGAACCAGAGGTGAGCAGTGTGGACAGGCGTGAGTCGCACGCCTTGGCCGCTGGTGGGTATAGCAGTGTGGGCCGCGGATTCAAAGGGAAAATCGCAGGGGGGATGGATTTCGCGCAGGCCTGACGCGGGCGGGACGTGGGCCACCTCGGGGCATGGGCGTCCGGAGCGGCTCGGAATGCCCCTCCGCCGAGCTCAGTCGGCGACCACCAAGCGGCGCGTGCGGGTCGTCGAGCCATCGTTCGCGCGGACGAAATACACACCCGATCGAGCGCGCGACCCTCGCTCATCTCGGCCATCCCAGGCGAGGGCATGACGCCCCGCTTCATGGGTGCCGCGAGCCAGCACGCGAATCCGGCGACCTGACGCATCGAACACGGTCACTTCGACTTGGGCGCGTGCACCCAGGCTCAGGTCGCAGCGCATCGAACCCTGCGAGGGGTTCGGGAATGGCGTCGAGAGCACCAACGTCGAAGCCACCTGGGAGCCCGGTGCGGAGAGCGAGACGGTGTTCAAGTCGAGCCTCCAAGCGGAGCGTCCATGGGTGAATGCGAACAGCTGGCGACTGCCATGGTGGAGCTCCAGGTCCCAGACCGGCTGGACGGGGATGTACCCCCCGAGGGGCACCCAGGTGCCCCCGAGATTCCGGGTCTCATAGACCCCCAGGTCGGTCGCCGCGTAGAGCGTGCCGGGCCGGACCGGGTCCACGACGAGGTCGTTCACCGGGGCATCCGGCAGGTTGCCACTGATCTCCTGCCAGGTCGTGCCGCGATTGATGCTGCGGAAGACGCGCGGCGTGTGCTGGTCCTGGCCGAAGCCGGAATGCGAGACATAGACGACCTGCGGGTCCAGCGGGTCCGCCACCACGCGCGTCACGTAGAGCGCGGGCAGCCCCGCGGTGATCTGCTCCCACAACCCGCCCGCGTTCTGTGAGCGCCAGACGCGGCCGTCGTCGGTGCCCGCCAGGTAGAACGCCGAATCGGGCTTGGAGATGGCCACGGTCGTGATGGTGCCGTAGTTCACCTGCGAGACGGGAGTCGAGGTGAGATCGCCGCTGATGGCCCCCCAGGTGCTGCCGTTGTTCGTGCTGCGGTACACGCGATGGCTGCCGGAGAGCAGGATATTGGGGTTGTCCGGGTCCATGAAGATCGGCGTGTTCCAGTTGTAGCGGTCGCCGTTGTTCCAGCCCGTGGTCGCGCTGAACGTGCCGCCGTTGTTGATCGAGCGCTTCACGCCGCTCCTGTCGGAGCAGTACTGCCACTCGCCGAACAGGATGTTCGTGTTGGTGGGGTGCACCAGCACGTGCATGCCGTCGCCACCCAAGATCTCGCCCCAGGCGAAGGGCCCGGTCTGGGTGCGCACGGTGCCGTTGTCCTGCGTGCCGCCGAGGATCTTGTTCATGTTCGCCGCGTCCACGGTGCCGGCGTAGAACTGTGAGATCGGGAGGTTGGCGCTCTTCTGCCACTGGCCTGGCGTTCCGACCGGCCACCAGAAGCCGCCGTCGTTGCCGAGGAACATGCGCGCGGGATCCGAGGGATCGAGCCACACCGCGTGCTGGTCCACGTGCGAGGTGCCGGTGACGTCGTCCAGGAGCACGCCGCCGTCCGTGGAGTGCAGCAGCCGCACGCCACAGACCCAGACGTCGTCGGGATCGAACGGCGAGACGGCGACCTGGCCGAAGTACCAGCCGAAGCCGCCGAACGCGCTGGTGTGCGCCGCGGTCTCGTCCACGCGATCCCAGTTGGCGCCACCGTCATCGCTGCGGTAGAGACCGAGCCCCACGTAGCCGCTGATCGCTCCGCTGATCACCGACGCGTAGATCCGCGACGGCTGCGAGGGAGCCAGCGCGATGCTGATGCGGCCGAGGTCCTGGCCCGGCGGCGGCAGGCCGTTCACGATCTTGGTCCAGGTCGTGCCGCCGTCGATGCTGCGCCACACGGCACAGCCGGGGCCGAACGCCCGGCGGTAGGTGAGACGCCGCACGCGTTCCCACGTGGCGGCGTAGACGGTCTCGGGATGTGCGGGGTTCACCACCACTTCCGATACACCCGTGCTGTCGTTGACGAACAGCGTGCGCTCCCATGTCAGGCCGCCGTTGGTCGTGCGGTAGAGGCCGCGGTTGGGATCGGTGGTGAATGCCTTGCCCATCGCGCCCACGAAGATGCGGCTGGAGTCCGTCGGATGAAGGGCGACCGCGGCGATGTGGCTGGTGTTCCGCAGGCCCTTGTGTTCCCAGGTCGATCCGCCGTCGCGCGTCAGGTAGAGCCCGGTGCCGTCGTAGGCGTCCACCGTGCCATTCGCGTCGCCGGTGCCGCACCAGACCTTGTTCGAGTTGCTGGGGTCGATCGCGAGCGCACCCACGGAGAAGATGCCGATCTGGTCGGTGAGCGGCGTCCAGTTCTGGCCCTGGTCCGTGGATCGCCACACGCCACCGTTCGCCGCGCCGAGGTACGCGGGCGTCCCGCCGGGCGCGGCGACGACGGCATTCACGCGGCCGCCGATGTTGTACGGGCCCACCGGCACCCAGTCCTGTGCGGCGCTGGTTCCCAGCTGCTGGCGCAGGAGCGCGCGTTCCATCTGCAGCTCCTCGACCGCCATGGCGATGCGCTCACTCGGGATGGTGCCGTCGGGGAGCGCGCGCTGGATGAAGAAGTAGTCGGAGGGTCGCTCGGGGCCGCCTTCTTCCCGCTCGGACAACTCATGAAAGCGCGGCAGGAGCACACCGAGTGCGATGACCGGGACCAGCAACAGCGTGCGAAAGTGGAAGCGCATGGGTGGTCCTGGCCACGGGTGAGATGAGCGCACACACAATGGTAGGCGGCGCGGACCCGGGCAGTCCACTGCCAAGGTGTGCGAGGCGGGTTCGAGGCCGGCGTCAGGCCGGATCCACCAGCGCCTTTCTCGCCAATTGCAATGCCAGCCGCACTTCGGTCGCTCGGGCGGATTGCGTTCGCGCCGGCTGCGCGACGGTCTCGAGCAGCGTGCAGGCGATGAAGAACGACAACTCATGTGCCGGCCGTTCGGGAGCGCCGGCTCGTGCGAGTGTGGTGAGACGCGCGGCGAAGGCACCGGCGACCGCACCTTCGTCGAGGTGCGTGCGGCTTTCCCAGAGCAGGTCCGCGATCAAGCTGCCCCAGTCGTCGAAGGGATCCCCCATGGCGCGTTCGTCGAGCTCGGTGAACACGAGCCCCGCACTTCCTGTCCGGATGTCCTTCGCGTGCAGGCTGCCGTGCACCGGGCGCAACGCCCGTGAGGCGGGCAGCGCCGCGGTGAGCGGGCCCGCCACGGAGGCGACCGCGTCGTCGTCGAGCCCGCTGGTCCCACGCAGTGAGCCGAGGATCGCGTGCGCGGCGAGGAGCCGGCCGTCGGCCGGCCGCGTATGCGCGAACGTCGTATGTGCACCGTGCAGCGTGGCCAGTGCGGCGGCCACCGATTCGGCGGTGACATCGCCGGCGCGCACGGTCTCACTCAGCGAGACACCCTCGGGCAGCTCCTCGACGTAGAGCTGGCCGTCGGCCAGCTCACCGAGAGGGCGCGCGAGCACACCGGCCGCACCGCCGGTACGCCACGCGTTCGTGTCGGCGAGCAGCCCCTTGCCACGTGTGTCGGCGAAGTGCCGGATCTGGAGATGGTGAGTTCGCGACTCGCCGCTCGGTTCGCGCGCAAACTGCAGCGAGACTCGCGCGGTGAGTTCGAGTTCAGGCCGATAGCGCACCACTTCGAGCGGGCGGTCATGCTGGATGGCGTGCTTTCCGGCAGATTCGAACTCAGGCAATGCTGTCAATACCCGCGCGAGTCTCGCGAGGTCCGTGACCGCCCTGAGCAACGGCAGCCGGTCGTCATTGGGCATGAGGAACAGGGCGGCACTCATGCCGGGGATCGCGCGCACGCCGGCGCCGAACGGCCCCGCCTCGGCGCGATCGGCATACCAGCGCTCGAGCACGTAGGCGATGCGCTCGGGTGTGTCCCCGCACGCGTAGCCGAGCGATTCGGCGGACTGCCCTGTGAGCCCCGTGCCACGTAGGCGGTAGGTGGCCAGGCTTCGATCCCCGACCACCCGCCAGTCGAGCAGCTCGATCGAGTCGAGTCTCAGGCCCGCGCCGCGCAGCGCGACGATCGCTCGCGAGACATCGGTCAGCGCCTCGACCGCAGCCCTCATGAGCGCGCAACCCTCGCAGCGGCCAGCGCGAGCATCAGCGGCGAGCCTTTCCGCGCTCGGATCTGGGGATCACCAGTTTCAGCCCGCTCAGTTCCTCCGAGACGCGCACCACCTTGATGTCGGTGAGGCCCATCGAACGGGCCGCCTTGCGCACGGTGTCCTCGGAGAGATCGCGACGGCCCTTGGGATACACCGCCCAGATGGCACCGTCCGGGTGGATCGCCGGGATCAGGTCCTCGAGTTTCGCCTCGTCGCCTTCGTGCAGGAACAGGATGAACACGAGGTCCGTGCCCTTCACCGGCTTCACGCCCGGCTTCACGCCCAGCGCGTTCATCACGTCGGTGCGGAACCAGGTCTCGAAGCGTCCCACCAGCACCACGTGGAGTCCGGGCTTCACGCCCAACTTCTCGACCACGGTCTTGGGGCTGGTGATCGCCTGCGCCCATTTCTCGGCGGCGCGGCCGAGTTCGAGGGACAGCCGCCCGCCCGGCCATTCCACGGCGAGGCGATCGCCGTTCACGCTCACCGACGTGATCTGCTTGAGAGGCACCGCCACGCGGAACTCCCCGCGGAAGACCAGTTCGTCGGTCTCGAGCAGGGCCAGGCCCTGGCCCGACTCCCGCCCGAACCGCGCCTGACAGACTGCCTCTTTGCCCATGGAGACCCCTGTGGTGGTGCCGCGCGCCGAGTTCGGATGCGCTACCGATTATCACGGCGGGAGTGCTGTTGGCCAGAAGGTGTGCGCGCGGGCGGATCGCGTTTGGCGGTCACATCGGCGCATCCCGTAGGATGCCAGCACGGCGAGGGCCAGAGCCGAGTGAGTCCGTACCGGGCCCGGCGGCCAGCAGAAGTCGGAATCCCACGCACGGAAGCGGCGACGCACCCGACCTCGGGGGAACGCCAGATGGGCTCCGCCACGACCGAACGCGAGCGTGAGCAGCGGCTGCTCACGATGCAGTACGCGACCACTCGCGTCATCGCCGAAGCTACGACGCTCGACGAAGGCATCCCGCGCATCCTGCAGGCGATCTGCGAAACATTGCACTGGGAGCACGGTGCGGTGTGGATGATCGAGAGCGAGAGCCAACAGCTCCATTGTGCTTACGTCTGGAACGTGCCGGGTGCGGAGTTGGCGGAGTTCGCGGCGGCGAGCCGAGAGACCAGGTTCCCGCCGGGCATCGGGCTGCCGGGCCGCGTGTGGTCCACCGGCAAGCCGGTGTGGATCCCCGACGTGCTCGAGGACTCGAACTTCCCGCGCGCCGCGGTGGCCAGTCGCGAGGGCCTGCATGCCGCACTGGGGTTCCCCATCCTGCTCGAAGGCGGGGTGCACGGCGCGCTCGAGTTCTTCAGCCGCGAGATCCGTGAGCCCGACGAATCGCTGCTCAACTGCCTCTCCAGCGTGGGCGCACAGATCGGCCAGTTCATCGAACGCCGCCACGCCGAAGAGGCCCTGCGCCAGGCGCGTAACGAGATGGACCACTTCTTCACGCTGTCGCCCGACCTGCTCTGCATCGGGGACTTCGCCGGCTTCTTCCTGCGGGTGAACCCGGCGTGGGAGCGCTGCCTCGGCTACACGCCCGAGCAGCTGCTGTCGCGCACCTACCTGGAACTCGTGCACGCCGACGATCGCCGGAGCACGCTCGAAGCGCTCGCGCGGCTCGGCACGGGCTCCAAGCTCGAGCACTTCGAGAACCGCTACCTGAGTTCGGACGGGAGCTACCGCTGGCTGGCATGGAGTGCCGCGCCGCTCCCCGAGGCCGAGCGCGTGTTCGCGGTGGCGCGCGACGTCACCGACCGGCGGAAGGCCGAACAGGCACTCCGCGACTATGCGCGGCAGATCGAGGCGGCACGGCAGAGCGAGGAGGAGCACGCCGCCCGGCTCACCCAGCTCGTGCGCGAGTTGGAGACCGCCAAGAAGCGGGCGGAGTCGGCGACCCAGGCCAAGAGCGAGTTCCTCGCCAACATGAGCCACGAGATCCGCACCCCGCTGCATGCGGTGATCGGCATGACCGAACTCGCGCTGGGCACACGGCTCAACCGAGAACAGCGCCAGTACCTGAGCGTCGTCAACGATTCGGCCGGAGCGCTGCGCTCACTCATCGACGACATCCTCGACTTCTCCAAGATCGAGGAGCGCAAGCTCGACCTCGAGGCCATCGCGTTCGGACTGCGCGACGCCGTCGAGGACACCGTGCGCCTCTTGGCGCTGCGCGCCCAGCAGAAGGGGCTCGAGCTGGCGTGCCGCATCCGTCCCGACGTGCAGGACGCGGTGGTCGGCGATCCCGGCCGGCTGCGGCAGATCATCGTCAACCTGGTGGGGAACGCCATCAAGTTCACTGACCGCGGCGAGGTCGTGCTCGAGGTGTCCACGCTCTCGCAGGGCGATCACTGGGTGGAGCTGCACTTCGCGGTGCGCGACACCGGCATCGGCATCCCGCCCGAGAAGCACGAGCACGTCTTCGAGGCGTTCGTGCAGGCGGACAGTTCGACCACACGGCAATACGGCGGCACGGGTCTCGGGCTGGCGATCGCCGCGCAACTCGTGCGACTCATGCACGGGCGGATCTGGCTCGAGAGCGAGGTGGGCAAGGGAAGCGTGTTCCAGTTCACCGCGCGGCTCGAGAAGGGTGCGGGCCAGGACACCGCGCCACCTGTTGCGAATCCGACGCTGCGCGGCATGCGCGTGCTCGTGGTGGACGACAATGGCACCAATCGCCGCATCCTGACGGAGATGCTCTCGAACTGGGGCATGGATCCCACCCCGGTGGACGGCGCGCCCGGTGCGCTGGCCGCGCTGGAGTCCGCGCGCCGCGCGTCCAAGCACTTCCCGCTCGTGCTGCTCGATGCGCACATGCCCGGCACCGACGGGCTCACGCTGGCGCGCCGCATCCGGCGCGAGCGCGGAGGGACCAAGCCCACGCTCATCCTGCTCACGTCGGCGGGACACTCGACGAAGCGTGCGAAGGCGGCTGGCATCCAGGCCTGCCTCATCAAGCCGGTCAAGCAGTCGGACCTGTTCGACACCATCATCACCGCACTGGGAGGTCGCGTGCGGGGCCGGCGCAGCACGATGGGGCCGGTCGAGCGCCGGGCCGGGCGGTCGCTGCGCGTGCTGGTCGTCGAGGACAACCGCGTGAACCAGACGCTCGCGAAGCGGCTGCTGGAGATGCGCGGGCACCGCGTCACACTCGCCGAGAACGGCCGCAAGGCGCTCGACACGCTGGCGCGCCGCGCGTTCGACATCGTGCTCATGGACGTGCAGATGCCGGTCATGAACGGACTCGAAGCGACGGCCGCGATCCGCGAGCGGGAGCGAGGCACCGGCCGTCACGTGCCGATCGTGGCGCTCACGGCGCACGCGATGCGCGGCGACCGTGAGCGCTGCCTGGCCGCGGGGATGGACACCTACCTGTTGAAGCCCATCCAGCGCGAGCAGTTGTTCGCGACCGTCGAGTCGTTGGCTACACCCGCTGCGCCAACCGACGCATCCGAGCCCCCCGCTCGCGCGCACGCGCCCGACGCCAGTGCGGCCGCGGTCGTCGAGCGGCTGGGAGGCGACGAGAAGCTGGCCCGTGAACTGGCGGAGATCTTCTTGAAGGACCTCCCCGGGCTCAAGCGCCGGATCGACCGGGCGCGAACGGCGCGCGACGCGGAGGAGCTGCGCCTGGCGTCGCATGCCTTGAAGGGTGCGGTCGCCAACTTCGGGTTCCACGATGCCGCTGCCGCGGCACTCCGGCTGGAGCGCTCGGGGAAGGACGCGGCGCTGGCCGACGTGGATGCGGCGTGGGCCGAGCTCGAGCGCGAGCTCACGCGCGCCGCCGGCACGCTTCGGCGCCTGCTCAAGCCGGCCGCGCGCCGCAAGGCGGCGGCGCCCGCCCGGGCCCGCGAGAAGCCCAAGCGAGCCGTCAAACCAACCGCGAAGCGGACTGGCAAACGAACCGCGAAGCGCGTCACGCGCGGAGGCAAGCGATGAAACGCATCCTCGTCGTCGAGGACGACCGCACGACGCGACATCTCTTGCGCCAAGTGCTCACGGGTGCGGGCTACGAGGTGCAGCTCGCTGAGGACGGCGTGGACGGACTGGCCGCGCTGCGCGAACAGCCGTTCGATCTCGTGCTGCTGGACGTGTGGATGCCACGCATGAACGGCATCGAGGTGCTGACCACGATGCGCTCCGAGGGCCTGGGTCCGCCCACGGTGGTGATGACGTCGGACGACACGCCGGAGACCGTGCTGCGTGCCGTGCGCGAACAGGCGCATCAATACGCGAACAAGCCGATCGCTCCGCCGCAGCTGCTCGAGTTGGTGCGAGCCGCGCTGGAGGCGCGTCCCGCGCCGCCGGTCGAGGTGATCTCGGCGCGGCCGGATTGGGTCGAGTTGGTCCTCCCCTGTGACCTCGCGACGGCCGACCGCATCCAGGGCTTCATCACCAAGCTGGACACGGACCTGCCGGAGAACGTGCGCGAGGACATCAGCTATGTCTTCACCGAGATGCTGCGCAACGCGGTGGAGTGGGGAGGGAAGCTGGATCCCAACCGCAAGGTGCGCGTGGCGTACCTGCGCGCGCGCCGCATGGTGCTCTATCGCATCCAGGATCCGGGGCCGGGGTTCAAGCCGGACGACCTGCCGCATGCGGCGGTGAGCTACCCGGTGGAACAGGTGGCGGAGAGTGCTCGCGTGCGCCAGGAGAAGGGGCTCCGCGCGGGCGGCTTCGGGATCCTGCTGGCGAGGTCGATGGTGGATGAACTGCTCTACAACGAGGCGCACAATGAGGTGCTGTTCGTGAAGTACTTAGACTGAGTCGGTCGAGTTCTCCTGAGCCGCGGGCGGACGAGGGCATCTTGAAAGTGAGCAACGGTCGGCCCGGGCCTCCTGCCCGGGCCGACCTGACGCTCGCTGACGGCCTCCGCCATCCATGGCTCCGGCCTGCTCGCGACTGCTCACTTTCGAGATGCCCTCGT
>Ga0315912_10004182_pt1 | contig 13790 bp, 9 predicted proteins | sample VfabasoilMG_FD_204469 | JGI IMG/M metagenome (GOLD analysis project Ga0315912, IMG submission 204469) | Garden soil microbial communities collected in Santa Monica, California, United States - V. faba soil | ecosystem: Environmental > Terrestrial > Soil > Garden | place: USA: California... | reverse complement strand
CGCTGTGTCTCGTCCCAACGGCGCTCGCACAGCCTCGCTATTCGAACCTGACCTGGGTCGATCGAACCGGCAAAGTCATAGAGACGATCGGCGCGCCCGGCGAGTACCGGGGCGTCGACGTGTCACCCGACGGCCGGCGCGTGGCGGCTCACACGCATACGGGCGCCGGCGGCGACGTTTGGCTGTTCGAGCGCAACGGTGAAGGGACGCGGCTCGTCGCCGAGGCGACGGGCGTTCAGGACAACGCGCACCCGATCTTCTCGCCCGACGGCAAGCGAGTCGTCTACAGCTCGCTGCGCGATGGTACGTCGGGCCTCTACATCAAAGCCGTCGACGGCTCAGGCAGCGAGGAGCGCGTCCACAGCTCGGGCCGCGCCATGGTGCCGATGAGCTGGTCGCCGGACGGCCGCTTCATCGTGTTTTGGGACAACACCGGGTTCGAATGGGTGCTCCCACTGACCGGCGACCGAACGCCGGCTCGGCTCATCCCCGGGGATACCGGCCAGAGCTCGCACAGCCAGATTTCGCCCGACGGTAAGTGGGTCGCGTATAACGCGGGCGGCAACATCTGGGTGCGGGGATTTCCGAATGGCGCCAAGGCCGTGCAGGTCTCAGTCGAGAACGGATTGTTCCCGCGCTGGCGCGGCGATAGCCGTGAGATCTATTACACGAGCGCTCAATCGTTCGGAATGGTCGTCGCGGCGGCGGTCACGCCGACCGCGGATTCGCTCGAGGTTGCGAAGCCGCAGCCGTTGTTCGATTCCGAGTACATCAACTTCGGGCACCCCAGTAATTACCACACGTTTGCCGTTTCACCCGACGGCCAGCGCTTTCTAATTCCGCGGCCGGAGCCCAACACGCTCGTCGTCCTCGATCGCGAAGGCGACTCGCGGACGCTGGACACCGACAACTGGGGCGTTCCGCGCATTTCCCCCGACGGCTTGCGAGTGGCCGCGATCAGGGGCAATCGCAGCGTGTGGGTAATGGATCTTGCAAGCGGCGATCGCCGGCAGATCGGCAAGCTAAACGGTCCGCAGGACTTTGCCGTGTCGGTCGCCTGGTCTCGCGACGGCGCGCAAGTCGCCTACATCGCGCTCGATCTCGCCATCGGCAAGGACGTGCTCTATCTCGCGAATGCCAACGGAGGAGCGGAGCCGAAGCAACTGCGCACCTTCGAGGGAGTCGCCGGCCAGCTCCTGGGGTTCACGCGTGACGGCGGCTCGCTGATCTATTTCTCTTCGCAGGTCGCAGGTGACACGCTGTTGCGCATTCCTCTCGCCGGCGACGCCGCGCCAGTTGAGCTCGCGCGCGGGAGCACCGGCATGCTCGGTCCGCGCCTTTCGCCGGATGGGCAGCGTCTCGCGTACCACACCAACGCGAACAACAAGAACGAGATCTGGGTGCGGCCGCTCGGCGAGAACGGTGAGCTCGGCGAGCCGGTGCGTGTAGGCGACGGCCTCGGCATGGCGGCGTGGCGCGCAAACGGCAGTGAGCTCTACTTCGCCGGGCTCAACCGCGAGCTCATGAGCGCGTCGGTGCGCACGTCGCCGACCCTCGCGATCAGCGCGCCCCGCCGACTGTTCGATCTGCCTGACGCGATTCCGGTGGCCGCAGGCTTCGATGGCCGCGGCGATGTCAACTCGGACGGCAGTGCAGTCGTGCTCTCGGTGCCGCCGCGAATTCCGCCGCTGCCGCAAACGGAGATGCGAGTCGTGGATCGAACGGGAAAGGTCGTCGCCACCCCGGGCAAAGCGGGTACGTTCTTCGGCCGCCCGATGATCTCTCCCGATGGCACGAAAGTAGCGGCCGGCCTGAGCAAGCCGCTCGAGAACATTTTCGAGCTGTGGGTCTTCGACCTCGCGGCTGGCACTCAGCGAATGTTGGACTCCGACCGTAATCTCAACTCGTGGATCTGGTCCGAGGATGGCACCGAGCTGCTCTACATGTCGATGGACTTCAATAGCGGCGATGGCGGCGGAATTTTTCGCCGCAAGGCCGACGGCTCAGGAACTCCCGAGCTCCTCTATCGCCACTATCCCGGCACGAGCTTCAATCTCATCGACTGGTCGGCCGACGGCCGCTTCGTTCTGTTCAACTCGGGCGGCGTGCTCGATGTGCTGCGGCTCGATGGCAAGCGAGAGCCCGTCGAGCTGATTCGCGACGAGTTTTCGGTTGCGCAGGGCATGCTCTCTCCGGACAACCGGTTCGTCGCGTTCACCTCGGACGAAACTCGACCCGCGAACGTGTGGCTGTGGTCGTTCGATCCGGAAGCCATCGCGCTCGGGCCGGCCGCCGAGAAACTGCAATTGACGACGGACGGAGCGAACGGCCCGCTGTCCTGGGGTTGGGGCCGCAACGGGCACGAGGTCACATACCGCAACAATGGAGCGATGTACTCGGTTGCGATCTCGACTTCCGGGGGCGTCAGCGCCGAGCCGCCGCGCCTGCTGTTTCGGCATCCTGAAGCCGCCGGCAACGCGAGCGCGAGCCGCAACGGCGAGCGCTGGGTCTTCTTCGCGCCGGCCGTCGACAGACGCTGAATTCAAGGCGCTACATTAGACCCAGCGGGCCGCGCGTCACGTAGAGCTGCAACTTTTGGCCGTCACGTAGGATCGTTGCGGCGACGACCTCTCCCGGTGTGCCTGCGAGCATCAGCGCGTTCAGGTCGCGCTGGTTGAACACGCGCTGCCCGGCGTACGCGAGGATCTCGTCACCCGGCATCACGCCGGCGTAAGCAGCCGCGGAATCCGCATCGACCGCTCGAACGACCACGCTGCGCGGTTGTCCGGTTCCTTCGAGATAGCGTTCGTAGTCGTCGTCGCCGAGCTCCGAGCGCAGCCCGCTCGAAGTCTTGCTGCCCGCTGCGGAGTTGAATGGGCGAATCGTGCCCGTGGTCTCGTACTCCGCGAGATAAGCAGATTGGCGCAGCTCGGCTTCGCGCCGCAGAATTTCCGAGGCGCGAGCCGCGGTAAAACCGGCTGCGACCAGCCCGGCGATGCGATCTTGGGCAACCACGGGCTCGGGTGCATCGTCGTCGACCGTCGGCAGAACGGCATCGACAGGCGCCGGCCGCTCGGCCGGCGCCTCGTCGACGATCGCTACAGACGTTTCGCTCGCGCGGCTGGACGTTACGCGCGGTGTTGCCGACACGCGCGGGACTTCCACCGTGTCGGGCGTCGGCCTGCCAACGAGGGTCAGCAACGCAGCGCCCGCAACGAGGCCGGCGAGCAAACTAGTGACCACGTTACGCATCACGACGCCCAGCTCAGGTCACGCCACGCTCAGTCGTGCCACCAGAACTTCGGATGCCGCCACCATGGATGCACGCGGCCGCGCACCTTCACGACCTCGCCTTCGCCGGGCTCGAGCGAGTGCTGCGTGGCCCACAGCGCGCCTTGGTGGTCGAACGCCGTGCCTATCGGTTGCGGCAAGTCATCCGCTACTTCGCGACACATACCAAGCCTCACGTTGCAGGCGTTGATCGTTCCGCCTTTCGGTTGCCCGAAGATTTCGATGGCGGCCCAGCTGCCTTCGTCGAGCTCCGTGACGTAGAGAAGGCCGTCCGGCCCGAATGCCAGATCGATGACCGACGTGAAGCCGCCGTCGAACACTTTCACGCAATCCGGGCTCGCGCCGCACTGCGCCCCGTTGGCGCGCGGCGAGACCCGCCAGATGTTCGACTCGTTCGCGGGTGCGGGAAAGCCCTTGAGCTCGCCGACGTAGATGTACCCGAAGCGATCGATGGCGATGCTCGTCGGCACCGGCTGCGCGGGGATCGCAGGCGGCAGGTTGCAGAGCGCGGGCGGAGGCGGCGAGCCTGCTGGCGGAGGCGGCGAGCCCGGCGGCGGACACGGCAAGAACGACTTGATGTTCGCCGTCGAAACGACCTCGTCGGGGAACACCGCCAACACTTTGACGTTGCCCCAGCGATCGATGCGCAGCAGGTCGTTGCCGCCCGCGTCCGTGACGAGCGCGGCATTTTGGCTTAGAGCTTGGACGTCATAGGGGTTGGAATCCGGGGCATTGTCGGGCACGCCCGTGTGCGGGTTGTTGGCCGCTTCGAACTCGAACAGGTTGACGATCTTCGTAACCTTGCCGTGTGAGATGAGGTGCACACCTTGACCGCTGTCTTCTCGCGGCCCGGCTGGGCCCGCCCCCGTTACGGCCCACAAAGTCGTGGTGTTGGCGAGGCTCATGTCCGTGACACCGGGTAGCACGATCGGCGTTCCTTTGACTCCGTTGCGGATCGGAATGACGCCGACGCTGGCGTCGGCGACAAACAGCTCGCCGGGGCGGCCGGCGGTTAGGCCGAATAGCGGGCCGCCGAATCCGCCGATGACGGTCGCGCCCGTCGCGATGGCCGCGACGCTCGCCGCGCATCCAACAATCAAAACGCACAGACGCGCACGTAAGACATGCTTCGCACGACTCATGATGTAGTCTCCCCTGTGGAATGCGATTATTGTTGCAGCCCGTTGCCGCGCTGGGGCCGCAGCGTTGTGGAGAACGGGTTTCTTCCACGTCCGAGACTACGCGCCGGCCGCTAGCCGGACAACGCCAGCGTTTAGGCCTTTCGGCCTACTCGCTCTTGCAGCGACGCCGGGCGTAACGTTTGGCGCACAAACCCGAAAAGGGGGGACCATGAAGAGACTCATCGTCGCGTCGACTCTGCTGCTGTCCACGACTCTGCTCGATGCTGCCGAAGACTCCAAAGTGACCTACATCGCGGCGGATCAAGTCGCGAAGGGCGGCAGCCTTGCGACGGCGCCGAATCTGTCGATCACCGTCGCGCATCGCACCGAAGCCGGCATGGTGGAGGTCCACGACAAGGAGACGGACACGTTCTATGTGCTCGACGGTTCGGCGACGATCGTGACGGGCGGTACCATGGTCGGCGGCAGCGTCACGGGTCCGGGGCAGCATCGCGGTACCGACATCACCGGCGGCCAAGCGCAACGGCTCGCGAAGGGCGACGTCATGGTGATCCCTGCGGGCGTGCCGCACTGGTTCAAGGAAGTGCCGAGCTCCATCGACTATTACGTCGTGAAGGTCATCGCACCGTAGCGCCGCGCCCTCGGAAGGGGAGTAAGCTAGGTAACCACCTAAACCAGGCAACATCCATCTGAGGAGGCTCAGCCATGGATCGACGCCAATTTTGCCGCTCGTCAGTCGCGCTCGGTGTGAGCGCCGCCCTATCAGGGTGTAACCGACAAACGCCCGAAGCCGCTCAAGTCGAGACCAGCTTGAGGGCCGTCTCGCTCGACGGAGCCGAGATAGAGCTCGAGCGAGCTGCCGTCAGAGAGCTCGGCGAGAGCCTGTCCGGCCCCGTGATACTTGCGGGCGACCCGCAATACGATGCGGCGCGGAAGATCTGGAACGGCATGCACGACAAGCATCCGGCGCTGATCACGCGTTGTCTCGACAACGACGATGTAAGTCAGGCGGTTTCTTTCGCGCGCTCCAACAACTTGCTTGTCGCCGTCCGCGGCGGCGGTCATAGCTGGCCGGGCTACTCGGTTTGCGACGGCGGCCTAATGATCGACCTCTCACAGATGAACAGGGTCGCGGTCGATGCGCAGGCGCGGCGTGCGCGGGCAGGCGGCGGAACGCTCCTCAACACGCTCGATTCGACGGCGCTCCAGCACGGGCTTGGCACGACGACGGGCGTCGTATCGCATACCGGCGTCGGCGGATACACGCTCGGCGGCGGATACGGGCGGCTCAACCGCAAATTCGGGCTCGCGATCGACAATGTCGTAGGTGCCACCATCGTCACGGCGGACGGAAGGATTCGGACGATCAGCGCCGACAACGAACCGGATCTCTTCTGGGCGATCCGCGGAGGTGGCGGAAACTTTGGCGTCGTCACCGAGTTCGAGTACCAGTTGCACCCCTTCGACCGCAACGTGCTTTGCGGCTCCATCATCTGGCCGCTCGCGCAAGCGCGCAGCGTCCTCGAGCATTACGCCGAGGCTGCCTCAGGTTACTCCGATGAGATGTACGTCGGCCCCGACATGGTGAGCGTGCCCGACATCGGCGACGCCGTCGTCATGGAAGTCATCTACAACGGCGACCCCGCCGAGGGCGAGAAGGAGATTGCGGCGTTACGCGCCGTGGGGAAGCCCGTAGTCGACGACGTCAAGGTGCAAGACTACATGCTCATGCAAACCAAGGACGATGTCGCGTTCGGTCACGGCATTCGCTCCTACGCCAAGAACGGCATGGCCCGCGAATGGACGCAAGCGTTGGTCGACACCCTCGTCGATGCGTTCAATCCGCGGCTCTTCCTCGGCACCCACGTAGCGGGCGGCGCCGTTAAGCGGGTCGGCGAGACGGACACCGCGTTCCCGCATCGCAATGCCGAGGTCATGCTCGTGTTTGCGTCGGGCTGGATGGACAGAGCGCAGGACGAGCAGATGATCGCGGAGACGCGCGCGCTGTACAAAGCCTTCGAGCCGTTCTTGGGCGGCTACTACGACAACATCGAATTCGATGGCGACGCTGCGGCGAGCAATTACGGGCCCGCGTATCCGCGCTTGTCGAAGATCAAAGGCCAGTACGACCCCAAGAATCTGTTCCGGCTGAACAGCAACATCGCGTCGGCGGCCTGACTGTCTTCCAAAGTCACCTATATCGCGGCGGACCAAGTCGCGAAGGGCGGCAGCCTCACGACGGCACCGAATCTATCGATCACCATCGCGCATCGCACCGAGGCCGGCTTGGTGGAGGTGCAGAAAAGAGACTGACACGTTCCACGTGCTCGACGGTTCGGCGACGATCGTGACCGGCGGCACCATGGTGGGTGGCAGCGTCACGGGTCCGGGCCAGCACCGCGGCACCGACATCACCGGCGGCAATGCGCAGCGGCTCGCGAAAGGCGACGTGATGGTGATCCCCGCGGGCGTGCCGCACTGGTTCAAGGAAGTGCCGAGCTCGATCGACTACTACGTCGTGAAGGTCATCGCGCCGTAGCGCCGCGCTCGAGTTCGTCGAGCAGGTTGACCACGATGCGAAGCTCGGCCGGCTGTCCTGTCGTCACCGTCGACTTGCGCACGATGAAGCGCGTGCCGTCGGCTGCGACGTCGTACGGCATCCCTCTCCCAGCGATAAACGGCGGCATCGTGAATAGTGTGTGCGGTGTCTGCGCACGAAACGTCGTCGCAGTGTCGACATCCACGGCCATGAGCTGTTTGTCGGCGCTAATGTAGAAGAGCTCACGGCCGTTGGGATTCCATGTCGGCAATTCGCCGCCGCGACGCGAGACTTGCGTCTTCCCACCGGGGCCCGGATACGGCACGACGTAGACTTCGGCGATACCGGACTCGTTCGATGTGTACGCGAGGTAACGCCCGTCTGGCGAGAATACCGCGCTAGACTCGTTGAAGCCCGTCGCGATGAATTCGCGCGGCTCGCCGACCGCACTTCCCGAGCTACCCAACGCATCGTTGAGCGGCAGGATGCTTATGTCCTGCGCTGTGGCTAAACCCGATATTCCCGCGACTGCACCGTCTGGCGAGATCGACGTCGGAATGAACGAGCCGCGGTCGGACGCGGGTAAGAGCACTGTCGCTGCGGCGCTCTGGTCCACTGGCACACTGCGTAGATCACCGCCGGTGCTCAACATTCCCGCCAGGGAATCCGAATGCGTGTAGATCAGGCGCCGACCATCGGGTGTCCAGATACCCCCCGCGGTGCCGCCGCCGAACGTCAACTTCGTGAGCCGTCCGTCCTCGAGCTCATAGACCCACAGATCGAGGCTCAGCGCCATCGGTTCGAAAATGACCAGCGCGACCCGGCCGCCATCCGGCGAGATTTGCACCTCGGCGTAGCCGTGCGGAGGCTCGGGCAACCGCTGCTCGGCGCCATCGCGTGAAACCCAAACGAGCTCCGAGTCGTCGAAGGTCACTTCAGTGCTTCCGCCGTAGTACGCGATCGCCCCGGTTTGCGAGGCGGCGACGGTTGTGAACGTGATCAAGCCGTCGACGACGGGGCGTGCCACGCCGACCGTTTGGTCCTTGACGTCGAATGGTGCCGCGAACAACGCGCGGGCAGCGGGGTAGACCAAGTATCCCCGTTCGAGGCCTTTGGCCGACTGCGCGTAAACTGCGTATCCACCGCGGGTCTCGAGCAGCGCCCTTCGCTCGCCGGTGTCGAGGTCGAGAACGACGGCGTGACTGTCTTCGGAGCCGCCGGTCCCGATCGCGGTGAAGAGAAGGTGAGCGCCGGGGAGCAGTTGGGGGTACTCGAGGGTCTGCTCGGCCGGGCCAGGCTTCGCGACCGATTCGACTCGGCCGCCGTCTTGCGGTACGCGTGAGACCCCGAAGCCTACGCCGAAGTAGATATTACCGTCCTCGCCCCAGTGACAGTTGTCGATGCCGACGGCGGTGTCGACAAGCGTCAGCGCCGGCCCGCCCGCGACGGGCATTTTCTTCAACTGCGTGTTGCCGGCGGCGCTGTACGCAATCCACTCGCCGTCCGGCGAAAAGCAAGGTGCTAACGAGGCGTCCGCGGTGCCCGGCACGGCCTGTGCGGTGAACTCGTCAAGTTCCCGGATTTGAATTAGCGGCGAGCCGGCCCCCCGAAACGCGACGCGTTTGCCGTCCGCCGACATTTTCACTACCGTCGAATCGTTTATGTTGACTGGCGTCGCAATCCGCACGACCGGCTGCGGCGCCGGTGGCGTCGGCCGAACGAGGTAATAGACGACGGCGCCGGCCAATACGAGACCAAGCGCGAAAGCGCCGAGTGCGAACGACCATGGCCGGCGCGCTTTGCGTTGCCGTGCGGCCACCGCAACGGATTGCGGGGACGACGGCTGCGACAACCCGCCTTGCAGTAACCGAAGCTGCCGTGCAACGTCCGCCGCCGACTGCCAACGCTCGTCGGGATCCTTCGCGAGGCAGGTCGCGATCAGCGCATCGAAACCGGGCGGCGACAACGGCTGCAGCGTCGAGATCGGCCGCGGCTCGTCCTTCAAGATTGCGCCGATGAGGCTCGCCTGGCTTGCGCCATCGAACGCCTTTTTGCCGGTCGCCATCTCGTACACGATCGCCCCGAACGCAAAGATGTCCGCGCGATGATCCGCGACATTCCCCTCGACTTGCTCGGGCGCCATGTACTGCAGCGTGCCGAGGATCGTGCCGCTCGCCGTGAACGGATCGCGCGCGGTCGCGGCCGCGGCACCCGACAGTTGCACGGGCGAAGCGGGCTTCAATTTCGCGAGACCGAAATCGAGCAGCTTGGCGCCGGCTTTCGTCACCATCACGTTGCCGGGCTTCAGGTCGCGGTGCGTGATGCCTTGCCGGTGCGCGCGATCGAGCGCCTCCGCAATTTCGGTTCCGTAACGCAGCACTTGCGGGAATGGCAACGGTCCTTTCGCGAGCCGTTGCGCGAGCGTCTCGCCTTCAAGGAGCTCCATCACGAGAAAGTCGACGCCGCTCTCACTGCCGACGTCGTACAACGTGCAGATGTGCGGGTGATTCAGGCTCGAGATCGTGCGCGCTTCGCGCTCGAAGCGCTGGCGGAAGTCGGCGTCGTTCGCGACGTGGTCGGGCAGGATCTTGATCGCGACCGTTCGGTCGAGGCGCGTGTCGCGGGCTTTGTAGACTTCGCCCATGCCGCCGACGCCGATCAGCGCGAGGATCTCGTACGACCCGAGGCGTTTTCCGACGGCGAGCGTCATGGTTTAGGTGCGTGCTTCTCGTCCGTCCGGAACGATGCTACGACGCGCGGATTGTAGCCGAACAAACTGGAATGCGGCGCGCAAATCGCGCGGCGGGCGTACTATTCCGCCGTCGGCGGATGTTTTTTTCGGGGGAGGGAGATCGATGCACGCGAACGGCGACTCTTCGGCGAACGGTTCGTCGGCGCTGACGCCCACTCGGCGCGACGTCCTGCGCGGGCTTGCACTCACGGCTTCGGCGGCGAGCTTCGCCGGTGTCGCGTGCAGGGCGCAGGCGGTTTCGAGCGCCGCCAACGACAAGGTACGCGCGGTTCTCGAGTCGATCGTCAAGGACACGGACGAGATCGGATTGCAGGTTGCCGCGTATCTCGACGGCCAGCTTGTGATCGACGCGTGGGCCGGCATGGCTGACCCGGCGGCCGGCAAGCCCGTCGACGGCAACACGTTGTTCATGCTGTCGTCGACCACGAAGGGCGTCACAGCCACCTGCATGCACGCGTGCGTCGAGAAGCACAAGCTCTCGTACGACATGCCCATCGTGGACGTGTGGCCCGAGTTCGGCGCGCACGGCAAGGAGAAGGCCACCTTACGTCACGCGCTCACGCACCAGACGGGCGTGCCGCAGACGCCCGTGGGCTACACGCCGGAGTGGCTGTCGGACTGGGACCGGATGTGCCGCGGCATCGCCGATCTAGCGCCGATGTTCACGATCGGCCAGCGCACGGCGTATCACTCGCTCAACTACGGGTACATCAACGGCGAGATCTTGCGCCGCGTGGACGGCCGGACGATCGCCCAGTTCCTTCAGCAGGAGATCTGCAAGCCGCTCGGCATCGACGGCGCGTATCTCGGCGTCCCCGACAGCGAGCTCGGCCGCGTCGCGGTGCTCACCGATGGTCCGCCGGCGCCGGCCGACTACGATGCGCGCATGGTAGGCGAGCCCGCGGGCTCGCACGTCGCGGACGCGTTCAACAAGCGGCCCGTGATGCAGGCGTCGATCCCCGGCTCTGGCGGTTTATTCAGCGCGCGCGGCCTCGCGCGCCACTACGCGATGCTCGCGAATTGGGGCGAGCTCGACGGCGTGCGCGTACTGCCCGAGGCGCGCATCCGCGCGGGCATCGAGCTCCAGAGCTATGAGTGGGACGAGATCTACTGGATCCGCGCGCGCCGCGCTCTCGGCTACCGGCGCGGTATCGACACCGGTCCGCTGGCGTCGCCGGACGCATTCGGTCACGTGGGCGGAGGTGGCTCGTTCGGCTATGCCGACCCGGCGCGGCACCTCGGCATCGGCTTCTCGAAGAACTACTTCGCCTATGCCAGTGGCAGCGCCGTGAACGGCGGGCGGCCGCCGCGGGCGCCGTCGAACGTGGTAACGGAAGCTATCTTCGACGCGCTCGAGATACCGCGGCCCGGCACCACCCCGGAGCGTGCGACCCCGCGCTGAGCGGGGCGATTGCCTCACTAAGCGCGAGCGGTGCCGCTCAGCAGTACTGCGGGCAGGCCTGCACGACCGTGCCGTCGTTCAGCGTCAGCTGTCGGATCAAACCCGACGCCGAGCCATCGCGCGCTCGGCTGGCTTCGATTGTGACGCTCTTGCCTTTGGAGGCTTCGAACGCCGGCCTGTCGACATTGCGGCTGCGAAAAAAGCCGGGCGGCGGGCCTTCGAAAGACCAGCGTTCGACCTTTCCGGTGTCTTCGACGTCGACGAGCATGTAGATGTGCGGGTTGCGCCAATCGAGCTCGGCGAGAGTGCCCGTTCGCGTGACCACCTGGTTGAAGTCGAACATGGCCGACATGTTGTGATGGGCGGAGGCGAATCCGGCGGTGAGAAGAACGAACGCGAAGACAGAGAGTAGGGATCTGCTTGTCATTGACGCTCCCCGATTGTCGCGAGCATCGTCTCGTTCGCGGTAAGGTTGCTCCTTCTCAGCCCGCCTTGTCCACTGCGCCGAGAGGGAACGTAACCGCCGGTTCGGTGCCGCGGCGGTCGAGGATCAGCTGAAACTTGCGCGTGCGCGGGTTGACGGGCAAGTCGTCGGTCGGAACGACCTCGAAGGCCACGTTGTCCATGCGCTTGCGCGCGAGAATCTCGTGCAGCCGCGCGGCGACGGCTGCCGCAGCCGCGACGCTTTGCGCCGCGTCGAGTGCCGGATCGAGACAGATCATGAAGCGAAACGCGGAGTCGCCCGTGAGGTGCAGCTGAAAGCGTGTGACGCCGGCGACGAAGATCTCGTTGATCGTGTGCGGGCTGATGAAGTCCTCGACGCCGTCGCGATTCTTGAACACGGGCTGCAGCTCGTTACGGCCGACGAGGCTCTCGATGACTAGATACGGCGCGTGCTCGCCGGACGGGATCTGCCGCAGCACGTCGGCCATGCGGTAGCGAATGAGCGGCAGCGTGTAGTTGAAGAGGTTAGTCACGAGCGTGTGATCGGCGTTTAGCTCGAGCATCAGCTCGTCGTCGTAGATCACGATCTTGTCTCCGCCTGGTGGAGAAGCGCCCAGTCCCAAGTGCTCGCTGCACCCGTAGCTGTTGACGACTTGGCAACCGAAGGTCTCGCTCAACAAAGCCATGTCGGCTGGCGAGGTGGCCTCGCCGGCCGTCATCACGGTGACGACGCGCTGCAGCGAAAGCTTTCCGCGACGCTGCTCGGCTGCGAGGATCTTGAGCGCCGTCGTATAGCCGACCAGCACCTCGGGTTGGAAGTCGTTGAGCCGTGCGAGCACGTCGGCGAGCGGGTCGTTGACCTCGAACATCTTCAGCTCGACGAAAAATCTCGCGAGGCTCGTGTTGATCGCGCTGACCAGCGTAACGCCGGCGTAGTGGCCGTCGACGGCGGCGTAGTACGCCATGCGGAACTTACCCTTGGCGCCTGCCTTGCGCACCGGGCGGCCGCCTTGCCGGCGCATCACGGTGCCGCGCGCCCAGTCAGTGGGCGAATAGACGAAGTAGCCGACTTCCCCCGACGAGCCCGACGTGTGAATGACGCGGTAGCGGTCGAGAAAGAGCTCGGCAGGGTCGTGCGAGCGCGTCAGGAACTCGGCGATCGCGCCCTTCGTGACGCCGGGCACCGTGGCGATCTCGTCGAAGTGCTGCATCAGCAGCGACTTCGTGAGCACCGGAAAATTGCTCGGCGTGCAGCTTGCGACGTCGATGCCGCGCTCGGCGATGATGCGCCGATAGTACGGCGAGCGCTGCTCGGCGTGGCGCACGAGGCGCCGGAACTTGGCGAGCTTCGCGGCTTCGAGCTCCGCACGCGTGAGCTTGGCCGAGCGCCGATGCTCTCGCGCCGTGCGCCACCGCACCAAAGCCTCGGCGAGCATGGTTGAGCGGGCTCCGCGGCTACCGAGGATTGATCTCGGGGAGACGGTCTTCAGCGCCGAAGATCTTGGTCAACACGGCGGCGCGCATCCACATGCCGTTGCGCTCCTGCCGCCAGTACATCGCGCGCGGGTCCTGATCGACGCTGGGGTCGATCTCCGGGCCGCGCGGCAGCGGATGCATGATGATCGCCTCGCGCTTCAAGCGCGCGAGCTGCGGCGCGCCGATGCTGAAGCGCGACAGATCGACGCTGCGCGACTCGCCGGCCGTGTCCCATTCGGTTTGCATGCGCGTCACGTAGAGCGCGTCGAGCGAGGGCAGCGCCTCGTCGAGGCGCGTCGTCTCGTGATACGGGATGCGGTGCTCGTCGAGATGAGCTTTGACGTCGGGCTGCATCGCGAACTGCTCGGGCGCGATGAACACGAGCCGCACGCCGAAGTAGTTCTTCATGAGATAGCACAGCGAGCGCACCGTGCGGCCGCGCTTCAGGTCGCCCATCATGCCGATGACTTTGCCGTCGATGCCGCCGTGCTCCTCGAAGCTGCGCTGCAGCGTATAGATGTCGAGCAGCGCTTGCGTCGGATGCTGGTCGCTGCCGCTGCCGGCGTTGATGACGGGCACGGGCCGCGGGATGCCGTTCATGAGCTGTGCAGCTTGGGCGGCGCGGCCCGACTCCTTCGTGCGCATGATGATGACGTCGACGTAAGAGCTGAACGTGCGAATCGAGTCCTCGAAGCTCTCGCCCTTGACTTCGGACGACGTCGACGGATCACGGATCTCGCTCGT
>Ga0315912_10004179_pt1 | contig 13795 bp, 20 predicted proteins | sample VfabasoilMG_FD_204469 | JGI IMG/M metagenome (GOLD analysis project Ga0315912, IMG submission 204469) | Garden soil microbial communities collected in Santa Monica, California, United States - V. faba soil | ecosystem: Environmental > Terrestrial > Soil > Garden | place: USA: California... | reverse complement strand
GCCGCGAGCGGGAAACAAAGGCGCCATCGCCAAGGGAGAGGTAGGGAAAGATTCACAGTTGCGCGCGCGCAACTGACGTCTGTGCTGGAACGTTCGCAAGAGAGCGGCGATGGCGACATCGAGAAGGCAGGCGTGGGGGAGCGGAGGGCTGGCGTCGTGCTCAGACGACTGGATGAAACGAAAACGCATTCGGATGGTGTTTTTTCATGTGATGGTACATGCAGGATCGCATGACTTCGAACAGCACCAACTGATGAAAGAGGGGTTTCTCCACCGTGAGTCCCAGCTCCTGTAATCGGCTGATCACGCGCTCCTCGAGCTCCTGCCGGTCCTTGGGGGGCAGGGACTGATAGGACAGTTCCAGCATCTCGCGTTCCTCCGGCGCTAACTCCTTCAAGCGGTTTTCGAGGGAGCCGGTACTGCCCGCGACACGCAGCCGTGTCCGCACCGGCACCGAGCCAGGGACGGCCTTTCGATACGTGTACCACCGCACTTCATACTGCGCGGGCGCGTGCGGACCTCCACGCGAGACGACATTGATCAGATCCACCTCGGGACTCGCCAACGTCCGCAGCGCCGCCGTGATCGTCTCCTTGCTCAAGCCCGTCTTCTCCACCAACGTTCGAATCGTGATCCGCACGGTCCGGCGGCCGCGCGCGAGCGTCTCTTTCATGAGGTGAAGGAACAGCAGTTGCGCCGGCGCGCCCAAGGCCGTGAGTCCGCCATCGAGATACCGATGCAGAATGGCGAGATAGGCGAGCGGCGTCTCACAGGCCGCCCGCAGCTCCTCATCCGAAATGCGCTCGCTGATGATCTGGGTCGGGGCGTCCATCGTCGCATCACCATTCCGAGGGTACGCGTGCGGTCAGGCACATCACCACTTGCGGGGAGGGTGGCCGAACGCGGGGGGCCAGGGTCGGCGAGTCATCCGCACGGCGTGTCGACCGAGAGGATAGACCGCGGCACCCTCCGGGCCGCATCGCTATTCCAGGATCTGCCGTCACCACCCAGGTGTCGTGCGCTCCGGGGATCGGACGCGATCGCCTTGAACAATCGCGAGAAATGCTGCGCGATGGCTTCTATACACTTTGTCCTAGTCTACTGTCAATGGGTGGGAAAATAGGACATAAGCGAGGCCGAGGGACGTGTCGCAGCCTCTTGGCATCCGGGATTTTGACATTCTCGGATGCCTTGATTCTTGATGGAGGAGGGGATAGAGTGGGGCGCCACGGGGTTGAGGGTCGCGAAATGCGGTTGGAAGGCAATCCCCTCATGGTGGATCCCGAGACCAGGTCCTCGGAGGGTCATTCAATTATATAGTGTGCGAGAGAAGGGCCGGACCGTTCCGGTGTGAGAGAGTCCCCCGATCTGGAGGCCCATCAGAGAAGGAGTGCCAGTTTATGGCTGTGGTCCCCGCCATCTCGGACTCTGTGCCCCCAGCGTCTTCGACTGGCTCAGTGCTGGCCCTCTTGCCGACCACTGGGCTCAGGCGGGTCGGGGTTGGAGCTACCGCCAGTCTGTCTCCACCTGACGTCATCAACCCCCATCGGGTTACGCATCTACCTGAGGCATTTATCCGGCAACGTGCGGAGAGACTCCCTCGGCCACCACGGCAGCCACGTATCGGAAACGCGGCCGGGTGTTTGTCGCCTGGCTCGAGCAGCGGTGAGGCCCGCAGGGAGGCGGACTCATTCAATGCTCACGAATTGACATCCGCGCGGCATGAGCGTACTCTTTCAATGCGTACACACAAAGGAGGGGAGCCATGCCCCGAGTCGCGGTCGACGATAACAAGCGGATGAATCTCCGGGTGCGGCCGGAGCAGAAGGCCACGCTCGTGCGGGCGGCGGCGTTGAGCAACACGGATCTGACGAATTTCGTGCTGCAACCAGCCTTGCGCGAAGCCAAGCGGGTGATCGAAGAGGCCGAGCGCATCACGCTGTCGGAGCGGGACAGTCTCACGGTGCTGAAGCTGCTCGAAAAGCCCCCGGCGCCGAACGCCCGGCTTAGGAAGGCTCTCGCCTCGTTACCGAAAGAACAATGAGCGTCCCGGCCTGGCACGAGGAGCCGATCGCGAAACACCACGACCGCAAGGCCTTTGACTGTGGCGATGCGGCGATGAACGAGTTCCTGCATCGGTACGCCCGCCAAAGTCACGACGCCGGCGGCGCGAAAACCTTCCTCGCGATCGACAATGCCGATAACACGACGGTCCTTGGCTTCTATAGCCTCGCACCCGGCGCGCTCGCGTATGTGGACACGCCAGAGATGGTTCGGCGGGGCCTCGCGCGTCACGATGTACCGGGCTTTCGGCTCGCGCGTCTCGCGACACAGGTGCGACTACAAGGAAAGGGCGTGGGTGGCCAGCTCCTTGCGGCAGCCGGCCGTCGCTGCCTGCGTGCCGCGGCCAACGTCGGCGGCGTGATGCTCATCATCGATGCGAAGAACGAACGCGCCGCCGACTGGTACGCTACGTACGGTGCCGTGCCCTTAGCCGCTACGCCGCTCACGCTCGTCATGTCCCTTGCGACATTTGCAACCGAATTGAAAGCCAAGGGCCGGGGGTAACGCCTGTCCGCACGATGACGGGATGAGGGATCATGCCGAGACACCCACATGTTCTATCAGATGAAGGCACGTGAGCAATGGAACAGATGATGGATCAATTCCGTATGCCATTGCTCGTGGGCACCATGTCTTGTTCGCCCATCAGTGCACCACACGATGAGTGTGGCTCTGTGATCGACTATGCCGTGATCCCGGCTTCCCCCCCGGGGAGGGTGTGGGGAGGCCGGGAAAAGACCGGGGAACTCGGGTTCAACAGACACGCCCTCCTGGTGTCGTGAGACGCCCAGCTCGGAGGGATACCGCTGTGCACGGGCTACCGCTCTCCTTGCTCTGGAGGAGTGCTGACGCGGGATTGAGGCCGGTGTCCTGCCAAGACGCCAGTCCATGATAGACAGGCCTGGTGAGGGGACAGAGAAAGGACGCAGACCATGGAGCTGGTGCCCATCACCCCTGAGCAAGAGCCGCCTGATCGGGGAACGTCGAAGGCCCCGGTCCCTCTCGCGACGACGGGTCTCAGAAGGTCAGGTGAAGAGCTGCCGCCGGTCTGTTTGGTGCTGTCGCACTCCACCCTGATTGGCCTACGGGTCTATCTCGACGAATTTGCCCGACAGCTTGAGGCCCAGAAGCCCATGTCGACGACCGCCCGCACCTATCTGAAACGGGGCCGCGCGTTTATCGCGTGGCTCGAGCAGGGGAGCCGCCTGCGTCGCCTCGATCGCGCCTGCCTCGAGGCCTATCGCGTGCATCTCGATCGGCGCTTCTCGAACCTCCGCACGAAGAACGGCTATCTGACGGCCGTCCGCCAGTTCCTGAGGTGGCTCGTGCCGTTGCACCCCGGCCTCGTGAACCCGGCTGACTTTGTCCACGGCTGGACGTGCAGTCGCCAGCACACGCGGCGGCATTTGCCGGTGGAGGATGCGAAACGCCTCTTGGCCGCGCTGGAGTCCGATCCACGGAAGACGGACCTGCAGCGCGCGCGCAACGTCGCGATGGCCTATCTCATGCTCAAGACCGGCCTCCGGACGATCGAGGTGAGCCGGGCGCGGGTTGAACATCTGCAGGACCACGTCCCGGGCGAGAAGTGGAAACTGTGGGTGCATGGCAAGGGGCGTGCGTCTGCAGATGAGTCGGTGCAAGTGGTGAAGGAAGTCTACGACCGGATCCAGGCGTATCTGGGACGGCGAGACGGTCCCTTACCAGGGAGTGCGCCGCTCTTTGCCACCACGGCCTGCTATGATCGGGGCGGGAATGTGGTGACGGCCGCGGGGAAGCCGCTCTCGACGCGCGCGATTCACCGGATCATCACGGAAGGGCTGCTGTTAGCCGGGGTGAAGAAACCCGGCATTGTAGTACACAGTTTGCGCCACTCCACCCCGACCTTTGCCCTGCTCAATGACGCCAATCCGACGCGGGTGCAGAAGATGATGCGACATCAGCACTATGCGACCACGGAGATTTATGTCGAAGAAGTGCAGCGGTTGCTCGAAGGGGCGGAGGAGGCGGTGACGCAGATCTAGGAGCCAGGCGGCGCCGTCTGTTGACGACGGTCCCTGTACACCGAAAGCCCGTCGCGAGGGCGCACATCACCGGCCGCACATCTGTGCGGTCCATATGAAGCCCAACGGAGATCCCATGGCCGCCATCTGCGATTTTTGCTCAGGCTCGTCTCCCACAGTCCGGTATCACACCCATCCATTTGGCCTGACCACATCCGACCAGGTCTTTGGTGATACGCCGGTCTACACCATTGACGGGCTCCAGCATGTGGCCACTGAGGATCTGCATCCAGACTACGGCATGGGCGCGATGATGAGCCCCGAGTGGCTGGCCTGTGAAGGGTGCAGCCGGTGGATCGACGCGCGCGATCTGACCGGACTCCTCACCCATTGCCTCACCCAATTTCGAGAGGCCGGCTTGTTGGCCGATCCCTGTCGGAATGAGGAAATGACTGCGGTCTACCATCACCTGTTTCGCGCCTTCTTCCACTACCTCCGGTCTCGCGAGCCGTGGCCGCCGTCGCCCTAGCTGTCCCCTTTCTACTCTCCCCAGACTCTAGTCATCGCCAAATTCTGTAGGTCGCCACCCCGCAAAGTACTTATCAGCCAAGTCGAGCAGCGCCCCGATGTTCTCGGGCCCTGAAGCCTTCAATTCTTCGATTCGATGGCGCAATGTGACCTCATCGCCATAAACTTCAATCAAGACCTCCCATGCAAGACGTGGCTTGTGGTGAATAGCTCGACTACCCATAGATTGACTTCGTGTTTCACTTCTCGCGCTTTTCAATAGCGCGTGTGTCACTGCTGGGGAGTTGGGGACCACAAGTGCAGGTTCATCAGGTTCGGCGTACCTTTTGGCGATAACGAAGGTCCAAAGGAGATCCTTCTCCCGCGTCAGCATTTCTTCGCTAGCAGCACGAACAGTTACACGCCATTCCTTTTCAAGGGATTGCGCGGCCGTCTCAGATACAAGCTTCAGGCCTACGCCCTCTAGATATCCAACACGCTTAATGAGTTCTAACTTTGATGACAGAGAAGTAACTTGAGGTAGTATCTCTCGAACTGCGGTCTCCACGGCTTGCGGCTCTTTGAGCGCACGCACAAGCCGGTAGAGCACTCTTCCTACAACCATTCTTGTGTCCAAGGCGAACATCCCACGCTGACGCTCGGGAAGGTGGGGGAGAAGGTTGAGTAGGACCACCGTTGCCGGGACAACATGTTGAGGCGCGAATTCATCCTCGTAGGCTTCGAGCGACGATACAACATCCTCCACGCGCTCAATTGGCAGAGAATGCAGGTAGTTCGTGAGAGCAGCCTGGTCCGTCATTCTGGCCCATGCGTTTTCTGCGTCGGAAAATGCCTGTAATCGTTCACCTACGATCCGTTCCAAATAAAGACGAAGAACATCTTCATGGGCTACGCGCCGTTCTCGAAGCCAGCGGTTCTTCCAATCACTGCCATAATGGGTACCGCCCACATGTCGCTCACCCCCGGGAAACAGTCGTCGAACGAGATCGCGCACAAGTTCTCCACGTTCACCAGCTGCCTTCACTAGAAGATCAATTTGTTCCTTCAGGTGTGGGGACTCGTCACGGCTATAGCTAACTGATGTACTTGTAAGTCCGTCTACTGCAGAGTGCATGTTACGAAATACGTCAGGAAGGAAAACGCGAACTGCCTCCAGTGCTAGCACATCCACGAGGGCAATCTGTCCGCTCAAGTCCCGAACTGTGCCATGAATCGCGGCAGCGTATCGGCGGATATCTCGCATGTTTCGGATGAGAGGTTGGACGACTTCCATAAACACATCGGGCCATCTATCTGAGTCAAAATGTCCACGATTCTCAATTTGCGCGAGCGCGGTGTCTATGGCGTTACAGATCTGAGAATTCAGTACATGTGCAGGCACTGCCGGAAGGTCGATGCCGACTTGTAGAATCTTCTCAAGATAGTCACGTCCTGGAATTCCTTGCTCACCAAGAGCCTGCTCAACCCGAGTGCGATCGAATACCAACAGATAGATGACGTTTGGGAAGTTTGCTGTCAGCCGCACTACCTTAAAAACATCACGGATTTCTGATGTGGATAAGCGGTCGATGTCGTCCAAGATCACAACGATTGGCTTCTCAAGTTTGCTAAGGGCCTGGCGAACCTTATATTGGATTGGACGAATTCCTTGTTTCCTGCGTTGAAGTAGCTTGGCCAGAACCTTCGTGGTTGCTCGCCCTCGCTCGATCCAAGGGCCTACAAGCGGTAGCCAGCCTAGGCCTGTGAATGTTTCACCGTAGTCTTCGACCAGCTTGCCGATCTCAGCAAAGTCGGGACGGAGCTTCAGTTGCGCCGATAGTTCTATAAAGAATGCTTGGACGAGTTGATCCGCGCCGCTAAACATCCATGGGTTGAATTCAAGTATGGCGAGGCCTGACTCATTCAAGTGCTCTCGTGCGAGGTTAACAAAAGACGTCTTTCCAGAACCCCAAGGTCCTAAGACGCCAACAACTACCCCTTCAGAAGGATCGAGGGCAAGCACCTGCTGTGCGAATGATTGTGCTGGCTTAATCCGGCCAAGAGCATCGTCCTCTGGTTTGGTGATGGGATTGTCTGCGCTAATGCTGGCCACAAGCATTTCAATTTGAGTTGGCTCTTCCTGCGCGCGCTCATTCGCAGAATTGGGATGCTTCCGTGTGAATAGGTTTCGTATCCAGTTCATAGCTAGGTGAAATGTTTTACTCCTAAGGAAGCTCTGGGAAAACACATTTCTAGCCTCGCTCCTATCTCCTGAACCTGCCCTTTGATCTTGCCAATTGAGCAGAAACCCCCGTCATGCGTAGTCGAAACTCCACAAGCTGAGAAGTCACCCCGTACAAGTCTGCGATCTGGTCTGTCGAGAGACCATTCTGCTGCGCTCTCAGCAAGGCTTCTCTCGGTAGCAAGAGGCTCCATGCGAGCCAATTAGCCTCATCCTCTTGCTTCTGGTCGAATGTCCGCATAGCGAAGCTACCATCATGAGAGAAAATGATGGTGCTTGGCTTATGTTCTATAAGTACATGCGCCAGTTCGTGGCCAATGTCGCTTGCTCTCCTCCCCGCAGATTTCCTGGGATTGTAGATCAGGAGTGTCCTTTCATCATGCAGCGCGAGTGTGGCTGCGGACCATCCCCATGGATCTTCAACAAGCAACTGGTGAAGGATATCTTCCGGTAGTCCCGGAAAGTCTCTTGGTGTGCAGGCGGTTACACTGAGATAGTCAGCTAATTTAAATACGTCCAGTGGGTCGTGGGGTGAGAGATCTAATTCACGACGGATGTTTCCGGACGTTCGCTCAGCCCAACTCTTAAAACCGCGATCAAACGTCGCCATTGTCCAAAGCCGGGTTTGGTTGGGGTTGTTTAGTCATGGCAAACAGGAGCATCCTGGCTAATGCCTGGGCGGTTTCCGGCTTTGGAGTCGAATCGGCTCTGAAATGGGCCGATATGGAAACAGGCTGTTCTAAAGTTTTCTGGATGGCGGGTCCGCTTCCTTTGCTCTCAAACCCTAGGAATTCACCTGGATCAACGTCTAGCCACCGGCAGACTTTTCCGAAAGTTGCCACGTCTGGAATGCGGCCGTTCTCTATACGCAACAAGGTTGCAGGGGATATGCCAATTTCCTGCGCGGTTTCGCGGAGTTTGCTGTCCCCTCTCTTCTCTTCTACCATTTTGCCCAGACTACTCAAGGCGCGCCGGGTCATTCGCACCTCCTTTCTTTTATAAAACGTATATTGACAAATGAAACACAGACCATCATTATATGCTATCACATCAGAAACGTTCGTGCACGAACAAAACGGAGGTGTTGAATGGAACAGCACGATAGCCGGAAGTTCCAGGTGAATATTGAAGGGGTCATCTACGATTGGGAACGGGAGACGATTACTGTGTCGGAGATTCGGCAGTTAGGGGGACTCCCAAGCGATACTCCGGTGCTCGAAGTCGATTTGAAGGACAACTCTGAAATGACCCTTGAGGAGAATGCCAGTGTTGAACTGAAGCCCGGAAAAGGATTTGGCAAGAAGGTCAAATTCACCAGGGGTGACGAGGCTCGCATCCAGGAAGAGCTGTCCATGCTAAGGGGACTGTGGCCAGATCTTGAGTATGTGTCAACCGGACACTGGGTCCGCCTACAGCGTTACTGGATCGGGCTCGGGTTGTGGAACTGTTCGGAGGCAGAGGTGTGCTTTCAGATTCCAGAGAGTCTTCCTGGACAGGCACCCTACGGTTTCTATGTTCGCCCGCAACTTATGCTCTGCGGTGGTGGACTCCCGAGTCACTATACCTTTCCGGCCGATGCCACACCGTTTGGCTCGGGATGGGGAAGGTTTTCCTGGCAACTGGATCCGTGGCAGCCAGCTGCGGACCCCAAGCGTGGAAGTAATATGGTGAATTTCGCCCGATCGTTTGCCGATCGGCTCCGACAAGGTCAATGATGCCAACACATATTACGATTTCACTTGGACTCCATAAACGTTTACTCGACCACCTGTTCTCAGGAAGGACCGAACAGCTCGCATTTCTCTTAGCCACACGGTCGGACACGGATGCAGAAACGCTCTGCGTTTCCGATCTCTACTGCGTTCCCTCAAAGGGGTTTTCGGTTCAGACGGCATTCCATCTCAATTTGGGTGACGATGTTCGTGCTCAAATGATCAAGTGGGCCTGGAACCATCAGGCCTCATTGGTTGAGGCGCATTCCCACCTTGGACCAGATGAGGCAGCATTTTCACCCACGGATCTCGCTGGACTGGATGATTTCGTACCACATGTTTGGTGGCGTCTTCAGGGGCGTCCTTATGCGGCACTGGTATTTTCTCGCACGGGATTCGATGCCCTCATTTGGACGAAATCACCCACCATCCCCCAAGAGCTTGCGGGGTTAAAGATAATTGGAGGTCGGGCTGAGCAACCCACATCACTCACAATCACTGCCATAAGAGGTCTCCGTGGTACTCGACACAACCCGCTATAGCAGGAACATTGGCTTATTTGGTGAGCGCGGGCAAACGCGCCTGCACGAATTGTGTGTCGCCGTAATTGGTGTAGGCGGTTTAGGTTCGCACGTAGTTCAGCAAGCAGCGTATCTCGGAGTACGTCGGTTTATTCTCGTAGACCATGACATTGTGACCTTGACGAATTTGAACCGTCTGATCGGAGCCAGCGAACTCGATGTGCAACGGCAAGAGCGGAAAGTCGTAGTTGCCGAAAGACAGATTCGATGTGTTCAGCCATCTGCGGAAATCCTGTCACTTGGGGTCAAACTCCAAACGGATGAAGTGGAACGGCACCTATCGGCAGCCGATGTCGTGTTTGGCTGCGTCGATAATGATTCTGCACGCCTCCGGATCACGGAGTGTGCCTCGAGAAACCGCAAGCGATACATCGATCTGGCGACCGATACCGGTAGCGATAACGGTCAGGTCTGGTATGGTGGAAGGGTTTTCTTTTCCCACTGTGGCGGGGGATGTTTAGTCTGTGCCGGCGAATTGGATCAACATGCGATAGCAAGAGAATCTATGACTGCCGAGCAGAAGGCAGAGGACAATGCCATCTACGGTGTTCCAAGAGAGGCCCTCAGCTTGTCTGGTCCGGCCGTGGTCTCGATCAATGGCGTTGTGGCATCATTCGGAGTCACAGAATTCATGGTGTGGGCAACCGGCCTAAGAGCTCCCAAGCCGCATATTCGTTACCGAGGAGACCTGGGAAACGTGACCTTTCCTTCAGACAGGCCAACGGACAACTGTTACTACTGCACCATGTTTGGCCAGTAATCCAGCCATCCATTCCTTCCGAACAGCGAAAGTCAGACCCCGCGCCGAACCGTATCCCCCTTCCTTTTCTCAGTCAGGTCGCTGAAAGCGCTTTGGTCGAGGGACATCACATCAGAAACACAGACGTTCCTTTTTCGTTCGGTCCAGAAGCTGGCTGACAGACTCGATCTCTGGACATTTCTGGACGAGAGGTTCAAGTGGTTCGATGGTTTATCAGAGACAAACCCTGCGACGGAAGAATCCTTTCTGGAATAGAAGGATGAAAAAGCAGCGTAGAACCACCAAGGAATTGACGACACTGAAGATTCCCCGACGCTATTACCACTCCGTCAAGATCTGTCTGGCCATCGTGCACTATGCGACTAAACACGGGATCAAAGGAGATTGTGGCTATTACCTTTCATGAAAGGATTTGGCGATGCGAAAACGACAGTTTTCTGCAGGATTGATTAGCCTGGTGGCGCTGTTGCTGATGGTGATCCCGGCAAAGTTTTCTCTTGCGATGCCGATTGCCGATTACAAGGAAAAAATGACCAGTAACGAGCAAGCAAACTTTTTGTCAGGGGGTATCAGTGTCCTGACATTCCAGTACGCTGATGATGGAAACAGGCCAAATCCAAGTGTGTCTATGACTGGTTTTATAAATCCGGTAAGGGAGGGGAGGACATGGTTATTGAATTAATGAAGGCGCGGATGGCCGATCCGTCGCTTCATGTCGAGGCCGTGATGTTGGCGGTCATCAAGAAAAAATGCGGGCATCTGGATCAATAAGGTTAGCGAGAGCGATAAGGTGACCGTCGCCGCTTGAGGTGACGGGAAAGGCCGGCGGGCAGGGTTTTTTACTCCTGCGAGAATCAGGCACCCGTATAATATTGCCTTCTACACCGGCCTCTGCCGATTACGATTCTAGACAGCTGTTTCGCCTTTCTCAATCCAGACAACGCTGAAAAACGGCTCAGTATCAAAGAACTTTCCTCCCTTAACGGTTCTCCGACCGGGCCTTTTCATGACCCCGTTCTGGCAGTTTTCTTCCTGATCGCCGCAACGGCGTAAAGCAAAAATTTTCCCCTCACTGACGTGTTTCCTCGCGCTAAGCAAAATTTTGTGCTTTCGCGCCGTCCTCCATTGCATTGCGTCCTTAACCCGCATTATTCATGACGGTGGTCACGGATCGTGTTTGGGGGATCGGACCCACCGTGTGAGACCGTTCGTACCGAATGGCGCGGGCTTGATGGGGGTTGTATGAGGGGTGAGACCGGCTCGTACTATGTGACCAGCGTGGACCGACTCCAGTATAGGGCTCGTTTGGACAGACCTCGCCGTTGTTCATCGGGGAACACGCTCGTTGCGACAGCCTCTCGTCCGCTGTTAGCCAGCTGTGGCGCCGACGGCCACGGCGACACGGCGCCAGGTGTCGCCCCACGGCGCGCATTGGGGCAGATGCAGGACCAGCCGACGGACAGATCGCTCCACCCACACGGCCAGTTTCAGCAGCCGTTCTCGCAAGGTGGCAACCTGCGCCGTGGCGCAGACCGTGCCCTGGGCGTGCCGCCGCAACTCTTGGAACAACACGTAGGCCGCGGCCGTCAGCAGCACGCGGAATTGATTGGCCCAAAACCGGGTGCAACTTGTCCGACCCAAGGCGAGGCCGTCATGCAACTCCTTGAGCCGGTTCTCCATGTCGCCACGCTGACAGTAGATCGCATACACCGCGGCGGGCGTGTCCCCCAGGTTGGTCACGACAAAGCGGGGATTGCACTTGGGGGCGTGTCCGGGCAGCCGCACGACCTCGGCTTTGATGATCACCCGGCGAGGATGAGGCCAACTCCGGGCGGCATAGCGGGTCTCGCCCATGACGTGCTCGGTGCGGCCACTGTACTTGGACAGGCCGTAGGCCTCCCCCAGCAGGCGCCCGGCACGCCGCTCCAGCCGCGGGTTGTTGGCCAGCCCGACCACATACTCGACCCGCTTCGCTTCCAGGAAGTCCAGCCAGTCGTTTCCGGCGAATCCCCCGTCCACCCGCACCCGCACCGGGGTATCGGGAAACGCCCGCCTCAACTGACGGAGCAGGGTCCGCAGCAACCCGAACGCGCCGTGTTTCGCCGGACTGTTGCCCGGCCGCAGCACGATTGCGACCAGATATTGCTCGGCTTCGTCGTTGAACGTCAGCGTCGCCACCAGCGGCAAATAACACCACGTGTCGTAGTGCCCATTGAAGAAGGCCAGTTCTTGCTGCCCATGCGTGGGGTCGTCCGTGGGATCCAGATCGATCGTGATGCGCTGGGCGCGGCCCTTGAGCCGGTGCCGGTGCTGTGTGATGACCGTCGACGCCACCATCCGCCCCATCCGATACAGGGCTCGTGGGCTCATCGCATTTTCAAACCGGGAGAGGGTGGGCTGCGAGGCCAAGGCTGCGCCGGTCACCGGATCGCGCCCCACGGCCAGTTTGTGCAGCGGATCGTTGGCCAGCCGGGCCGCGTCGTTCGCATCCTCGTAGCCACAGGCCAGGCCGAAGATCCGTTGTCGCAGCAGATCCCGCACCGTGTGGCGAATCTTGTCGGGATCTCGGCGGTCGACCAGACAGGCGGCCAGTTGGTCAGTCACCCGGAGGCGGTCATCGAGTGCTTTGAGCAACACGACGCCCCCATCGGTACTGGCCTGCGCCTGATCGAACCGGGCCACCACCGGCTTCAGTTTGTCATAGAATTCGAAGGTGACTTGCGGTATACAGTCTGTCGCCATCGGGTTCCTCCATCGCTGTACGTAGAAGCTGCTTGGTCGCCGCTCCTATAGCACAGTTGGGAGCCTCGATGGCTTTTTTCTGGCGCGAGTCGTGAATTATCCGGGTTAAGCGGGTGCGGCGCGGGCGAAGCCCTGCCGATCGTGGCGGCATGAAAGGCCGCGATGGTCGCAGCCGCAAAAAATAGAGGAGGAAACCATGAGACTGATTTCAGCACATGAGCTGGATAGCCGAAGCGAAAACGAGCTGTCCGCCCTGTTCCAGAAGGTATCGAAAGGGCTTGTCTGCACAAGGCGCGGATCGCCGGCTCGGCGCAACGCCCTCGGCTCGCTGGAAAATATCAGCCGCGCGCGTATCGCACGCTTGCAGCGCTAACGCATCAAACGTCGTTCCGGGTATCCGGTACGGCGTCTTTTTTCATTTAGCGGCCGTCCCTTCCCCTGCCGCGATCATGGTCGCGGGGCTGGCGGCGGTCGGTGGCGCGGCTGAAGGAATCTTTCAGCTTCTGCCGGTCGGCTTCGGAGAGAGGGGATTTGGCAGGTTTTTCCTGCGCCCGGCCTTTTTCCGCCCGTTCAAGGAATTCCATCTCGCGTTGGCTGGCCTTTACGCGGTGTTCCGCCATGGCGTTTTCAATCCGCCTGTTGACGGAGCGTTCGGCGTGCATGCGTTTTTCCTGCAGGGACAGAAAGCGGTGGGAGGGCTGCTGGTTCAGGAGTTCTTCCGTGAACCAGTTGTCCCGGAATGTTTCGACGCGGGCGCGTTCTTTAATCTCGTCCCTGGAGATATGGTCTTTCAGTTTCTCGTGTTCTTGACGCTGCGTCTCCGATAGCAGGGATTGCAGGTAGGCCTTGCGGTTGACGGCGTTGGAGAAGTCGGGATTGACGGGACGGTCGGGTGGTTTCAGAAGGCACCATGAGGCCCGTAGCGCGGACCGGGCCGTTCAGCGGGAGGAGTTTATCATTGATGAGCGGCCGATGTCAGGACCGGTCTTGCTGCTGGCGTTCGCGCTCGCATTGTTCAAGGAAAGCCATCTGTTTTTCGATCGCTTTCCGTTTGAATTGTCCCATGGCGGTCTGCGCGCGGTGGTCGGACACGATACGGGCATGGAACAAGGCGGGGTCGGCGGGAAGCTCGACGGGGATAGTTCTAACGGCTTTCGGGCCGAAAAACCCCATCCGGCGGTAGCGTG
>Ga0315912_10004178_pt1 | contig 13795 bp, 2 predicted proteins | sample VfabasoilMG_FD_204469 | JGI IMG/M metagenome (GOLD analysis project Ga0315912, IMG submission 204469) | Garden soil microbial communities collected in Santa Monica, California, United States - V. faba soil | ecosystem: Environmental > Terrestrial > Soil > Garden | place: USA: California... | reverse complement strand
CGCGGTGTTCACCGTGGTGTTCTTCGCGGTGATGTACTTCTACAGCCCCGTGCTGTTCTGGATCGTATTCGCCACGATTCCCTGCTACGCGGCGCTGTCGTATTTCGTGACGCCCATCCTGCGCAAGCGTCTCGACGACAAGTTCGCGCGCACCGCCGAGAACCAGGCGTTCCTCGTGGAATCCGTGCATGCCGCCGAAACCGTCAAATCCATGGCGGTCGAGCCGCAGATGCAGCGGAGATGGGAGGAGCAGCTGGCGGGCTATGTCACGGCCGCGTTCCGGGCCGGTCAGCTCGGCAACGTGGCGAACCAGATCGCCACGCTGATCAGTCGTGTGTCTACGGTCGTGACCCTGTGGGTAGGTGCGCGGCTCGTCATGCAGGGTGACCTCACCATCGGTCAGCTCGTGGCGTTCAACATGCTGGCCGGGCGCGTGAGCGGGCCGATCCTGCGTGTCGTGCAGCTCTGGCAGGATTTCCAGCAGACGCGCGTGTCGATCGAGAAGCTGGGAGAGATCCTCAACTCGCCGGCGGAACCGGGGTACGCCGGCCAGCGCGCCAACCTTGCGCGTGTGCAGGGGCGGGTGACTCTCGATCGCGTGAGTTTCCGCTATTCGCCCACGCGGCCTGAGGCGTTGAAGAACGTGTCCATCGACGTCCGGCCCGGTGAAGTCATTGGCATCGTTGGGCGCTCGGGATCGGGCAAGAGCACGTTCTCGAAACTGATCCAGCGGCTGTATGTGCCCGAGTCCGGCCGCGTGTCCATTGATGGCACCGATCTTTCGCTAATCGATCCGTCCAGCCTGCGGCGTCAGATTGGCGTAGTGCTTCAGGAGAACGTGGTGTTCCGACGGAGCGTGCGCGAGAACATTGCGCTCGCGGATCCCGGCGCGCCGCTCGAGCAGGTGATGGAAGCGGCGAAGCTCGCCGGGGCGCACGAGTTCATCCTTGAGCTGCCATTCGGCTACGAGACCATCATTGAAGAACACGGTGCCAATCTGTCGGGCGGCCAGCGGCAGCGCATCGCCATTGCGCGTGCGTTGCTCACCAATCCGCGCGTGCTGATCTTCGACGAAGCCACCAGCGCACTCGACTACGAATCCGAGCGAGTGATCCAGGACAACATGCGGCAGATCGTCAAGGGCCGCACAGTGTTCGTGATTGCGCATCGCCTGTCCGCGGTGAAGCCGTCGGATCGCATCATCATGCTCGACAAGGGCGAGATCATTGAAGAGGGCTCGCATCGGGAGCTCATCGCGCGCGGCGGGCACTACGCCGCGTTGTTCAACCAGCAGGCCGCGTGATGGCGGACAAGAACAGCAAGTTGGACATCGCGCGCAACGTGACCGAGCTCGAGTTCCTGCCGGCCGCGCTTGAGGTGCAGGAGTCGCCGCCGTCGCCTGTTGGGCGATTCACGTTGTGGGCAGTGATGGCCATGATTACGCTCGCGCTCATCTGGTCCATCGTCGGGCGCATTGAGATTGTTGCCGTCGCGCCGGGGAAGATCATTCCTTCCGGGCAAGTGAAGGTGATTCAGTCGAGCAACATCGGTCGCGTGAAAGCCATCCTCGTGGCTGACGGTGATGTCGTGAAGGCCGGCCAGGCGCTTATCGAGCTTGATCCCACACTAGCTGAGGCTGATCGCCAGCGGCTCGAGAGCGACTGGGTGGCGTCCTCGCTCGAATTGGCGCGCTGGCGCGCGTATTCAGGGTGGTTAGACACCGGCAAGGCCGGTGCGGTGAGCGCGGCGTCTGTGGACGTGAGCGCCATTGGCGGCAGCGCAAAGCTTGCGGTTCCGGAAACAAGCGTCGCCTTGCAACGATCGCTGCTCGATCAGTCCATTGCCCAGCAACGCTCCAAGATCGCCGGCATCGATCAGACGCTGCTGCGACGGCGTGCGGAGGCTGAGGCCACGCGGCAGATCCTCGAAAAGCTCAAGCAGACGCTGCCGCTTGTCACACAGCGCGCCGACTCGCTCAAGAAGCTGTCGGAGCAGAACCTCGTGGCGCGGAATTCGTACCTGGAGGTAGAGCAGGAGCGAATCGAGGCGCTGCAGGATCTCGCCGCGCAGGACTCGAACCTCACTTCCACGGCCGCTGCCATCAACGAACTCATCGAACAGCGTCGTCTCGCGCTCGCCGATAGTCGGCGCGAGGCGTTCGAGAAGCTGGAAGAGCTGGAAAAACAGAACCGCGCGCAGCGCCAGGAGCTCATCAAGGCCAGCGACATTGCCGGCAACCAGGTACTGACGTCGCCTGTCGACGGTGTCGTGCAGCAGCTGAAAGTGCACACCATCAATGGTGTCGTGACGCCCGCAGAGCAGTTGCTCGTCGTCGTGCCCAAGGATCAGGCGCTGGAAGTCGAGGCGCGCGTGCTCAACAAGGACATCGGGTTCGTACGCGCGGGTCAGCAAGTGACCGTGAAGATCGAGGCGTTCCCGTTTACGCGCTATGGCGTGATCGAGGGAACCGTCACCAGCGTAAGCAATGACGCCATCGCCGATGAGAAGTTAGGGCTGTACTACGCGGCAAAAGTGAAAGTGAACAAGTCCACGATGTTCGTGGATGGAGTGGATGTGCTGCTGTCGCCGGGCATGGCGGTGACGGCGGAAGTGACGACGGGGACGAGGCGACTGATTGAGTTCGTGTTGAGTCCGGTTATGCAGCACGCGAAAGAGAGCGGGAGGGAGAGGTGACGGGTCGCTTGGTCGCATTGCTTGCTCTGGGCGGCCTTCTGTTCCTGATACAGATATTCGTCGCGCCAATCGGATACCTTGCCGTGCGAAATGCATGCGCTAGCGAAGGTGGCCTCAAGATTGCGAAGACCGACGATGTCGACGGCTACTTTAACGATGGTCTGTGGATCGAGGGCCGGCCGGACAGAATTGATTGCTGGCTTTGCGCGTCACAGGTTGCAGACCAAGAATTTGCCCACGTCGACTTCAAGCGCACCGAAGCAATGAATGCAGGGGAGCCGGGACTCTATCGTTTTGAACTTGGTCCCGCGATGGCAGACAGAAGCAATTGCGTCAGTGGCTCGTTCGATCATTTGCCCGCGGGGCAGTGCGTCATTGCATACAAACTCGAAACGGCAAGTGATGCCCGATACGGATATCGAAGCGAATGGTCTACGCGAAAATCGTTGTTAGGCGTAGAGATCCGGGAGCGCAAACAGTTCGTCTACGAACGGGCAGACGGCAAGCTTATCGCGATCCAAAAATACTTCGACTTTGCGACTCCCTTCGAGCGGCGCGGAAAGTTTGCGCCCAGCTACCGCTGCGAGAACTCGCCAATCGATCCTGACGATGCGAAATCTTTCTTCCGCCGCGTCCTTCACGCAGCGACACCAATGTAGCGTCATATCCGGAGAGACACGATGACCTCAATCTTCGAACAGTACTACGCCAATCTGCTGGCGGACGCCGCGTATGCCGACTTTGGACCAGTCACGCCTTCGAATCCCCTCGACCGGGGGATCATGATCACCCGCCTGTTGGCTTCCGGGAGATTCACCGCTTCCCAGGCCATTGCGATCGCGGATCGGTTTGAGGTCGTTTCTACGATCGACGAATTCGACTTTCAGGCGGTTACATTTCGCGAGAAGGATTTCCTCCCGGCCAATGGATCAAAGCCTGCGGAGCCAGAAGGTTTTGGTCGGCAGCCCGGCCGCGTTTGGGTTTCATTCCGCGGCACCGCCGGTGGGGGTGACTTGCTGGATGACGCGTGGCTCTCGGCGACAGGCAGTGCTCACGAACAGGACGCGATAGCACGTTCGTACGTGGAGTTCCTAACCAACCCAGTTGCAAACGGTGGACTAATTGGCCCGTCGACCATAGTCAACATCACTGGCCATTCATTGGGCGGACATCTCGCGCTCATTGCTGCCATGCACGTGGAAAGTTTCGTTAATCACGTCTACACGGTGAACACGGCGAACGTTGGTGGCATTGGCATTGGCTTTCAGGACTGGTCACGACTTGCAGGTGACCTTGCGCAGATAAGCGGCAGAAACACGAACATTCAAGCCATTCCCGGCTTGCAGGTCATCGGCGGGTTCGGGACGGGCGTGCGTGCGGGCGTCGACAGCCTGGTGATGACCGAAGCTTCACCTGAACTGCAAGCTGCGCTCAGCCAACACTTCCTGGGACCCCTGACAGACTACTTCGACGTTGCGCGAGTGCTCGCGGCAATTTGGCCGGAGGCTACAAACAAGACGCTCGAGGATCTTTTCAATGCGTCGGCGGGCAGTCGGAGTGCAACCCTGGAATCAATGCTTGCGCCGCTGTGGAGAATTCTGCATCCAACGCAGTCCCAGCGCTTCACCACCATGGTGGACATGAACGATGGTGACGCTTTCGAAGATAGGAGCGAAAACTTTCATCGGTATGCGTTGCAACTGTTCGATGAAGTGAGTTCGCAGCCTGCGAACTACCAACTGATATCCATGATTGAGAAGGCCGCGGTGTTGTTGGCGTATGCGCAGCGGAATGATCATCTGGGTCTTGCCGTGCGGGTCGCCCTTGTCAATGCGGATCCTTACGCTGTCGCGTTGGCGAACCCATCGGCAGAGCTGCAAGCCGAATACAGCATCCAGAACTTCTCGCTCGAGTATCTGCAGGAGCGTGCAGCCTACATCGAGCACTTGTTCCTGGCGTATTCAACAGATAAGACGCCCCTGATCTTGAATGAGCTCGGGCTGGATCACTATTCCGGCCTGGGATCCGGATACTACGCGGAAGAAATCGCGAACATCGATGGAGTAGACAGGCGAAGACGGGTGGCATCCAGCCTCTTGACCCTTTCTGGCGCTGACGACAATGAGGATATCGATCGCCATCTTTTCGCGGGACGCAATGGTGCTTCGTTGACGGGAAGGGACGGAGACGATCGCATATTTGGCGGACGCGGAAACGACTACCTTACCGGTGGCGACGGCGCCGACTACATCGAGGGTGGACCCGGAGACGACGTGCTGCGAGGCAGCGCCGACAGTGGTCCCCTGTTAGGACGAGATCGTGCTATCGATCGCCTGCGAGGTGGAGCCGGTCATGACCTCTATCTCTACTACACGGGAGACGGACAAGATGAAATTGCCGACGCCGGAGGAATCGGGGAGATACTGATCAACGGTAATTCTCTGGTTGGCAGTTTCCAGTTTGTCGATCGTGAAGAGACGGGATACAAGCGATTCCCGACAAAACGCGTCTGGCAGGCGGAAATTGGCGGCGCAACGTTCTTCCTGGTGGAACAATCGGGAGACGTCACAACCGGTGCGACACTGCTGATTGAAGGCGAATCGCTCGGCGACAATGGATCGATCACGATAAATGACTTTGTCAGCAACAATGCAAATCGGAACGACCTAGGAATTCAACTCGCACCAGCGAATCGTGTATCGTTTCGAGATGCAAGCGTCGACCTGCGTGAGGGCGGATCGACCATGTTGTCGATACTCCTTGCGGCGCCGGCAGCTGTCGCCAGTACCGTCCGAATTGCGGTCAATGCGTTTGCATCCACACTTCGACTCAGAGACGGATCGATCCCTCGCTCGTTTGTAGATGGACACGTCGACGTAACGGTTGCACCGGGCCAGACATCCATTGAGTTGGCGCTGATTTCGGTTGGCGACGTCGACGGGGGCGCGCAGGCGATCGGCGTTACGGCGACCTTCTTGAATGCTCAGGGCCAGCCGATTGCAGGTTCCGGGTCAAGTGCCGCTATCAACCTGGATGCCCGCGACGAATTGCCCACCGGGTCTCCGACGCCAACTTATATCCGCGTCGGAACAAATCAGAACGACAATCTTCCGGCGCTGATGTCTCCTCCCGGGACGTATCACATCCAGGGATTGGGCGGCGACGATCTCATCGACACGGGAGGGCTCGGTGATGGGACTATTCCCAGTGGGGATGACCTGCTCGATGGCGGAGATGGCAACGACAGAATCTACGCTTGGGAAGGGAACGATCGTCTCATCGGAGGCGCTGGCAGTGACTCGCTCTATGCGGGGCTAGGAGATGACGTTCTCGAAGGCGGAGCGGGGTCGGACTTTCTTGTTGCCGGATGGGGGAGCAACTATCTGTTCGCCGAAATGGAAGTTTCCGTCGATCAGGCCATCGCTGCGGGCGAGGTCGCTCAGAGTCTAGCCGGGCAAGGCGACTTCTTTTTCGACGGCGTCGACGCCAGCGTCCTTGTAGGTTCCAACCAGCAGGACGTAATGGGTGCTGGCGGTGGCAGCGACACGATCGTAGGCGGTGGTGGCGACGATCTGATTGCCGGCGATTCTCACTTCTACTTTCCGTCCGGCGACGGATCGCAGTGGAACGTCACATTCTCGGAGCTCCTTCCCAACGGACAAACCCTTTACAACTTTGTCGTGCATGCGACAGGTCCTGGCGGCACGGGTACAGCGAGCCAAGTAATGACGGTCCCCGGCAGCGCAGATTCCATCTACGCAGGGACCGGTAACGATGGGGTTACGGCTGGTGGCGGTGATGACTTTGTCGATGGCGGCGCCGGCAATGACATCATGTACGGCGACGGTGGCAACGACACCATCCTGGGCCAGGCGGGTGACGACGTTCTCATCGGCGATGGAGATTCCAGTGAGCCCGCCGGCGACGATTTCCTCGATGGCGGCGACGACAACGACCGCATCGATGGTGGAGATGGCTCGGACGTGCTCTACGGCGGCTCGGGTAACGACGTAATTACCGGCGACTCCTCTACTGAGCTTGGGGCGGGTGAGGACTACATCAACGGCGAAGATGGCAATGACCAGATCTGGGGTGGCGCGAAATCAGACATTTTGATCGGCGGCGCCGGCAACGATCAGATCTTTGGAGATTCCGCGCAAAACACCATCGCAAACTCGGGAGCCGACTTTCTCGATGGTGGTGAAGGCGATGACATCCTCGTGGGTGCTGGCGGAGAAGACACGATCATTGGCGGCGCTGGCGCGGACCAACTAGTAGGTCATGGTTCTGGCGGGGCCGCGGACGATCAAGCTTCCGACTATCTCGATGGCGGTGCAGGCAATGATCTGCTTTTGGGCTGGGGCGGAGACGATCAGCTTCAGGGCGGCGAGGGGAACGACCAATTAGTTGGCGACGACATTTCTCTTGCAGCTGAACTGCAAGGCGACGATGAGTTGGATGGTGGCGCTGGCGCTGACACGCTGTTCGGTCTGGGCGGAAACGATACGCTGCTCGGTGGCGCAGATGATGATGCCCTTTTCGGCGGCGCTGGCAACGACGTTCTCATCGGCGGTACCGGGATCGACTACATGCGTGGTGAGGAGGGCGACGACGACTATGTTTTCGAATCTGCGGACATGGCAATCATCAACAATGTCGGCGATGCGGTTGATGATTCACAAGGCTTCAATCGGGTCATCTTCAACAGTGGATTGACTTCCGATAGCGCTGTCGTGGTTCTCGGCGCCAGCGAAGGGTCTATCAATATCCAATCCGACGACATGTCGATTGGCGTCGTTATCAAGAATGGCCTCACAGGAGGGCTGTCTTCAGTCCGCTTTGCCGATGGCGTCGAAATGTCCGCGGCCCAATTGATCGGTTCGCGGCTGAACGATGTCCTCGAACAGATTTCGATTGACGATAACGTCACTCTGTACGGCGGAGCGCTCGGCGACTACCTCGTCGGCGAAGGAGCGAATGTCACGCTGTCTGGCGGTCGCGGCGATGACGGCTTGCAGGGCAGCAGCTACTCCAGCAATACCTATCTGTTTGCGCGAGGCGACGGTAACGATTACGTGATGGATGACAGCATGTTCGTGGCCTCAAATGGTCTGGTGATCAACAGGCTCGTACTGGGAGAAGGCATTTCTCTCGAGGACATCATCATTGGGGGAAGTACCGCGCTGGATTTCGGCCATGGTGATTCGATATCGCTTTCTATCTTCTCGCGTGATCTGACGGATGGCTTGCGTGTTTTTGATGAGGTGCAGCTGGCAGACGGGACGACCTTCAGCTGGGAGCAGTTGGTGACAGATCGTGGTTTCCACCTGACAAATACCGGCGGCACGATCTTCACCGGCTCGTCGCTTAAAGATGTCATGCAAGGTGCAAGCTATGGAGAGACCATAGATGGCGGTGCCGGAGATGACACCATCGACGGAGGCGGTGGGAATGATGTGATTTCCGGCGGCGCCGGAAGTGACACCTATATTTTCAAGCGCGGCGGCGGCAGCGACACCATCAACAATGGAGATACCGCGACGGGCAAGACGGATCGCCTGGAGATCACGCCCGACATCTTCTTGAGTGACCTGGGGTTCTACAAGGTCGGCAATTCTCTGATTGTGCAGTTGTTAGGAGCCACCGACCAGGTGACCGTAACCAACTTCTTCACCAACGCAGGACTGGACGAGATCCGGCTTCTGGGCGGCACGGTCTCTCTCACTCCCGCAACAGTTCCATGGACAGGTCCGCCGCCAAATGTATTCAGCTACGACCGCGGCGATGGATATCAGATCCGGACGATCAATGACCCCACAGGGGAGATTGTCGACGGATTGCGTTTCGGCCCGAGCGTGGATCCGGCCCTCATAAGCATCGCGGCAAATTATGACGGCGACCTCATCATCAGGTTCTTCGAGTCGAATGGCGTGTTGAGCAATAGTGACTACATCGAATTCACAAACGCGGTGATTAACAATACGGCCGCACTCGATTTCATTGAATTTGAATCTAACCCATCGGTTGTCTGGAACGGCGCCGATGTGCTCGCGCTGGCGCGAACGCCCACGTCTGGCAATGACTATCTGTTTGGCACCGCCGCAGATGACACGATTTCCGGATTGGCAGGATCGGATCGCATCCTCACTGGCAGTGGCAATGACATCGCGGATGGCGGAGTCGGCGCCGATGAGATCCACGGCGAAGGCGGCAATGACATTCTTCGCGGTGGAAAAGGCGTGGACACGCTTTACGGTGATGCAGGTTCTGACACGTTCCGTATTGAGCGTGGCGACGCCGGGGACACAGTCATGGATCGCGACACCAACGCGGCCTCGATCGATCGTATCGAATTCGGCGCGGGGATTCTGCCGCAAGATGTGCGCGTTTCCAGGAGTTCTAACAATCTCGTTCTGACTTACCTCGACGCGATTTCCGGCAGCGCCATCAACACGGTGACGGTCAACAACTACTTCACCGCCGGATATGAGGGGCAAACGGTTGATGAAGTTCGCTTCGTCGATGCGCCAGGTGTCACTTGGCAGCTCGCGGATATCTTGTCGGCCGGCCTTCAGGGCGGCGCGCAGAACGACTCGCTGAATGGATACGACACCAACGACATGATGCGAGGCATGGGTGGCGATGATTCATTGGGCGGCGGGCTCGGAGATGACGACCTCGATGGCGGTACAGGAAACGACATGCTGTTGGGCGGCGGCGGCAACGACACCTATCGCTTCGGGCTGAATGGTGGCGCAGATACGATTATTGAATCGTCTGGCACCGATCGCATCGTGCTCGGCGCCGGGATCTCGACGAGTGACGTCCAGCTCTACAGACAATCAGGATCGTTCAACGGTGAGCTCGTACTCGTGTTGAACGGCACACAGCACCAGTTGCGCGTGTGGGACGCATTCAATGGGTCCGGCAACAACGCAGTCGAGAGCATCGAGTTTGCGAGCGGAACCGTTTGGAACGCGGCGGACATTGCCGCGCGCACGCTTCCGATGGGAACGATCAATACGCAGACAGGCACGACAGCTGGCGATGTGTTCGTAGTCGACAACGTCAACGACGTGGTCAACGAGTCTTCAGCTGCTGGGGGCGTGGATCTCATCCAGTCTTCGGTCAATTTCCTCATTCCAATGAATGTTGAAAATCTGACCTTGACCGGCGTCATCAACACGTCTGGTACCGGCAACTCACTTGCAAACATCATCACCGGCAATAGCAGCGCGAATACGATCGACGGCGGTGCTGGCGTTGACACGATGATCGGCGGCGCGGGCGACGACACCTATGTGGTCGACGACTCCGGCGGTAGCAGTTTCGGTAGTGGCTGGAGCGACGGTTCACAGGACATTGTGCAAGAAGACGCGGGTGGCGGTTTTGACACGGTAGTGGTCAACGCATACTCGGCAACACTTTCCGCGAACGTCGAGCGAATGATTGCGCAGGGGTTCACGGGAAATTTCAGTTCGTTCTCGGCCAATGACGATCGCCGGCGCCGGTTCGTAGGTAATGACTTGAATAACGTCATCGATGCAACCGCGCTGGTGTATGGCACCTTCAATAACAATGGCGTCTACCTTGATGGCGGACTCGGTGCCGACACAATGCTCGGCGGCGCTGATACGAATGACACCTATGTCGTCGACAATGTGGGCGACGTGGTGGTCGAGCGCGGCATAGCCCCCGCGGGTTATCAGACATCGACAGACGTCGTGATCTCCAGCGTGAATGTCACCCTCCCGGACAACGTCGAGAATCTCATCCTGGTTGGCTCGTCGGCAATCACGGGTACCGGCAATGAGCTCGACAACGACCTGGACGGCACGGGGAATTCGGCGGCGAACGTGCTGTCCGGTGGTGACGGCAATGACGACTACCTGCTTGGAGCCAACGATACCGTCGTCGAAGCTGTTGGAGGCGGGATCGACACGGCATATATCCGAGATGCTCAAGGCACAATTTCGTTTGCCAACTACGCGAACGTCGAAATCCTGGTGCTCGACGTTTCGAATGGGGCCGCGAACGTCGTTGGTGATTCGGCTGACAATCGAATAACCGGGAATGGGTGGTCAAATCTTCTGCAGGGCGGGGCCGGCAACGACGTGATCAGTGACGGCGGCGTGTATAGCACCTCAGTTTTCATTGAGGGCGACGCTGACGTGCTGGAGGGAGGTGATGGCGACGACACGCTCTACACGAGGTACGGAGTAGATATGCTGGACGGTGGCGCCGGCAACGACACACTGGTTCAAGAAGACGCTCTTGAGTCAAGATCGAGCGCAAACTACGTGTTCGGCCGTACGTATGGGCATGACACCATCGTGGCGGGCACCACCAATCTTGCGACTTCAACGATCCGCCTGCTTGCGGGGGTGAGCCCATCTGAGGTGTCGCTCGTGCGCGAGGGTGCGGACGTATTGCTCACGATTGCAGGTGACAGCGGTTCATTGCGTGTGACGCAATTCTTTGCGAGCAGTGATCCAGCCGCATTGATGTCCAGAAACGTGGATCGCATTCAATTTGCCGATGGCAGCATTTGGGATCTCGCGCGAATTCGCAACATGCTGAAGCCTTCCAGCGCGCCAAGCGCCGGAAACGACGTGCTCTTGGGCACCTCCGGCGGCGATGTCGTGAATGCGCTTGCCGGAAACGACTATGTATATGCCTCTGCAGGAAACGACACGATCAGCGGCGGCGATGGCGCAGACGAATTGTGGGGTGACGAGGGTAACGACTCACTGAATGGCGATGGGGGGGACGATCGGCTGTTCGGCGAGTTCGGCGACGACGTGCTGACGGGTGGCGCTGACAATGACGATCTGCGCGGTGGAGCTGGTGCCGACGTTCTGATTGGTGGGGCGGGTGCCGATAACATGATTGGTGGGCCGGGCGCAGACTCTTATCGATTCGGCCTCGGATCGGGGATCGACTTCGTCAGCGACAACGGTGCGCTTGGAGTTGAAGATGGGTCCACTGACGAGGTGTTTTTCGAAGCGGGCGTGAATGTTGCCGACATTCAGCTGAGCGCAGACTCCAGCAATCTCTTGATCACCAATATCGCGACAGGCGATCGGATCACGGCCGGAAACTTCTTTGGCGACTTCGGCTACCAGATTCCTGATCGGATCGAGCAGATCCGATTCGCGAATGGAACGATTTGGAATCGCGCCGAAATCATTGCTCGTGCTTCGCAGATTGTCGGCACAGCCGGCAATGATTTCCTGAGTGCCATTAGTTCGATGGACGCGCAAATCTTTGGACTCGGCGGAAACGACACGCTGATTGGCGCTAACGGCAACGACCTGCTCGACGGTGGCCCAGGCAACGATTCGATGCAGGGCGGCGACGGCAATGACACCTACGAAGTGGATTCGACCAGTGACACGGTCACTGAATTCACCGACGAGGGTATTGACCTGGTGAGATCCTCGGTCACCTACACGCTTGGCAATGCGCTCGAGAATCTCACGCTGACGGGTACGTCGAACATCAACGGAACGGGCAACGGTCTCAACAACATCATCACGGGCAATTCGTTCAATAACACGCTCGGCGGTGCGGCTGGCGCGGACACCCTGATCGGCGGTGCTGGGAATGACACCTATGACATTGACGCGGCCGACATCCTCATCGAGAACGCGGGTGAGGGCACGGATCTCGTGCGCACCACGGCTACCTACACATTGCTCGCGAACTTCGAGAACCTCACGCTTACAGGTTCTAGCGTGGCCAACGCCACTGGCAATGATGTTGCCAACGTGATTGTCGGCAACTCCGCCGCCAACATCATTGATGGCGGACTCGGCGCCGATGACATGACGGGCGGATCCGGCGATGACACGTTCATTGTCGACAACGCCGGTGACATCGTGCGTGAGAGCTCGGGCACAGGAACGGGCACCGACTTGGTGAAGTCGAGCGTGACGATCTCTGCGCTCGCGGCAAACGTCGAGAACCTCACGCTCACGGGTACCTCGGCAATCAACGGCACGGGCAACACGGCCAACAACACCATCATTGGCAATAGTGCGGCGAATACGTTGAACGCCGGCACTGCGGGTACCGATACCTTGCAGGGCGGTGCGGGTGACGACACCTACGTGGTCGACCACACTGGTGTAACGGTGACGGAAGCTGCCAGCGAAGGCACGGACCTCGTGCAGTCCGCTGTGGCCTTCACGCTCGGGAACAACGTCGAGAATCTCACGCTGACGGGATCCGGCGCTGTCAACGGCACCGGCAACAGCGCCAACAACATCCTCACCGGCAACTCAGGTAACAACACCATGGCCGGCGGCGGTGGCGCCGATACGCTCGACGGTGGCAGTGCCGGCACCGATACGCTGCAAGGCCAGGCGGGCGATGACATCTATATCGTCAATCGCACTGGCGTCACGGTGACGGAGGCGGCGAGCGAAGGAACGGACCTCGTCCAGTCTTCGATCACGTACACGCTGACCACGAACGTGGAAAACCTCACGCTCACGGGCACCTCCGCGATCAACGGCACCGGCAATACGTCCAACAACGTGATCACCGGCAACAGCGGCGTCAACACATTGAACGCAGGCACGGCCGGAACGGATACGTTGATTGGAGGCGCGGGCAACGACATTTACGTCGTTGATCACACGGGGGTAACCATCACGGAAGTCGCGGGTGAAGGCACGGATCTAGTGCAGTCGGCCATCACGCTGACTCTGGCTAACAACGTCGACAACCTCACGCTGACTGGCTCGAGCGCGATCAACGGAACCGGCAACACGCTCGACAACGTGCTCACTGGCAACAGCGGCAACAACACGCTGACCGGCGGCGATGGCAATGACACGCTGGATGCCGGCAGCGCCGGCACGGATTCGTTGGTGGGAGGTCTCGGCAACGACACCTACATCATCGGTCGTACCAGCGGCATCACGGTCACGGAGTCCTCGGGTCAGGGCACCGACACCGTGCAGTCGTCGGTGACCTATACGCTCGGCAGCAACGTCGAGAACCTGACGCTGACGGGCTCGACCGCGATCAACGGCACCGGCAACACGCTCGACAACGTGCTGATCGGCAACAGTGGCAACAACACGCTGACGGG
>Ga0315912_10004177_pt1 | contig 13797 bp, 6 predicted proteins | sample VfabasoilMG_FD_204469 | JGI IMG/M metagenome (GOLD analysis project Ga0315912, IMG submission 204469) | Garden soil microbial communities collected in Santa Monica, California, United States - V. faba soil | ecosystem: Environmental > Terrestrial > Soil > Garden | place: USA: California... | reverse complement strand
ACTGTCGGAGATCCGGCGTACCAGGCCTCGAAATGGGGATCCTGGCCGTCGATTCAGCCAATTGACAAGCTCGCTCGGGACCCGGCGCATCGACAAATCGCGCGGAAGAAAGGCGGAAGTCTCAGGAAGAAGTTCATTGATAAGTCGAGCGGGGAGTGGCTTCGCCTTATTCACCAGGATGAACTGCTCTCGATGGGTCTCTATGTCCGCAGACACAAAGCCGATGACAGGCACTACAATATCCCGGTTGTTGGTACGAGCGAGTGCGAGTGAGCGCTGTTGTCCGTCAACAATCCAGGCCGCGCGTTTCCCCTCGGGGCGCACCGGGATGGTAAGGGTACCGGCTTGTGAGACCTCAATCAGTCCCTCGGGTACCGGACCACGTGAACCACGGAAATCGATTGCTGGCGATAGGGCGAGGATAATCGCGTTTGGAAAGAGCACGGGACCGTGGTCAAGGAAGTCGGCGATCTGCTTCACGTGAGAACGAATTTCTGGCCGCTGAAAACCTTGTAGGGTCCCAGTTTCGTCATCTCGGTGGACCTGAGCGATATCGGCCACTTGCAGGACGGTAGGGCCCGGCAGAAAGAACGCAAATACATCTACGCCGGTCCCTTGCCGTGTTCTTACGGCTCGAATTACGACCGGTTCAGATTTGGGCTTGCGGGCCATTAGACTATTTCCCCCTCTCTTGCCGCCGCGAAAAGCCGCTGAAATCGCCCCTGCTCGCAGGCGCGTCCGGCGTGACGTCGTAGCAAACGAAGCGTCTCCCCAGAGCGTCCACCTGATTTCGGCAGCAGATCTCGAATGACCGAGATCAGTTCCGCATCACTTCCAGCAATGCGCTTGGGTCTATCAACGGGCGTAAGGGGCTGAAGACATTGCTCTACGATCTGACAATGGTCAGCAGGCGTCGCATCGGGAAACCGACAGAGGATCTCTTCTGCAAAGTGGCGTGATGCACGTTGTGCAAAATCGCCACGCGTTCCGGGGTTCGGCCCCCCTAATCCGTCGAACCGGGCATCGTATGGCATCCAAAAATTGGCAAGTTCGGTCCGGATCGTTCTCCGCGGTGGGCCAACAATTCGAACTCGGGCCAAGGAGTTCTCTGGCAAGGCGAGCAGTTCGTCGGTGACGAGGTTGAGGTAGGTACTAGGGAGGGCAAGAATGGCTACGCCGGTCCGGGCGGCCAGTAAGTCCGCGAGGGCGCCCTCTGGGCGCTCGAAGGAATTCCTTAGCACCCGCCACCAGTCGCCTAGGCTAAATTCTGAACCTACCTTGCATGCGATTGAGTCGGGATCACCCATTGTGACTGTGAGACTGTAGGCCGGCACTAATTCTTGCCCGGCCACCAATCCCAGACCTGCGGAGACGATCCGAAGGTCCGCACAAATCGCTTTAGACGCGCGGCGCGCTTCGACGAGCCCCCTACCGACGTAAAGTTCGGCAGCCGGCACCCGTCGGGTTGAACGGCGAATGCGCTCCGACCACTCCCTGGCTACATCGAGAAGGGTGCCAGACGGAAGGTCGGACGCACGCAGGGCTGGTTCTGGCGGCAACCGCTTACGTCGGCTGCATGGAGCCAGGACAAGATGGTCCATAGCGAGTTTCTGCCCTCTCGATCAAACTGCGAATCGTACGCATTTTTCATCTCGTTCAAGTTTCTGCAAGATATAACTGCATGAATCGTGAAATTTTTTCGGCGCAGTTTTTCTACAACAAAGAGATCCACAAAGTGCAGTTTTTCTGGGAGGCACGCTAGAGCGAAATCTGACTGATCCGAATCATCGGGGATTCCTGCGCGGTGGGAAATTTGATTCTCCCTCCCGTCGGGGCGGGGGCCGGTATGGACCGGGAGATACCTGTAGGGTGACTTTCAGTCTCGTGCGATCTCGGCGGAAGCGGGTGGCCTATCCCGGCGGTCTGGCAAAGCACGGCTTGGCGTTGGTGTAGCGATACCGATCTGCGGGGCAAACGGGTGGTATGCGATGGACTCCAAGTGCTAGACACCGCAACGCACTGATCAGCGATCACATCGAATCGCGACATATCGAGATTCGATCCTTGGCGCGAGCGACTGACGCACAAGTGGACATCACCGTCGCTGAGTTGGCCAATACGCGCCGACTCTGCCCCTCGCAATCATAGAACGCTCTGCATCCGCTAAAAGCCGCGCCGGGTCGGAAAAATCTATCAGTTCAGCGCTAAACATCCCTCGGTAATGGGTTTTGGGAACGGCCTCGAGCATCGCGAGGGTGCCTTCAACTACATCGGAATGGTAACGGGACCACACTCAATTTGAGTCACTGCAAAAGATGGTTCTCAATTGCACGTAATATGCTCGAGAATCCTCTCCCCTGCGAATAGAGCAATGTTCGCCTTCCCCGATGTTCGCGGATAAAATCGGTTGCTGCGTGCTTTGCAGAGCGCCAGGCCACTACGAAGATGTCGGAATTCTCAGCGAGCGCGCGCAACCGCACGCTGCCGCCGTGATCAGCATTAGTCTCAACCGTAACGGCGGGTGTGATCTCCTCCAGCGCGATCTTAGCCTGGCGACTGGACGATTCCGTCATCGAATATATGGCAACGCGCAATCCGGCCAGGCGGTTCGCGAGCCCGTCATCTGCCTGTTCTGCGAACGGCGTTACCGTCTTGGGCAGCGACCAACCTAGTTCGATCGATAGCAGTTTGATTGCCACCCGCTGAAGGCGGGTCAAGCGGCCGTAAATTGGAACGACGCGGGCGAGGGCCCGATGGAGAAAGGTCTCGCGCGCAGATGCGTCAGGCGTCGCGGCGCTCATGAAGTTCTCGACAAGTGCGAGAACCCAGTAAATCATGTCGACACCAAAGCCGTCGCCGGCTATCTCTTCTATGTCCGCTATCAAATCGCGATAGGACTTTTGGTCGAGGCCAGTAGCCAGAAGGGCTTCAACAAGCACCTGGCTTGACTCATAGATAGCGGACCCGCGCGCGGTGCCGAGTGCGAACAGCGTCAGCAAACGGCTATAGATAGGCGACAGCGCCGCGCTTGGGAAATCAGCATCCCGCTGCAACCACGCAACAATATAGGGCAAGGCCTGGGTAGTTCGATCGGCAGCGAGTGCATCGCCTTGGACCTTGTCGAGCGCTACCACTAATGCGCGAACCGCGACTGGGTCACCCGTTGACGGCCCGATCGCCCACTCATCCTTGCCCTGCCGCGCGATGTTGAGTGCGTTCGCAAAGTCCGGATCAGCGGCAAGATCCAGCCAAGCGATCCAGGACCTTGGCGGAGCGATATTTGCCAATTCGTCGGCCGCCTGCAAGATAGGGCGGAACGGCATGGTCTCGCGCAGCAATGCCAATTCATCAGGACTAAGCCGTGCCATCGCAGCCATTGCGTCGGCAAGCAGGTCAATGCTGTCGACAGCCTCTGCATGTATCAGCGCCTCGCGCGCCTTATCGATCGGCGCAGCATCCTCAGCGGTCTGCGGTGCTACTGGCGCCTGGGCGGGCAAAAGATCTGCGATCCAACCCAGTTCTTGTCCGCGGTCGGCAAGGATTGCGAGAAGGTCGAGGCGACCGGGATTCGAAATCACTTCGAGACCGAGGAGACGCCAACCCCCTGCCCGCAACCCTGGCGGCGCGTCATCAATAAGCATCGATTGGACGAAAGACTGAACCGAAGCCTCAAACGCAACGCGCGCTTCAATAATGCTGGCGGCTTCGAACGGCCTGGCAATATAAGTTTGATACAGTGCTTCGAGGCAAAGCGCCGTAATGGCCGGGGTCCTGCGGGCGACGCAGAGGCTTGGGAATTCCGGTAGTTCGACGATCGCCGTCCAGTCCTCGAACACAGCGAGCAACTGGACCTCGAGAAACTTTATGTTGAGAGCGTCTAGACGGAGTTCTCCGCGAAGGCGTTCAAGGACTCCCATGGCAGCGTCCCGCCGACCGACATTCAGATAATCCTGAAAGCGAGCGAGCAACCAACTGGTCGGAGCCGGCACCGAGCGCTGTAATTCAGGTGCGCGAGCCAGAGTATCACGCGCGCGCAATACGGCGCGCAATGCCGCGATCCGCGACCGATCATCCATCGGCAGGCGCATGATCGCGGTCACCGCGGGCCCAGCGAGCGTGAGGCGAGTACCGACGGGATCAGCCGTGTCAAAGGCTTCCGGCACACCATCGAACCCTGTGAGTGTCGGTCCGGCGAAGCCCAGCAGTACGGGCTTGAGGCGTCGCCAGTCCGACATGGTCGGCGCTGCGACATCGATCTGCATGGACCCACTGCTATTAATGACCGGAACGAGAGCGCCGGGAAAGTCCCCGGCAACAACAGACTCAGCCACATCCGCCCAAAGCGCTGCGACGTCGGGATTGGCACCAGCGCACGGTCGGAGTGCGACAAGGTCCACGAGCACTGCCCGGGCCTCGTCCAGGTTTCGGCCGATCATGTCATCTGGCCTTCCCAACGGGATTCAAGTTCGACCGACTGTTCGGCGACCGTCGCGGGGTCGGTCCGGAGTACAAGATGTTCCCCGTTGATAGAGATACCGTTGAGCGTGAGGTTCATCGAACCGCTAAGGAAATAGTCTTTTCCGAGCAATCCTTTCGCGTGGAAGCTCTTTTGCACAGTCCACTTTATCTGGTTACCGTAACGTCCCTTCAAGGTCTGCAGCCGTGCGATGAAATAGTCATTGTGGCCATCTTCGCGGATGATCAGCCTGATCTGGACTCCGCGTGCAAGAAGGGCGCGCAGCAATTGCGACAACCGGATCGGGGCGGCAGGCCAGTCGGGCTGCAGTGAAGCAAATTCGCGCGCCGAATTGTCAATGATCTCGACATCGCTGATCCACGCAAAGAACAGCCACAACTTTGGGCTGGGATGAATCAGTTCAGAAACGAACAGGCCCTGAAACAAATCGCGCACAGCGCGCGACTGCGCTGGCCCGTGTAGATCGCGGGAGGGGTACGCCATCATACCTGCTCCCTCAGTGTGAGAGTTACGAGGATACTGCCATTTGCACGCTCGACCCGTTCGATCGCGGGGAAGAACTGGAGGACGCCAACACTGAACGCCGTCGCCGAGAGCCGGACCAGGACGGCGCGGAAGCGTGCAGCCTCACCGACATGAGCGGCGAGGCGCGCTGTTCCCTGGGCTTCAAAGCCGGCGGCGAGTTGCGTTTCCCAATCGGGATCACCGAATTCGATCGTAGCAATTGCGCGGCTCTGCAACAGACAGCGGACCACGGCCGGATCGGTCGTCCGCGTCAAGCGGAAGGGGTTGTAGGATTGCAGGACGCGCTGGCGCACCTCGCTGGCGCGGGGCCATAATAGGCTCATTATCGCTGAAAGTACCGTGACGCGCGGGATCGCGGCGGCCGGCAGCGTGACCGCCAAGAATGCACGAACGGCGTTAGACAGCGTGGCGTCGTGGCTCGCGACATAGGCATATTCACGTAAGCCGATAGCGATGCCGAACCGGTCCTGCATCCTGTCCCAATGGGTCTGCAAATCGAGTAGCAACTGATCGAGTTGTGGACCGGAACCAGCACGCAACAAACGACTATTCAGCGAGACCGACAGCGCATGACTAAGGTCGATCCCGCCACGTTGAGCAAGGTGATGAGACAAGTTGCGCCACAGGTTCGCCCGCTCGCCGTGCGAATTGGTGGCACGGAGGCGCGAGATTTGCTCGCTGATCCCGCTGTCATTGAGGCTCAGCGTCAGAATTTCGCGCAACCCGCCATCCACCAGTTCAAGATCGCTGGGGGCGAGAGCCGCATCGAGCGCCGAGAAAAATAGCCGCGGTTCGGATGCGAATCGGTTGGCAAAGGCTTCGAGGACACCTGCGCCGCCAAGTGTCGTCTCGCTGATCCACACGCTCGCGAGATTGGATGCCTCATCGTCGCGGATATCGACGAGCAGGGTGTCTACGGTTGCCTGTCTGGGGGCTGCTGCAATGCACGCCTGGAGCATCGCCTCACCGAGAGTTTCCAGAATCAGGCGCCGAAGCCAGACGCTGAACGTAGCGGGATCGACCTCGAGTAATTGCGCAGCCAACGCGCGCAACCTGTCACGAACGATCGGCCTAGCGAGTTGCTGCAGCAGGGACTGTTGCAAGCGCCCTCCCCCGGTCGCAGCACCGACGCCGGCCGGCCCGCCCGGTAGGCGCCCACCATTGCCATCAGCGTCATCGTCCACGTCGCCGTGTTGGGTGTCGTCGGTATCGGGCGGGGTCGGCGGCATCGCTCCAAACACATCGTCAATGACGGCACGAAACACGGCTTCGATCCGGTTGTCGTCCAGCAGGTCGGATATAGTTTCGGAAAGCGGTCGGTCATTGCTCGAGGCATTAGCGAATAATGCCGACAGCATGAACTGGATTAGCCAATCGCGCTGGAACTGGTTGAGGTCATCGGGCAGTTCGGGGTCGAGCCGGATCAGGTCGCGAATATAGGCGAGCCTGCTGGCGGCGAGGACGTCGGGAGGCAGCCCATAGCCCGCGAGAGCCTCGGCATCAGGCATCGCAAGATCGAGCCTAAATCCATCTACGTCCAGTTCGAAGCCGACAGCGGCAGGTCGGTCATCGTCGCTGGTGAAAGTGAGCGTCACAGGAAACTCATCCTGCAGCGTTCGGATGTTGGCCTGCGCGGTGCCGGCAAAGCGGCGGACGCTGACGCTCGAGCGAAACCGGTGCAGATGGAATTCGATGGCACGCACATGGTGCCGCCAATCCGATCGCGTCGGGATCGGAACCCCAAGCGCGTCGCCATTCGCGGCGATGTCCGACTGCCAAAGCAACCGGGCGTTGCTGCTTGGCAGCGCTTCGGTTCGGGTGGCGCGCTCGAGCCGCACGGTCCGCGGACGAAAAACCAGCAGCGGCGCCCCACCTATCCGATCGTTGAGGCTGCCAGTGAAGCTGCCGACAAACTCATGCTCGAGTGCGTAGTCGCTGATCCGGCGGTCTTGTCGCGGAAGAGCGGGGTCGACTGCAATCCAGTGCGATAGCGCTCCGCGTTCATGCGCAAAGCGGCGGGTGACGCGCCCCGGCACGAATTGATTGAGCGCTTGGAGGATAGGCATGTGCTCGATGCGCTCGTCATGATTAACCGTCGCAGGCGGAATGACGACGCGCACTTCGGGCAAGCTGAGATCACTGAACAGGTTGCGCGGCACGAAGTCAGGGAGCGGGTGGTAGTCGACTTGCAGATCGAGCGCCGTGCCAGCACATGGAATCGCGAGTTGCCAATTGCGAAAGAGCCGGCGGACCAACGTCGGAACGGCTTCGAGCAGTAGTGAGCGTGGAGCTTCCCAAAGCAGCGTCTCAGCAGCCGAACGATCGATCCCGAGCGCACCCATGAGATAGCTGCGCAGGTCATCAATGGTAGCAGCGTCACCCTGTACCAAGTGGGTTAGTTTGGCTCGGGTACGATCGAGAACAGCGCGTTCCGGAGGGCTCGCTTGAAGAAGTGGGCGGCTAAGAATATTCCACTGCCAAGCTTTTTCATAGCCAGCGGTCGTTGCTGCCAGCCAGTCGAACAGCGCGAATACCGCCTGGATCTTCATGACATAGGGATTGCGGATCGGGAGATATTGCGGCTCGAGCGACGGATCAAACAAATGTTCGAAAGCCTGATAGAATGCGCGGTCGCGTCCATAATCCGACAGGACCGTGAGCGTAACTGGCCGCATTGCGCGATCGCGGCCTGCGCGTCCTTTGCGCTGTAGGAAGGACGCCATGCCACGCGGTGCCTTATGCTGAATCACCGCGCCGACAAACGGATCATTGAAGCCGACTTCAAGGGCCGCGGTCGCAACGACGATATTGGCTGATTGATTGACGCCAGCGTCCTGCGACGTGGTGCGTCCGACTAAAAGTCGGCGATCGAGAGGATGGCCAATATCTTCGCAGATCCGCCATCGCTGGCCCTCGACGTCGCGGACTGCGGCATCGGGTCCGGCACGACGAATATTTGCCAAAGGCATGCGCGCGGCATCGGGACGGCCAAAAATTGTGTACGCCTCTGCGTCGCGCAGGTCGTCGTAAAGACGATTTGTGACATCGAGGTCGTCGGTGAACAGGAATGCGCGCCGGCCAAACGAACCCGATGCGTTTATAGCACCTGGCGGATCCAGAAGCCGCGGCAGCAACATGGACGTCTGGATCGTGGTCGACAGCAGCGATGCACGCGAAGCCGGGTCGCCGCGCAACAGGATCTGATATTCGGCCCCCTGCTCGTCGAGTTCCTCGAGTTCCGGCGCGATCTCGACCACGTCATCGAGCGCGGCACCCGTCAGGTCAGAAAAGAAGCGCGCTGCATCGCCAAGCGTCGCGGAGAGCCCAACCCAGGTGATCGGGGTGGCGAGGAGATGCCGCCATCGGCGCAACGTCAGTGCGGCTTGAGCGCCAGTTGCCCCCTCATAGGTATGTACCTCATCGAGCAGCGCAAGCAGCGGCTTGCGGGCGGCCGGGAGACCTACACCGAACAAGTCGCGCATCCAGTGATCGGACAGGCGTTGGTTGAGTATCTCGGTGGTCGTAAATAGGACATCGGGCGAATGACGTTGCAGGCGGGTCCGGGTCAGCACGATCTGGTCGTCGCCAATTTGCTCGCCGCAGCCATTCTGAATGCAGACCAGGCGCTCGGCGCTCGCAGCAATATCAGTACCGCGCCATACAAGGTCCCCATTGCAGCGAGGGCAGCGCATCCACGGGCAGACAAAATCCTCGCCCCTCCGGACCCAATTCTTGTCGGTAAGTTCCTGGCGCGTCGCCCGGGTCGGCGTCTTGCCGAACAATGCGCCGAGGATCATTGGCCGGCGTCCATGCGCCGCGAGCGTCTGGTCGATTGTTCGCGCCATGCGAAAAGCTTCGGCGAACTGGTCCTTGAGCAGTTCGATCCTTGGGTAGATCGCTATCGCCTTAACCCACTTGTCGGCGCCGATCGCCTCGCCGATGCGGATCATGCCGGGCAAATAGAAGGCAATCGTCTTTCCGCTGCCGGTGCCAGCCGTCACGATCGTGCCGGCATCGTCCGTCGGCGCCAACAGGCGCAGAGTTGCGCGCTCCTGGAATCCGGCAAGCCGCATACCGTCCCTGGACGTCAGTGCCCGCCACAAGTCCAGGCGAAGCACGGAGGCGCCAAGGACTGTCTGATGCTCGGCCAGGATGTCGGCGGGCAACCGGTGGCGCCGGGGAAACCGGCGCGGCCGGCAATCGACCCGGAAGTCGGCTACGAGCGACGGCGCGCCTTGCCAGGGCTTGTTGGGGAAGAGCTGCCGGTTCGCAGCCAGCAACCGCATCATCTCGGCAAAGCGTGACCTGATGCGAACCTCCCCACCAACGCTGGCCATCTCGAAGATCAGCTTGGCGTCGAGCAATTCCTCGATCAGATCTTGCCCATCGACGTCGGTGGCATTAGCAGCGTCGCAAGCCTCATCGGCAAGCGCGAATGCCTCGTCCTCGCTGAGCGACCCGTCGGTGAATCCCCACTCGAGTGAACGCATTTCAACCGCTTCAATGCGGTCGAGCACCGCGAGGGCGTTGGCGGACACGGGCATATTGGTGCCTACCTCAGCTTAATTCGGAACGCGTCGAGCAAGTTGCGGCCTTCCAGCCACTTCTGCACCTCGGGCGTGTACGCGCTCAGCATCGCTTCGCTTTTGGCCGCCGCACGGATAAAGGCGATCACGCTCGCCGGAATATCGGACGCGGCAAGCGAGGTCCAAGCCGCCTCGTGTTGGCTGACCAGGGCATCGAGCTTGGCGATGGTTTCCTTCGGATCTGCTGGCAGGGCTGCGCCGAAGGCGCCCACATCGCCGCGAATCTGTCGGATTCTAGCAACGCTCGCCCTAAACTGCGGCACCTCCGCAAGCGCGCTCAGAACGTCGTCCGCGCCAAAGGCGGCGCGTTTGTCGACGTAAGCCTTCCACGCTGCGCTCGCGGCCCGGTGACCGGTAATGGCGATACCGTTCAAGCGATCAATGAATGCGTATTTGATGTCGAATGGCGGATCATTGAGCTTGCCCGGGTCCGCCTTGATAGCCTCGCGCAGCAAACGTGCTTTCTCGGCATAGCCTGAGCCATCGCTTGGTTCGAAGTCCACCGGCACTCCGGCGTCGGCCAAGGCGCTCAAGGTCTTGTGCAGCCCTGCCATCAGGAGCGACACGCTTCCAAACTGGGTAGCGCGCGTTGCGAATTGTTCCCCTTCCTCGGCGGTATTCTTGAGCTTCTGATAGGTGCTAATTTTGGTTGCCAGCGCGGCGGCGCGGTCAAGGAGCATCGGCATGCTCCGCCGTTGCGGCCGACATGGCAGTCAGATCAGCTTCGATCGCAGCAAGCGACTTATCAATCTGCTCGAGACTGTAGGTAACCGCACCATGCTTGGCATCGAGGCTCTGGATGGTCGCTCCGATATTCTGCTCTACTGAATCGAGGAAGGACTTTGCGGCTGCGACCAGGGCGGTCCCGGCCTCGACCGCGCCGCGGCGCCCCCGGCCAAAATGCGGAAGAGCGGCAATCGCATCAGTCTCGTTGCCGAGAGAGCGAGCGGCCGACACTGAATCATCGAAATGTACCGTCCTGAAGCGCTCAAGTGCGTCCACCAAGGTTCGACCGGTGTTGCTAGTACCAATGCCGGCCTCGACGACAGCTTGCCGCGCAGCATCCAGCGCCGTCACAATCGAAGCGCGATTTGCTGCCGTGCCAAACGCTGTCTCCATAGCGTCGAGCCACGATTGACGGACTGCCATTTCGGAAGCCGCCGCGGACGCGATGGCGTCCCTAATCTCACGGTATGTCTTGGCGGGTTCCTGCGTATCATCGTCAGGGGGTTGCAGTCGCATTCGCCACTTAGCCTGACGGAACTCGCGTATTGGGCCGACGACGCGGCCGGGATTGAGCATCGCGCCGGCGCGGCCGCCCTTCATGCTCGACATCTGTGATTGCGCGATACCGACGAGTTTTTCGCGGCGTTTGGTGAGTTTCTCGTAAAGCGATTTCATCTCAGGTGCGGTGCTTGCGCATTCACTTGCCCAGTTCGCACTAAACGCAGCGTCGATCATGTCGGCGATCGATGCCTCGGGCCTGATTCTGCCGCCGATCGCTGCGCCGACACAGAGAAGTTCGATCACGGCGTTAGCCTGGTTCCATTGCCGCGTCGGTTGGCAAATGGCGCGCAATTGCGTCTCGACGCTTTTCGCCCAGATTTCCACGCAGTCGAGGAACGCGCCGAGCATCTTCTCGCCGTTGGGATATTCCCAGCGGAATTGGTCCTTGCTAGCTCGCAACACGCCTTGAAGCGCTGCCGCAGCAGTCTCGGGTTGGACCAGATCACCCGGGATGACGAGTTTCACCTGCAAATCGGTGCGGACCTGCGTCGTCTGTCGATCGAAACTGATGCTCGCGGTCTGGAAAGCCTTACCGGTCCGGCCAACGAAGCTTGTCTTAGCGAGCCCGATCATATCCCAGTCGATGGCATTGGATACGGCCGAATACACAAGCAATCTGAGATTATTTGCGACCGTTTGATCTAGACCCTTGCCGCCGATCCACTGCTCGATGAGCAGGTCTTCTTTGCTGGCGAGCGACCGCTGAGGAGGCTCCGGCACGGGGGAGTATTTGGTAGGCTCTGCTTGCTCGGCGGCATCGGCGCCAGGAATTTCCGGTACCTCGAACGCAGCGCGAAGCCGTTCGTCGAGATTGGCGATCGTGCCGGTGCCGTCGTAGAGTTCGAGGAATGCCGCCCAGCGCTGGTAATTTTGCGGGTTGCGGTTCCGCAAGTCGGCCTGGGAGACGGCAGGAAGTGCAGTGATCCCGCCGAGTTTTTCCAACAACTTGAACGGCGGGAATTTTCCGGTGGCGATCTCCGGACCAAAATTGTCGAGGACTTCAACAAGCAAATCATTTTGGAGGACTCGAGGGTTGAGCCGTTCAGGCATCGACGCATCGGCACGCAAAGCTGCATTCCACAAGGATTGCGAGGTGAACGGGTAGAGGCCGTAGCCATCGACCTCGCCGAAGGTAGCGTGGCATTCGGTCTGATGGTCGCAGGAATCGCACTTCGATCGGGGCCTCTCACCCGGCGCTGCTTCATCGCTCCACTGGGAAATGCCATCACGGCCCAGACGGACAGCGTTCAGATAGCGGGCGGTGAACTGGCTGAGCGATGCCTTTGTTACCGATCTCCCCTCGGCGCGGCCCGCAGAGCGATCCATGTCGACAATATGGGTAGTGCGCATATATGCGGTTTCGGCGACACTCTGGAAAAACCCTGTCGTGACCGCGATGGCCGTTCGCATCTTGCACTGGTGATCGTCGCCCTGTGAGGTAATCGCCTGTAGCAGCGCACGGTCGATGCCTTGCAGGCGGGCAAACTCCTCGACCAAAAGAACCAATTCTTGGCCCTGCGTCTTTAGGTAGCTGCGCAAACGGGTCATCAACTCTTCGATTCGGTCACCCGAAAAGCTCAGCGTGCGCGCCACCGCCCGGTCGAGATTCCGATTGATGATCTCGATCGCGAGCGGAAGATTGACGATCGGATCGAGTTCGATGACGTCAATTGCATCACGGGCGAGGCGCGACGCGTGCGCAAAATCAATGCCGCCAAGCGGCAGGTCGCTATCGACGAAGACGCGACGCTGATCGGGACGATCCTTCGCATTGGATGGCGCGAAGATGTGATCGACAATTTCGGCTATGACCGTGTTGTCGCCCAAGAAATGCGCTTGGCGCATATGAGGATCTTGGAAGAGATTGGGTAGGCAGATCACCAACTCCCGTTCGAGTTCGTCAGCCTCTGCCGGCAGCACCTCCTCTCGGATCACCTGGGCAAGGTCATTGAGCAATTGCTGTTTATGGTCGTCGCGGCTCTGAGTGCTGTCGCCGGCCGATTGCAGCGTCTCGAGAAAGCTGCCCTGCTGCTCGGGCGGGAGTTCAGCGATTATCATCTTGACGATGTTTCGCAGGCTCGTACCCGATTTGCGTACCACTAGCACTACGCGCTCTGTGGTCGGCATGATATTGAGCCGCATCCAATGAACGAGATGCGACTTACCCGATCCCGTCTCACCGAGGATGGCCGCTAGCACGTGAGGACGATCGTCGCGGAGAAAATCTTCGAGAAAGGCGGCGGGCGTCATGTCGGCCCATGAGGCTTCGCCTAGCTCCTGAAAGGATTTGCCGACCTGCGGACTAACCTTCAGATTCCAGTCGCTGTGTACCGCCCGGAACAGGCTGTCTGTGATATGCTCCGCGAAGGGATTGATAACTTGACGGACGGCGCCGGGATCCCAACAGAGATGGTTCCGCATCATGACGCATCTCGCAGCGCGACACGACTGACCCGGCCTTCGCGCGACCCAAAGTCGAGGATGCGGGTCGCGGCATCAGCGACGCTTGTCATGGTCAGACGCTGGCGATCCACGAGCCGCTGGAGCGCGAGGCTGGTGGCAATTGACAGGCGCTTGTCGCCATCAGCGGCGGGTGAGAGACGCATGGCCTCAAAGTCCTGACGAATGCTGCCGGTCTCGAAGACTGGGAATATCGCTGCCAGCCGCGTTATGAACTGCTCGATCGGGAGGTCGTTGGTGTCGGCGAAGATTGCCGGAAGTGCGCTTGCAATTGCCTGGACTGGATCAGGAATTACGCGGCGCGACGTGACGTCCTCCGCATCACTGCCGCCTCCAACAATGGTGGCAAAGCCGAGATAGCGCGCCCAGTAAAGGAAATTCTGGTAGCGATTGAGCGAGGTGAGTTCGGTCTTTGAAGCAAAATCACCGATTTGCGCCTTCAGACTATTTTGCGGCGCCTCG
>Ga0315912_10004176_pt1 | contig 13798 bp, 12 predicted proteins | sample VfabasoilMG_FD_204469 | JGI IMG/M metagenome (GOLD analysis project Ga0315912, IMG submission 204469) | Garden soil microbial communities collected in Santa Monica, California, United States - V. faba soil | ecosystem: Environmental > Terrestrial > Soil > Garden | place: USA: California... | reverse complement strand
GCCGCTCGGCCTCCTGCGCGGCTGCCCGGCGCCCGGCCCTCGTCAACGCGAAGTACTTGCGCCGCGGGTCCACGTCGCCAGGCGTGTCCACAGGGACAACCAGTCCTTCGTCAGCTAAACGGCGCAGTACTTGATACAGCGCACCGGTTGTTGGATCGAGGCGGCCGCCGGATTGCTCTTCGACGTCCTGGCCGATTGCGTATCCGTGTGACGCTCCGTGGCCGAGCGCGAGGAGGACGTGGAACACGAGATCGGGCAGCGCCGGAACCGGGTCGATTTCCTTCACGGGTTGATTGGACGGCGTCCGGCGCCCGAAGGTTGGCTGACGGCAAACTATAGTTGCCGTCACTATAGTTGCCGTTCAGAAACGAGTAGATTGAAGGCGTGCCTGCGGTTGGCTGGGATATCGGCGGCGTGAACACCAAGATGGCCCGCGTGGACGACGGCGCCGTGTCGGCGGTCGTCGGCCGCCCCTACGAGATCCAGCGCGACCCCGCTGCGCTCGTGCCGCTCCTGCGCGAGATGCTGTCTTGGACGGGCATCGCGGACGCGGTGCCGCACGCGATCACGATGACCGCCGAATTGTCACAGTTCTTTCGGACGAAGCGAGAGGGCGTGCGATTCGTGCTGGAGTCGGTCGAGGCTGCGTTCCCCGGGGCCAGCTTGCACGTGTTCACCGTGGACGGACGGTTTCTCTCTCCCGCTGACGCGCGCGAGCGCCCGCTCTCGGTGGCGGCGGCCAATTGGGCGGCGACCGCCCGCGCGGTTGCCGTGCATCACCCTGACGCATTGCTCGTGGACATCGGGACGACCACGACCGACCTTGTACCGATCGTTGGCGGCGAAGTGGTTGCCGTTGGTCACACCGATCCGGAACGTCTGACGTCTGCGGAGTTGCTCTACACAGGTGCGGTGCGAACGCCCGCGGAGGCGATCGCGAGCTACGTGCCGCTCGGCGATGGGCTTGCGGGAGTGTCCGCCGAGGGCTTCGCGCTGGCCGGTGACGTTCACGTGTGGCGAGGCGATCTGCTCTCGTCGGATTACACATGCCCGACACCTGATGGCCGGCCGGCGACGCGCGAGTTCGTTGGTGAGCGACTCGCGCGCGTCGTGTGCGCCGACCGCGAGATGCTCGACGAGGCGGCCATCTCGCGCGTGGCAGATGCGCTCGCACGCGCGCAGGTTCGAAGCATTCAGTCAGCAATGCAGCGTGTTCTCGAGGCTCATCCTGCGGTTCAGGTCGTCGTGGTCACCGGCCTTGGCGCGTTTCTCGGCGTCGAGGCGGCTCACGCACTGGATCTCGAGGTTGTGCCGCTGTCGCATCAGTTGGGAGAAGCGGGTGCTCGCTGTGCGCCGGCGGTCGCAGTCGCGTTGTTGCTCGAACGGCAGGGAATGTTGGGTAGCTAGTAGGGCGGGTCCCGTTCTTCGGACCCGCCAGGAATGAGGTGAGTCTTGATTCAACGTCGTTGTTCGATCATCGCAATCATCATTGCTGCGTTCGCGTCGTCACAGGTCGTCGATGCGCAGCTTGCGTCACGCCCTGCTGCTGAGTGGACGAAGACGCTCGAGAGCCCGGAGCGCGTCGCGGGCCTCAGGACCGGCGAGGTGATCGCGAAGCTCAATTTGAAGCCGACCGACGTCGTTGCTGACCTCGGGGCGGGAACGGGCTTGTTCTCGCTTCCGCTCGCGAAGGCGGTGCCGTCCGGACGCGTCTATTCAGTGGAGCTAGACGAAGGGTTCCTCGCGCAGATTCGCGGCAAGGCGAAGACGGAGAACGTGTCCAACATCACGCCGGTGCTTGGCAAGTTCACCGACCCGTCGCTGCCTGCGCGCGACGTGGACGTCGCCTTCTTTCACGATGTGCTGCATCACGTCGAGAACCGCGAGGCGTACATCAAGAGCGTCGCGAGCTATCTCAAGCCAGGCGGACGGATTGTGGTGATCGAGTTCAATCCCGGCGACAGCCCGCACAAAGCGGAGCCATCGTTGATCGTGAGCAGGGAACAGACGGCGGGATGGATGAAAGACGCCGGTCTGGTTCAGGCCGAAGATGTTCAGCTGTTTCCGGACAAATATTTCGTGGTCTATCGACGGAAATAACTCCCAACTCCCAATCTGATGCTTGCACCAACTCCCAAGGTCGGGAGTTGGTACCTTGGGAATTGGGAGTTGCCGGATTACTTCGCTGGGAGCGCGGGCTTCGCGAGATTCTCTTCGAACCTTCGATTCTCGCGCACTGAGCAAATCTGCTGGTAACGCAGGAAGCCGGTCTTCGACAGCGTGAAGTTGCGCTCGGCATTCCACGGCTTGGTGTACGCGCCCGGGTCGTCAATGACCATGCGGAGTTCCAGCGTGTTCGCGTCGGCGCGCTTGTAGCGTTCGGTCAGGTGCAGCTTCTCGGTGTGCGGGTGGCCCATCTGATCGAGCCACGTCTTGTCGGTGAAGCCGACCGTGTCCACGACCAGCGTGTCGCCGTTCTCGTACCACCCGATTGAGTCGCCCCACCACTGTGGATCCGGATCCTCCGGGTGCTTACTGTTCAAGCGCACCATGCGGTAGTACGGCCCGAGCTCGTGCAGGATGTAGACCGCCTCCGGCGTTTGAATGAACTTCGTTTTGATCGGCCACAGATAGATGTGCGGCACCCCGGGCGGCTCGCAGTAGAGCACCTGCGGATCCGTGGTGTTGCCAAACTGCGGATCCGGTCCCGTGGACGTTCGCTCGGACAGCGTCTTCTCGCGCGCCCACGGTTGATACGGAATGTCGCTCTCCTTGCCGCGATTGGCACCGCGGATGTCGGAGACACTGAGGCTCTGGCCGATGCCGCCACGTCTGCCGTCGGGCGCCCAGTCGCCCGAAAGGTCGGGGGGCTTCGAGTTCGCCGCCGGAGCTTGCCCGGCGCCGCCGCCCGCTTGCGCACTCGCCACGAGCGAGAACGTCGCGACACCGAGTGACAACATGGCCAGGAACGTCAACCGATTGCGCATGGGAGACTCCTCAGGCTTGCCGTTTATTTCGCAGGTGCTGGTGCAGACGCGGGTCCGGCGGCTGTGAGCTCCTTGCCGTCCGCGAGCACGATCTTCTGCAGGTTGCCGACCTTGGCGCCGTTCTTCGCCGCGAAGATGTAGACGGTGACCTCGTCACCCTCTTTCAGCGAGCGCCTGGTCCACCCGCGCTCGAGCATGACCTGTGGTGGCTCGGTGGCGGCGATCCAGTGCGAGACGACACCCTTCTCGTCGGTCACGTCGAAGTAGATCTGGTTGTGCGGATTGAGCCACTCGAACTTCGTGATGGTGCCTTTCATCACGACCGGCTTCGAGAAGTCGTAGACGTTCGTGGCCCCGTGGTGTGCCTGAACCTGAGCCGACACGGCAAGGACGGCGACCACGATTCCGGCGAGGATGAGCGACCTATTCGTCATGATGCCCTTCACCCTTTCGATTTCTGGGCGTATTATCCGCTTCCATCGAGGGAGATGGAAGACATATGCGCACAGCTGCTGCGATACTCGTGACATTCATCGTTGGTCTCGGCGTCGGGAACTGGATGACCGCGACGCCTCAGACCGCGCCTGCTCAGGCCACGCCTCCGGCGGGCGGAGGATTTTCCGCCGTGCCCGGCGCAATCGGAAGCCAGGACCTGACCGGCCCGTATGACGTGGTCAAGGGCTGGCCCAAGGACATCAGCACGATACCGGGAAACGAGAAGTGGACCTACGGCGCAGGGCAAGGCGTGTTTGCCGAAAGCCCGAACCGGATCTTCATGCTGTTCCGCGGGGAGCTACCGAAGATGGACGCGCCGCGGGCGTCGCTGTTGCCGCAAGTCGGCCCGAGCATCAGTTTCCCCGTGGCCGGAATGTGGCGAGACGCGACGCAGGCGTCTCTGCCCGGCACTGGCGGTACCGATCAGGACACGCGCAAGTGGCTGACGTCGTGGGAAGGCCGCGACGATGTCCTTGGGATCAAGGGACCACCGTATCGGCAGCTTGGCGTTGACGCCAAGTGGGAGAACTGCATCGTCGTCGCCGACGCCAACGGCAACATCATCGAGAGGTGGACGCAGTGGGACAAGATCCTGCGCCGCCCGCACTCGGTTTACATCAGCCCGTACGATCCCGAGAAGCACGTGTGGGTTGTCGATGACAACATGCAGGTGATCTACAAGTTCACCAACGACGGCAAGAAGCTGGTGCAGACGATCGGCACGCCCGAGAAGGAAGGCGCCGATGGGACGCACTTCAATCGGCCGACGTTCATCGACTGGTTGCCTGACGGGACGTTCTTCGTGTCCGACGGCTACACCGGTACGCGCGTGGCGAAGTTCGACAAGGATGGAAAGTTCCTGATGGACTGGGGCATCAAGGGCAATCCTCCCAATGAGACGCGACCCGGCTACATGAACAACGTGCACGGTATCGCAGTAGACCCGACGAGCCGCCGCGTGTTCGTCAACGATCGCAACAACCATCGCGTGCAGGTGTTCGACGAGAACGGAAAGTTCCTCAACACCTGGCGCATCGACGCGGATCCGTCGAGCCTGCACCTGCTCTACATCGGCGCCGATCGAAACATCTGGACCTTCGATCGCAGCACGCACAAGCTGCTGAAGTACGACCAGGAAGGACACCTGCTCTACGCGTGGGGCACGCTCGGCATGTTCCCTGGTGCGCTGTGGGGCGTGCACGGGATGAGCGTCGATCAGGAAGGCAATCTCTACGTCGCCGAAGTGGACAGCGGGCGCGTGCAGAAGTTCACCCCGCGGAAGGGTGCGAACCCCGACTATCTCGTGAGCAAGCCGGTTGCGAGAGTCTGGAAGTAGACAGCCATGAAGCGCTCAATCGCGGCGGCGACCCTGGCTGCCCTGTTCGCAGCGCTCCCGTCATCCGCAGCGGCACAGTGGGCGCGGTATCCCGTCGGGGTCCCGAAAGGCCCCGATGGGAAACCGAATCTGGCCGCCGCAGCGCCACGCACGGCCGACGGAAAGCCCGATTTCTCCGGAATCTGGATGATCGCCGGTGGAACGATCGGGGTCGGCCTCAGCAGCGGCCTGCCGTTCCGGCCGTGGGCTGCGGACCTGCAGAAGAGGCGCGCCGCCGAAGGCGGGCTGAACGATCCCGATGGCCTCTGTCTCCCGCAGGGCCCCATTCAGTACCACGTCGATCCGCAGCCGCTGAAGATGGTGCAGATGCCAACGCAGATTCTGATCATCTACGAGTCGAACTACGGCTTGCGGACGATCTACATGGATGGCCGTAAGCTTCCGCCGGTGGGTGAACCGCAGCCGTTCTGGCACGGTTACTCGGTTGGGCGTTGGGACGGCGACACGCTCGTCGTCGAGTCGAACAATTTCCGCGGCGTCGACCCTGACGCCGTGAAGAGTGGCGAGCCGAGCAGCTTTCATGGCGTTGGATGGCTCGATCACCGCGGCAGCCCGTACACCGAAGCGATGAAGCTCACCGAGCGATTTCGACGAGTTGACTACGGGCACCTCGAGATCGAGATCACGGTTGACGATCCGAAGGCCTATACGGCGCCGTTCACCGTCCAAGTCAAGCAACAGATCGTGCCCGATGGTTCAGAGCTGATTGAGTTTATCTGTCACGAGAACCAGATGTTTCTGAAACTTACCGGAAGGGAACGTCGTTAGGTTTTTCGATTGCCGATTACCACAGTAGTAAAAGTCGGTGGCGGGCTGCTGGCAGATGCTGGCAGCCTCGATTCCGCTCTCACAGCAATCGAAGCCATCAGTCGAGACGTCTCGCTGCTCGTCGTTCCGGGCGGCGGTCCGTTCGCCGACGCTGTCCGCGACATCGATCGTCGGTTCAGTCTCTCAGACACTGCGGCGCATTGGATGGCGGTGCTGGCGATGAATCAGTACGCGCATCTGATCGCATCGCGCCTGGCGAACGGCGTTCTTGTGAGCGGGCCGGGAGAGATTGAGCTCGTGTTGGCGGAACGGCGAGTTCCGGTCCTGGCTCCGTACCAGTGGCTACGCGAAGAAGATCCGCTGCCGCACTCATGGGACGTCACGAGCGACAGCATCGCGGCCTGGGTGGCGGGTCAGGTTAGTGCTTCTCGACTGGTGCTCGTGAAGCCGGCAGGCGCGTCACGCCCCGATATGGTGGATGCCTACTTCAGCAGTGTTCTGCCACCGCACGTGACGGCAACGATCATCGCCGCCGATCGGATCGCGGAATTGGGAAAAGCCATCGCGGCACCCGCGATTTGAATCGCGGCCAGTCGTCCGGGAACGTACGAGCGAGCCACGGCTCTTCATACAGAAGCACGCGCAGGTGGAAGAGGGTCGCGACAACTGCCGCGTAGATCAGCAAGGGCCGCGATCGAAATGCGAGCGTCTTCAGCACCACGCCGACGTACATCGGGTTACGTGAGAAGCGGTGAGCGCGCGCAGGAACAACATCGAGGCGGGTCTGTCGGCCCGCCTCGATTTCACATCAATTGCCTGCTCGTTTACCACCGTCCATGGCGAGGCCGCAGGAATTTCTGATGCACCCAGCGAGCGACACGATTACCCAGCTGGCGCGCCTCTTCGTCGGCGGAACGGAAGTGGATGCCCAACAGGATTCGTGCGTCCACAACTTCCTGCGCAGCCTGCGAGAAGCTGGTATAGAACCGCTCCGGCGTTCCAGTCAGCGGGCTGCTCGACTTCACTGAGAAGCTCTCTTCATCTCCGAATAGCAACCGCAACGCGCCCGTGAACGCGCCGGTCAGACCGTTCGCGCCAGACACGTAGTCCGGATACAGCGGGTCGGGTCCGAACAGCGCAGCCCATGTCACGTCGCCCTGTGTTCGCGGGTTGGTGTCGTTGTCACCTTCGTGGATTGCCGTGCTCGGCCGCCAGAAGTTGTAGAAAATCTTGGCCTCCCACACGGCGATCGCCGCGTCGGCCGCAGAGAGATTCGCAAGGGCGAACATGCGGGCGCTGTCGCCGATACTCAGCTGCTTCTTGTTCGCGAGTTGACGCATCGTCTCGTTCCACTGGGCGCCGAAATTGACCGACCAGAAACGAGCGACGTCGGTTGTGGCGTTGGGGTGCGCGGCCGCGTTGCCAAGCTTCTTGACCTCGTCGTACTCGCGCGCGTATTTCATACTCCTCAATGGCGGCGGCGGCTCTGGACGAAATTGCGAGGACCGCTTCAGCGTGAAAGGCTCGGTGACCGTGAGGATCTGAAACGCCATCGGCTGGTTGGGTGGCGTCCGCCATTTGCCGGTGGCGACCTCGCCGATGAACGGAACGAACGGGATGTTGTTGGGGCGGTAGTGGTTCGTGTACAGAGCGATTGCCGACGCCTCTCCCACGGCTATTCCCGTATCGTCAGGGAGGATCAGATTTGCGGTGAGGTAGGCAGTATAAAAGGCATCGAGACGCGACTGCTGCCCCGGATACAGCAACACGAGCATCTTATGGGCTGCAGCCGCAACGGCCGCCGCGGACGATCCCACTCCGAACTTGCTCGGGTCCGAATAGAAGTAGGGTCGAAACTCCCGCTCGATCGCCTGGACCGCGTCATGAATGGCGACGTGAGCGAGGGCGATGTCGAGCAATCCCGGAGGCCCGGGGCGGCCGGCCGGAATGGGAGGCACGAGCGTCGCATTGCCGATGTTTGAGTACAGCAGAATCTGCGCATTCCAGTCGCTGACGACATCAGCCCGCGCTGGCATTGCCCAGACGAGACACGCGTTGAGAACGACGAGCCCGGCGAAAGTCTGTGCTTTTCTCATGGTCGTCTTCCTTCACTTCATCCGTCGTGGGATGTGAACGGGCAGGGATCTTGATCCGACCCAGTGAACGCCGAATGTGAGGGTTAACGGGTGACGAGGGTCGATCGAACAACGAACACGACGCCGGAGGGCTCTAGCTCGAAACGATCGCGGAGTATCTGCCGCTTCTATCGACGTGTCAAATCACCAGGGCGTGACAGGTCCTGTCTTTCAGGGCGCGCACGTTCTCTGTGACCACACAACTCGAACGGCCGGCTTCACAGGCGGCGCCACGCACGCCTGCGATGTCGGCGCCAGCGTCGATGACGAACGCGAGATCCTCGAGCGTCAACTTCCCGGCGAGGGCGACGGTCAGCCCCAGGCGATGCGCGGAGCTCACCCAGGCCTGGAGACGATCTGCCGCCACGAGCTGGCGCAGCCCCGGTCCCTGCTTGATCGCCGTATCGAGCAAAACGCCCGTTGCCTGTGCGCGGGCTGCCACATCGACGAGGGCCGTGGCATCGACGGACGTCGTGCCGCCGGTGTCTGCATAGGCGACGGCGACAACCCCGCATGCATATCCGGTTGCGCGCGCTCCTCTGACGGCAGCGGTGATGAGCCGCTCGACACGATCGAGGTCGGTCACGCCCGCGAACCCGATCTTCACGAAGCCAACGCCGATCCGGCCGTAGTCGAACGCGAGCCGCTCGATAGCTGTTTCGTCGGTGGCATCACCGAGCGCTGCGCTCACAGTCTGTTGACCACCGACGGCCGAATGGATTTCTGCAAGCGTTGCGAGCGGCACGGCACCGAGCGCGCCGTTCAACGGATCCTTCGCGTCGATGAGATCCGCGCCGCCGTCCAGGGCGCGGCGAGCCTCTATGGCGTTTGCGACACTGACCAGGAGCTGCACGTTGCGATTACCCGCCCGACTCCGAGGCTACGGGAGCGATGACCAGATCCTCGACGAGCTCGAACAGCGTTCGCCGGTGGCTGCGCCGATCTTCGGCCACCGTTGACGCCGAGGTCGTGACCACGACGAGCTCGAGATCCGGAACGAGGATGATGTACTGACCGCCGAACCCCCACGCGAAGTAGGCCTGATGTCCGGCGAGTTCGCGCATCCACCAGCCATAGCCGTACTGGTTGCCGCTGATCGGAGAGACACCACGCGGGACGAACGATTGTTGGATCCACTTCTGTGGAACCACCTGGCGTGTAGCGGGGTCAGACCCCTTCACAGAAATGCGCCCCTGCCGCAGATACAGCTCGCCGAACGACAGCATTTGCCGCGGCGTGAGCAGCATGTCGTTGCCGCCGAAGTAGATGCCCTGCGGATCCTGCGGCCAGCGGGGCAGCGTGAACCCGAGTGGCTTGGCCAGCGAGGCCTGCGCGAACTGCCAGGTGCTCGTGCCCGTGGCCTTGGTCAGGATCGCGGACAACACGTGGGTGTTGCCGGTGCTGTACTGCATCTCGGTGCCGGGCTCTGCGAAGAGCGGCTTCGCCAGCGCGTGGTCTACCCAATTGTGGCTTTGCACCCAGGCCCCGTAGTTCCGGTTGCTCGTGGTCTCGAGACCTGACTGCATGGTCAGCAGATCCTCGATCGTGATGCGCTGCTTGCGGGCGTCCTTGTCTTTGGCGATCTCCGGGAAGTACATCCGGATCGGCGTCTCCGGGCCTGGCACCATGCCGCGATCGATGGCGACGCCGACGAGGGCGGAGATGATGCTCTTCGACACCGACTTGACGTTGGCCGGACGAGCCGCGCGCGCGCCGTTGAAGTAGCGCTCGAGCACAACCTCGCCGCGCCAGCTCACGAGCAGGCTGTGCAAACGCGGCAGATCGCCGGCGGCCTTCACGGCACCGGCAAATCGATCGTCCTGCGCAGCGGTTGGCAGCGCGCCGACGATCAGCGCGAGCCACGCGAGCGCGAAGATTCTTGCCGCCACACCGTAGTCTGTCTCAAATCTGGTGTAGATTTCACCGCGAAAGGGGAAGGCACGATGGTGGATCGGAGAACATTCCTGGCAGCGACGATGGGATCTGCGGCGGTGCGCGCAGTGGCACACGCGCAGGGGCAGCAACAGGTCTCGCCCGTGCCGACGCCGCGCGACTGGTCTCGACTCGAGCCGATCGCCTATCCCGATCCCGACATCATCGCGCTCGATCCGCGCTTCCGCCAGTACATCGTCTTCAACACGTCGATCAAGCGTCATCACATCGGCACGCAGTGGGCCGAAGGGCCGGCGTGGAGCGGCGTGGGTCGCTATCTCGTGTGGAGCGACATCCCCAACAACGTGCAGATGCGGTGGATTGAGGAAGACGGCCGCGTAACCACTTATCGGAGCCCCTCTGGTTACAGCAATGGCAACACGTTCGACTACGAGGGGCGCCAGCTGTCGTGCGAGCACGGTGGCCGTCGCGTGGTGAGATACGAAGCGAACGGAACGGTCACGACGATCGCGGAACGCTTCGATGGCAAACGGCTCAACTCGCCCAATGATGTCGTCGTCAACCCGGACGGCGGCATCTGGTTCACCGATCCCTTCTACGGCATTCGCGGAAACTACGAGGGCTTCAAGGCGCAGCAGGAGTCCAAGGAGTCTGTTTACCGCGTGGACGGCAAGAGCGGGCAGGTGGCGAAGGTCACCGACGAAGTCGGGCAGCCGAACGGACTGTGCTTCTCGCCGGACTACAAGAAGCTTTACGTCGCAGATACCGGCACGCCGCGCGAGATCAAGGTGTGGGATGTCGATGGCGGACGGCTGCGCAATGGCAAACGTTTCGTGCAATTCGATATTCCCGGAACGGGAACACCTTCCGCCGCGGACGGCATCCGCTGCGATGCCGACGGAAACATCTGGGCAGGTGCCCGTCCGGGCGTTCAGATCTTTGCGCCGACCGGCGATCGCATCGGCATGATCCGTCTTCCCGAAACCTGCGCGAACGTGTGCTTTGGAGGAAACCGACGGAATCGCCTGTTCATGGCCGCGAGCCAGTCTCTCTATAGCGTCTATGTCGAGACGACCGGAGCACACATCGCTTAGACATGTCTCAAGACGCGCGTTTCATAAACGCAAGACGCGAGAATCGTCTTGCGCAGCACGGCTCTGCCAGCTAGTCTGCCTCTGGTGCCCGAGGACCACAAGTCGGGACGCAGTGTCCTGACCCGCGAGTTAAGCGAATTTCTCGTCGAGTTGTCCGTCGCCCTCCATCGGCACTCGATGTATCCGACCGGCCATCCTTCTCTCGGTCCCGCCGTCGAAGCCATCGTTCGGAGAGCAGACCGGCTGTTGGAAGACCGTCCGATGATTGCCCTCGGTGTCGCCCGGCGACAGCTGATCATCGAGGGCATCGCGACCGATCCCAATCAGGCCGTACTTCGACGCCTGGCAGAGGGCCTTCATCGGCATCACATCGGGGCGATGAGCATCGGTCGCGGTGTCTCGCCCGACGAGTTTCGCGAGGCACTGCTGGCGCTCTCACACGAGGCCGAGCGCGACGGTGCGCTCGGGCTGAGGCGAAGCGGTCAGCAACTCGAGTGGCCACACCTCAAGTTGCACCCACTCACATTCGACGGGCTCGCTCTCGTAGACGATGGCGTGTCCACAAGCCACGAGGCAGGAGGCAGCAAGGCGTCGTCCACGGAGGTAGAGCTCTGGATCGGGTTGGCTCGCGCGGCGCTCTCCGCTGACGCAGCGAACGATAGCGTCGAAACGGGACCGGCCGCCGTTGCAAAAGCGATCGAGGAACATCCTCGCGCAGAGGCCTACGACCAGGTCATCGTCGGATACCTGTTTCAGATTGCCAACGAGCTGAAGACGGCGTCGGGCGACAAGGCCGAGGAGCTGCGGCGAAGAACGTCGCAACTTATAGGGTCACTTCGACCTGAGACATTGAATCGCCTCCTGAAGATGGGTGGCGATGCCAATCAGCGTGGCCGCTTCGTGCTCGACTCGGCTCACGGGATGGCGGTCGATGCCGTGGTGGAGATCGTCAAAGCCGCCGCAGACGCGAGCGGGCAGACGATCTCGCACGGGCTCGTGCGGATGCTGTCGAAGCTCGCCCTGCACGCGGAGCTTGGATCTGAGTTGACGCGTCCACGCGCCGACGCCGAGTTGCGAGAGCAGGTCAGCCAGCTTCTCGTGAACTGGCATTTGCAGGACCCGAACCCGGAGGGGTACGGCAAGTTTCTTCATCACCTCGCTACATCCGCGCCACGCATGAATCTGGCATCCAAGGTGAACGAGGCGCCTGATCCGATCCGACTGATTCAGATGAGCCTCGAGACCGGTACGGTGGGGACGATCGTCGAGAAAGCCGTGGACGACCTCGTTCAGCGCGGGCACTCCAAGGTGGTAACCGAGCTCGTTGCCAATCGACCAGAGGCCGACGCCGGGGTCGTCGACTCGCTTCTCACCTTCCTCGTGCGTCCGAGCGCGCTCAAAGCGCTTGTTGGACGAGAGCCGCTGGATGTTGCGAGCCTGGATGCACTGCTGCCGCGGCTTTCTCTCGAGGGCTACGAGTACCTGCTGGGCGCGCTCGCCTCGTCCGAGAATCGCGCGACGCGGCGCAGGCTGGTCGATCGTCTTTCGAGAACCGAGCTGGACATCGGCCACCTGGTGCTCCGGCACCTCAACGACTCGCGATGGTACGTCCAGCGAAACATGCTGATCCTGCTCGAGCGTGCCCCCCGTGTCCCCGACGGCTTCTCGCCTGCGCCATGGGTGATGCACGAAGACCCGCGCGTCCGCTGCGAGGCGCTACGGCTGCAACTCAAGATTCCGCACGAGCGTAATCAGGCGATCGTGCACGCGCTCGAGGATCTGGACCCTCGCGTCGTCCACCTTGGCCTCATGGCGCTGCAGTTTTCCGTCCCCGAGGAGCTGCTTCCACGAGTCCTCAATCTCGCCGTCGATGCGGACCTTGACGACGACATTCGCACGCTGGCGGTGAAAGTTGCCGGAAAAGTGCAGCGGTTTCCTGCGCTCGACATGCTGCTGGAGCTCACCGACGGGGGGCGCTCGTTGCTCGGTCGATTTCGTCTACCCGTAAAGACGCCCGTGCTGCTTGCCGCTCTGCGCGCACTCGCGGACACGTGGTCGTCCAGCGATCGCGCCGCGCCGGTCCTGACCGCGGCGCATGAATCGTCCGATCCCGATATTCAAGCTGCCGTCTCGACTGCGACCTCATGAGCGATCCCGTCCGCTTTCTCAACGCGTTCGCACAGGCTCTGGGCGTGATGACGCTCTATCCGCATGGGCACCCGTCGCGCGAGCGAGCGGTGGACTCTGCCTTCGACGAGCTCGATGGGCTATGGGGTCCGCAGGGCGCTCCGACGTTCACATTTCTCGACGATGAGGTGGTGTTCGGGCGCGAGCGGCTGCGCGAGCTCAAGTCGTGGGATTGGGGCCGCCGGCTGGTGGCCGCGGGAATCCAGCGGATGGAGTTCGAGCGCAAGGTGTCGCGCGACGAGTTCAACGGGTTCCTCGACGAGGTGCTCGCGCGCCTGATGCTCTCGTCCGTCGACACGAGCGAAGCGCGTCAGATGCGCTCGCTTGGTATTCGCTTCGGTGCCGTTGGCCTCGAAGGGCAGGAGCGGACGGAGCCACCGGCGCCGGCGCTGGCCATTGCCACGCTGGAACTCGCACTCGGAGAGGAGGCCGAGACCTTCCGCTGGCTGCAGGCGCACGTGCAAGCAGAGGGCTCGGTGCCGTTTCTCGAGGCCGAGGCCGTCGTTCGGTCGCTGTCAGTGGCGATGCATGGTGACAGCAAGATGGTGCTGCCGCTGCTCAAGCTGAAGGAGTTCGATCAGTACACCACCACGCACTCGCTCAATGTCGCCGTGCTCTCGATGGGATTGGCCGAATCGCTTGGTTGCAGCGCGCGTGACGTCCGAGCGATCGGGGTGTCCGGCCTGCTGCACGACATCGGCAAGATCCGGATTCCCATAGAAGTGCTCACCAAGCCCGGAAAGCTCACCGACGACGAGCGCGCCATCATGAACTCGCATCCGATCGATGGCGCCCGGATCATCATGCAGAGCGGCGAGGATCTGGGCACCGCCGCCATCGTCG
>Ga0315912_10004175_pt1 | contig 13799 bp, 6 predicted proteins | sample VfabasoilMG_FD_204469 | JGI IMG/M metagenome (GOLD analysis project Ga0315912, IMG submission 204469) | Garden soil microbial communities collected in Santa Monica, California, United States - V. faba soil | ecosystem: Environmental > Terrestrial > Soil > Garden | place: USA: California... | reverse complement strand
TTGTGCGCAAGACGCCTACGACTTCGGAACGGCTGTGAGCGATTAAAGGAACCGCGATGATGATGGCGAAGGACCCGACGCTTTCGTCATATTCAGGTTGTCCGATAAACACACCACCCTGGCCTGCGTTGTAGGCTTGTTGCCACCATTCTTCATCTGCCTGATAGTAATCGGAGGTGCGGTTGGTCGCGGCCACATTCGCCCCAAATTTATCGGTCACGAACACTTCGACATTTTCGGGGAACTGCTCGCGAAATTCGAGCAATTCTTCCGCCACCGCACCCTCCAAAACGCGCGTCACCAATGGATCGGCGTCGTTACCCGCCGCGTCGGCCGCGCGCCATTGTTCATCTAATTGCTGGAGCGCGACCAAGTCGCCAGAATTGGTCGCGCTGGCCTGCTCGACGGCATCTTGCAAGGTTTTGCTTAAACTAAACGCTTTTAAGGCGTTGATTTCCTGCGTCAAAATATCGCCCACCAATTTGCCACCGATCTGCGCCGAGCGGTAGAGCTTTTGCCCGATCTCCTCCGTCAGTTGCGTGCGGGCGGTTTGGTCAATGATAAAGGCGACTAAGCCAATGGCGAGCACGGTGATGCTGACGAAAACGACGATGAATTTGGTGCGCAAGCTGTAGTTGGGGAATTGGCGCAGAGCCAGCACCCCCACCCCGATGATCAGGCCCGCCACTAGCACAGGTACTAACAACTCAATTTGCGGCACGCTCAGCCGAAAATCAGGGTCAGGGGCGTAGAGGTCAAAGAAGAAGATGAGCAGTCCAGCGGTTAGGCTGGCTAGCAGGTGCGGCGTCGGGCGTTCCACCATGACCGACGCCAACCCGACCGTGGTCAAGAACGCCCCGATGGCTAAGACTAAGCCCAAATCGGCGACCAGAAACCCGCCGCAGGTGAAGCCGAAAACAATGGTGTACAACGCGAGGTGCGCGCCCCACGCCTGCCGCCCGCTATGGATCAGCCTTAAGCTCACAAAGAAGCTGACCATGGCGACGAGCACTACGCCCGTAAACACATACATTTGCCAACTGCCTAAGGCATAGGCCAAATACCCGTAGGTTAGCGCCGAGAAAAAACCGATCACCAATACAATGTTGATCGCCTGCACCGAGAGACGAGCGCGGCTAGCATTGGAAGCGGGCGTGGGCGTTGAAGAAGATGAACGCATGGGAACTCCTAGGGCAACAACGTCGTGTTGATAAATTCATCCAGATCAGGGCGCTGGGTTAAGACGCCACTTTCGATGTAGAAATCTACATACAGCTCGCTAATAGCCTGGGCGGAAGCCGGGTCGGAGGGTTGGGTCATCAGCGTTTTGTTAATGGCCGGGGGGAGGAGTTTAATGCCGGCCGTTGAGAGAGTGGTGGGGTCTTGTTTGGTCGCCGCGGCGATCAGGGCATTGCCAGCGTCGGGGTTGGCTTGCCACCAGGCCACCGCCTCTTGCCAGCCAGCGATAAAGGCGCGCACGTCATTAGGCCGCGCCTGAACGACCTCTTTGCGGAACGCGATCACGTCACCGATGAGGCCGGGGGTTTGCGCGGTGGTAAAGATGATCTGGTTGCCCTGGGCGGCGAGCTCTGCGGCATAAGGGTCAAAAGTGTATACCACGTCCACGGTTTTCCCTAAGGCTTCTGCGCTCTCCTCCGGTTGTACATTCACGAGCGTTACGTCGCTCAAGAGGATGTTGTTTTGTTTGAGCATCTCACGCACAAACAACTCGCCAAAAGCCCCAATGTTAACCCCAATCCGCTTGCCTTTTATATCCGCAAGCGTTTTGACTTCTGGCACCGCCAAAATTTGGTCAGCTCCATTGGTATAGTCAATCATGCTGACGAGGTTGAGATGTTCGTTAAGCAATACTGCATCACCGAGGGTCATCAGCGCGCCATCTACTTTGTCCGCCGAAATCTCTGGAAAGACACTGGCCCCCGTATCAAAGTAAACAGACTCTACCTGCACACCCTGTTTTTCAAAGAAGCCTTGTTGAATGCCGATATAGATAGAGAAGTAACCCGGCCAGAGCGCGCCCCAAGCGATTTTAAGCGGTTGGGAGTTTGACGTGGCGGCTCCCGAGCAGGCGACCAGCATCAAGAGGGTGATCAACCTTAATAGGCGTGAGCCACCCCGTAACGCCCAAACTTTAAACGCGGAGAAGGTTTTCATAACCTAAATAACCTCCACAATGAAGGGGGAAAATATCGTGCGTGCATTATAGCAATGAACATTTAGAAACCCTACACAGAGGGCCAAAAAGCGGGAAATGTTGTTTTTTGGTAACGGCTGGAACTGAATCGCTATTACCCAAGGCACGGTAGCCGCACGCTAAACGTTGACCCATGCCCGACTTCGCTGATCACGCTGATCTGCCCACCGTGTTGCTCAATGATCGCTTTGACAATCGCCAAGCCTAAGCCATTGCCTTCGATGTCTTGGCGGTCGGCTGTTTGCACCCGATAGAACTTTTCAAACAAATGCGGGAGGTCTTCGGCGGGGATGCCCAGCCCGGTGTCTTGAACAGAGAACATCGCTTGCCCAGCCTCGGTGGTGGCGACGGCCAAGGTGATCTGCCCGCCCGATGGCGTGTATTTGAGCGCATTGCCGATCAGGTTGCGGAGGGCCTGTTTGAGGCGCGAGAGATCGGCTTTGACCGTCATGGGCTGGGTGACATGCGCGGCATGGAGCGTTTGCTGTTTGGCGGTTGCCTGTGGCTCGAATTCCAAAACGAGATCGCGCATGAGGTGGCCCAATTCGCACGGCTCTAGTTTCAAAGCCACTTGCATATCAATCCGGGCCATGTCCAATAAGTTGATCACCAACTCGCGCATACTGTCGGCGGCGTGTTTGATGCGCGTTAAGAATTGGCTTTGTTGTGTGGTCAAGGGCCCGGCTTGTTCAATGAGGCTGGCGTAGCCGAGCAGGGCGCTGATGGGGTTCTTGAGATCGTGCGACGCGGTGGCCAGTAGTTCATTCTTGACCCGCTCCATGTTTTTGAAGGCGGTCACGTCATGGAACAGTGCGATCAGCCCACCCTCTTCAATCGGCGTGGTTAAGACCGCAAACGCGCGCCCATCCGGCCAGTTCACTTCGCTGTGTTCGGCTTGGCCGGAGGCCAGCGATTGTTCGACCAGCGCGATCAACATATCGTAACCATGTTCGAGCGGCAAAGGCCGCCCCAAGGTTGCGTCAATGTCGGTAAATAAGCGTTGTCCGGCCGGGTTGATCAGTTGGAGGCGCCCGTCTACGCCAAACACCAATAACGGATCGGCGGCACTCTGCAACACCGCCGCTAAGCGGCGTTGCTCATGTTCTACGACTTCAAAGAATTGCATTCGCTCTAGCGCCGAGGCGATCTGCGCGGCGAGGGTCTCTAGCACCACGCGATCGCTTTCTAAGAAGTCGCTCAACTTGCGGCTGTGGGCGGCCAAGACGCCGCTGACGGCACCTGACTGCCAAAAAATCGGCACGGCTAACGACGCATGACTGGGCGGAGTGCCGTCGGTAGTGCGTGCTAGTTGCCGCTCTTCAATTTCGCCTGAAATGCGCGCGGCCTGCCCCGTGTTGAGCACTTGTTGTGGCGCGAGGCGCAACAACGACTCGCGTAAATTTTCTCCGGCATCGGCTAGCCGCACGAGACGCAACTGGCCGCCTTCGTTTAGCCATAGGGACACCACCGTATACCCTAATGTCGCGCGGATCGATTCCGGGAGGCGCTCAAAGAGTTCGGTCGAGCGCGCGCACACGCTGATCTCGCGGGTGAGTTGATTCAGCGCTACCAGTTCATTAACCCGCTTGTGCTCCATCGCGTAGAGTTGAATGTTCTCAATCGCCAACGCCGCTTGGCTTGCAATGGCTTGGAGGAGTGTCAGGCTTTCGGCCTGAAAATGGCTTGGCTCGGCGTGCGCCAATGTCAATACGCCTAATACGCCATGTCGCCCCATGAGTGGCGTGGAGATCGCCGAGCGGGTCTGGTCGTTGGGCAATTTCAACCAACGCGGGTCGGTCTGGGTGTCTGCAATGACGACGCCGGTGAGCATGGCACTGACCTGCGCGGCGATGCCCTCGGTTAATAATTTTTGATACACCGTGTCTTCTGTCCATGGCGTGAAATCGCGCGTGTGATGCAATTTGTGGATCGCGCCACCTTCCGGGTTGAAGACGAGCATGTGCCCGTTATCGGCTTTGAGCGCTTCAATGCTCCGTTGCAAGGTGACGGTTTGTAGCTCGTCCACACTCAAGCGCGCGCTCAGGTCTTGCCCAATGTCGGGCAGGAGGCCGAGTTCGCGGTTACGGCGGCGCAACAAATCCTCGGCATGTTTGACGCGCAGTTTGGCGCGCACGCGGGCGCTCAGTTCGCGCCAATCGAAGGGTTTGGTCACATAATCATCCGCGCCCAGCCCTAACCCCTCGCGCACATCTTTGGCAGTGACGCGCGCCGCCGTGACCAAGATCACTGGCAGATGCCCGATCTCTAGATCGGCGCGGATCTCAGCCAGCACTTCAAAGCCGTTTTTGCGCGGCATGTTGACATCCAATAACACCAGGTCAGGCTGGGTCAGGCGCGCTTGTTGGAGCGCCGTTTCGCCATCGTTAGCAGTGATACAGGTGTACCCTTCGTGAGACAGACGGGTCTCAAGCAGACGCACATTGTCGGGCGAATCGTCGGCGATAAGGATTTTGAAAGATGTTGGCGGGGGCGTTTCCGCAACGGTGCGTGGGGCCGGGGTGTGCCAGCCGACGAGGACGTTGCTCACGAGGTCACGGATTTTTTCGGGCGGCACAGGTTTCACCAGATAATCATTGACCTTGAGCCGCCGTGCGATGATGGACAGCCCCGGGCTATCATAGGCAGTGATGAGGATAGTATGTCCCGGTTCGCGCCCGCCCTTAAGTTTTTCGATCAACTCCAAGCCGGTCATCCCCGGCATCATAAAATCGGTGATCAACAGGTCTACCCCTTGGCGCTCCATGATCGTGAGCGCTTCGGCACCGCCTTGAGCGGTGAGGATGTGGGTCGGGGCTTGGATTTGGCCTAAAACCCGCGCTAACATGCTGGCCGTATTCGGATGATCATCAACGATGAGGATGACGGCGGGTTTGGTCGAAGAAGTGGCAGAGGGCATGGAGCCTACCTTTGACTGAACTCTGGTTACTGACGACTAATTTCTGACTCCTGAATTCTGATTATAAGTCGCTTCTTCCTTTAGGCAACCAAACTTTAAACGTAGACCCTTTTCCTAACGCACTCTCAATCTCCAACCGCCCCTGATGGTTTTGAATGATCTCATACGACACCGGCAACCCCAGGCCCGTGCCAGAGGGTTTGGTGGTGTAAAACGGCTCAAACAGATTGGGGAGGTCAGCGGGGGCGATGCCCACGCCCGTGTCGGTCACTCTGATCCAACTCCCCTCCGCTTCCCCTTGGGTCGTCACAGTTAACACCCCTCCCTCGGGCATCGCTTCAATCGCGTTGAGGCACAGGTTGATGAGGACTTGTTTTAAGTGATCGCGAATGCCAAAGGCCAACGGGCCGGCCGGGTCGAGCGCCAGTTCAAAGTTGATGTGATGATGGTGTGCGTGCGCCGCCAAGAGCCGGCGTACTTCGTTGACAAAGGCATTGAGCGCAATGAGTTGGAACTCGGTCGAGTTGAGAGGCCGATAGGTCTCGCGCAAACGTTGGATCAGGTCAGTCATCCGGTTGGCTTCATCTGCGATCACCTGTAAGTCGGCTTGGGTTTGCTCACTGAGGGCTGGGTCGGTCTTCACCAAATAGAGCGTGTTTTGGATGGCTTGTAGCGGGTTGTTGAGTTCATGCGCCACTGAGGCAATGAGCCGCCCCATCGCCGCCAGCTTTTCGCTTTGCACCAGTTGCGCGCGCGTGCTTTTCTCTTGTTGCAAGGCTTTTTCTAGGTCGCGGAACAAGTCAGCATTTTGGAGGGCGAGCGCCGCTTGCCCCGCTAGCGCCGTCAGGCGATGCGCGTGTTCTGCCCGATAGAAATTTGGCTCAAATTTGTCCAACGCAAACAGAGCGAGGGTTCTGCCTTGAGCAATGATCGGCACACCGATCCATGAGCGCGTGCGTCGGCTAACCTCGGTCGCGATCCAGGTCGGGTCAAGCGTGACATCGGGGATGATGCAAGACTGACCCATCTGGACGATTTGATGCAAGTTAACCGTTTGGGTCATATCAAACGTCACCCCTTGGACATATTGCGCCGCCGCTGGTCCCAAGTTCTCGTAACCGCGCACCCGTAAAAAATAAGCTTGTCCTTCGCGTACGCCCATGATGTTGGCGAGGTCGTAAGGCGCGAGTTGCGCGACTTGATCTAATAATCGATCCAAGATCGTTTCTAGATCGAGGGTGGCGCTGAGCGCATTGCCCGCCTCGCGCAACGTCTCCGCCACCAAATGTTGCTGGCGTTCGGCGGTGTAGAGGGCGCTGTTTTGAATGACGAGCGCCGCTTGTAGGCTTAACACCGTGAGCAACCGTTCGTCATCGGTCGAAAAGGCGTTGACCTGCCGGCTCACCACCGTTAGGGCACCTAACCGCCGCTCTTGGGTTTGGATGGGCGCGACCAGCATTGAGCGTAGATTATTGATGCTGGCACTCGGTTTGTAACGCGCATCTTGGCGCACATCGGCCACATTGATTAGTTGCCCCTCGACTAACGCGAGGCCTGCGAGCCCTTCTCCTAATTGCAAAGGAAAGTCAGGGTGCCCAAACTCGGCTAAGCCATCAATTGCGACGACATGCAAGGTCTGACTGTCTTCATCGAGTTGATGGATGATGGCACGCTCCGCCGCGAGGACAAGACGGCGCGTGGAGGTCACGATCAAATTAAAGAGCAGGAAGGGATCGAGCGTCTCACTGAGGGCGCGGCTAATGGCGGTAAGCGTCTCGCTCTCGCGCAAGCGATGTTGCGTTTCCTCGAAGTGGCGTGCATTGACCAACGCGACCGCCGCCTGATTAGCCAAGAGCGAGAGCGCCTCGCCATCGGCGGACTTAAAGCGCTCTGGGTGGTCTGAGCCGACGATCATCACCCCTAAGAGTTGCTGTTGCCACTGCACTGGCACACCCATGGCGGACTGGACCGGCGACGTGAATTCGGAGGGCGTTAGGCGCTCTTCCCACGCCGCATAGTGATTGACCAAGATGGGATGACCGCGTTGAGCGATTTGACCTAAAAGCCCCGCGCCAAGCTTGAAACGGTTGAGAGTCGCGTGGGGCGCTAGATTGACCCCAGCGACGATCTCCAGCTCTTGCTGGGGATGTAACAACCCCAAACAGCCCACCGAGGCGTTGAACAATTGCGCCGCGCGTTCGACGACGGTCTGCAACAATGACGAGAGATCCAATTGGGCGCTGAGGTCTAAGTTGATGTCATAGAGGGCGCGGAGCGTCGCCAGCTGTTGTCGCTCGCGTTCGAGGGTTTGGGTGGTCTCTGCAAACAACCGCGCGTTCGTGATCGCCACCGACACCCATTGCGCGGCCGATTCTAATAAGCCGAGGGCCTCGGAGGCAAAGGCCTCCGCGCGGCTGTGCACCGCTTCTAAGACGCCTACGCGCCGGCCCTGGGAGGCTAACGCGACGGCTAACACGGCCCCGGTGTGATACCCCGTCGTCTGATCCACCGCGCGGTAAATTTGGGCGGACTGTTGCGGGTGGGGAAATCGGATGGATTGACCAGTGATCAACACTTGGCCCGCGATCCCCACCGAGGCGGGGATACGTTGCTGGATCAGTTGATCGGCGCCAATGCCGTTGACTGCGGCGAAGACTAAGTCCGTACCCGCCAATAGTAAGACCGAGACGCCCTCAGCTTGCACCAGCCGGGTGATCTCGGCTGTGACGCGTTGTAACACTTCCGGCAAATCCAGGCTGGCCGTCACCGTTTGCCCCATTTGGTTGAGCGCCAAAAGTTGTTCCGCCTGTTGTTGCAAGCGGAGTTCGGTGGCCTTGCGCTCGGAAATATCTTTGATCGAGCCTTCGTAATACAGGATTTGTCCTCGGTCATTATAGACGGCGCGCACACTCTCCGAAGTCCAGATGAGCGTGCCATCCCGTTTGCGCCCTTGCACTTCGAGTTGGCGCACGGCACCTTGCTCCACCAGCTGTTGGCTAAGGAGGTTGCGCTCGGCCGGTTGGACATACAACTGTTGCCCAATATCCGTCACCTCTCGGACGAGGTCGGCAGGTGAGGCATAACCGTAAATCTGCGCCATCGCTGGGTTAACTTGCAAAAAACGCCCGTCAGGGGTGGATTGAAACAGGCCATCAATGGCGTTTTCAAAAATATCGCGGTATTTGATTTCCGCGGCTTGCAAGGCCAACTCCGTTTCCTTGCGGTGGGTGATGTCGCTGGTCGCGCCGTAGTAACCGGTGACACGCTCATGCGTGGCATCCCAAGTGGGGCGGCCTATCGTTTGCAACCACCGCACCTCCCCCTGCGGCGTGATGATCCGAAATTCGGTTGTCACCGTCTCGCCAGCGCGGAGGCGCTCTAGGCGTTGGTAATAGACTTCGCGATCTTCGGGGTGAACTAGAGGTTCGATCCCTTCTTGGATGCGCGGGTCAGCGGGGGCCATCCCCGTGATCGTCTCAAACGCACCGCTTACCCACTCCCGCACGAAACGCCCATCAGGTTCCAAGCGAAAGCTATAGGCGAAATCGGAGATGAGCTCTGAAATCTGTCGGTAACGGTATTCGGACAGGCGAAGTGCTTCTTCGAGCCGCTGGCGTTCGGTGACATCGGTAAAACTGACCGCTAAATATCCCGGCTGAAGCAAGAACACCAGCGTTTCGAAATACCGGTTCACTTCACGCGCGAAATTGGTGTAATGGGTGGGTTGTCCGGTGAGCACCACTTGGGCGAAGATTTTGAACCAATAGTTTTCAGCCTCCGGGAATGCCTCTAGCAACCTCCGTCCAAGCACGTCGGCGCGTCGTAAGCCGGTGAGTTGTTCAAAGGCTGGGTTGAACTCCCAATAGCGATAATCTATCGGTTGTTCTTGATCATCGTAGATGACTTCAAAGATGACCACACCGCTGATGAGGTGTTCAAAAAGCAACTGGTGCCAATTGGAGGCGAGGTGGGAGTCCATACCATTACTTCAATTCAAAAAACACATCCTCAATCGGGCTGGGCTGGTTGCCTTGCACGGCAGTTTGATACGCCCACGCCGTTTGCCGATGGCTGAGGGGGAGGAGCGGCAGGGTCTCGGCCAAGCGTTGCTGGGCTTGCGTGTAGAGCGCCGCGCGTTGTGCTGGTTCGGGCTGGGCACGGGCTTGTTGCAACAGTGCGGCGAGGTCGGCATCGGGCGGGAGAGGGGTGCCTTTGGCGTTATTGAACGCGCCCTCCGCGCCACACAGCAACGGGCAGAGGAAACTATCCGGATCGCCATTCAGCCCAACCCATCCCAGCACAAACAGGTCGGCGCGCCCGGCGTGGACATCGGTGAGCCAGAGCGACCAGGCCGGAGAAGTGACGGTGACGCTGATCCCCACCGCTTGCAGATCAGTCTGGAGCGCGGCCCCCAGCCCGGCGGGGTTGGGCAGATAGTCACGCGGGAGGGGCGGCACGTAGAGCGTTAGGCTCTCCGGCATTTGTCGCCTCCCCACCGTCTCGACGCAGGTTTGCCATAACTGTTGTGCCTGTGCAGGATCATATTCCGGCAAAGGCGCTGGCGTGGTCGGCGCGCCCCAAACGGCGGGTGGTAGCACGGCTTGCGCCACTTGCGCGTCGCCGGGGAAGAAGTCCTTCACATAACGGGCGCGGTCGAGTGCGTGCACCACCGCCTGCCGACATTCGAGCTGGCCCCACGGCACGCGCGCCTGATTGAAGCCGAGATACAACACATTGAGCGCCGGGTCGAAGTCCACACGCGTCGCGCCCGCGTTGGCGTTCGTATAATCGGCGGGGTTGACGCGCGCCATGCCGTTGATCTCACCCACTTGCAAGGCTAACAAGCGTTGCGTGTCATCGGGGATCACCTTAAACACCAACTCATCCGGCGCGGGTGGCGCGCCCCAATAGGTGGGGTTGCGCTCCAGATGCACCAGCCCCTCCGTGTGGTCTTTGAGGATGAACGGCCCGCTCCCGGCTGAAGTTGTTTCGAGCTGTGCTGGAGCCCGCTGAAAAGCCTCAGGCTGAACGATGGCAAAGGCCGGCATGGCCAGCGTGGCGGGCAGGGCGGCATCCGGCGCGGCGAGGAGGAGTTGAAACGTGCTGGCGTCAGTGACGGTGAGGGCGACTAATTGCGAGAGTGGCTGGCCGGCCGCATCGCTTTGGCGTGCAAACCCCCCGAACATGACCCGCCAAAACGCGTAGGCGCCCGCCGGTTGGCGCGTGTTCCAGCGCTCGAAATTCGCCGCCACCACCGAAGCGGTGATCGGCGTGCCATCGCTGAACTTAATAGCTTCGCGCAACTGAAATGTCCATAGGCGCGCGTCGGTCGTCTCCCACCGCTCGGCGAGGGCCGGGACGATACCCGTGCCGCCGGGCTCGTAGGCGGTCAACCCTTCGTATAAATGGCGTGTGATCAGCAGGCCCGCTTCGCTGACGGCGTTTGCAGGGTCGAGCGTATCGGGCGCGGCGGGCAAGCCGAGGGTGAAAATTTTTGCGCCGGGCGTCGGCGAGGGCAGAGGCGTGGGCGCAACGGTAGCAGTGGTACGCGGTGGCACCGCTGGCGTGAGCGTGGGCGCGCTCGGTGCGGTGGGCGTGATAGTTTGGCAAGCAGTGAGAAAACAGACGAGGAGGATCAGGGGATAGGCGCGGGTCATGGGTTATTTTTAACTATACACTGAAATAGGTGGCAACTTGAGCAAGGCCGCAATCATAACTTAATGTTTACCTGAGGCGTAGAAGCCGTTTGCCTTTCACTAGGCCGCAAGGAGTGTTGGACGAGCTGGCCTCGGTGGTGAGGGGATGCTGAGGAGGTTGAGGGGGTGAAGGGTGGCAGGTTAACCCCGCTTGTTCAAAAGCAGAAATGGGGAAGGCGTACCCGATACTCTTTATAGTCTGAAGAGGTTGCTAAAAGTAGCCGACCGGTGTCTTAGGCGTTCCTTGAAGGAAGAAAAATTTCGGAACTCACCCTCCCCCAAAATACCCCTCAAAATAACTCGTGGGCGAACCCACGTAATACTTAAACGTCGCCACGACATCATTGGCCTCTAAGCGCGCACCGTTGTGAAAGGTGACCTCCGAACGCAAGGTAAACGTCCATTCGGTGAGGGCGGCATTGGCTTCCCAGCGCGTGGCGAGGCCCGGCGCGACTTGAGCACTGTCGGGCGCATAGGCCACGAGCGGCTCATAGAGCTGGGCGCAGGCGCGCAAAGTCTCAGCCTCGGTCACGTTTAAGCACGCCAACGATTGTGGCTCCGCATTTTGCATCCAAATGATCTGCGCCTGCCCGCCGAGTTTGGCAAATGACTCGATGCCGAGCGGATTCATTGGGACGCCCGTGATAGCGTTATGCCAGGCGGTGGCCGAGCCGCGTTGGGCGAGTGGGATGAGCGGCACAGAGTCCTTAATCAATTGATTGACCAGATCATATTGCGCTTGCCGCGCGGCGGGATCAGCGACCTCGGCGGCGGCGCGGAGGGCGGCTTCGATCTCCGCGTAGGGGCGGCCCAACCGAGCCGCATAGTCAATAAAATGCGGGTTGTAAAAATTAGTCGGGTCGGCGTAGTCGGCCCCCCAACCGAGCAAAAATGCCCCGGCCTCGCCCGCTTCGAGTGCGGCAAAAAATTCCGCCGAGGGCAAGGCGCGGAGTGTGACGTTGATCTTGACCGCCGCCAATTGCGCCTGAATGTCTTGCGCGATGAGCGCTGGGTAGGGTGCGTAGGCCTGTGGCTCATCTCGATAGAGGAGCGTGAGTTCAAAACCATAGGCGAGGCCAGCCTCGGTCAAGAGTTGTCTCGCCTGAGCCAGATCGTGGTCAACCCACGCGAGCCCAGGGGTAGGTCCCAAGGGCAAACCATCCGGCGCGAATTGTGGGGCGAGCGTGGCGCTGGCTGGATAAAAGTTATGGAGCAGGCGCGCACGATCCAGTGCCAACGCCAGCGCGTGGCGCACCTTTACTTGCTCTAAGGGCGGTTGCCGATTGTTGAAGCCGAGATAGGCTAGCGTCAGTGCAGGGCGCGTCATCAAGCGCAAACGAGCATCGCTGATCACCGTGCCATAGGCCTCGGGCATCGGGTTGTCAATGCCATCCACCGTGTCGTGTTGCAACTCAAACAAGCGTTGTTGCGCTTCACGGGACCAGCGGAAGATCAAGCGCTCTGGTGCGGGCTGGCCGTTCCAATAATTTGGGTTGGGTGCAAGGCGCAAGTAGGCACTGGGCGACCATTCGGCGAATTGATACGGGCCGGTGCCGTTTGGCAGATCATCCGGCGCGGTGAGGTCGGCTTGATCGTGGATGACGAACGCGGGGAAGGCCAGCTTGGCGGGTAGCGCGACATCGGGCGCACAGAGGGTGAAACGCACTGTATGTTCATCCAACGCGGCGATGGATTTAAACTCACTGTCTCCCGCGCAGTTTGAGTCGAAGGTGAGACCGGAGTAAGCGGGCGTGGTCGCGGTTGGGAGCGTGGTGGAGACTGGCGGCACAACTGTAGGCGAGGGTGGGGCGTTGAGGGTATTCGCCACCCTCACCGTCGCGGTGGCGACTGGCGGCGTGGCGGGTGCGGGTTGTATCGCGCACGCGATGAGCCAAAGACATGGAAGGAGATGGAGGAGGGTTTTGGACATGAAGAAGTTATACCGAATAAAGTAAAGACGCGCCGTGGCGCGTCTCGACTTGGCAGATGACAAAAAAAGCGACCAGGTCTCAGCCCCCCAATGCATAAAACAGCCCCACGCTCAAACTCACCAGCCCCACCACCGCAAATTCGATCCATACCCGCCGCGTGAGTTGGCCGAGCAGGTGTTGCCCTGCTAAACCGATGCTCAGGTAGAACGGCACCAGCGCGAGCAGACCCGCGCCAGTTGCGGTGAGCCGCCAATATGAAAGCGCCCAGATGACCTCGGCGCAGATGAGCCCCACCACGCCCGCGTAGAGCAAAGCCTGCCCCAGCGGCGTTTTCTTGAGGATGAACAACCGCAAGCCGAGGCTCGCCGCTACCACGCCGCCGATGGTGGCCGAGAAAGCGGCGCGCGCGTTGAGCGACCGAAGCGAGATGAACAAGATCAGCGCCAGCGCGTATGACAATCCGGTGAGCGCCAACGTTGCCGCATCCCAAGCTGTTTCGTCGGGGTCAACCGCGAAATACTCCGCCACCAACACCGCGAGCAAGGCCAGCGCGCTTGCCCCTAGCCCCGACCACCACACCGCACCATCGGGCAACAGGTCGAGCGCCGCGCCCAACACCAGCGCCGAGGCCCCCGGCAAAATCCAGTGTTGGATGGAGGTCTCCCAGGGGTGATCCTGAAAATAAGGGTGTGAACGCATCAGCGTTTCCGAACCGGCGCTGATGAGCGCCGCCACCAAAATTTGCATCAACACCGCGCCGCTTAGTTCAAAGCCTAACGCCGAACCGAGGAAATCAGTGGTCAGTGGGCGCGCCGGGAGGTCGAGGAAGCGCGTCAACGCATAGGCCAAGATGATCATAGCGGTCAGCACGCTCAACCGGTCACGGTTGGGAAAATGGCTCAGGCGCTTCATAGGCAAAATTCTAATCGGGTGGGGGGAAACATGCAATGAACGCTAGTGCCTCACAACGCTCGAACTGGAAGTTGCTATAATCTCGCGCATGCTAATTTTTCTGTTTCTGCTGGGGTTAGGGGTGGGGG
>Ga0315912_10004174_pt1 | contig 13804 bp, 13 predicted proteins | sample VfabasoilMG_FD_204469 | JGI IMG/M metagenome (GOLD analysis project Ga0315912, IMG submission 204469) | Garden soil microbial communities collected in Santa Monica, California, United States - V. faba soil | ecosystem: Environmental > Terrestrial > Soil > Garden | place: USA: California... | reverse complement strand
GCCGTCGAAGGGCATCGCCTGATCCTTCATGCGCGGGTCGGCCATCACGGCGTTCCACGCCGCGTCGCGCACCTGGCGCGACGGCCAGACGATCCAGCCGAAGACCACGGTCTCCTGCGGCTCGCACTTCACCGCCATCGGGAACGAGGTGAGCTTGCCTTCGGGCACGTCGTCGCCCCAGCAGTCGACGACGGCGAGCGCCCCGTACTCCTTGAACACCGGGCCCATGTCCTGGCAATGGCGCTGGTAGATCTGCTGGTTGGCCGTGGGCACGGCGGCAACGAATCCGTCGATGTAGTTCATGCAATCTCTCCTTATCTGGCAGGTGACAAGCACACGACGCGCCGGCGCTCGGGCAATCGACAGGCGCAGCGCATTGTTGTGCGGGCAAGCCCCCGATACACAAGCCCCGGGTCTGCCCTAGGATGAAGCGGCCCAGGGCGCCGGCCCTTCCCACAGGCGCCTGCAGCTACAGGAGACAAAGCATGTCAGCACTGAATCAGGTCATCGAAGGCGCCGTCGCACGGCAGGACCTTCCCTTTGCGGTCGCGATGACTGCCAACGCCGGCGGCGTCACCTGGTCGGGCGCGGCCGGCGAGCGCAGCGCCGGGCAGGCAGCGACGCAGGACACGGTATTCCGCATCTTCTCGATGACCAAGGCCGTGGGCAGCACCGCGGCGATGATCCTGATGGACCGCGGCCAGCTCAAGCCCGACACCACGGTCGAAAGCGTGCTGCCGGAGTTCGCCGAGATCCCGTTGCTGGAAGGCTTCGGCGCCGACGGCAAACCGAAACTGCGTGCACCCAAAGTCAAGGCCACGGCGCGGCATCTGGCGACGCACACCTCGGGCCTGACCTACGAGTTCTGGAACACCGACATGCCGCGCTACATGGAGGCGACCGGCGCGCCGACCATCCTGTCGGGCCTGAGGGCGGCGATGAACTACCCGCTGCTTTTCGAGCCCGGCGAGCGCTGGGACTACGGCATCGGCATCGACTGGCTCGGCCGCATGGTCGAGAAGATCGACGGCCGGCGCATCGACCAGTTCTGCAAGGAGGAGATCTTCGACCCACTGGGCATGCCCGACACGCGCTTCGAGGTCGAGCCGCACATGGCCTCGCGCCTGGCCGGCGTGAAGATCCGCGGCGAGGACGGCCAGTTCGCCGACTTCGAGCTGGCGCCGCCGTCGCAGCCCGAGTTCTACGGCATGGGCCATGCGCTGTATTCGACCGCGCCCGACTACATGCGCTTCCTGCGCATGATGCTGAACAACGGCGCGCTCGACGGCAAGCGCCTCCTCAGCGAGGCCGGGCTGGCCTCGATGCTCGCCAACCAGATCGGCGACACGCCGATCCCGCTGCTGAAGACCGCGGCACCGCCGGTCACCGCCGATGCCGAGTTCTTCCCTGGAAAACGCAAGTCGCACAGCATGGCCTTCATGCGCTTCGAGGAAGACATCCCCGGCATGCGCCACGCCGGCTCGCAGGCCTGGGCGGGCGTGCTCAACACGCATTACTGGTTCGACCCATCGGCGGGCCTGGCCGGCGTGCTGATGACGCAGTCGCTGCCCTTCGTCGAGCCGCGCTTCATGGACAGCTACGAGCAGTTCGAGCGCGCCGCCTACCGGCAGGCCGCAGGCTAGCGGGACCCTACTCGGGTGCGCGAACCGTGTCCCTGAACTGCTCGCGCAACACCCGCTTGAGGATCTTGCCGCTGGGGTTGCGCGGGATCTCCGTCACGACCACCGCCGCCTTGGGCAGCTTGAAGCCGGCGAGCTTGCCCTTGCACCAGTCCAGCAGCTCGGCTTCGGTGAGGGACGCGCCCTTCTTGGGCACCACCACCGCCAGCGCCACCTCGCCCCACTTGGGCGACGGCAGGCCGATCACCGCCGCATCGGCCAGCGCCGGGTGGCCGAGCAGCATGTTCTCCACCTCGGCCGGATAGACGTTCTCGCCGCCGGAGATGAGCATGTCCTTCATGCGGTCGCGGATGGTGACGAAGCCCTCCTCGTCCATCGTGCCGACATCGCCGGTGTGCAGCCAGCCGTCGCGCAGCGCCTGCGCGGTGGCGTCAGGCCGCTTCCAGTAGCCGACCATGTTGTGCGGACCGCGGATCAGCACCTCGCCGGGTTCGCCCGGTGCGCAGTCGCTGCCGGCGACGTCGACGACCCGAACGTCGGTGTGAAAGTAGGCGCGGCCGGTGGAGCCGGCGCGCGACATCGCGTCCTCGCCCAGGATCAGGCAGCCCGGGCCGCAGCTTTCGGTGAGGCCGTAGACCTGATGGACCTCCACGCCCATCTCGGCATAGGTCTTGATCAGGTTCACCGGCACCGGCGCGGCACCGCTCATGATCCAGCGCAGCGTGCTCACATCGTGAACGCTCTTGTCGTAGGTGGCCAGCATGAACTGCAGCATCGCCGGCACCATCAGCGTATTGCTGATCTTCTCGTCTCGAATCAGCTCCCACGACAGCCTCGGGTCGAAGGCCTTCAGGATGACCTGCGTCACACCCAGGTACACGCAGCCCATTGCAGGCGTCAGCGCCCCCACGTGGAACAGCGGCAGCGAGGTCAGGAACCGGTCGCGGTTGCGCAGGTCGCTGGTGGCCGCCAGCGTGAGCATGGCCCACAGCACCGTGCGGTGGCTGTGCATCACGCCCTTGGGCAACCCGGTGGTGCCCGAGGTGTACATGATGAACAGCAGGTCGTCGTCGGCGCCGGCCAACGCCGGCTCGTCGCTGCCGGCCGCGCCCATCCAGGCGTCGTAGGGCAAGGCGAAGGCCTCGGGCGTGCCGCCCACCTGCACGAACAGGCGCAGATCGGTCTTGGCGCCGCGGCGCTGCAGCTCGGCGGCCAGCGGCGCGAAGTTCTCCGAATACAGCAGCACCGTCGCGCCCGCATCCTTGAGGATGAACTCCAGCTCGTCGGCCACCAGGCGCCAGTTCAGCGGCACGTTGACCGCGCCGATCTTGGCCACCGCGAAGAAGCTCTCGATGAACTCCGCGCCGTTCATCAGCAGCAGCGCCACACGATCGCCCGGCTTCACGCCCGAGCCTTGCAGTGCATGGGCGACACGGTTGCAGCGCGCGTTGAGCGCGCGGTAGTCGAAGCGCCGGTCGTTCAGCGCCGGCTCCACCGTCGCTTCGATGTGCGGCGTGATGAAGGCGCGGCGGCGTAGGAAGTCTCCGAAGTTTGTTGTCATGTTCAGGCTCGCAGGGGACGGAAGCAGTCGCGGATCTCGTTGACCAGCACCTCTGGGCGCTCCAGCGCGGCGAAGTGGCCGCCGCGGTCGAACTCGCGCCAGTGCATGATGTTCTTGAAGCGCTGTTCGGCCCAGCGCCGCGAGCTGCGGAAGACCTCCTTCGGGAACAGGCTCACGCCGGTGGGCAGCTCGACGATGTCGCGGTTGGCGCGGGCAAAGCTCTCCCAGTACAGCCGCGCCGACGAGGTGGCGCTGTTGGGCAGCCAGTACAGCATCACCTGGTCGAGCAGCTCGTCGCGCGTCAGCACGTTCTCGGGGTGGCCGTCGCAGTCCATCCAGGCCTGGTACTTCTCGATCACCCAGGCGGCCTGGCCGGCGGGCGAATCGGCCAGGCCGTAGCCCAGCGTCTGCGGACGCGTGCCCTGCTGGCGCGCATAGCCCGAGCCTTCGGCGCGGTATGTCTTCAGCCCGGCCAGTGCCGACTTCTCGGCTGGCGTCAGGTCGGACATCGTCGTCGGGTCGGGCACGACGATGGGCATCGTCAGATGGATGCCCAGGCACTGTGCGCGGTCCTGCAGGCCGATCGCAGTGGTCACCGACGAACCCCAGTCTCCCCCCTGGGCCACGTACTGGGGATAGCCCAGGCGCGGCATCACCACGCTCCAGGCGCGGGCGATGCGCTCCACGCTCCAGCCGGCTTGGGCGGGCTTGCCGGAGAAGCCATAGCCCGGCAGCGCCGGGCACACCACATGGAAGGCGTCTTCCGCACGGCCGCCATGGGCCGTGGGATCGGTCAGTGGCCCGATGACCTTGTGGAACTCGGCGATCGAACCCGGCCAGCCGTGGGTCATCAGCAGCGGCAGCGCGTCGGGTTGCGGCGAACGCACGTGGATGAAGTGGATGTCCACGCCGTCGATGTGCGTCTTGAACTGCGCAAAGCGATTCAGCCGTGCCTCGCGCGCACGCCAGTCGTAGCTGTCCGCCCAGTAGCGGCACAGCTGCTGCATGTAGGCCAGCGGCATGCCCTGCGACCAGTCGCTGACGGTCTCCTTGTCGGGCCAACGCGTCGAGAGAAGGCGGCGCTTCAGGTCGGCCAGCTGTTCGTCGCTGGCACCGATGCGGAACGGAACGATGGCGTCGTCGTGGCTCATGCAGCGCATTGTGCAAGCCCGCAGGGCCCGCAGAACCGGGGCGATCCCTGGGGTGCGCTACACGCACGCGGCCAGCATCAGCGACGGACCGAGCGTCAGCACGGTGGCGACGAAAGCGGTGGCCAGGGTCCACAACGCCACCTCGTGGAAGAAGCTGCCGGTGGCGCCATCGGCCGCGTCGGCGCGGCGACCGGCATAGGCGCGCCACAAGCCGCCCAGCGCGACCAGGTGCGCCAGGAACACCAGCGCCAGCACGGTGCGCAACACGGCAGCCGGCCAGGCGAAGGCGCAGCCCAGCGCATGCAGCGCATACAGCATGGCCAGCGCGCTGCACCAGATGCCGTAGCCCAGCGCCAGCAGCCACAGGCGGCTCGGCGGCACGACCTGCGCGCTCACGAACGCGCTCCCAGCATGGCCACCAGCGACGGCAGCGCCAGCACCAGGCCGATGGCGATCGCGCCGCTGACGGCGCTGTAGTCGAGCCACAGGCGGGTCAGCCGCAGGTCGGTGCATCGCCGTGCCGACACCCAACCGCCGCGCAGGCGCAGCAGGTTGCTGAGCAGGAACAGCAGCCCGATGCCGGCATGCGCAGCGATGTAGCCGAGCAGCACCGACGCGGTGGCGCCCAGCGCATGCTCCTGCGGATGCGGCAGCAGGGCGCCGATGAGCGTTAGCACTGCCGCGATGCAGCCGAACAGTGCGAGCGCGGCCAGTGCCATCCAGCGCTGCGGCGCCGCCTCGGCGCGCAGCGCATGCAGCGAGCGGCGCGCGGCAAAAGCCGCCACGGCCAGCGCGACCACCGCGCCGACGGCCAGCCCCAGGTCGGGTGGCGGCATGCTCGCCGGCCAGGCGGGCGCGGCGATCCACAGGTACAGCGTGCCGAAGACCAGCGAGGTGAAAAGCGTGGCGTCGGCGACCAGCGCGAACACCAGCGCCCACCACGGCAAGGCGCCCACGACCTCGGTGTGCGGCGGTACGCTCAGGCCATGGCCGATGGGCAGCGGCCCATGGTCGCGCTTGAGGCCGCTGCCCATCGCGCCGTAGACGAACAGCGCCGCCACGATGCCGGCGGCGGCGGCGCTCAGCAGGTAGGCCTTGAACAGGAAGCCCAGCACCGCGGCGGCGGTACTCAGCGCGAGGATCAGCGGCAGGTAGGTCGGCCGCGGCAGCACGATCACCTGGTCGGGCACGCCGCTGGTCATGTGCACACCCAAGGTCTCCTGCCAGCCGTGGCGCGTGAAGCCGAGATAGCCCTCGCCGCGCGCCAGCGCCGGCGCCACATGGCCCGGTGCCATGCGGTCGCCATGCGTGTCGATGTGCGGGATCGACGCGAAGTTGTAGGCCGGCGGCGGCAGCGGCATCGCCCATTCGAGCGTCGTTGCCCGCCACGGGTCGCGGCGCGAGCGCCGTCCGTAGCGCAGCTGCACCAGCAGGTCGATGACGAGCAGGCCGAAGCCGATGGTCATGACGAAGGCGCCCACCGAGGACAGCAGGTTCAGCGCTGTCCAGCCGTCGTGCTCGTGGTAGCCGTAGATGCGCCGCGGCATGCCGAGCAGGCCGGTCAGGTGCATGACGAAGAAGGTCAGGTTGAAGCCGACGAAGATCAGCCAGAAGGCCGGCACCGCCAGCCGGGGCGACGCGCTGCGCCCGGTGAGCAGCGGCAGCCAGTAGTACAGAGCAGCCAGCAGCGGGAAGGCGAAGGCGCCGGCAACGACATAGTGCAGGTGCGCGACGACGAAGTAGCTGTCGTGCGCCTGCCAGTCGAAGGGCACGATGGCGAGCATCACGCCGGTCAGCCCGCCCAGCACGAAGACGAAGAAGAAGCCGAAGATGTAGAGCATCGGCAGCTCCCAGCGCGGCTTGCCGTGCGCCAGCGTCGCCAGCCAGGCGAACATCTGCACGGCGGTGGGCACCGCGACGATGGCCGAGCCGGCCGAGAAGAAGGCCAGCGCCAGGTGCGGAATGCCCACCGTGAACATGTGGTGCACCCAGATGCCGAAGCTGAGGAAGGCCATGGCGACGATGGCGACGACGATCATCGTGTAGCCGACCAGCTCGCGGCGCGCGAACACCGGGATCAGCGTCGACAGCACGCCGGCCATCGGTAGGAAGATGATGTACACGTCGGGATGGCCGAACAGCCAGAACAGGTGCTGCCACAGCAGCGCGTCGCCGCCGCGCGTGGGGTCGAAGAAGGGCAGGCCGAAGGCGCGCTCCAGTTCCAGCAGGATCGACGCCAGGATCAGCGGCGGAAAGGCCACCAGCATCATCAGCGCGGTGACCAGCATGTACCAGCCGAAGATCGGCATACGCTCCAGCGACATGCCCGGCGCGCGCATCTTCAGGATCGAGACGACGATCTCGACGGCGAAGCTCAAGGCCGAGATCTCGACGAAGGTCACGCCCAGCAGCCAGACATCGGCGTTGACACCCGGCGTGTAGGTGTTGGAACTGAGCGGCGTGTACATGAACCAGCCGCCGTCGGGTGCGACGCCGAGGAGCAGCGAACCGAGCAGGATCGACGCGCCGAACAGGTAGCACCAGTAGCTGTAGGCGGTGAGCCGTGGGAAGGCGAAGTCGCGCGCGCCGAGCATCTTCGGCAACAGGTACACCGCCACGCCCTCGAGCATCGGGATCGCGAACAGGAACAGCATCATCGCGCCGTGCATCGTGAAGACCTGGTTGTAGGTCCCGGCGTCCATGAACATGCCCTTGGGCGTGGCCAGCTGCACGCGCGTCAGCATGCCCAGCAGCCCGGCGACGATGAAGAAGAAGAAGGCGGTGGCCATGATGCGCCGGCCGATGACCGAATGGTTGACCGAGGCCAGCCGCTGCCAGCCCGTGCCGGAACCCCAGATCGCCGACAGCTCGCGGTGCAGCCGCAGCGCGCTGCGTGGCGGCGGCGGCTCGGCGGGCGCGTTCATTGTTTTGACTCCGGTCGCGGCGCGACGGCCGAAAGCGCCGCCGCGTAGTCGGCCTGCGCATGCACCACCACATCGAAGCGCATGCGCGTGTGCTCCTGGCCGCAGAACTCGGCACACTGCCCCTGGTAGCGTCCCGGCGCATCCGCTTGCAGCCGCAGCGTGTTGATGCGCCCGGGAATGACATCGATCTTGCCGGCCAGTCGCGGAATCCACAGCGAATGGATGACATCGCGGCTGCTGACCACGATGTCCACCGGCGTGCCAGCGGGCAGGTGCAGCACGCCTTCGGTGGCAAGCCCGCCCTGGTCGGGATAGCGGAAGGTCCAGCGCCAGCGTTCGGCCTGCACCTCGATGCGCGGCGGTGTCATGAACGGCAGCGGCAGCAGCCGCTCGCCGGCGGCCAGGCCGTAGCCGACCAGCGGAATCAGCACCACTGCTGGCAGTGCCAGCCCGCCCAGCAGCACCCAGCGCTGCGGCGGCACCGAGCTGCCGAAACCCGGGCGCAGCCAGGCCAGCGCAAACAAGCCCATCACCAGCACGAACAAAACCATCGAGCCGGCAAGCATGACCCACCACAGCCGGGCGATGGATGCTGCCGCCGGGCCGGAAGGGTCGAGCGTGGACAGCTGGCCCGAGCAGCCGGTCAGCACCAACAGCGACATCGCAGCAGCAGCCGCCATGCCGGCACGGCTATGATGACCGCGCCGGTCATGGCACTGAGGAGCCGAGCGATGGCGAAATCGACGAAGGATGCGGCTGCCAAGCTGCAAAGCCCGGTGACCCTGGAGATGAACCAGCTTGACACCGGCTCGACGATGGCGCTGGTCGGGCACCCGCTGCACGTGATGATGGTGCACTTCCCGGTGGCCTTCGTCTTTGCCACGCTGGGCATCGACCTGCTGTACTGGTGGTCGGGCGATGACTTCTGGGTGCGCGTGAGCCTGTGGTCGGCCGGCATGGCCTTCTGGAGCGGCGTCGCGGCCAGCATCGTCGGCACCGCCGAGCTGCTGCTGGTGCGCGGCATCCGCCTGCTCGAGGCCAGCTGGTCGCATGCCATCGCGGCGATGACGCTGGTGGCCATCGCCGGCGCCAACTGGGGGCTGCGCCTGGCCTATCCGGAATCGATCCTGCCGCATGGCCTGGTGCTGTCGGCGATGGCCTCGATCATGACCGGCTTCGCCGGCTGGCACGGCGGCAACCTGGTGTTCGTTCACGGCGTGGGCGTCCTGGTGTCACCGAAGAGCTGACGCAGGCGATCGCCCAGCACGCCCGGGTCGAACAGGTGTGGCGCGAACTCGTTGGCATCGATCGCCGGCTTGGCCAGCACCACCCACAGGATGGCGACGATCAGCAGCAGGTACAGGCTGGTCAGCGCGATGAACGCAGCCCGGCCGAAGCGGCCACCCGGCGCGAACACCTGCACCGCGGTCAACCCGGCCAGCACATGGAGCATCGCCATCGCGCCGACCAGCACCATCTTCAGCGAGAACCATTCCCTGAAGGTTGTCTGCAGGAAGATCAGCGCCGTGCCGCTGCCGATGGCGATGAAGGCCGCGGGCGAGGTCATCACCACGTAGACGAAGCGCGTGGCGCGATGCAGGCTTTCCAGCTCGTCGATGTTCGTCACCAGCCGGCGCTGCCAGAACAGCAGCGGCAGCACCAGCAGCCCGCCCGACCAGACGGCGATCGTCGCCAGGTGGATGAACTTCAGGAAGGTGGTCACGACGCCTGCGCGCCGGCGCGGCGCAGTCCGGTCCAGGCCAGCCGCAGAGCGACGGCCAGATAGGGCAGCATCGCCGGCACCCACATCAGCAGGCCGGCCAGCTGCTGGTCGGCCAGCGGCGTCAGGCCCCAGGCGGCGGTGGACTCGAAGTGCGGCCAGTACAGCGGCCGCGGCGCGAACACCAGCAGCGCACCGAGCAGGCCCATCTGCCCGATCGTCGTCGCCAACGCGAACAGCGCGGCGCCGGTCGGCGCGGCAGCTGCCAGCACAGCGCGCCACAGCAGCCAGGCGGCGGCCAGCAGCGTGGCCTGCATCAGCCAGTAGGCTGGCACGCTGGCCAGGCCCCAGGCATAGGGCCCGGGCGCGTGCCACAGCCACAGCACGATGGCATTGAGCGCGACCAGCAGCGCCAGCGGAGGCGAAGACAGGCGCGACAGCGGGAAGGCGCGCGCCAGCAGCGGCGCCACCGCGGCGATGAGCAGCACGTGGTGCAGCACGCGCGCCGAGAACAGCGCCGACGACAGCGCGCACAGCGGCGAAACGAAGACCAGCCCCATCAGCGCGATCGCCGCCCAGCCGGAACGCGCATCGGCACTGCGCAGGCCGACACGGGCCGCCAGCAGGATCAGCAGGCCGATCAGCAGCGGGTCGAAGTTCCAGCGCTGCCACAGGTCCGCCGGCAACGCGGCCGGGCCGCAGTAGGCGATCACGAAGTCGGCAAACGGTGGCATCACGGGCTCCGCTGTCGTGCTGATTCGGCAAGCACTGGCGAGCATAGCCAAAGCGGACGGATTGTCCATGGGTGGGGACCACCGATATGACATGCAGCCGTGGCATGGGACACTCGGCGCGCTGCCGACGGCCATGGAGTGCAACCGATGTGGAGCTACGCCGTGCACGGCGCCGTCTGGCTCGTGCTGTACCTGCTGTTCATCCTGGCACCGCTGTTCGCCATGCTGGCTGGCACCCTGCCCCCGGCGCGCGATGTCTGGACCGAGTTTGCCGTCGCGCTGGGCTACAGCGGACTGGCGATGATGGGGCTGCAGTTCGGCCTGACCGCACGCTTCCGCTTCGTCACCCGGCCCTGGGGCGAGGACGTCATCTACCACTTCCATCGCCAGATCTCTCTGATCGCGGTCGGCCTGGTGTTCGCGCACCCGTTGATCATCTTCGCCGCGCAACCCGAGCTGCTGGCGCGGCCCGAGGACGGCAGCGTGCCGATCGGCGCGCTGGCCGCCGTGGCATCCATCGGCGCGCTGGCGCTGCTGGTGGTCACCGCGCTGTGGCGCGTGCGGTTGAAGATCGGCTACGAGCTCTGGCATGCCAGCCACATCGTGCTGGCGCTGGTGGCGGTGGGCGGCGGCATCGTGCACATGGTCGGCTGGAGCTTCTATCTGGAGGACCCGCGCAAGCGTGCGCTGTGGATCGGCCTGGTGTTGTTCTGGGTGCTGTTGCTGCTGTACGTGCGTGTGTTCAAGCCGCTGTTCATGCTGCGCCGCCCCTACCGCGTCGCGGCGGTGCAGCGCGAGCGCGGCGACACCACGACGCTGGTGATGGCGCCCGACGGCCATGCCGGCTTTCGTTTCACGCCCGGGCAGTTCGGCTGGCTCACGCTCTGGCGCGGACCTTTCCGCATCACCGGACACCCGTTCTCCTTCTCGTCCAGCGCCGAAGCGCCCGGCGGGTGCGTGGCGATGACGATCCGCAATCTCGGCGACTTCACGGCGCAAGTGCACAGCGTGCCGGTCGGTCAGCGCGTCTGGCTCGACGGGCCCTACGGCGCGTTCACCATCGGCCACCCGGCGGACATGCACGTGCTCATCGCCGGCGGCATCGGCATCACGCCGATGATGAGCATGCTGCGCACGCTGGCCGATCGCGGCGACCCGCGGCCGGTGCTGCTGTTCTACGGCAGCAAGGACTGGGACTCGACCACCTTCCGCGAGGAACTGCAGGCGCTGCGCTCACGCCTGCACCTGAAGCTCGTGCACGTGCTCGCCGACGCGCCGCAGGCATGGACCGGCGAGCGCGGGCGCATCGACGCAGCCCTGCTCGGGCGCCATCTGCCGCCGCCCTATGCGGCGCACGAATACTTCATCTGCGGCCCGAACCCGATGATGGACGCGGTCGAAACCGCGCTCGGCCAGCTCGGCGTGCCGCTGGCCAAGTACCATTCCGAGCGCTACAGCTTCGCCTGAAGGGACCGCCGATGCGCCGCCTGTTCGCCAACCGCCTGGCCATCGCCACCGGCGTGGTCGTGCTGCTGATGTCGGCGCTGTTCGCGCTGCTGCGCGTGGCCGCGTAGGCGGCACCTTCAGCCGCTGCCCGGTCCGAAGGCACTCGACTCAATCGAGCGCGCGCTGCGCCACCGGCGGCGGCATCCATTCGTAGCGCCAAGTCTCGCTCAGCGCCTGGCCGCGCGCGCGAAAGAACAGGCGCAAGGCGATCGGCTCGGTCGACGCGTCCGGCACCATGTCGAACATCGCGCGCCAGCCGCGGATCGAGACCAGCGGCCGTGCCGACGTGATCTCTACCCTGCCGCGCGAGGCGCTGATCACTGCTTCGACCTCGGTCTTCGCATCGACCAGTGCCAGGTCGCCCCCGGCGAAATCGACCGCGAAGCGCCACGAGAAGTACTTGCGCTTCTGGCCGACCACTCCGCCCAGCCCGGTGCGCGGCTCGACCCACAACGAGGGGCGGCGGTCGTAGAACACGCCGTCGTCCTGGTGGTTCTCGAAGTTGCGGTCACGCTGCATCCGCCTGAAGCCGCGCGGGCTATGGTCGGCGAAGGGGCGTTGGCCAGCTGGATGTTCATCGGCGCCAGCGCCTTGTGCATGTGCTGCACGCAGCCGCGACTGCGTGCGCAGCAGTGCCCCGCGCTGTCGCGCGTGAACGCGCAGCGTGCGCACCGCCTCGGCCGGCCGCAACGCGCCGCGCGGCAGCCCGTAGCTGTGCAACTGCTGCAGCCGCTGGCAGTCCAGCACGTCGCGCTTGCGGCCGGTGACGTTCTTGACGTGCCTGGCGTTGACCAGCAGCACCTCGAAGCCGCGCGCTTCGAGCAACTCGTACAGCTCGATCCAGTACCCCCCGTGGACTCCATCGCCATCGTCTTGACCCGCAGGCGGCCAGCCAGGCGGATCAGCTCGGCAGTGAAGCTGCCGAACTCGCGTACCGGCTCGGCGGCACGGCCACGAAGTGGCTCGCACTGCCGATGTCGATGCCGGCGGCGTCGGGGTGGGTCAGTTGCAGGCCGGCTCGGCCCAAGGCCCGGTTGCGTTGCGCCATGGGGTGCTCCACCATTGGTTGTGGAACGCGGTGCCGGATCGGGTACGTCGTCTCGATCACTCTCTCAACCGGGATACCGGCGCGCGGGCACAACATCCTCGCACCGGTTCACCACTGTCGATGACGCAGCCCTCGACCACGCGCAACCCGCGGGCAATGCGCACCATTGCTGCAACGGTCTTCCCCGGCGCCGCGTTCCACGATGCCACGCTGGGCGGTGCGCCGCCAGGTGCTTTTTCGGACCGATTCACGGCGCGGGTCGGCAGACCACTCCGCCGACCCGTCGATGACCTTGGTCGGGGCGAAAGGATTCGAACCTTCGACCCTCTGGTCCCAAAGTAGAAGATCAGGCCTATTCGGAAGTATTCGCAAGCTTGATCTTCATAGGTAAACAGCCCCATTCTGGTGGTCCAAACCCTTCGCAACTATTCGCCAGTTTGCTGTATTCTGTTACCCCAGTGTTACCCCAGAGGTGTCCGTGGCACAGATCATCGACATGACCGTCAACGCCATCGAGGCGATCAAGAAGCCGCCCACCGGGCGATCCGAGTACCGCGATTCCAAGGTTCCGGGGCTGTACCTCCGGGTGACTTCTACTGGCACCAGATCCTTCTCTTTCGTTGGCCGAGCAAAGGGGTCTTCGCGCGTCGAGCGTGTCACTCTAGGCAAATACCCGGCCGTCCGGCCCGATGAGGCCCGCCGCAGGGCCATGGTCATGAACGGTGAGTTGGCCAGCGGCAACAGCGCCGCCGAAGCGGTACGTGGCAAGCGCCAGGAACAGACGCTGAAGGCTGTCGCAGGCCTGTATCTGGACAGCCTCGATCGCCGCGGCGGCAAGAGCAGCAATCCGCGTCTGCTGTGGACGCGGTACATCGAGCCGGCCTTTGGCAGCAGGCGGATGTCGGAGATCTCGGCGCTCGACCTCGAGCGCTGGCACCGCGCTCTGCCTGAACAGATTCGACAGCGCCAGGCCGCCGAAAGCGCCGAGCGCGAGCGGGCCAGGCTTGAACGGCGGGCGCGCATTGTTGAAGCCCAGGCCGGACGCCGGCGCGGTCCGGAACCGAAGCCCTTGCTCCCTCCCATCTCAAGCAGGGCCATCACCGGAGAGACCACAGCGAATCAGGCGCTTGCGCTGGTGCGCACCGTCTACAACTGGGCTGCGATGCCGCAGCGCATGTACTTCGTCGGCGTGAATCCGGCGACCGGTCACACGATGTTCCCCACCAACGAGCGAGAGCGCTTCCTCCAACCCGACGAGCTCACGCCGTTCTTCAAGGCCTTGGCCGCGGAGCCGAGCACGACGATGCGCGACTTCATCTTGTTGGCGCTGCTGACCGGAGCCCGCCGCCGCAACGTCGCCTCGATGGCCTGGGCAAACATCGACCTCGATCGAGCTGAATGGCGCGTGCCGGGTGAACTCATGAAGAACGGCCAGCAACAGACGATCACGCTCACTCCGGAAGCGGTAGCCATCCTGCAGGCGCGAAAGGCGGCCAGCAAGGCGCGCTTCGTGTTCCCGT
>Ga0315912_10004173_pt1 | contig 13806 bp, 8 predicted proteins | sample VfabasoilMG_FD_204469 | JGI IMG/M metagenome (GOLD analysis project Ga0315912, IMG submission 204469) | Garden soil microbial communities collected in Santa Monica, California, United States - V. faba soil | ecosystem: Environmental > Terrestrial > Soil > Garden | place: USA: California... | reverse complement strand
GAGTTGGCCGCCACGGCCTTGGGCAGCAGCGGCAGGCGCTGGCGCTCGACAAGTTTGACGCCCTTGAATTCGAACGGCCCGGCCCACTGCAGCACCACGTAGTCGTGCGGCAGCGTGCGGCCGCGGTTTTCGCCCGCTTTGACCTCGGAAACGAGCTTGTTTTCATAGGCGCCGAGGTAAAGGGCCAGATCCTGCGGCGCCACGCCGTTGGCCAGCACGACGCCCGCCTCGACCGTCAAAGCGCCCTTTTGCACGGTATCCAGGAGTAGTGAAATCTGCGCCTTTGCCGGTTGGGCATTGATTTGCGCTACCGCGCGCTCGAACCCGCCCGCGCCCCAGCCCCTGAAGTCCCGGCCCTGCAGCAGGACCTGCGGCGTGTAGACCATGGCGGCGCGCGCCAGGCTCGCCATCTTGCGCTGGCGGGCGGAGAACGCCTGCTTCGCATAGGGGTCCTTCCAGCCGATGTAATCCCAGTAGTCCACGTGCAGGGCAATGGGCACCACCCGGTCCGGCGCGTAACCCCGGGACCCCAGGGACGACAGCCAGCGGTCGGCCGGAGGGCAGCTGTCGCAGCCCTCCGAGGTGTAGAGCTCCACCAGGGCTGTGGTGGTGGCCGGCGATTGGGCGGTGCATTGCGCGGCCTGGGCCTGGGCTCCCAGCAAGATCAGTCCGAGGAGGAGGTATTTCATACGCCTAGGTCGAAACGGGCCCGGGAAGCTTACCGCCGGGACCGATAATGCACCCCCGATGCTGCATTTCCCCTTCTTCGCCGCCTCGTTTACCTGGAACTACGCCCTCGGCATGACCTGGCTGGTGGTGCCGCTTTACGGCCACGCCATGGGGCTGTCCGGCGCGGAGTTGGGCATCCTATTTTCCTTGCCTGCGGTCCTGCAATTGGTGATTACCCTCGTCGGGGGCGCCTACGTGGACCGGGTCGGCGGCAGGCGCATCATGCTTGCCTCCGCGGCACTGCTGGCCGCGGGCGCGGCGGCCATGCCTTTCGCGCGCGATTTCTGGACGCTATTCGGTGCGCAATTGATCCTGGTGCTGGCACGGGCCACCTTCTGGCCCGCCAACTGGGCGATGGCCTCCGAATTGCCCGGATCGCACGGCGTCCAGGCGGGCCGCCTGAACGCAGTGAGCAGCCTGGGCCAGATCCTCGGCAACGGCTCCTGCGGCTTCGTGCTGGCCCTGGGCGGATTCACCGTCACCTTTGGCGTGCTCGCCGCGCTCGCAGTCGCGGCCCTGCTGCTCGGCTTGCGCACGCCGTCCAATGCGCGCCACCTGTCCGGCGGGCAGCCGCCGCTGTTTGCCAATTACCGGCTCCTGATCCGCATGCCGGTGCTTCTCTACGGGGTCATGTGCGCCTACCTGTCGGCGCTGCCATTTTCGCTGTCGCTGTCGTTCTACCCGCTTCTGCTGCAATACCTGGGCTTCGGCGAGGAAGCCTCCGGTGTGCTGCTCGCGCTGCGCGCCCTGGGCGGCATCGGCGCCGGCCTGCTGATCGCGCGCTTCGTGCGCACCGGGCCGGGCAGCCTGTGGCCGGTGGTTTCGGGCGCGTTTGTCTCGGCAGGCGTGGGGCTGCAGCCTTTGTTCAGCCACTGGGCGACGGTCGGCACGCTGATGTTCGCGCTCGGCATCGGGTCCGGCCTGATGACGGTCTATTTCCAGGTCACGCTGGCCGAACTGGTCGCGCCCGAAATGCGCGGTTCGGCGATGGCGTTAGGCGGCGTGGGCTGGGGCGTGTCGCATATCACCACGCCGCTGGTGATGGGCCTGTGCGCCGACCGTTTCGGCATCCCCTCGGGCTTCTACGTGCTCGGCACGGCATCGCTGGTCGTTGTGGGCCTGGTCGCGGTGCTGCGAACCTGGGCCTTTGCCCGTACCAAGCTGGCCGCGAGCGTCCCCGCATGAAGCTCTCCATCCTCGACCAGTCGCCGATCATCGCCGGCCACAGCCCCGCGCAGGCGCTCGAAGAGACGCTCAAGCTCGCGCGCCGGGCCGATGCCCTGGGCTACACGCGTTACTGGCTCGCCGAGCATCACGCCATCGGCGCCCTCGCCGATCCCTGCCCGGAAATCCTGCTCGCGCGCCTGGGCGCGGAAACGAAGCGCATCCGCATCGGCACCGGCGGCGTGCTGCTGCCCTACTACAGCGCCTTCAAGACGGCCGAGGTATTCCGGATGCTGGAAGCCCTCTATCCGGGCCGCATCGACCTGGGCATCGGGCGCGCCCCCGGCGGGGACCAGCGCACCGCGCGCGCGGTCGGCGGCGGACGCTTGCCGACCGCGGAAGATTTCCCGCAGCAGGTCTGGGAATTGATCGGCTACCTCGACGGCACGCTGCCCGACGACCATCCGTTCAGGAAAGTGCGCGTGCAGCCGGAGGGGCGCATGTCGACCGGTGTCGCGCCCGAGCTCTGGCTGCTCGGGTCTTCGGACTACAGCGGCCTGCTCGCGGCGCAGCTCGGCGTGCGATTTTCCTTCGCGCACTTCATCAACGCGCAGGGCGGCGACCTGGTGATGCGCGCCTACAAGGAGCGCTTTCAGGCCCGCGAACCGGACACCGGGGACCCCGCGCCGCGCGAAGCCGCGCCGCACACGTCGGTTTGCTGTTTCGTGATCTGCGCCGAGTCCGACGCCGAGGCCGAGCGCCTCGCCAAGGTGGTGGACGCCCGTCGCCTGGACATGGCCTACAACCTGGACACCCCGGTGCCCACGCAGGCGCAGGCCGAGGAGCGCAGCCTGACCTACACCGCCCAGGAGCGCGCCCACATTCTGTCGCAGCGCGCGCGCCTGGTGCACGGCAGCGCCGACAGCTGCAAGGCAAAGCTGCTGGCCATCGCGGAAAAATTCTCTGCCGACGAGCTGATGGTGCTCACCATCACCGGCGACTACGCCACGCGGCTGGATTCCTACGAGCGCCTGGCGCAGGCCTTCGAGCTGGGCTGATCATTCCTTCTCGAAGCGCTCGAGCAGCTTGACGATCTCGGGATCCTTGAGCTCGCGCGCGATGTCGATCGGACGCTTGTTGGCGCGGTTGCGCTGGCGCGGGTTCACCCCGAGCGACAGAAACGCGCTCGCCATGTCCACCTGGCCGCCATCGGCCGCCGCGTGCAGCAGCGTGTTGCCCATCAGATCCACCGCTTTCGGATCCGCGCCGCCTTCCAGCAGGTGCTTTGCGGTCTGCGCATGGCCGGACATCACCGCCCACTGCAGCGCCGATTCGCCGTCGTTGTTGCGCGCATTGGGATCGGCCTTGGCCGCGAGCAGCAGGTCGACGAAAAAACTGTCCGAGTGCAGCGCCGCGAAGTGCAGCGGCGGCTCCCCGTTCAGCGTGCGCGCCGCCAGCGGCGCGCGCGCCTTCACCATCAGCTCCGCCAGCTCCCGGTAGCCCTTTTCGATCGCGACGTGCAGCGGCGTCTCCCGCCCCCGATTGCGCGCGTCCAGATTGACCCCGCCCCTGACCAGGATGCCTTCGGCCACCAGCTGCTTGCCTGCGTCGAGGGCCTCGAACAGGCGGTCTTCGGGCGTCTGTGCTCCCGCGCTCACGGCGACCAGCAAGCCGGCGGCGAAGATAAATTCGCGCATGCGGTGATTGTAGTCGCCGATGCTCCCCGCCTTTACTTGGCGTGACCCCGCGGATAGCATGGTCTCGTATGTAGGCGCCCGCGCTGAGGTACCACCCGCTTCCGCTGCGTGCGGCCGAAGGATCGGGGTCGAAGCCATGGTCGAGTTGCAGTCCCCCCTGCTTCGCATGACGCGGCGTCTTCGGGCCGTGCTGTTCATCGACATGGTCGAGTCGGTGCGGCTGATTCATGAGGACCCCGAGGCCACGGTCGGCCGCTGGCGCGACTTCATGTCGGCGATCCGCAGCGACGAGCTTCCCAGATTTCGCGGACGGCTGGTAAAACCGTTGGGCGACGGACTTCTTGCTGAATTCGAAAGCGCGATCGATTCGGTCCGCTGCGCGCTCGCCATGCAAGAGCGCATGCAGCGCGGCAATGCCGGCCTGCCGGAGCAAAAGCGCCTGCAGCTGCGCATCGGGGTCAACCTCTCGGACGTCATGGCCGATGACATCGATCTCTATGGCGACGGCGTGAACGTCGCCGCGCGGTTGATGGCCCAGGGCGGCCCGGGCGATATCATCGTTTCGGCTTCGGTCCGCGACCAGCTCACCGACGGCATGGACGCCGCAATCGAGGACATGGGCGACCTCAGCCTGAAGGGCATCGAGCGACCGGTCCGTGCGTTTCGGGCGCTTCCGCCCGGAGCGGTGCCGCGCCTGCGGGTCGCGCGCTCGGCCCATGCCGCCGGGCGGCCCACCATCGCGGTGCTGCCGTTTCGCAATTTGAGCGGCGACGCGACGCGCGACTTCCTCGGCGACCTGATCGCGGAGGACGTCATCGGGGATCTTTCCCGCCAGGCGGACCTGATGGTGATCTCGCGGCTGTCTACAACCCGTTTCCGCGACCAGCTTCTTGACCCCCAGCACGTTTCGGAAGCGCTGGGCGCGCGCTATCTGCTGTCCGGGAGCCTGCGCACCTCGGGCAACCGCCTGAGGCTGATGGCGGAACTGACCGAGGCCGGCGCCAGCCACCTCACCTGGAGCGAGCAATTCGAGGGTTACCTGAACGATATCTTCGAGCTGCAGGACGACCTGTCGAAGGCGATTGCACGGCGCGTGGTCCCGACCGTTCGCCAGATCGAATTGCAGCGCGTGCGCGCGAAGAATCCGGAAGACCTCACGCCCTACGAGTGCACGCTGCGCGCGATCGACTATTTCATCGGCACGTCGCGTTCCGATCTCGAACAGGCGCGCGCGCTGCTCGAGGCGGCGATTCGCGCGGACTCGAATTACGTCACGCCCTACGCCTGGCTGGCCCATTTATACGTGCGCAGAGTCGGCCAGGGCTGGACCGAGAACCGCGCCGAAGACGCGGCCCAGGCAAGCCGTCTCGCCGTGGCGGCCCTCAAAAACGGAGAGAACGACCCGCTGGCACTGACCGTCTCAGGGCTCGTCGCCGCTTATCTGAACAAGGACCTCGAAGGCGCCATCAACCTGTACAACCGGGCCTTGACGATCAATCCGAGCGCGGCCTCGGCATGGGTCTGGAGTACCTCGGCTTATGCCTGGCTCGGGGACGGCGAGGAAGCCGTCCGGCGCTCGACGCGGGCGATCGAGGTCTCGCCCTTCGACCCGCAGATGTATACCTTCACCTCCATCGCTGGCACCGCGCACGCAGTGGCTGGACAATACGATAAAGCGATCGAGATGTGCCGGCGCTCCCTGCGGCAGAACCGCATGTTTGCCTCCACTCACCGAATCCTTACCGTTTCCCTCGCGCTTACAGGGCAGATGGAGGAAGCGCGCGCCGCAGCAGCCGACCTGCTCAGGCTCGAGCCCAACCTCACCGTCGCGCACTTCAAGGAGCGCTACCCCGGCAGCGCCAGCCCGCAGGCGGCCAGATTTGCCGAGGCGCTCAAGTCCGCCGGCGTGCCCGGATGACTTGTCGTGGATGTACTACAGGAATAGGCTGTCGTTGCGCCAATCGCGGGAATTTCTGCCAGCGTCAGCTGGCCAGCCAAAAAGGGAGGCGATCATGAAAATTCCATTCGCCAACGAGGGCAGCGAAGGTTCCGAAGGCAGCGAAGGCAGTGAGGGCAGCGAAGGTAGTGAAGGCAGTGAAGGCAGCGAAGGTAGTGAAGGTAGCCGTGCTTCCGGCATAGGAGCCTACGCGGGTCAGCGTACGAGCGCCCTGCTTGCCAATGCGCTGATCACGACGCACGGCGAGCTTACGAGGTCGTATTGGGGAACGATCACCCAACCCAATGCCACCCTTGGCGCATTGACACTGGACCAGGCCATGGGGCGCTGGTCGCGCAAAGTGCGCCAGCAGCTCTACAGCTGGGACCTCTCCGCAGGCGTTGTCTTCGACGGTGCCAACGCGGCGCCTGCAGCGGAATTAAAAGATGCGGGCGGCCAGACTTTGGTCACGATCCCTGTGCCGGCCTACGTGGCAAGTGCGGCAGCGCTCACGCAAGCGCTGCAGGAGGTCCTGGACAGCGCAGCGCTGCGCACCGACCGGATGAGCGAAATCCTTACCCAGGTCGTCGCGCCGTACTCCTACTTTGCCGCCGTGCTCAACCTTCAACCCGGCCGGCATCGCCACACCTACGAGCTGATGCAGGCAGCGCTCGGCCTGTCCGGCCTCGCCGTGATGCAGTTCAAGCACCATTTCCGCGCGCGGCGACCTGCCGATCACTCGCCACTCATCCAGCCCATTCTGCTCACTCCAGGGCATGGCGCCTATCCAGCCGGGCATTCGACCCAGTGCAATATCCTAGCGACCGTGCTCAAGGACCTGTGCGGGGCGGCAGGATCCAATGAGATCGGAACTCAACTCGACCGCCTTGCCGACAGGATCAGCGAGAACCGCGTGGTCGCCGGCTTGCATTTCAACGCCGACATGGCTGAGGGAAAAAAGCTCGGGGTGGCGCTTGGCGGCTACTTCCTTGGCAAGGTGAAGGCCGCCATCGTTGGCAACAGGGCCCCGGCGACTCCGCTAGAGTGGCTTTGGGGCAGAGCAAAGGCAGAGTGGGTGTAGCGCCATGCCGTCGATCGATGAACCGGAACCGCTGCGGGACGACCCGTTCCCGGAGCTCAAGGAGGCTGGCGACCCGGCTCTGCGCCTTGTTGCCTGGCTGATCCGCGCCGGCGATTTCCGCCAACTCGAGCAGCGAACCGGTCTTCGGCGTCCGCCAGACAAGCCCGTCGACGATGGGCCAGAGGTGTATCTGCCGGCGCTCATCCGGCTGGATGCAGGAAAGTCCAATGCTCAGACGGTCGAAAAGTTGACGAAGCGGTTCGGCATCCCAACCGCATATCGCGAAGCAATGAAGGACCACCCGGAGCTAAAGCATGTGACGGCGCGGCTGCCACTCGGCCGCACGAAAGCGCTCTTCTTCGGCGAATCGAAGGAAGGGTTTGGATTGACAGACGAGCTTGTTCGCAGCGTGAGCGACCTGCGCGCGGCCAAGGCGACACATGTCAGCCTGGGCGCGCCCGGCCAGCCGAGCCGCAAGCGCTCGGAGCTCGCCTCCATCAACGTGCCAGATGACCGCGTCTTCAACAACCATGCGCTTTCTGGCGAAAGAGTGGTCGTCGGGATCATTGACGACGGCTGCGCGCTCGCGCATGTCGATTTCCTGAAGCCGCGCAACGCGGGCGCAGCGGCAAAGTCCCGCATCCTCTATCTTTGGGACCAGGCCGGAACCAGCACCGGCGCCGATTGGACAGCACCACCCGATTTCGACGGGAAGGAAGTCAGCCAGGCAGCGATCGACCGGGTGCTCGCTGCCCATACGAGCGGGGGCTACGTAAACGAGGAGGCGGTCTATCGGCAGCTGGGTTACCGGATCAGCGAAGTCTCGACGCACGGCACCCATGTCATGGGAACCGCGGCCGGGACCGGCCTGTCGGTGATGGGGGCGCCCGGCATCGCGCCCGGCGCGGACATCATCTTTGTGCAGCTGCCGGCCTCGGCCATCGAGGGAGGCGCAACGGTCTTGTGGCAGCACATCCTCGACGGCGTCGCGTACATCTTTTCGCGTGCGCAAGGCGCCCCGACCGTCGTGAACATCAGCTACGGCGGCTACGACGGTCCTCACGACGGCACATCGCCACTGGAGCAAGGCCTGGACGAGATGCTGGCCCTGTCGGACCGGGCGATCGTGCTCGCGGCCGGAAACGGTTTCGAAGCGCGCTGCCACGCCAGCGTGGAGGTGCTGCGCAACGGGACCGCCTCGCTGCGCTGGATCGTCGGGGCCCGGGACCCGACCGCGAACACCGTCGAGTTCTGGTACGAGGCGCAGAGCACGCTGCAGGTGCGCTTTTCCACGCCCGGGGCCGGCATCGACCCGGCGGGCTGGATCCAGCTCGGCCAGTCGACGACACCAATCACACGGACCAGTGACGGCAAGACAATCGGCTACGTCGAGCACCTGCCGAGCGGTACCGGAAACGGCGCGAACCGCATTGTGCTGACGCTCAACGCTACGGACGCCGCAGCGGCAAACGGAGCAGCAGCTCCGTCGCCTTCCGGGACGTGGAAGATCGAGTTCAAGCATGCAGGCGGAAAGAAGGCGACAGTGCATGGCTGGATCTGGCGCGACGATGCCGGGCGGCCGAGAGATGCGCGACTGCGGCAGTCTCGTTTTCATCCTGACGATGCGAGTCCGGAATACAGCATCGGCGGATGGGCGACCGGACAGCGCACGATCAGCGTCGGCGCATTTAATGCAGCGACCCTAGAGGTGTGCCGCTATTCCGCCTGCGGGCCGACGCGCGACGACAGGCCGAAGCCGGAGATCTACGCGCCCGCCGAGGACGACGTGCGGGGGCGTGGCGTGCTCTCGACGAGCGCGCGCAGCGCGCGGCCGAGGCGAATGAACGGCACGAGCGTGGCCGCGCCCTACGTCACCGGCATGATCGCCCTCATGATGGAGTACGCGCTGAAGTACGCGCGCAATTTCCCCGTGCACCTGTCCGCCGACCAGATCGCCAGGGAGCTGAAGAACGCGACGAAAAAGGGGCTGAAGTTCAACCGGCGCCAGGCGGTCGACAAACGCGTGCCTGATGGCAAGAAGCAGAAGGATGTTCGTGCCAAACTGCTTGACACCGAAAAGGCCGACTTCATCGATACGATGAAGAATCTGCCGCAGTAAGCGGCTACCCGAGCGTCGTCGCGAGCGCCTCGGCGAGGTGCAGTGTTTCGCGCCCGCCCAGATCCTCGATCTGCTCGCGGCAGGAAAATCCGTTGGCCACAATGAGGGTTCCAGCAGCGGCGTTTCTCACCTTCGGCAGCAGTTGGAGATTGGCAACCTTCACCGAAGTTTCATAGGTCTCGCGCCGGAAGCCGAACGAGCCCGCCATGCCGCAGCAGCCGGTGTCGGGGGCCGACGTCGCCACCCCGGCGGCTTCGAGCAGCGCGACATCGGCCTTGGTGCTGCCGAGCGCCTTCTGGTGGCAGTGGCCGTGCAGCAGCGCGCTGCCGCCGATCGCGCGCGGCTTCCAGTTGCGCGCCTGCAGCAGTTCACCCAGCGACACGACCTGCCTGGACAGTTTCACGGCGTGGAGGTTGTCGGGAAAGAGCTTGAGCAGCTCGTCCTTGAAGACGGAATGGCAGCCGGGCTCGAGCACGACCACCGGCACGCCCGATTCGATCTGCGGCGCGAGCGCAGCAAGAATTTTCTCCAGGCCCGCTCTCGCCTCGTCGAGCATGCCGTAGTCGTAATACGGCCGGCCGCAGCACAGGCGTTCCTTCGGCAGCTCGACGCGCGCCCCCGCGGCTTCGAGCACGCGCGCCGCCGCGAGCGCGCTCTGGGGCCGGAAATAGTTCGTGAAGGTATCGGGAAAAAGCAGCACCGGATCGCCCCGGCGCACGCCGCCCGGGCGCTCCGGGTCGCGCCGCTTGCGCTGCAGCGCATCGAACTGCGCGCAGAAGCTGCGCTCGGAGAAACGCGGCAGCGCCCGCTCGGGCGCGATGCCGGCGATCCGTTTCAGGACACTGGAAAACCCTGGAAAGCCGGCCATCGCATTCACGAGGTTCGGGGCACGCATGGCGAGCGGTGCCCATTCGCCGATGCGCCCCATCGAGTGCGCATGCAGAGGACGCGATCGCTGCTCGTAGTAGTGCGACAGGAACTCGGCCTTGTAGCTCGCCATGTCGGTGTGCGTGGGGCAGTCGCTGCGGCAGCCCTTGCAGGCGAGGCACATTTCCAGCGCCTCCTTGACTTCTTCGCTCTGCCAGCCGTTCGTGATCACCTCGCCGCGCAGCATTTCGTTGAGCAGGCGTCCGCGGCCGCGCGTCGAATAGCGTTCTTCCCCGGTCGCGCGGTAGCTCGGGCACATGGTGCCGCCCTCGGCGGCGCGGCACTTGCCCATGCCGATGCAGCGCTCGGTCGCGCGCGTGAAGCCGTCACCCTCGCTGCTGAGGAAAGTCATGCGCGTGGCAAGCGTCACCGGCTTGTAGGCAGGCCCCTGGCGCAGGTGCTCGTCGACGCGGTAGACCTCGCCCAGCGCGTCGACGAGCTTGCCCGGGTTCATCCTGCCCAGCGGATCCCAGATGCGCTTGAACTCGCGGAACGCCGCCATCAGTTCGGGCCCGTACATGATGGGAAGGAATTCCGCGCGCCCCTGGCCGTCGCCGTGCTCTCCGGACAGCGAACCGCCGTAGGCGACCACCAGCTGCGCGGCTTCGGTCAGGAAGCCGCGCCACTGCGCGAGCCCCTTGGCAGTGCGCAGCTCGAAGTTGATGCGCGCGTGGATGCAGCCGTCGCCGAAATGTCCGTACAGCGAGGTGCGGTAACCGTAACGGTCCACCAGCGCCTGGAATTCGCGCAGGTAATCTCCCAGGCGCAGCGGATCGACCGCGGCATCTTCCCAGCCGACCACCGGATCGGGACCCTCGTGCGCCTTGAGCTTGAGCGCGGTCGCCGAGGCGCCGGTTTCCCGTATGGCCCAAAGGCGATTCATCAGGGATTTTTCTTCCACAAGGTTTCCTCCAAGGAAACCCTGAAGTGCGGAAGCTTTCTGCAGAACCTCCGCGCGCGTATCAGCGCCAAATTCCACCATCAGCCAGGCGTTTCCCTTCGGCAGCAGCGCGATGTCCTCCAGCTTGAGGCCGCGCTCGCGCAAGCCGCCGATGATGCCGGTATCCAGCCCCTCGCAGGCAATCGGTTTCGCCGCAAGCACCTGCGGCACCGCGTCGCCTGCCCGGTAGATGTCTTCGAATCCGGCCACCAGCAGCACGCGTTCACGCGGGCTCGCAACCAGGCGCGTGAGCGCCTGCAGCGTCACTGCGCAGGTGCCTTCGGAACCCACCAGCGCGCGCGCCACGTTGAAGCCGTTTTCCGGCAGCAACTGGTCCAGGTTGTAGCCCGAGACGCGGCGCCTGATCTTCGGGAAGCGGCCGCGAATCAGGTCGGCGTAGCGGTCGCGCAGGCTGCGCAGCTTGGCGTAGATTTCCCCCTGCCGGCCGCCGCGGCGCACGATCGTGTCGAGCTCGGATTCGCTCGTCGGCCCGCACCAGAAGCGCGCGCCGTCGTAGGTCAGCACTTCCAGCGCCTCGATGTTCTCGACCGTCTTGCCGGCCATCACCGAATGCGCGCCGCAGGAATTGTTGCCGATCATGCCGCCCAGCGTGCAGCGCGAATGCGTCGCCGGGTCCGGGCCGAAGGTGAGGCCGTAGCGCTCGGCGGCGGCGCGCAGCGCGTCGCAGACCACGCCGGGTTCCACGCGCGCGGTGCGCGAGGCCGCGTCCAGCTCCAGCACGCGGTCCATGTACTTCGACGCATCGATGACCACCGCGACGTTCACCGTCTGGCCGCACAGCGAGGTGCCGCCGCCGCGCGCGAGCACCGGCGCATCGTGCGCGCGGCAGGCGGCAACCGCGGCGACCATGTCCTCCGCGGAGCGCGGCAGCACCACGCCGATCGGAACCTGCCGGTAGTTGGAGGCGTCCGACGCATAGGCGGCGCGCGCGCCGGCGTCGAAACGGACTTCGGCGCGCGCCGCACCGGGCGCCGCGCCCTCCAGCGCTTGCCGGAGCGCGGCCTCAAGTCCCGTGGTGTTCACGCCGCGAGTGTAGCGGGGTCGGCCGTCTCGAGCAGCGGCGGCAGCGGGCAATCGAGCACCGCGCCGACGAGGCGCATCAGCTCGGCTTCCACCACGCGGATCGTGCCGTCGTGGGTGACTGCCGCGAACAGTCCCTTGACCAGGATCGCCTTTTGCATCGGCGCGAGGTTCTTCAGCTGTTCCAGCGCTTCGGCCGCAGTTTCCAGCGTCAGCGCGCCTGCCGCGGCAGCCTCCGGCAGGTCCATCTCCTTCATGCCCGCGCGCATGGCCGCGGCCAACGCCGCGCCGCGCTGGCCGCTCGCGTCCTGGCGCGTGCCAGCGTGCACGACCAGCGAGAGCACGATCAGCACCGGGTCGCGCAGCTGCGCGAGCTTCAGATTGCCGCCCGATCCGGGCCTGGCGCGCGGCGCGAGCTGGCTGCGCACCAGCGTAAGAATCACGAATTCATGCAGCGACACGCGCCGGTCGGCGTAGATCACCGCCTGCAGCGCATCGAGCAGCTCGTTCTTCGACGATTCGGCGGACGACTTGATCGCCGGCAGGGCCAGGTCGACGACCGGCAGGCGGAACGCCGGCCCTAGTCCGCGCGTGAGGGGCTCGGCGCGGCGCGCCTGCTCTGCGAGCGCGCCCAGGCCCTTGGCGTTGAGGGCGTCCAACTGGATTTTCAGCACGTCGTCCTTGGGCGCAAGCAACAGCGCGACCGTCGCAGCGCAGGCGCCCGAGGGCTCACGCAACTGCTCGCGCAATGCGGGGGGCATCGCACCCAGCAGCCGCGCGGCGTAATCCACCTTGGCGCCATCCATCGAACCCACCAGCTTCGCGCTCTCGTTTGCCGAGCGCCCCCATGCGGTGCCCAGGTCCGCGCCGCGCCGGCCGGCGGCGGCGACGCTGACGAGCACGGCCGTTGCCGCATCTTTCCGGGAAATGCCTTCTTTCCCGGACAACGCTGAATCCGGATCAAGGTCGATTGCCGCACTGGCCCTGGTCTTCCGGTAGCTGCTGCGGTCGAAGCGCGCATGCACGCGTGCGATGCGCTCTTCGAGCGCCGGGTGGGTATCGAACAGGCCCGCCAGGCGCAGCGCGATGCTCTGGCCGAAGAACATGTGCGACAGGTCCTCGGCGTGGCGCCCGGCGATCAGCGAGCCCCCGGCCGCGGCGCCGATCTGGTCGAGCGCGCCGGCAATGCCGTCGGGATTGCGCGTGTACTGCACGCTGGAGGCGTCGGCGAGGAACTCGCGCTGGCGCGACACGGCGGACTTGATGAGGCGCGCGAAAAAAAGCCCGATGTAGCCGATCAGGAGCAGCGCCAGGCCGGCGAGGAAGATCGGCGCCGCTCCCTTGTTGTCGCCGCCCGAGCCGCGCTGGCTGCGCATCAGGAACTCGCCGATCGAGCCGATGAACACGATGCCCGCGAGCACGCCGATCATGCGGATGTTGAGCCGCATGTCGCCGTGCAGGATGTGGCTGAATTCGTGCCCGATCACGCCCTGCAGCTCGTCCCGGTTCAGGGCCTCGAGCGTGCCGCGCGTCACCGCCACGATCGAATCGGAAACGTCGTAGCCGGCGGCAAAGGCATTGATGCCCCGCTCGCCGTCCATGACGTACGCCGCCGGCACGCGCACGCCCGAGGCGATCGCCATCTCTTCGACCACGTTGACCAGGCGCCGCTCGAGCGGATCGCGCGTATCGGAAGCGACGCGGCGCGCGCCAACCATCTCGGCCACCGCCTTGCCGCCGCCGCCGAGCTGCAATACGTTCCAGGCGCTGACCGCGAGAATCAGCGCCGCCGTCCCGACCGCGCCCCAGACATACAGCGCGCCCGGCACGGCGCGCATCCGGACGGCGATGGAAGGATCCCCATCCGCGGGCGCGAGACCGACATTCCACGCATAGATGCCGCCCAGGACCAGGTCGACGGCCAAGACCACGCCGACGACCGCGAGCGCGTACATCAGCACGAGCAGCTTTGTGTTGCGCCTGGCGAGCTGCTGGTTTTCGAAAAACGAAGCCAATGAACGGAACTACTTGAACGAAACCTTGGGTGCCTTGCGTTCCTCGGCGGACTCGGTAGCCTCGAGCAGCGTCGCCGCAACGAAACCGAACATGCCCGCGAAGACGGTGTCGGGGAAGGATTCGCGCTTGGTGTTGTACTCCATCACGCTGTCGTTG
>Ga0315912_10004172_pt1 | contig 13807 bp, 14 predicted proteins | sample VfabasoilMG_FD_204469 | JGI IMG/M metagenome (GOLD analysis project Ga0315912, IMG submission 204469) | Garden soil microbial communities collected in Santa Monica, California, United States - V. faba soil | ecosystem: Environmental > Terrestrial > Soil > Garden | place: USA: California... | reverse complement strand
CCGCGTGGCGCCGGCCGCCTACAGCGGCCGGTTCGCCCGCGCCAGCACTGCCTCGAACAGCACCTGGCAACCGGCGGCGGCTTCCTCCGGCAGGATGCTTTCCAGCTCGTTGTGGCTCAGCCCGTCCTTGCACGGCGTGAAAATCATCGCCGTGGGGATGTGCCGGGCCACGTACACCGCGTCATGTCCGGCGCCGGACACGATTTCCCGCGCGGGGAACCCCAGCCGGGACGATGCCTGCCGCACCAGGTCCACGCAGGCCGGATCGAAGGGCTGCGCCGGCAACTTAAACAGCGTGGTCAGTCCCAGCGTCACCCCCATGGCCGTGGCGATTTCCCGCGCCGCGGCGGAGAATTCCACATCCAGCTTGTCCACCTCGGCGGCGTCGGGGTGGCGGAACTCCACGGAGAACTTCACTTCCCCCGGCACCACGTTGCGGCTGTTGGGGGCGACATGCAGTTGCCCCACCGTGCCCCGACCATCCTCCCCGCGTGCCCGCATCAGCCGGTCCACCAGGTCGATTACCCGCGCCGCCGCCACCAGCGCATCCTTGCGCGCGGAAGGCGGCGTCGTGCCGGCATGCGCGTCCTGCCCTGTGATCACGGCGTCGTACCACACCTGCGCCTGCGCGCCGGTCACGATGCCGATCTGCTTCTCCTCGCGCTCCAGGATCGGGCCCTGCTCGATATGCAGCTCGAAATACGCGTCCGCCGGAAACGGCGCCGCCCTCTCCGGCCCGCGGTAGCCGATGCCGTCCAGCGCCTCGGCCACCGTGGTCCCGTCCGTGTCCTTCAGCCCATACACCTTGTCCAACGTGTAGATGCCGGCCCAGGCGCCAGAGCCCATCAGCGAATGGCCGAAGCGGCTCCCTTCCTCGTCCGTCCAGTTGATCAGCTCCACCGGCGCCTCGGTGACAATGCCGTGGTCGTTCAGCGCCTGCATCACCTCCAGCCCGGCGATCACGCCCAACGCACCATCGAACTTTCCGCCGGACGGCTGGCTGTCCAGGTGGCTGCCGAACAGCACGGGCAGGCGACTCGGGTCACGGCCCGGGCGGCGGGCAAACATGTTGCCGATCTCGTCCACCCGCACCGTCAGCCCCGCCGCCTCGCACTGGGCGCGGAAATAGTCCCGCCCCTGCCGGTCGATATCCGTCAGCGTCAGGCGCCGAACGCCCCCCTTCGGCGTGGCGCCAAACTGCGCCATGGACATCAGGCTGTCCCACAGGCGCTTGGCATCGATCGGATGATTGGTCTGTCCCGGCATGGCGGCTATCCCCTTAGCAGAATCGCGTTATCTTGCGGCCCGGGGGCTTCCCGCAAGCCTGCCCGTTGCCCTAAGGACGGAATATGCAAATAGCGCGCCGCATTGCCGCCTTTCTGCCCCTGCTCTGCGTGGCTGCCGCCACCCTGGCAGGCTGCAAGATGATCGACCAGACCCTGTTCCGGCCGGACCCCGAGCCGGGCGAGGAAGCCGCCCCGCCACCCGGACCCGCCACGCCACGCCCGGTCGGCGCCGCTTCCGTGCTCACCATCCGCTATGACTCGCCAAATCCGGACTACCAGACCGCCCTGGGTCAGGCGGTACGGGCGGTGGAACAGCGTCGCCCCGGCGCGATCTACGATGTGGTCGCGATTTCCACCGCCGCGGAAACGGCGCAGGCGGCCAAGGATGCCGGCGCGGTGCTGGCCGCCATGAAGGACCTGGGTATCCCCAACAACCGGCTGAACCTGGGCGCCCGTATCGACCCCAGTGCGAATGTGCGGGAAGTCCGCCTCTACTTGCGTTAATACTTGACCCAGATCAAACCACTACCGTGCCGGGCATGAGCATGAGAACACTCGCCCACACGCCGCCCGCGGACAGGAAGGCCGAGCCGTGACGCATCCGTTCCACGACCATTGTCGCAAGACCCTGGCGGAGATCCGCACCCAGGGCCGCTACCGTACCTTCACCCCCCTGGCGCGGGAAGCGGCGCGCTTCCCAGTCTACACGAGGCAGGACGGCAGCGAAGTAACCGTCTGGTCGTCGAACGACTACCTCGCCATGGGTGCCTCCGACATCGCCAAGCAGGCCTCCATCGCAGCCACCCACGCCCACGGCACCGGCGCCGGCGGCACGCGCAACATTTCCGGCACCATGCCGCAGCACGACGCGCTGGAAGCCGAGCTCGCCGCCCTGCACGGCAAGCCGGCAGCACTGCTGTTCACCTCCGGCTTCGTCTCCAACCAGGCCAGCCTGGGCGCCATCCTGAACAGCATGCCCAACTGGCATGTGTTCTCGGACGTGAAGAACCACGCTTCCATGATCGTCGGCATGAAGGCCACCAAGGCCACCTGCCACGTCTTCCGCCACAACGACCTAGCACATCTGGAGGAACTGCTCGCCGCCGCCCCGGCGGACGCGCCGAAGTTGATCGCCTTCGAATCCGTCTATTCGATGGACGCGGACATCTCTCCCATCGGCGCCATCTGCGACCTGGCGGACAAATACAACGCTCTGACCTATCTCGATGAAGTCCACGCCGTGGGCATGTACGGCGCGCATGGCGGCGGCGTCTCGGAACGGGACAGCGTTTCCCACCGTCTCACCATTATCGAGGGCACGCTGGCCAAGGCCTTCGGCTGCCACGGCGGCTATATTGCCGGCGCGACAGAGATCGTGGACTACATCCGCTCCACCGCGCCCGGTTTCATCTTCACCACCTCCCTGCCGCCTTCCACCCTCGCCGCCGCGCTCGCCACCGTCCGCCACCTGCGCCAAGACCCGTCCCGCCGTGAAGCCCTGTTCGAACGTGCCGAGGCCCTGAAATCCCGCCTGGACGCCGCCGGCCTGCCGCGCATTCCCTCAGTCTCCCACATCGTGCCCGTGCACATTGGCGACGCCGCCCGCTGCCGCGCCGTCAGCCAGCGCCTGCTGGACGAATTCGGCATCTATGCCACCCCCATCAACTACCCAACCGTCCCGCGCGGGTCCGAGCGCCTGCGCCTGACGCCGACGCCGCTGCACACGGACGCGATGATGGACACGCTGGTGCAAGCCCTCTGCGCCGTCCTGCCCGCTGAGTTGCTGCGCCGCGCCGCATGACGGAACGCCCCGTCCTGCGCCTGAAGGCTGGCGAGGGCCGCCGGCTGCGGTCCGGCTCGCCCTGGGTCTACAGCAACGAAATCGCCATGCGGCCGGATTACCGGTCGCTGCCCCCGGGCGGCCTGGTGAAGCTGGAGGCAGAGGACGGCACGCGTCTCGGCTGCTTCATCTACAACCCGCACAGCCTCATCGCCGCCCGCCTGCTGGACCGTAACCCGGACGCCGCGATCGACGGCTCCTGGCTGCGCACGCGTCTTTCCGCCGCCATCCATCTGCGCACCAGGTTGGTTGGCACGCCTTATTATCGCCTGGTGCACGCGGAAGCGGACCGCCTGCCCGGCCTGATCATCGACCGCTACGACGACGTCTTCGTTATCCAGGCCAACACCGCCGGCATGGACCGGTTGCAGGAGGACATCGCCGCCACGCTGGCGGACCTGCTCCCCGCCCGCGCCATTGTCGCCCGCAACGACGCCGCCGCCCGCCGCCAGGAAAACCTGCCGGAGGAGACCAAACTGCTGCACGGCACGGACGCGACCGCCATCGTCGTGGAAGGCGACGCACGCTTTCCCATCGACCCGCTCTCCGGCCAGAAAACCGGCTTCTTCTTCGATCAACGCTCCAACCGCGCCCTCGTCGCTACGCTTGCGAAAGGCGCCAGCGCGCTGGACGTCTGCTGCCACATCGGCGCCTTCGGCATCCGCGCTGCCGCCGCGGGCGCCACGGCCGTTACCCTCGTTGACAGCTCCGCCCCCGCCCTGGAACACGCCACACGCGCCGCCGAGCTTACCGGTGTCGCCGACCGTGTCATCACCCGTCGCGGTGACGCATTCGACGAGATGGAGAAACTCGCCCAGGAAGGCGCGCGCTACGACATCGTCGTCTGCGATCCGCCCGCCTTCGCCAAGTCGAAGAAGGACGCGGAAGCCAGCCTGCGCGCCTATGGCCGCATGGCTCGCCTCGCCGCGCCTTTGGTGGCCCCCGGCGGCTTCCTGTTCACCGCCTCCTGTAGCCACCATGCCCCACTGGCGGAATGGTCACGCCAGATCGCCTGGGGCATCCACCGCGCCCGCCGCGAAGGACAGGTCCTCGCCACCACCGGCGCGGGACCGGATCATCCGGTGCATCCGCATCTGCCGGAGACAGCCTATCTAAAGGGTCAACTCATCAGGTTGCTGTAGGCGTCCGCCGCGCCGGCAACTCTCCGCGCGCCACGGCCATCCCCATGGCCATGCTCTGCGCGATCCGCCGCGCCCGCTCGATAAACGCCTCCGCCGCCGCTGGCGGGCACACCTCCCGCGCCGATTTCTCGAAAATCTCCAGCCACCGCGCAAAATGCGGCGTATCTAGCCCCAGCGGAAAATGCGCCCGCATAGGCTGGCCATGATACCGCCCGCTCATCAACGTCACGGAGGACCAGAAATCGTTCAGCTTGACGAAATGCGCCTCCCAATCCGCCACATGGGTGTTGAAGATCGGCCCGATCATCTCGTCATCCCGCGCCCGCATGTAGAAGGCGCGCACCATGCGGTCGATCATCGCCTCGTCGATACCGGTCTCCGCCTGGAACTTGGCGATCAGCGCGTCACGTTCGGGATTGCGTGCTTCGGTTGCGGCGTCGTTTGCGACATCGGGCGGCATGGCGAAACTCCGTTTGCCCACTCAATGTAGTTCGCGCTAACCCACCCATGCAGCGCGCCAATGCCAGGGCAGGGCTGCTTCAAGGTTCTGCCGCACCCATGGCCTATCGCCCATGAACTACCGCCACGCCTACCACGCCGGAAACTTCGCGGACTGCATGAAGCACGCGCTGCTGGTCTGGCTGCTGCGCGCTCTGGCCCGCAAGCCCGCCCCCTACTCCGTGCTGGACACGCACGCCGGCATCGGCGCCTACGACCTCACCACCGGCCCGGCCGAGCGCACCGGCGAATGGCGCGCCGGCATCGCCCGCCTGCTGGACAACCCACCCGCGCCACTGGCCGACTATGTCGACCTGGTCCAGCAACTCGGCCTCTACCCCGGCTCCCCCGCCCTCACTCGCGCCCTGCTGCGGGAAAACGACCGCCTGGCCTGCTGCGAACTCCACCCGGAGGACGCCGCCATCCTGAAGCGCCGCTTCGCCCGCGACCGCCAGGTCGCCATCCACCAGCGTGACGCCTATGAAGCCATCGGCGCCCTGCTGCCCCCGAAAGCACGCCGCGGCCTCGTCCTCATGGACCCGCCGTACGAACAGCCGGACGAATTCGCCCGCGTCACCGCCGCCCTGCGCGCCGGCCACGCCCGCTTCGCCACAGGCATTTTCGCCGCGTGGTACCCCATCAAGCACCGCGCCCCGGTGCGGGACTTCCACGCCGCGCTCCGCGAGTCCGGCATAAGCGACATCGTCGCCGCCGAACTCTGGCTGCGTGAACCGCTGGACGCGTCACGCCTCAACGGCTGCGGCCTTCTCGTGATAAACCCGCCCTACCGCTTCACCGATGAAGCACCGGACATACTGCGCGCCTTACTGGAACGTCTGGGCACGCGCAAGAAGGGCGAGGGATGGACCATCGAACGCATCACCGATGAATAATGTCGTAGTCATCGGCGCCGGCGCCTGGGGCACCGCGCTCGCCATGCAGGCCGCCCGCGCCGGCGCCCGCACCACGCTGTGGGCGCGTGACCCAGGCAAGGCCGCGCACATCGCCGCCAGCATGGCCAACCCGCGCCTGCCCAACATCAATCTCAGCGCGGACATCGCTGTCACGCACCAACTCCCCGCCCGCGCCGATGCCTGGCTTCTCGCCGTGCCCATGCAGCATTTGCGCGCAATGTCAGCACAGCTACCACCAGGCGGGTGCCCGCTCGTCGCCTGCGCCAAGGGCGTGGAAACCGGCACTCTGCGCCTGCCGCTGGAAGTCCTCGCCGAAGCTCGCCCCGCAGCACCGCTCGCCGTCCTCACCGGACCCAATTTCGCGCACGAAGTCGCCGCCGGCCTGCCCGCCGCAGCCGTCATCGCCGCGACCGACCGCACGTTACGCGACCACCTCGCCGCCATGCTCGGCACCCAGGCCTTCCGCCTCTACGGCAATGACGATCCTATCGGCGCCCAGCTCGGCGGCGCCGCCAAAAATGTCATCGCCATCGCCGCCGGCGCGGTCATCGGCGCCGGCCTGGGGGAAAACGCCCGCGCCGCCCTCATCACCCGCAGCCTGGCGGAACTCACCCGCCTCGCCATCTCTCTCGGCGGCAAGGCGGAAACCGTGATGGGACTCTCCGGCCTGGGCGATCTGCTGCTCACCTGCACCGGCCCGGCCAGCCGCAACTTCTCCCTCGGCCTCGCCCTCGGCCAGGGCAAGAAACTCAGCGACATCCTCGCCACGCGCAGCGCCGTCACCGAAGGCGTTGCCACCGCCCCAGCCCTTGTCGCCCGCGCCGGATCAGTGGAACTCCCCATCTGCGCCGCCGTCGCCCGCCTCGTCTCCGGCCAAACCACCGTCAGCGAAGCCATGGCCGAACTGCTCGCCCGCCCCCGCAGGGACGAATAACCTACAGCGCCTGCACCACCCGCGTCTGGGACCGCACATGCGGCGACAGATGCGCCCAGCCACGCATCTTCAAAAACTCCGGCGTCCGCACCGCCTCCGGCCCGCTCAGTTCATACACTGTCGTATAAAGCTTCACCGGCGCCGCCACCCGCGTCCCCCGGTCATTGAACCCGACATCCCCAACCGCGCAATACCGCTTGCCGGACAGCACGCCGGGGCACGCCAGCGCATCCGGCAGATGCATCTCGTTGTACCACTTGTTCCACTCATCCTCGACCGACGCATCCACCTCGGCCGTGACAATCAGCAGGCAATTCGCAGCCATTTCCCCCTCCCTCAAACCGGCTCCAGCGGCGCATGCAGCCGCGTGCCCTCGCAGATGATTCCCCCGCGATTACCCACCTCGATACTGCCGTAGCGTTGCGCGTAATGCGGCGGCAACGGCCGCGCCCCCGGCGCCGCCAGCCACAGCCGCAGCAAATGCCGCTTGCGCTCCGGCTCTGGCCAGTCTTCGAACGAGGTCCGATCGTGCAGGATCGTGTGGTTGTGCACGAACTGCATGTCCCCCGGCTGCAACGCCATGTCCAAGCGCAGCGCATCGCTCTCCGCCGTGCGGTCGAAGTAATCCAGCGCCTCGATATCGATCGCCTCCAGCCGCGGCGCCTCCGCAAAGCGCTGGGACGACCGCACGTAATGCGGCGCATAGATCGCGGAAAGATACCCCTCGTAATCGCTATACACCGGCGTCTCGAACCACGGCTTCTGCCCCGGCGGCACTTCCCCGCGCCGGTCTGTCGGCAGCACCCGGAACAGCCGCGCCACCAGGTCCGGCCGCCGCCGCGCCATCTCGTTATAAACGCTCATCGAACTGGTGAGCGACGACAGCCCACCCCGCTTCGCAGTCTTCAAACACAGCAGCGCAACGATGTCGCAGCTATCGGTATGAAAATTCTGCCGCTCCGTCGTCTGGTAGATGCGCACATTCGGGTCCGTGGTCGAAAGCCCCATGTCCCGCACATGCCCCAGCAGATGTCCCTTCGCGTTCTGGGATCGTGCATTGCCGAAATGCGTCCCCAACCCCCAATACGCCGTCGCCGCCTCTCGGATACTCCGCCCCTCCACGGGCAACCCGCGCAGCAGCACAAAACCACGCCCATTGAGAATTTCCTCCCGCATCCGGTCCAGCTTCGGCCCCAAGGTTGGCAACGGGAAATCCGCCCGCCGCACCGCGGCCAAATCCGCATCCCGCGCCAGCAACGGCGCGCACGCCGCGGCAATCTCCGACAACTCCGCCGCCGAGAACGTGGTGATCCACTCCTCCGGCCGCTTCGCCAGATCCGGCCCCCGCCAGGCGGATGGCCCGGTCACCAACTGCCTCGGCGGCGCAATCGTGGCATGCTCATTCATGGCATTCCCCCTGTCGCTCTCCCGTCACCTTGGCACATCCGCTCCCAACTTTGACAGGCGCGCCCCGGATTCCCATTCTGCGCCCCACCTGAACGGGAGTGAGACGGATATGCGCGAGATCAAGACAGTCGGCTTCATCGGCCTGGGCGTTATGGGGGAGCCGATGTGCGCCAACCTGAAGCGCAAATCCGGCCTGCACGTCCTCGCCCACGACAGCCGCAATGAACCGGTCCAACGCCTGGCCGACCAGGGCATCGAAGGCGCCTCCCTGCAGGACATCGCTCGCCGCGCAGATGTCATCCTGCTCTCCCTGCCGGACGGCAAGGCGGTGGAAGCGGTTATCGCCGGGCTGGAGCCGCACCTCTCCGCCGGTCAATGCGTGGTGGACATGTCCACCGCCCCGGTGAAGCTGGCCCGCGAAGTCGGCGCCCGCCTCACCGCCAAGGGCATCCACTACGCGGACGCCCCGGTGGCCCGCACGCGCGAAGCCGCGATGACCGGCAATCTCTCCATCACCGTCGGCGCGCCGGACGACCTGTTCACCCATCTCACCAAGCTGCTCGGCCACATGGGTTCGGACGTAACGCATTGCGGCCCCGTCGGCACCGGCCAGGTGGTGAAGATCCTCAACAACATGCTGGTGTTCGAGAACACCTGCGCGGTCGCCGAAGCCATCGCGCTCGGCCGCCGCAACGGCGTGCCGCCGGAAAAGCTGCTGCCCGCGCTTTCCATGGGTTCCGGCGACAGCTTCGTGCTGCGCAACCACGGCATGAAGGCGATGATGACGGACACCTACCCGGAACGCGCCTTCTCCACGCTCTACGCCATGAAGGACCTCTCCTACGCCCTGGCGATGGCCGACGAAGCCGGCCTGAAGGTGGAAGGCGCCCGCTTGGCCATGCGCCGCTTCGAAGAATCCGTGAAGGCCGGCAACGCCGAGAAATACCACCCGGCGGTACGCGACGTGATCGACCCGAAATAGCCATGTCCTGGCGCCTGGAGGACGCGGCTTTTGTCGCCGCCTGGCATGCGGCCTGTGCCTCGGATGAGGTGCTGGCCGTGTGGCAAGGCTCGTGGAACACCACCTTCGCCATCGCCTGCGATGGCGTCGTGGAACGCTTCCACTTCGTGGATGGAAGCTGCATGCCGGGCGCCGACACGCCCGCCTTCACCCTGGCCGCGCCCGCCGGCGTATGGGCGAAATTCCTGCAACCCATCCCGCCGCGCCACCACCACGCCATTTTCGCGCTGCGCATGCGCGTGCCGGAATTCCACATCGAGGGCGACGAACTCGCCTTCGCCCAGCACTGCCATATCGCCCGCCGCGTGCTGGAAATCGGCAAGTGGCTGCACCTGGGCAACACCGGCCCGGCGCCCGCGTCCTTGCGCCCCGCGCTCGGCCCCACCGAAGCGCCGGAAGTCACCGGCCGCTACATCCCTGTCTCCGCCCGCGGCGTGGACTACCAAATCCATTCCGAATCTGCCGGCATCGGCCAGGACATTCTCTGCCTGCACACCGCCGGCGCTGACGGGAGACAATTCCACCGCCTGATGGCGGACCAACGCATCACCGCCATCCATCGCATGACGGCCTTCGACCTGCCCTGGCACGGCAAAAGCCCGCCCCCCGCCGGCGGCATCCCCGGTTCCTGGAAACTCGACACGGACCTCTACGTCGACCTCATCATGGGCTTCATCCGCGCCGCCGGCCTACACAACCCCATCGTGCTCGGCGCGTCGATGTCCGGCGAAATCTGCCTGGAACTCGCCTACCGCCACCCGGAAGCATTCCGCGCCATCATCGCCTGCGAAGCCAGCGAGAAGATCGACGGCCGCAAGATCGCCTGGGCCTGGCACCCACAAGTCAACCAGTCCCTCTTCGTCCCCGAATGGATTCTCGGCCTGATGGCCCCGCAAAGCCCAGCCGAGTGCGCGACCGACGTATTCTGGCACTACGCCCAGAGCGGCCCGCACACCTTCGCCGGCGACATCATGTTCTATTCCGGAGACTGGGACGCACGGGACCGCGTCGCGCGCATCGACACCAACCGCTGCCCACTCTTCATGCTAACTGGCGAATACGACTACTCCTGCACCGCCGAACTCTCCGCCGCCACGGCGGCAAAAATACCCGGCGTGCACTTTCAGGTCATGGAGGGCATTGGCCACTTCCCCTTCGCGGAGAACCCGAAATTGTTCACCGACTACCTGCTGCCCATCCTGCGCCAGGTGCGTGCGTGACCGAAGAGGTTGTCCACCCGAAAGCGTACAACCTCTTCAACACTATTGTCCTCGCCGCCTTCATCCTCGTTGCCGGCCTCGGCGCGCTGCAGCACGACATGTGGCGCGACGAAATGCAGGCCTTCCTCATCGCCCGCGATTCCGCGACGCCATGGGACCTCGTGCGCAACCTGCGCTACGATGGCCATCCGATCCTCTGGTACCTCCTCATCTGGCCCGGCGCCCGCCTCACCTGGAACCCGGACTCGATGCACCTCGTCAGCCTGCCCATCTCGGCGGCCGGCGTCGCCCTGTTCCTCTGGTGCGGCCCATGGACCCGTCTGGAAAAGGCCCTTTGGCCGTTCGGCTACTACGTGCTGTTCGAATGCAGCATCAAAAGCCGTTCCTACGGCGTCGGCGCCGCCCTGCTGATCGCCTTCTGCGCCCTGTGGCGGCATCGCGACCACCACATGATCGCGCTCGCCATCGTCATGGGCCTGATGGCCAATACGCATCTCTATTTCGGCATTCTCGCCATTGCCGGCGGCGTCGCGCTCATCACGGACCGCCTGTACCGGTCCGGTTGGCGCGGTCTCATCGCGCGGCCGGGAACGGACATCACCGCCGTCGTCATCTTCGCCGTCCTCGCCGCCCTCGCCGCCATCATCGCCGCCCCGCCAGCGGATGGCGACTTCGCCCGCCTCGTCCCCGGCGAGAGCTCCAGCCTCGCCATCGGCCTCGGCCGCACCATGGTCGGCTTCGGCCAGCTGGCCTTCCCGGCCGCCGTGCTGCTCGGCCAGTTCGGCGTTACTGGGGAGCACGTCATCACCGCCATCCAGGTCAGCGTCTTCCTCTCGCTGTGGCTGTTCCTGTTATTGACAGTGACATACCTACGCTATCCACCGGCGCTCGTCCTGCATCTGTTCGGCGTCGGCGGCATCCTGCTCGTCTTCCTGCTCAGCTATGGTGGCGGCCCGCAACATGCCGGAACCATCCTTCTTGCCGTCATCGCCGCGCAGTGGATCGCGCGGGAATCAAACCTGGCGGCATCACCTCGGGCCTGGCACCAAGGCACCCCGGTCATCCTCGCCAGCCAAGCCGTCACCGGCCTTGCCATCGTCGCGCTGCACACCCAGATACCCTACGCCAACAGCCGCACCGCGGCGTTGTTCATCACCGCGCAAGGCTGGGTAGCCCAGCCTGTCGCCGGCATCGGCGAATCACTATCCCCGGTTTGTGGCTACCTCCGGCTTCCAGCCTGCTATCGCGCTGATCGCGGGCACTGGAGTTCCTACACCATCTACAGCGGTACCCCGGTGGACTTTTTCCGCGGCAACGCCATTCCCCCGGCGGACGAAGAACGCATGGCCACGCAGGTCGCTGCACTCGGTCCCCAGGTCACCTACGTGATTCCGGACAACGTTCCTACCGACGAAGCTCTGCTTATCAGACTTGGCTTTCGCAAGGCCGCTACCCTGACCGGTGCCGCAGAGGACAATTACCGGATTTACCGCAAGGGCGGCTAACACGTCGCCACCTTTGTCAGTGCGACCGCTCGGTTCGCGCCGAAAGCCGCGGCAAGGATTGCCGCGGCTCTTCGCACATCAGGCTCGGGCAGGTTCACATGGAGGATCGTCCAATCGGTCATGGTGTGGTGGCGTCGGTCCGTGTTTGGCCACCCTTCCCGTCGCGTTGCGATACAGCAATTCCTGGCGGCCAGCGCATCATCCGCAAAAAAAGGGGCCGCCACACGGGCAGCCCCTGAAGTGCCCTCCGGGAGGGGGGTCAGCTTCGCGTGCGCAGCCGCCGCATCCGGCTACCGCCCGCAAACAGGCCTGCTGCCAGCACGCCAAGCGCCACCGCTATCATCGCCGGTCCCATGCCCTTGCTGATCAGGTGCGTCACCGTGCCGCTGGCGAAGGGTTCCACTTCCGTCCAGCCACGCCAGATCATTTCCAGGGCGACATACAGGATCACCGCCAGACCGACATAGGCGATCCAGTGATGCTTTTGCAGCAGCCGCGCAATGAAGCCGGCCGCCACCGCCATCAGCGCAATGGAAAGCGCCAGGCCGAATACCAGCACCCACGGATGTTCCCGCGCCGCACCGCCCACGGCCAGGACGTTATCGAGCGACATGGAAAGATCCGCCACCACAATCTGCCACACCGCCTGGCTGAAGGTCTTGCGCGGTGCGGCCGCGGATACGGCATGGCCATCCAGCACCTCGGCAGCGGCGTGCTCCGCGTGCGCGTTGCGATGCATTTCCCGCCACATCTTCCAGGCCACCCATAGCAGCAGGATACCGCCCGCCAGCATCAGCCCGACGATGCCGAGCAGTTGCGTGGTGATCCCCGCAAGGCCGATGCGCATTATCGTTGCCGCCAGCACGCCAATCATGATCACCTTGCCGCGCTGGTGCGCCGGCAGGCCGGCGGCGGCAAGGCCAATGACGATCGCATTATCACCGGCAAGCACCAGATCAATCATGATGACCTGGAACAGCGCCGTCATTGCGCCTGCCGAAATAAGTTCTTCCAACATTGTCGGGCCTTGTGTTGCGGGCGAGCTAGCGCAGGTAGGGGATCAACTGATGCACGTCCGTCAGCACGGACGCGACGATCGAGAGCGCCATCCCGAGCGCGGCAACCAACCGCGCGCCGTCACGCCTTTCCGCGGGGAGCAGATAGGACCCACCCATCGCCACCACTGACGTGGCGAAGAGAGCCAGGGCAATGGCCGGCAGGATCAGCGCCGAAGGCAGTGTCTCACCCAGCAGCATCGCCAGCAACAGCGCTATGCCGGCCGCGTAATGCCACCCGTTCATCTGGGCGCGTCTCCCGCTCGGTAGACCGCCGATATAACCCATTGTCGCGATGCGCGTATTCATCAGCTTCGCCTCCCTCGTCCGCATTCGCGGATCTGCGTTGAGGGTTGGAGAATAGGTGCAGGCATGTGCGCATTTAATTGGCGCGCCTACGACCGTAGCTCTCCGGGCAATGGCGCCTGTAAATCCCACCCGTAATCTACCGGATACCTACCCCGTCCTTTCACCAGGGCTCCGGACCGGATTAGCTGGGCGCTATGGCTGCACCCGCCCCAGGCGAACAGCCAGCCGCACCAGGGAAGCGATGGAAGTTAGTTGGAGTTTCTCCATCGCCTGCGCACGATACGATTCAACCGTCCGCACGCTGATATCGAACAGCCGGGCAATGGACTGGCTGGTGTGGCCCTCGGCGATCAGATCGAACACCTGTACCTCGCGCGGCGTCAGTCGCGCGAACCGGGCCAATTCATCCGCGGCCGGTGCGGCGGTTGGGGCTGGGGTACTGGCGCGGGCCTGCGTACGGTTGATCGCGGCGATCAGCGCCACGTCGTCCACCGGCTTCTCAATGAAGTCCGCGGCACCCGCCTTTAGCGCCGCGACGGCCATCGGAACATCCGCCTGGCCGGAAATCAGGATCACCCCTGGCCGGGCCTCCACCCCGCCCAGGGCCTTCACCAGGCCAATGCCATCCATTCCCGGCATGCGCACGTCGGAGACGACACAGGCATGATCCGCTCGG